>Ga0134088_10000582_pt1 | contig 12859 bp, 11 predicted proteins | sample 15_taG_3_FD_94461 | JGI IMG/M metagenome (GOLD analysis project Ga0134088, IMG submission 94461) | Grasslands soil microbial communities from the Angelo Coastal Reserve, California, USA - 15_D_Rain_20cm_5_09182015 | ecosystem: Environmental > Terrestrial > Soil > Grasslands ...
ATTGTCGGCGTGATGTGGAGGTAGGAGCCGTACTTGACCAGAACGTATGTATCGAAGATACGCCCCAGCGCGTAGCTTATCGTGATTCCGCAGGCGCTGCCGAAGAATGCCGCTGCGAACGTAGGGACAAACCGCAATGTCCCGTTGAAGACGAGATAACCGGAAAAGGTAAGCAACCATTCGTCTGGAACCGGTAACCCGACGATTCCGAATGTCAGCAGCGAAAAGATTCCAGCATAACCATATTGGCGGATCCAGTGGAAAGCAATCTCTGTCATCTCTCTCAAGTCTGGCAGAAGAAGTGCCAATCTTATACTGAGAGACAATCATGATTAAACTCGGTTTTACGCTTTCCAGTGAGGAGTTCGGCCGCGGGATCTTGTTCGATTTGCGATTCGCGCAGAAGAGGCGGGGTTCGGATATGCAGTCATCTCGGATCACTTTCATCCCTGGATTGACGAGCGGGCCATAGCCCATTCGTTTTCTCATCGGGTAGCCGCACGCGGGCGCCGACTGTAAAACGTGGCATGGCGGTACCTCCGTTTTTTGCGTGCAATTTTATTCCCCTCCTCTGCGAGGAGGGGAACGCTTTCATTGTAAACCTTCGATTGCGCGACGAACTTCCTGGGCGACTTCATCGTAGGTCTCAACCGTAAACACAAGAGGCTGTCCGAACGACACTCGCACCGCACCGCGTTTCGGCCAACTGTCGTTGACCGAGTAAACCTCATATAAACCTGCAATGTAGATCGGTACGATCGGAACACCCAGAAGCGTAGCCATCATTCCGACACCTGGACGAAAGGGTTGAAGAGTTCCGTCCGGGGACCGCATACCCTCGGGAAATATGAGCGGGCAATATCCGCGCTTCACTAAATCAGCGGTGTAATTCAGAGCGCGCCGGACGCCCGACAGTTCATGCGACAGCGGATATGCATTGAACAGGCCGCACGCCAGAACATAGCCAAGCCCCGTCCGCCACACGTCCCTTTTGGAAAATCGGTCCGGTTCGAAGTACGGTCGAAACAGATCTAATCCCATCGCAGGCGCGAGAAGGCGCCGCCAGGGAAACGGAAGCGCGGTGAAAACAGCAGGCGCGTCGAGATGGCTCGTATGATTTGCGGCAAATATAATCGGGGGCTCGAGATGCTGTAGATGTTCCAGGCCTGTTACGGTTAGCGTCAAGTAGTGCCTGAACAGGGGTATCGCGACCAGTTGTTGGAAGATCATACGGATCGACCGAATCGGCAGGGATCTCGCCCACTCCGACAGCGGCCGGGCCGAGGTGCCCGGTCGAGCGAGCCCTGGCTGCGCGACCTTTGCTCGCCGTAGCCATCGCTCAAGTTCCTGCGAATCCTTGAGTTTTGAAAACTCCTCTTCGTTCAGCTCTACCTCATATTCGTTTTCTAACCTCGACAACAACTCGACTCGCTCGAGCGAAGACATCGCGCTGAATTCTTTTTGCTGCGGTTGGGACTGAGGAATGTTCTGCGGGAGGCTTGAAATTCGTCTGGCGACTTCGCCTCTCCTGACCTTCATCGTCGAGGTAGTGCGTGGGAAATCATTGTCCGGCCAGACTGACCAGCTTTTGATCCGCTGATGGGCTTCCAGTTTGTCATTAGCCTTTCTCACCACCATGTCCAGATTCGCATTTGGATCCTTGAGAATTACCGCCGCATGAACCTGCTCGTTCCCGTTGTTGCGGACGCTCACAACGGCGCTTTCGCGAACTTCGGGAAATTGACTTAGGACACGCTCGACATCTTCCGGATGAACGTTGAGACCTTCCGGTGTGACAATTGTGTCCTTCTTCCGGCCCCGGTAGTACAAGCGGCCTTCCCGATCCATCGCGCCGAGATCGCCGGTGTGAAGCCATCCGCCATCGTCGCTGGTAGTGATGCTTTCGCCGCGAACCAGGATCTCGCCATCGGGCGCAATCATCACCTCCAGCCCTGGTAGTGCTTTGCCAAGCGATCCTCGTTTGGTCTCAAACGGATGATTCACCGTTACAACCGGACTTGCTTCCGTCAGGCCGTATCCCTGAACAACGAGAAAACCCAGTTTGGCCCAGAATTCCTCCAGGCCGGAGTCAACGGGTGCGCCCCCTGCTATAAAGGTCCAGAACTTCCAACCGAATGCCGAATGGATTTGCCGATTTCGCCACAGGCGGAGCAGGATCGAGCGGGATGGAGGCGAGAGTTGGAAGCGCCGCTCGACTTCATTCTTCAGATTCTCCAGCATTCGCGGTACTGCAACGATGACCGAGATCCGGTTCTCGCGAACGATCTGCACAATCTTGGTTGCATGGATTTCCGGTGTAAAGGCCGCAGCGGCGCCTAACAGCACCGGAATGTAAACACCAAGAGCCTGGCCGAACATGTGACTCAGCGGCAGCAAATCCAGTATTCGAATCGGCTGGAACGGCCATGCCCATTTCTTGTACTTGTTGATTTCAGTTCGGAACGGCACCAGGTTCGCGCAGACATGTCGATGCCGATGAGTAACGCCTTTGGGGTCGCCTGTCGTCCCGGATGTGTAGACGATTTCGACGATATCGTCCGGAGTGACAGCCTCTACGGAAAATTGTCGGAGTCGAGGCAGTTCGCGGATTGTGTCGAGCACCGAACCATCGATTGTCAGTTTTGCTTTGGACTGGGATTCGATTCGCCCTATGAGATCTTTCGAAAAACGAAAATCAACCGGTACAGCAATGACCCCCGACGCGATACAGGCCCAAAATACGGATACCCATTCCATCCGGTTCTCGGCCCAGATCAGAACGCTATCGCCTTTATGAATACCATGCCTTTCGAAATAGTTAACGGCGGCTCCAATTGTTCCATACAGGTCGCCATAGCTCGAGGTGATTGTCCGAAAACCATTGGACCAACTGATGGCCTCATGGTCTTCTAGATCGGCAATTTCAGGCAGGAGGTCTTGAAGAGTTCGCATGCTGCAGACTGATGTCTCTACAACAGTATCGCTCCGGCTGCTGATCTGCAGCGTCAAAGCTACAAATTGTCTCTATGCTAGAATCGGCGAGGGTCATGAAGACAATTGACACACCGGCCAAGGAAAAGATTTCCGCACTGCGCGACGCCATCGGAAAGACCATAAAAGGTAAACAGGAAACCATCGAACTTGCCATCGTGGCGCTGCTTGCTGAGGGGCATCTTCTCATCGAAGATGTTCCCGGCGTTGGAAAAACAACCCTCGGACACGCGCTTGCGCGGTGTTTGGGGTGCCGATTCCATCGTATCCAATTTACCAGCGATTTGCTGCCATCCGACGTTTTGGGCGTCTCGGTCTACAGTCCGAAACTCAACGAATTCGAATTCAAGCCCGGCCCGATCTTCGCCAACATTATTTTGGCTGACGAAATCAATCGAACGACACCCAAGACCCAAAGCGCTCTGCTCGAGGCGATGAACGAAAATCAGGTGACCATAGAGAACGTCACCTATTTACTTCCCCGGCCGTTTATGGTTCTGGCTACGCAGAACCCGATCGAGCATCACGGAACGTATCCGCTTCCGGAATCCCAACTGGACCGGTTCCTGATGCGCATCAAGGTTGGATACCCGGATGCCGCCGCCGAAAAAGAAATACTCAAACGGTTCTCAAACGGGAATCATCATCACTACGCGGCTGAGGCCGTGTTGGATCCAACCGCGGTCCTGTTTCTTCAGGAGCAAAGCCGGAACGTCCGCATCGATGAGTCCATTGTCGACTACATGATCCGCATCGTGAATCGCACCCGCGACCACCCGGAAATCGACCTTGGCATCAGCCCGCGAGGCACCGCGGCACTGTTTCGCGCCACTCAGGCGCTGGCCATGATCGATGGCCGCAGTTTCGTACTACCTGACGACGTTAAGAAGTTGACGCATCCCATCTTCGAGCACCGGCTCGTTCTGGCCCGGACGGGCGCGCGCGCGCGGGTCGGGGCGAAAACTGTTCTGGCAGAGATTGTTGACCAGATTCCTGTTCCCGCCTGATCGCTTCTGTAGGGGCGGTCTATGACCGCCCAATATGCTTTTGTAAAGACCGCCGGTGGTCAAATTCTATGTGGAAAAATTTCAGCATGTCGATAGGCCTGTTGGCGATTGCCATGATCGCTGCGCTTTATTCGTCCGCGGCGACTCGAGACGGAAGAATACTGCCATCTGCGATTTCCGCGTCCATCGCGCTCGGAATCTCGGTATGGGTTGCCTGGAGGTTCGTGCCGCGGCTTGCGGCAGGCGTCGATTGGCGATGGCTGCCATTTTTTACCCACTACCACGTCACGCGTGAAGGCTGGTTATATTTCGGAGCGGTCACCATCGTCGTCTTTGCGTCCGTTAATACGGCCAACAACCTCTTGTATATGATCCTGTCGGCTTTGCTGGCGGTACTGGTTCTATCGGGACTTCTGTCGGCGCTTAATTTTCGCTTGCTCAAGATGAGCGTGAGAATTCCGTCCCATTGTTTTGTACGCGAGCCGTTTCCCATCTCGATACAGGTGCACAACAGTAAGCGCGTGTTTCCGACATTTTCACTGCAGATTGGGGCAATGGAAGAAAGTGATCTTCGCTGTTCGGACTTCTACGTTCCGCTGGTACGCCGGCAGAGCAGCACATCGGATACCGGACAGGCGATGCTCACCAATCGCGGGCGGTACACGCTTAGAAAGCTGAAAGTATTTTCACGGTATCCATTTGGCTTCTTTCTCAAGGGGCTCAGCCATGACGTTGAAGCGGAGTGTATTTGTTATCCGGAGATCGTTCCGCAAGAACAGCTGAATCTTTCCGTCCTGGACGTTCAGGGATCGAATCAGAGGTTCCAGCGTGGATTCGGCCACGACATCTACACCATCCGCGACTACCTTCCATCCGATAGCGCGCGGCACGTGCACTGGAAAGCTTCGGCAAAGACATCGGTTTTGAAGACCCGCGAGTACTCCGCCGAAGAGAGTCAACGAGTCGTGCTGGCCTTCGATCGTTTTGGTCATCCTGATGATAAGGAAAAATTTGAACGACTGGTCTCCTACACGGCATCGCTTGTGTACCATCTTGTTCAGAATCGCGTCGATGTAGCGCTCGTATCCGACGACTGGAAGAGCAGTTACGGTAACACTTCGTCGGTACTCGATTCGATTCTCGAGTACCTTGCGCTTGTTCAATTATCGGCTTCAGCAGATGCTCCGCGTGCGGGCACCGCCGATGGCGCTATTGTTCTGTCGTTGAGGAACTGACCGAAAAATGCAACGCTACTTCCAAATATCGTGTCACGCGCTGATGATCAGCGCCTTCGCGGCGCTCGCGTTGACGGGCCGGCTGGACGCGCCCGCGATTGTCATCTTCACGACCGGCCTTTCGGTGAGCGTTTACCGTACGCTGAAGGGTTTACCCGAGCCGCTTTCGCCGCGGGGCGCATTCATTCTGTCTTGCCTCTATATCGTGTTTTTCGTCGTCGACATGATGGTGCTGTCGGCTTCTTTCATTCCCGCATCGATTCACCTGGTGCTGTTTTTGCAGGTTGCGAAGCTGTACGAAAAGAAGACCGATCGGGACTACCTGTATTTGATAGTTCTTTCCTTTCTGCAGATCCTGGCCGCGTCGGCACTCACCATCGATATTTCGTTTGTGGTGATGCTGTTTTTGTTCCTGGTGGCGCTGATTTCCACTCTGATGAGCTTCGATATGTATCGCTCTGAGCGAAAGTGCGCACCGGAACGCATTGCCGGACCGCTCGGTGGTATGAGCCTCTGGGCGGCGGTGTGGATGGTTGTGACTGGCGTGGTCCTTTTTTTGGTAATCCCCCGCGTCGGCACCGGTTATTTCACGCGCGCGGCAACGCAGTCACTGTTGATATCGGGATTTGCAGATTCCGTGCAATTGGGCGAAATCGGTCAGGTCAAGCTCAGTTCAGCCGTCGTTATGCACGCGCGGCGACGCAGCGGAACTCCGTTCGCAGTTTTGAAGTGGCGGGGAGTTGCGCTTGATCGGTTTGATGGCCACAACTGGACCAGAACGGATCGCAAACGCCGTGTGGTCAGGTCGTCCCTGGAAGGAGATTTTTGGCTAAACCCTGTCGAGCACCGGGGCGATGTGGTCCACTACGAATTGCTCCTGGAACCGCTTGCAACAAATACGCTGTTTGGCCCCTACCAGGTGCGATCCGTGTCTGGTCGATTGCAGGCAGTGGAGTATGACAGCGATGACTCGATTTATCTGCGAGTGCCCTCAGCCAGGCGCACGCAGTATGAAGTGCTGTCGGAGATTCCGAAATCCAGCGCTGAGAAGAAGGGTTCAGATGGTGCGACAGAGGAACCAATTCCACCCAGTATCAGTCCGCGATATCTTCAACTCCCACGGGATCTCGATCCGCGGATAACCGATCTCGCGCGCACCATCACCTCCAAAGGATCTTCAACCTTCGACAAAGCGTCGCTCGTTGAGGCTTATTTGAAGCGGAACTACAAGTACACGCTCGATCTCTCCTGGGCGCCTGGACCTCAGCCGGTCACCACGTTTTTGTTCGATGCGAAGACCGGGCACTGCGAATATTTCGCCTCGGCTATGGCTATCCTCCTGCGCGCGGCGGGCATTCCGACACGGTTGGTCAACGGCTTCTTAATGGGTGAATACAACCCCGTGGGTGGCGATTACATCATTCGTGAATCCGATGCGCACAGCTGGGTAGAAGTGTACGTTCCCGGACGCGGATGGACGGAGTTCGATCCCACGCCGCCGGATCCGAATCACCGCGAAATGAGCCTGGCGCTGCAATTGTCGCATTACATCGATGCCGTCGAGTTGTTCTGGAATTCCTACATCATTGTCTATGACACCGGCTCTCAGCTTCAATTGTTCCGCAGCGCACAGGAGCGCATCCAATCGGCGCAAGCTGCGATGCGCATGCAATCGGAAAAGTGGATGCTCCAGGGCCAAAGGTTCTCCGAGCGCGCTGCCGATCAGCTTCGCGACCTCGTAGAGAGGAAATCGTTTTGGGTTGTTCTCACGTTCGTTGCAGTCGTGGGACTATTGGTCAAGTATCGTCAGACGTTGAAGACTCAGTTCGAAATCTGGCGCCTTCGCCGCGGCCGCACCGTGGTTCACCAGGACGTCGTGGAAGAACTCTTCTACAGAGCAACCCGACTGGCAGAACGCCGCAACCCCAGGCGAACGCCCGCTCAAACCTGGCGGGAGTGGATTTTCGGTCTGGAAGACGCGGCGCGGCGATCGATTCTCGCAAAAGCGCTTGCAGTATTTGAAAAATCGAAGTATGGACGTCTGCCCGCATCTACAGCCGATTTCGCCGTTCTCGAAGAAACCATTCGGGAACTGAAACTGTGAGTTCTGGGGAGAGGGGGGGCGCACACCTGAATTCCTGAAATGCTCGGAATTCAGGTGTGCGCCCCCCCTCTCCCCAGAACTCACACGGCGCGTAATCCTACTTCGTCCAGGTGACGCATCAAATCAGCAGGGTCGAGGTAGACCCGGTAGGCGCCGGCGCGTTCCAGTTCGTCCTGGCCGTAGCCTCCCGATAGTAATCCAACACCCAGGGCTTTGGCGCGACGGGCCGCCAGCAGATCCCACATACGCTGTCGCCTACTACAACCGCAGCCTCTATCGAAACACCCAGCCGACGCGCCGCAGCCATGAACAAATCAGGGTCCGGCTTTGCGTAGGGCACTTTGTCCCTCGTCACTACAATCACATCCGCGTCAATACCGAGGATTTCCAGCGAAGGACGGGCGGTTTTCATCCGGCCGCTGGTCGCAATCGCCCAGGGCACACCTGCGTGTCGCAGGTGGGACAGCAGCTCGCGCGCTCCAGGTGCCTATAGGTCGTTGGACGCAGCAATACGGTGCCAGATAGGTCATTTCACTTTTTCCGACAGCGGACACTGGCATGTTGTCCTACAAGGACGCTGATCGCTCCTTCCGTGCGTCAAAAAAAGTAGATTCCAGGAGGTACCATGCATCCGAACATCAAACTCGGCCGTCTTTTCGGAATCGACGTCGGAATACACTACAGTTGGTTCATCATTGCATTTCTGATCTTCCTTTCGTTAGCGTCGCAGTTTCAGGCGGTCAATCCTCGGTGGGGCCAGGCAACAACCTGGACCTTGGCCGCGATAACCGCCCTGCTTTTTTTCGCCAGCATCCTGGCACATGAGTTCCTGCACGCTGCAGTGGCGAAAGCGCGCGGCATGCCGGTCAGATCCATCACTCTTTTTGCGCTTGGCGGCGTCGCAAATATCGAGCGTGAACCAGCGGACCCGAAGTCAGAATTCTGGATGGCCATCGCAGGACCAATTACCAGCGCTGTGGTCGGATTGTTCTTTCTCGCGATCGCCTGGATAGCCGGCTGGCGGCCGGAATCCGGAACGCCGCCCGAGCCGTTATGGGCGGGTCTGGTTTGGCTCGGCTACATCAAGATCCTGCTCGCCCTGTTCAATCTAATTCCGGGATACCCGCTCGATGGCGGTCGAGTTCTTAGGTCGATCATCTGGGCTATCAACCGGGATCTCGTCCGAGCGACGAGGATTGCCGCCCGGGTTGGACATGGAGTAGCGGTGGTATTCATCGTATTGGGCTTCTTCCGTTTCTTCTGGCAAGGCAGTTTCGGTGGATTATGGCTCGCGTTTATCGGATGGTTCCTGGCGAATGCCTCTGTTGCCAGCTATGCCTCAGTCGAGTCTTCGACGGTTTTGGCGAATGTTCGAGTCAGGGATGTTATGTCTCAGGTATGCCCGACTATCGATGGAAATGTGAATCTCCGTACGTTTGCTGAAGACTATCTGCTCCGCACCGGACGTCGTTGTTTCGTGGTTCTCCGGAACGGACGCGGGTCGGGGCTGATAACCATCAATGAGTTGAAAAAGGTTGAGCGGGACCGGTGGCCATTTGTCACTGTTTCAGAGGTTGCCCGCCCCTTCGATAGTCTCCGCGCCGTCACGCCGGATACACCTCTCAGTGAAGCACTGGAGTTCATGGTCAGAGAAGACCTGAATCAACTGCCGGTAATCGAGAATGGCGTAATCCGTGGTGTAATCAACCGAAGCGATGTTTTGCAGGTCCTGCAAACTCGCGCTGAGCTGAAAGCAGCATAAGCATCTCGTCAGCCCCGATAATATTTGTCGACGATGGAGTTCAGATCCTGCTCGATGCAGGGTGGCGCTTCGTCGACACGCGCCTTCGGATTCGGGTTCAGCCTGCGGACATAGGTATCAGACGTCCACGGTTCGGCCAGCACTGCGGGATCGTCAATAGTGAATGTATAGAAGAGCAGATCGCCATCACGTCTTAATCGCTCGGTCACCTTCATATCGTCGGTGTGAAAATATCCCTGCCACTGGATCCATGACTCGTTGGTGAAGCCGACTGACTCCACGACGAGCGTGTCGCCTTCCCAATGGCCCAGTGGAATGCCCGACCAAGTCCGATAATCGGAATCTTCCGCGTCGCGTTCGCGTCCATCTACGGGGACGAACCGCGTGGAGTTGGGGTTATAGAACACAAGCTCTTTCGGTGTTTGGACGATCTTCTGGGGCGCCGTCTGGCGGGGAACTCCGACTGGCAGGCAGCGAAAGACGGGATCGACATCGACCTTACTGAAGTCGAGGCTTCGCACCTTCTCCCAGAACTCCGGCTTGTAGAAGGGCTTGTTCCATGCCACGCCGCGCTGCATCGTTGCCTGGTCGGGCTCGAAGGTTCCCATACGCCGGATCGTGTACGGCCCTGCCGGTGACGGGAATCCTGCCGTCCAGATGCCCGTCAAATCGGGATGACCATCGGCGGCACGTGATGTTGCGAGCGATGACTTCTGCCGGGCAAAACCTTCCGCCGGGGACACGCGCTTGGCCGGCGGTTTATAGGATGACTCCTGTGAGGAGACCTGTCTCACATGTCCCGTCGCGGCGATCGCGAATGCGATGACGGCGGCGATCAAGAAGCGCGAATGTTTCGACACGATTGCCTCCGTGATGCGGTCTTAGAGCTGGACCATTTGATAAGTCTTGCCGTTGACGGTGATAGCCTTGAGAAAAACATACTTGCTTCCGTCCCGGGAAGGCGCGCACGTGAAGCTGTAGGTGCCGCCAATCTTCAGGTCATTCTTGATGCTCAGGCCCATCCGCCGAAGCCCGTTGGGGCTCACCCCTTCAAGTTTCCACGGCGTAACCTTTCCGTCCTCACCTTTGACATCGACATGCCAGATGGAGTGCGGATTGACCTCCTGGAGTTCAGTCAGGACGCCCGTCAGGACGAATTCCTGAGTTACGTCGAACTGAGCGGCGGCGGAGTGGTGAGCACTCACGGACACGCTCAGCGCCAGAATCGAAAGCAACATCGTAGCTGCCAGTAGGATGTTCTTGATCATTTTCCGATCCTTTCTAATTGGATTTCTGCTTGACCACATCGGGGACGGGAAAGACGACATAAGGGTTCGATTTGAAGGCCGTGACCTTCAGATCGGCGAGGGGCCGATTATCCCTTGTCCAGTGAATCTCGCTCGGAAAGATAACCAGATAGGCCGGTTCCCAATTGTCGCGGTAATCGGCAAAGGTTGCGCCGTACACATGACCATTGGCCTTTAGCGTCACGGATTCCGGCCGCTGCTTCGGGTCGAGCGTCATCGTCACTTCCATCCCATCGTACGGGGAGGTGCCCATGAATGTAGTTTTGCCGGCCACGGTGCTCACCTTCGCATGTCCTTCCGCTTCGATAATCGACCATAGCGCGCCAAACGGGGTCAGCTTGATGAGCGGCGCGCGCTCGGGAAGGGTTGCCACTGCGGGAGTCGCGCCAGTTCCTTCCTTTGCCTCGTTCCAAGCCCACGTGTCGGCGAATACTCTGATCTCCGCAAGAGGCTTGCCGTCGGCGCGCGTTCCATTCAGGAACATCCGCATGGCCGGCACGACATAGCTGATATGGAAAGCCGCCTTGCTCAATTTATCCATGCCGCTCTGACCCGCTAATGTCCCTTCGGCGGAAAACATAATCGTGATGACGTTCTTGACGCCGAGGGGCTTGGTCCGTCCCATTCCGATTGCTTCGGCGGCATCCCGCACTTCCTTCGGGATGCAGGGGCTCGCGATTTCATAAGCTACCTGGCCGCCGCCGCCGTTCTGACCGAACACACCGTACATGGGCGGGGCATAGCCTCCCGGCGGGCACACCAGAGCTGCCGGTTGCTGTGCCCCGGCGCTGGTCGCAAAAAGTAACGCTGCCGCACTGGCCATTAGTAGCCGCCGCATGGACACCTCCCGCCTTACACTGTCGTGAATTTTACAACAAAGGGAGTAGCCACAAAGAGGCACAAAAAGTTCCCGGAAACTTATTCGCCGCAGATTTTCTCAGTAGCCGAGATTCTCCAAGTACTCATCGTCCAGACCGAAGAAGTGGGCGACCTCGTGTACAATGGTCGTTTTGATTTCCTCGCGGATCTCGTCTTCCGTGTCGCATTCGTCTTCAATCGGCTGCTGAAAAATCCAGATGCGATCCGGATACAACGGCGCCTCGAATCCACGTTCCGTCAGCGGCATTCCTTCATAAAGGCCGAGTAGCGTCTCGTCCGGCGGTATTTCCATACGCTCGAGAAGGTCCTGTGAGGGGCGGTCTTCGACAATGACCACCACATTCTCGAGTCGCTCTCGAAATTCGGACGGCAATTCTTCGATTGCTTCGTTAACCAGTTTTTCGAAATTTTTTCGGTTCATCGCAGTAGCATCGACGCCGCAACAGCGACGATCATCGCCACCGAGATCACGAGCTTCAGAACGATGCCGGCAATGCGGCCCAGGAACGACCCCCAGCCGGCGCGCAGCGCCTCCTGCATACTTTTCTCGCGGTACAACTCATACGCAACCACAATGGTGAAGGCTCCGATGAATCCGCCTGCCACCGGCCCAAGTGGTCCGAAGATCAATGCAGCAGGACCGCCGATGAAAATCGCTCCCAGCAAACCGCCGAGGAAGGAAAGCCAGATGGATCCGGTGGACGCGCCGTAGCGACGGGCGCCGATCGCCGTCAGCCAATTGTCTGCCGTCTCGGCAATCAGCGTCATGACCGAGAGCAAGACGAAAAACGCGACTCCGACAGCTCCGTTGAAGTCCGTCGCGGTCGCGTAAACGAGAATACAACCCAGAATGATGAACGTGCCGGGGAATCCGAAGGGGATGGTGACGAGCCCCGCCACCATCCCAAGAAAGAGCAGGGTCTCCCACATTCTTCGATTGTAGAACTTCTCGTCAATTCGCCAGTGGATTCGGGCGAACTTGGATGTGTTCGATGTTGCCGATCCTGGTTTCCGTGTATTTGGGCATGTATGAGCTGTACGTCGCCCAAATGCCGCGGCCTTTCCAGCCTGCGCGGGGATCATCAATGCGGCCATCCACGCCGCGAGTAAAGAACGGCATCGGATAGGGCAGGCGAAAGACCGTGAACTTTTCCGTCTTCGGCTCGAATATCAATAACGAGTCCGAAGTCGTGCCGGTGACGATCACGGTATCCTTCCCGAGTCCTAAGGTATCGAACTGATCCACCCACAGGAAATAGGGATACTCGGTGCTGCCGGTTTCCTTCCCGGTGCCGGCGAATTTTGGTCCTGGCAAGTCCCAATAATTGAACTTTCCTGTCTTCGGATCCAGCTTTGCCAGGTGGCCGCTTCCGGCGGAGAACCAGACTGTTCCGTCGGTGCTGAAATCAATTCCGTGGGAGAGGCGCAGCGGAGGCGGTAGAGGGTAATCCTTGAATTGCCTGGTCTTCGGATTGAGCATGTACAGTTTATTCTGCGGTCCGTTGACCTGAGGGACGGGCACCCAAACGGTGCCGTCAACCGGACTGACAGCAGTGGCATAGCCACCGGTTGAA
>Ga0134088_10000583_pt1 | contig 12845 bp, 10 predicted proteins | sample 15_taG_3_FD_94461 | JGI IMG/M metagenome (GOLD analysis project Ga0134088, IMG submission 94461) | Grasslands soil microbial communities from the Angelo Coastal Reserve, California, USA - 15_D_Rain_20cm_5_09182015 | ecosystem: Environmental > Terrestrial > Soil > Grasslands ...
GCCACCGGCGTCCGAGCCGCAGCCGAGCAGGCCGGCGCGCACGTGCTGGCCTTGGAGGACGAGCCTTGGGTCCGGGTGGAACCGGCCAAGGCGAAATCTTCGCCCCGCTTCTATGTCTCAAAGCCGGTCTACGAGGCGGACGTGTTCATCAACCTGCCGGTGGTGAAGACCCATCGCTTCGCCCATTACTCGTGCAGCTTGAAGAACCTGGTCGGAATCACGCACCCGCGGTACCGGCCCTCCGTCTCGTTTCTGGCCGGCGATTGGCAGGAACGGATTGCCGAGCTGAACCTCGCGGTGCATCCCCACCTCTCGATCGCCGATGGTACCACGATCATGATTGCCGGGGGTCCCACGAGCGGAACCCCGGCCCGGGCTGATCTGCTGTTGCTGAGCGGTGATCGGGTCGCACTGGATGCGGTCGGAGTGGCGCTCATCCGCACATTCGGCGCCTGGCCGAAAGTGGCAGGGATGACTGTATGGGAGCAACGCCAGATCAGGAAGGCGATCGAGTTGGGATTAGGTGCGAGCGGACCGCATCAGGTCGAGCTGCTGACCCGCTCGGTTGCAGGGCCAGATGCCGGATTCGACAAGCTCGTTGACACGATCCGCCGAGACCTCTCAAGAGCCTAGAATTCGCGGTCCGCTCCACCCTCGCGCGTCACTTTGCTTCTTTCGCCTCAGGGGCGTCTTTCGCGCACCGGATACCGATATAGATGCGTCGGTCGGAGGGCTCATGCTTGTTACGGTTGGCGGAACGTACCGTGTCAGGATTGTTTTGCCAGGATCCCCCTCGAACCACACGCTCCTTTCCGCTGGAGGGACCGGTTGGGTTCTTAGACGGGCTGTTCTTATAATAGTTCTCGTCGTAATAGTCCTGGACCCACTCCCAGACGTTGCCCGCCATCTCATAGGCCCCGTACGGACTCCGTCCGTAATCATATTGGTCCTTTTTAGCCAATGTCGCGGGTCCATCCCAAAACGTGATGTTCTCGATGCTAAAGTTACTTCGATTTCCGGTGACAGGGTCATTGCCCCATGGATAGGTCCTGCCATCAATGCCTCTCGCCGCTTTTTCCCACTCAGCTTCAGTCGGCAGGCGGCCGCCCGTCCACTTACAGAATGCGGCGGCATCATCCCAGCTCACGTTGATCACAGGCAGTTCACCCACCCCATCCAGCATCGCTCCTGCCCGCCAAATACTGAATTTGGGATCCTCGTTCTCCGGGGCTCGGTGGCCTGCGGACTTGACGAAGGTGAGGTACTGGTGGTTGGTGACTTCATATTTCGCTATATAGAACGCGTCCAGGAACACGCGATGCTTCGGTGCCTCGTCGGTATGCGCTGGCCCACCCTCCGCCCCCATCTCGAACTCACCGGAGGGCACCAGCAGCCATTCGGTGGGATCTTCCTTTGAAGCCTGGGTCTTGGCCAACAGGGCCAGCATCTTCGCACGTTCAGGGTGGGTCTGGGGAGCCAGCGTGAGCCACTTCATGATCGTGTCCTTCGCCTCGGGGCGCAGCAGCTCGGTTTCGCAGATGCCCTTCAGCCGTACCAACGCCTCGTCGTCGGGCAGCTGTTTCGTCGCCTCCAAGAGTTCTACCAACCCGTTTGTACATTGTCCTTGCTGAACCATGTTCGTGGCCAATATCACACGGTCCTTTGCCGAGAGGCCCGGGATTGCCTGATAGTCCTCCGCGAGCGCCATCAGCGCAGGGCCGCTGACGGCTCCGACAAGTATCAGCAAGAGTGTCAACCTGGTGCCGTTCATTCGCCGCCGCATGCCGCCTCCCTTGGTCCCGTTCAGCCGGATGCCCGTGGCTCGCGCTATTTATTCTGTCGGTCGAACTCTTTGAGGACTTGATCGGTCAGATCGAGGGTGTCACGGTTATAGATGACGATCTTGATGGTGTTCTCGCTGCCTTTGTCCACGACGAGCGTGAAGCCGCCCTTCTCGGCGACGGCCTTGGTCGCAGCCCCAATCTTTTTCATGTAGTCATCGACCAACTCTTTCTGTTTGACGGTCAATTCCTGATTAAACTCCTGGGCGCGCTTCTGATAGTCTTGCAGCTTCGCTCGGAACTGGCCTTGTTTCTCACGCTTCTGCGCTTCGCTCAACGAGCTTTCCTGGTCCTTGAGTTGCTTCTCGATATCTTTCAGCGCATCTTCGTCGCTGGCGAGGAGCTTCTGCCGGGTCGTGGCGTATTCCTTGAGCCCATCCAACGCGCGTCTTCCGGCCTTCGACCTTTCCAAAACCGCCTGCGGATCCACCACGCCCACTTTAATGGAGTCGGCGGCCAACCCCGAGGATGGATAGCAAGTAAGTGCGGAGAGAACGAGGATCGTCATGAGCGCTAGGATCGCCAGTCGGGCATGTCGTCTTGGCATATTGCTCATCTCCTTTCCAGCTCGAAATCAGAGAATTGTGACGAGTTCGCCGTTCCACGGAGCGCGGGGAGGATAGCCTCCTGCAAGACCGATGTCAAGGGCTGAAAATGAGAGGCGATTCACGCACGAGCACACGGGCTTGTCCTCCCGATGTCCGGGAGATACAATCGGGCCGGCGGACCGTTTCAGTCATGCGCCCCAGCCGGGATTGTCGCTAGGAGGGGAGGAAGGGGTGACCGCAGATCAGCGGGTGATCCATCAACAGTTTGTGGGAGCCCTGCAGCGGGAAGCGGTCCCCTGCGGCAGGCCGGGTTGTCCCGGACCGGTCGAGGTGAGTGACCTGTCGCAACCCCACGACCGTGTCAAGACCTTCGCGTTGAGATGCCAGCGATGTGGGTGGCAGACCCGTGTATCTGGCTTGGAGCAGGTCACGCCGCCGTGGGATGAGGCCTCGCTGCTGGTCATGGCCGATGAACATCTCATGCACCAGCAACCGAACTGCCCATACGACGGCACTCCGGTGGTCTTCACGTCCTTGCCCAACCCCCGGCGGCGGGCCCGGTACAGGATTTCCTGTTTCTATTGCGGCCGCCATGCCGAGATGGACTGGCCGCCAGCAGAGGCCAGGCGGTAATATGACCCCTGCGCCGCTCATCATCTGCTTCGGCGACAGCCTGACCGTCGGCTACCAGTCGCCCACACCTGCTTCTCCGGATTTCCGCGAGACTCCGTACGGGGCGTTTTTGCAGGAACTATTGGGCTCAGCGGCCCGGGTGGTGGTCAGCGGCATCTGCGGCGAGCTGACCGGCGAGATGGCCATGCGGTTCCGGCCAGACGTGCTCCAACATCATCCGGCTTACGTGGTGGTGCTGGGGGGAACCAACGATCTGGGATGGAATGCCCGTCCGGCCGACATCATGCGCAACCTGCTGAAGATGTACGAGTTGGCCCAGGCTGGGGGGATTCAGCCGGTTGCGGTGACGGTCCCGTCGATCAGGTTAGGGATGGAGGTGGGGGAAGACCCTTCAACCCCCTGGGGGGCGGGGAGCGAAGGGACGGACGGTCAGCGATGGGTGGCCGAACACATCGAGCGGCGCCAGATGTTGAATCGTCTGATCAGCGACTACTGCACCAGCAGGGGCGTTGCCTGGATCGATCTGTTTGCAGCCACTCTGGAGCCACGGACGATGCGCTTGGCCGCGGTTTATTCCAACGACGGTCTGCACCTCAGCACCGAGGGCTACAGTCGCCTCGCCGAGCTCCTCTACCAACAGGTGTTTGCCGGGGCGTTGACCCGCGCTCGCAGGCGCTCGAAGCAGTAAGTGAGTAACTTGGCCCGCGTTACAGCGTCCTCCACGCCCGGCCATCGCTCTGGATCAGGCGGTCCGCCTCGACAGGCCCCCAGCTTCCGGCTGCATACTCCGGGAGCCACTTCGCTCTGGAGGCCTCCCAGCCTTCAAGAATCGGCGTGATCCAAGCCCAGGAGGCTTCGACCGCGTCACGCCGCATGAACAGCGACGCATCGCCGGCCATCACGTCCAAGAGAAGCCGTTCGTAGGCCTCCGGCGAGGGAGCCCCAAAGGTGTCGCCGTACTTGAAGTTCATCTCGACCGGGTGCGTCCGCGCCTTCGATCCCGGGACCTTGGAAATGATCCGCAAGGACATCCCTTCCTCCGGTTGGATACGCAGGGTCAGGACATTCGGGGCCAGCGGGATGGCCGGTTTGGCGTTGAACAGAATCTGAGGGATGTCTCTGAACTGTACCGCCACCTCCGTCGCCCGTTTCAGCATGGCTTTGCCGGTACGGAGGTAAAAGGGGACTCCGGCCCATCGCCAGTCCTCAATGAACAGTTTGAGCGCCACATAGGTCTCCGTCGCAGAGTCGGGATGAATGCCGGGCTCGTGGCGGTACCCCGGCACCTCTACGCCGTGAACTTTGCCATGGGTGTATTGCGCACGGACCGTGAACCGTTCCACATCCTTGCCCGCGATCGGGCGGAGGCAGCGCAGGACATCAATCCGCGCATCGCGCACCACGTCAGGGTCCAGCGAGTAGGGAGGTTCCATGGCCACGAGGCACAGCAACTGAAGCAGATGGTTCTGCACCATGTCCCGGAGGGCGCCGGTCTCTTCGTAATACGCGGCGCGAGTCCCCACCCCTTCGGCCTCGCTGACCGTGATTTGGACATGGTCGATGGACTTCGAGTTCCAGATGGGCTCGAAGATGCTGTTGGCAAAACGGAGCACCATGATGTTCTGAACCGTCTCTTTTCCCAGGTAGTGATCGATCCTGAAAATCTGGGATTCATCGAACACTTTTCCGACGATGGCGTTGATGTCCCGGGCAGACTGGAGATCGCGTCCGATCGGTTTCTCCATGATCACGCGGCAGAAGGGGCGGGAGCTATCCGGCGGATGAGCTAAGCCGGATTGCTGCAGCCCTTCGCAGGCAGGGGCAAAGGAACTCGGCGGGATCGCCAGGTAAAAGATCCGGTGGCCGGGCAGCTTCAGGTCGGCCTCGATCTTCTCGAGGCGCAACTTGATCTCTTTGTATGATTTCGGATCATCAATGGCACCGGCCTGGTAAAAGAGACGTCGTTCGAACTCCGCCCATTTTCCTTCATCTAAGGCCTGACGTGAATACTTCACCACGCCTTCGCGCAACCCGTCTCTAAAATCCTGGTCGCTCAGCGGCTTGCGGCCGATCCCGAGGACGGCATAGTTGGAAGGGAGGGCGCCGTCCAGGAGAAGATTGTAGAACGCGGGGACCAGTTTGCGGCGAGCCAGGTCGCCGGACCCTCCAAAGATGACCAAGGTGCAGGGCTCTGCCCCAAGGCCACGCGCCGTGTCAATGCTCAGCGGCTGTTCCTGTTCCGCTCGTTCCATGATGGTCCTCCCGCCCGCTCGCGGTCCGTCACTGCCGGACAGAGTGCCCGCCGAAGGCTCTGCGCATCGCTGCCAGCATTTTCTCGGCGAACGACTCCCGCTGCCGTGACCGGAACCGGGTAAAGAGCGCCGCCGTGAGTGTCGGCACCGGAACGTCCTTCTCGATCGCGTCGAGGATGGTCCAGCGGCCCTCGCCGGAGTCCTGGACATAGCCCGTCAGGCCATCCAGCTTCGGGTCCTGCTTGAGGGCCCCCGCCGTCAGTTCCAAGAGCCATGACCGCACCACGCTGCCATGCATCCACAGCTCGGCGATCTGAGCCAGGTCGAGACGGTATTCACTCTTCGACATCAGCTCGAACCCTTCGGCGTAGCCTTGCATCATGCTGTATTCAATTCCGTTATGCACCATCTTTACATAATGCCCGGCCCCGTGGCCACCCATGTAGCCCCAACCACCTTCAGGGGCGAGGGTTTTGAAGATCGGCTCCAGACGCTTGGCGACCGCCTCCTCGCCGCCGACCATCAGGCAGTAGCCAAGCTTCAAGCCCCAGATCCCGCCACTCGTGCCGACGTCCACGTAATGAATCCCCTTCTTTTTGAGCTCAGCGGCCCGACGGAGGTCATCGTGGAACTTGGTGTTGCCGCCGTCAACGATGACGTCGCCGGCCTGCAGCAGCGCGGCGACGGCCTGGATCGTCTCTTCGGTCGGGCCGCCGGACGGCACCATGATCCACACGACGCGGGGGGCGGCAAGCTTCGGCACCATCGCTGCGAGGGAAGATGCCCCGGTGCAGCCGCGTCCTTCGGCCTCCTTGATCAGATCCGGCGCCCGATCGTACACCACGACGCGGTGAGCGTCGCGCTGCAAGCGCGTGACCATGTTCATCCCCATTTTGCCTAAGCCGACGAATCCGATCTCCATGGGCGACCCCTTCTCCTCGCGTGTCACACCGATGCGGGCGATGGCAGAGCCATGCCCGTTCGGGCCATTTCAGTTGATCCTCAACCTGGGGCGCAGGCTGATTCCCAGATCCACGGACGGATTCTAACACAATTTCCCGGCGCTCACTGCTGGAGGACGCCTCAGTTACGTCACTGAATGGAGCCAGGCTCCCTCTATCGCGACAAGAACAAATGATTGCGTGAAGGACTACCCCGTTATACTATTGCTCAGCCAAGGACGAAGCAGTCCAGCTGGTCGGGCGAATGCAGATCGCATGTGGGGCTCACACCGACGTTGGGCTCAGACGGGCGCATAACGAGGATAGCCTGTGTGCCGATCCCAACCTGGGCCTCTTTGTCGTGTGCGACGGCATGGGAGGACACAGGGCGGGCGAGGTGGCCAGCCGCTTGGCGGTTCAGGTCATCCAGAAGCACCTGCGCGAGTCGAGTGCGAACGCGCTCCAGCCTATCGTCGGCGACTATGACCCCGCATTCTCTCCCCAAACGAATCGGTTGGCCAGCGCCATCCGGCTCGCCAATCGGGCCATCCACGACGCGGGGGAAAGCCAACCCGACCATGCCGGCATGGGAACCACTGTGGTTTCCGCGGTGATCTCCGGCCAGATCCTTTCGATCGCCCATGTCGGCGACAGTCGCATGTATCTCATCAGGAGTGGCGCCATCCAGCCCTTGACCCCCGACCACTCCCTGGTCGCCGAGCAGGTACGTCGAGGCCTTCTGACGGAGGAACAAGCGGAGCGGTCGCCCCACAGACATGTCCTCACCAGGGCCTTAGGCATCAGTCAGGAGGTTCAGGTTGAGGTCAACGAGATCCGCCTCTTGGAGCGGGATGCCCTCCTGCTGTGCTCGGACGGTTTGACCGGCGCAGTCAAACCGCCTGAAATCCTGCGCGCGATACTCTCGGAGCAAGAGCCACAGGCCGCCTGCGAACGACTCGTGACGATGGCGAACGCCGCAGGGGGCGAAGACAACACAACCGTCATTCTCGTCACCGTTCGGTAAGACACCCGCACATGGCTCGAGACTGGTTAGGAAAACCGCAGATCATCGAGAAGCTAGGGTTGGGCCTCGCATCCTGGATCACCGGAACGATAGTCCTCTTGTCCTGGCTGGGTGTGAGCCCCCTCGTCCGATTGGAAGGCGGCTCTCTCGATGTCCGGTTCAAGCTGCGGGGAGAACGCCCGGCCGGCCACGAGGTTATTCTCGTCGCCATCGACGAGAAAAGCCTGCAGGAGGTCGGCCAGTGGCCCTGGTCCCGTGACAAGCAGGCACGGCTGGTGACTGCAATCGCGGCGGACGGGGCCAAGGTGATCGGATTAGATATCACCCAGGCCGAGGAGGACATCACCCAGGACTTGCGCGGGCTCCAGGACCTCCTCGCGATCGCCGATGCGACCGAGGCGGCGTCGGCGGCTCTGACGGAAATCCTCCGCAAGAAAGCGGCGATGGCCGACGCCGACCGCCAGTTCGTCAAGAGTCTGGAAGCCGCCGGCAACGTGGTGTTGGCGCTCCCACTCATGGCGCCGGAGCCCGACGCCGCCATGCGGCAGGGTGCCCCAACGACGGCAGTGACGAGGTACATCAAAGGGAGCGAATTCACGCTGGTCAGGCAAGCCAACAGCAGCGGGGCGGTGGAGCCAATTCGGGCCACCGATGCGACTCCGCCCCTCAAGCCGCTCGAGCGGCCGGCGATCAGCCTTGGTCATGTCCATAGCCCTCCGGATCGGGACGGGGTTACCCGCTACGAATACCTGGCGCGTGAGCACGACGACGCCTACTACCCGTCGCTCGCGCTCGCGATCGCACGCATCTATTTGGATGTTCCGAGGGAGCGGATGGCGCTGACGCTTGGCGAGGGGGTGCACCTTGGGGAACTCCTGATTCCCGCCGATGAGAACGCACGGATGCCGATTCATTACGTGGGAGGCGAGCAGAGCTTTCCGTATGTGTCCGCAACGGACGTCCTCCATACGCGTGTCCCGCGGGGGACCTTCACTGATAAGGCGGTCATCGTCGGGACTGCAGCGCCTGGCGCCGATGACCAACTGATGACCCCATTTTCGAACAACCTTCCGGGTTTCGAAAAGAACGCCACGGTCATCCACAACATCATTCACCGGCAGTTTCTGAAAAAAGGGGGGTGGGCTGGGCCACTGGACGTCAGCGTGATCATTCTCTTCGGGCTCACGCTCGGGTATGTCTTGCCAAAAGTCAGAGCCTTGCCGGGAACGGGCATCGCGGCGTCGGCTCTCCTGGGCTATACCGCTCTGGCACAGTACCTGTTCGGCAAGGGCATCTGGATCAACGTCGTGAACCCGGTTCTGACGATCACGGTCATCTTTATGACTATCACGGTGCTGCGCTTCCTGACCGGAGAGAAGCAGGCCAGAGAGATCCGCACGAGGTTCTCGAGCGGAGTGAGCCCCACGATCGTCGAGGAGTTGATCAAGGATCCTGCACAGGCCGCCTTGGGGGGCCAGCGCAAGGAGGTCACCATGCTATTCTCGGACGTGGCCGGGTTCACGGCCTTGAGTGAGCACGGCAAGGCCGAGGACATCGTGGCGCAACTGAATGAGTATCTGGGGGCCATGACGGAGGTGGTCTTCCACTGGAACGGCACGCTGGACAGGTTTGTCGGCGACGCGATCGTGGTCTTCTGGGGTGCTCCAGTCGATCAGCCGAACCACGTCGAGTTGGCGGTCAAATGCGCACTGCACATGCGGAAACGGCTGTCCGAGTTGCAGGACAAGTGGAGAGCTGAGGGAAAGGCCCTTCTGGACAACGGCATCGGGATCAATACCGGCGGGGTGGTGGTCGGCAGCATCGGGGCCGAGGGCAAGAAAGTGGATTACACGATGCTCGGCGGCAACGCGAACCTGGCGGCTCGCGTGAAGAGACTGACGAGGAAGTTGGGATGCCCCGTCGTCATCACCGAGTATACGGCCGCGCGTGTGAAGAACATGATCGCAATCGCCGATCGCGCCGACAACCGTGGGCGTCTAGGCCACGTGTCGTTGCGCAAGTTGGGCACAGCCCGAATGAAGGGCAGGGACGAGACTGTCATCGTCTATGCCCTGGAATCCCTGAAGCGGGAGGAGCCATCGAGGGTCGAAGAGGAGTCGCCGAACAAATCGTTGGAGACGACGGACCGGTGATCGTCCGGGACGGCAGATAGCGGTGGAGCTGGGAGCCTGTCCGACATTGCTGTTCGTCGCGAGGCGAAGGAGGCGCGGGCAGATGCGAGGCCGCAGGCCCCGAAAAACCGGAGGCGTATTCGCTGGAATACGTTGAGGACTTTTCGCGGGCCGAGAACAAAGCAGATGCCTGTGTATCGTTCGCCGCAGTAGAAGAGGCAATGTCGGACAGGCTCCTAGTCCACGCGTGGCGGATTCGGCACATCCTTGAAGATCTGGGTCACCAGTTGCCGGCCCAGGGTGAGGCGCTCGGAGAGGGCCGGCGCAGTCAGCAACCGGTCCAGCAGCTCGCCGACCGCGGCGTCGCGGGACGCCACGAAGCGAAGCATGTCTGCCGGCGAGGTGAGCCAGAACCCCCTGAGGCGAAAGAAAGCCTGCAACAAGTCTTCGACGAACATCCCCAATAGATACTGGGCTGTCGCCGGCTGGTGCGTGAGATCCTCCGCCTTGCCCAGCCGGTGGAGGCAGCCGACCTTCAAACGGATCTTTTCGTTCAGGCCGGCCGGAGAGGGCCCTTGGCGAAACCGTTGGTTTGCGCGTTCCACCAGTTTCGCGCCTGCCCCTTCGAGCTCGAACAGGACCCGCGCTTTTCGAAGCAGCGGAGGAAGGCGGGGGATATGCGTGATCTCTTGTTCCACGGCCTTAAAGCCGCGATAGCGGACTTCGACCGTTCGATCGGAGACACGGATCGTTTCTTCTCCCTCGTCCTGCCCCGCAATCAAGGCGATGAAGTCCAGATCACTGTGGGGGGTCAACGCCCGGCGAGCTCCGGAGCCCACCAGAATCACCGCCAACAGATCCCCGCCGCGCTTCCCGCGGACGTATCGAAGCGCGGCGGCAAGAAGGTCCTCCTGGCCGGGAGGCACCGGGACTGCCGGCTGCTCCGGCGGTTCGGGGATGTCTAAGAGTTCGGCCTGGAGTTCATCGCGTGTCGGCAGGTTCGCCGTGGTCTCGCTCGGCCCGAAGGTCGAATTCTGGTCCATGGCACTCAGTTCCGTGATCAGCCGATCGCCACCTCAACAGTCGGCGCATTGTAGAGACGGCTGGAAGACCCTGTCAACCGCCGCCTGGCGGGCAGGCTACCGCGACAGGACGGACGCGAAGATCGGCCCGGCTTCCTCGATGTCCTTCGACGTCACATCAAGGTGCGTCACCGCACGGAAGGTGGTTCCCCCGACGGCATTGACCAGCACCCCTTCCTTTTTCAAGTCGGCGAGGATCTCGGCGGGCGACCGGCGGGAAGACATCACGTCGAACAGGACAATATTCGTTTCGACCTGATCAGGTTGGATGGAGACGGTGCGGATCTTCTTGAGCGCGTTGGCGAGTAGGCGCGCGTGATCGTGGTCCTCCTTCAGACGTGGGATGTTCTGTTCGAGCGCATAGATCCCCGCCGCGGCCAGAATCCCGGCCTGGCGCATCCCCCCGCCGTACATGCGTCGGAAGCGTCGAAGCTTCTCGACGGTCGGCCGGTCGGACACGATCACGGACCCGACCGGCGCGCCGAGCCCTTTGGATAAACAGAACGAGACGGTCTCGAAGTGGCGGGCATACTCCGCGGCGGACACGCCGGTGGCCACGACCGCGTTAAAGAGCCTCGCACCGTCCAGGTGCATCGGAATCCCGCGGGCGCGGGCCACGGTGTGGATCCGTTCAATCGTGGAAAGCGGATAGATGGAGCCGCCCCCGCTGTTGTGGGTGTTCTCGAGACAGATCAAGGTGGTGGGGATCGTGTACGGATCCTTCGGCCGGATGGCCGCTTCGACCTGCCCCGGCTCGAGGATCCCTCGATCGCCGCCGACCCAGTGGAGCTGCACCCCGGCCAGCGCTGCCGCGGCGCCATGTTCGTAGCGCACGATGTGCGAGCGGCTTTCGACAATGACTTCGTCGCCGGGCTGAGTCTGAACCCGGATGGAGAGTTGATTGGCCATAATGCCCGACGGCACAAACAGCGCCGCGGCCTTTCCCAGAAGGGCTGCGGCCATCTCTTGCAGGTGGTTGACGGTGGGGTCTTCCCCGTAGACATCGTCCCCCACAGGAGCGCGGGCCATGGCCTCACGCATCGCCGGGGACGGCTTGGTCACGGTATCGCTGCGCAGATCAATCATTGATGGCGTCCGGGAGGGGGCGACAGGCTGAGCCGATCTTCGAGCTTATACGCTTGGCGGGCCAACACAGGATAAATCGTGAATATGGGTGTGTTGTACGGAATGACCGCCGACTGGATGCCGGGCAACAGTCCAAGATGCATGTTGACGAAATTATAGCTCAGCCCTTCCTGCCATGGTTCGCGGAAGGACTCCGCATAGGCCTCAACCCGGTCCGATGCATAGGTGCGGGTCATCAATCCGCATGCCCCCTGCACCCCATACTCGGCGAGGTCGGGGGCCCCCTGAATCAGCAGGGAGAGGACCGAGGCGTCGAACCAGACTTTAAATTTGCAGCTGACTTGGATGAACGGCCCCAGCGAGCCAATGTGCTCCAGCACGGACATGGGATAGACGAATTCCTTCGGCACATCTGAAGCGGATCCGGAGGGAACACAATTGAATTCAGGCTCCTTCACGCCGGAGACGGATACAAAAACCAGGTTCGGATCATCCAGGGCGATCTCCAACATCTGTCCGTCATGGTAGCCGCACAGTTTGCCCATCTCATACCGGAGGGGATAGGAGTACCCCACGGTGGCGTAGAAAATCCGCACCCCGGCTTCCAGCGGGTCTTCCGGTGCCCGACTGATCTTGAGATCGAACGGCAGCAGTAAGTGAAACGCGTTCGTGCGCGCACTCATAAACGGCGCGCAGGCACCCGGAAACTCTTTATGAATCGTGACGTTCTCCGGCTCAAACTTCTTGGGCGTGCCGCCGAAATGCTGCGCGGTCTTCGCCTCCTGTGGAAGCCGGTACTTGTTCTGGTAGTACGCTGCGGCGCGCTTTTGAGCCAGATCGAGAAAGTACTCGGGCGCTTCGGTCTCAACGATCAATCGTTGGGCCTTCAGATCGTGCGCGCGTGGCACGCGCATGGCCTGGTTGTATATCTCCAGATCCGCGCCCGTCTTCTGGATATCTTGCAGAAGCTGGCGGGCGAGCCCCGGCTCCCAGAATCGCGTCCGGGGCAGGAGGTCACTGGCCTTCTGGAGACACTCGAGCTTGTGGGTATAGCGTTTAGGTTCAGGCGCAAACGACTCCGCGGTCGCCATGTAGAGATTGAACTGCTCCTCCAGCGTCAGTCCGATCTGCTGGAGGTCATGCTCCCTCATAAAGGTCAGCGCCAGCGGACCGAAGGACTCTTCTTTTCTGATGCACAGGGTCATCAGAAAATTGTAGTGGGCTCTTGCTTCCTCGGGTGTCATGCGTCCTTGCTCAGACTGAACATCAAACCGAGTGCATTCTAAAGTAATCCGGCGCAGGGGGA
>Ga0134088_10000587_pt1 | contig 12808 bp, 10 predicted proteins | sample 15_taG_3_FD_94461 | JGI IMG/M metagenome (GOLD analysis project Ga0134088, IMG submission 94461) | Grasslands soil microbial communities from the Angelo Coastal Reserve, California, USA - 15_D_Rain_20cm_5_09182015 | ecosystem: Environmental > Terrestrial > Soil > Grasslands ...
CAGGACGGCCGCAAAGAACCCATCCACGTCGTCGCGGTGCGGCAGGGTCGAGAGGAATCCCGTCTCGTCCACCAGCCGGTGAAGCGCAGGGGGCAGGATGGATCGAGCGTCCACGACCTCGAGATCTTTGCGCTCTCGCAGCACTTCGTCGATTCGCTCGGGCCCTTCTTCCGGCTCCAGGCTGCAGACGGAGTAGACCAGGTGCCCGGAAGGCGACAGGAGCTCGGCGGCGGCCATGAGTGCTTTGGCCTGGACACCGGTCGCAACAGAGATGTCCTCCCGGCTCCGCCGCCAGCGGATCTCGGGGTGGCGCCTGATCACGCCCGTCCCCGAGCAGGGAGCGTCGAGGAGCACCCGGCCGAAGTCGCCACGCAGGCCGGGGCGCGCGGCGTCCGTGACCACCTTGTGGATCCCGGTGATCCCGAGGCGCAGGGCATTGTCCCCGATCAGGCGCAGTCGCGCCGCCGAAACGTCGGTCGCGACCATCCGCGTGCCCGGCGGGAGCGTCTCTGCCGCGGCCAGGAACTTGCCGCCGGGCGCGGCGCACAGATCGAGCAGGCCGCCTTCGGGCTCGATCGGCAGGAGGAGAAGCGTGACGATCTGGGCCGCCTCGTCCTGGATGTAGACGAGCCCGTCTCGGAACGTCCGTGTGTGCTGCGGCGCTCCCCGCACCACGCGCAGGGCGCCCGGGAGAAGCGGCGACGGGACCACCTCGATCCCCTCGTCCTGAAGACGTCGCACCAGGGCCTCCGGGGACCCGGCGCGGCGCCCGGGACGCAGGACGATCGGTGCCGGCCGGTTGAGCGTGTCGAGGAGGATCTCGCACTCCTGGCGCCCGAACCGGACCAGGTAGCGCTCGACGAGGTCGCGCGGGAAGGAGTACGTCTCGGCCAGAAACAGAGCCGTGTCGAGGGTCTCGTCAGGAAGAAGCGTGACCGGGTCCAGGCCGGTATCCAGCCACCGGCAAACGGATCGCAGAATGCCGTTGGCGAAAGCGGCGGCGCCACGGCCGCGCCGGGCGCGCACGAGTGACACGGCCTCGTCAACCGCCGCCGCGCGCGGCACGCGCGTCAGGAACAGGATCTGGAAGAGAGCCAGCCGGAGCGCGATGAGCGTGGGCGTGTCGACCTCCGAGAGGGGGCGGTTGGAGGTCTTCTCGACGAGCCGATCCAGAGCCCGCCTCTGGCGCAGCACGCCGTAGACGAGGGACGTGGCCAGGTGCCGCTCGCGGTCGTCCGGGAGGTCGATCTCCGCGAGGAGCGTGTTGCTGCTTCCGCCCCGGGACTCAACGGCCTCGAGGACGGCGAAGGCCGCGGCGCGCGCGCTATAGGCCAGGGGGCGCCTGGGCAAAGGTCTCACCCACACGGATCAATCGCCCGTTGACCGCCTCGCGCGCCGTCATGGTCTTTCGGCCGGGAAACTGGACCTGCAGGATTCGCAGACGGCTGTCGCCCTGGCATTGGACGATGATCGAGTCCCGTGCGGCGATGACCTGACCGGGCGCCGGGCGCGGGGCGCGGGCCGCCATCGGCTCGAAGCTCACCTCGGCGCGGTGCACGGTCACCGGCCGGTCGCGCAGAAAGGTGACCGCCAGGGGCCAGGGATGGCAACCGCGCACCTGGTTGGCGATCTCCTGCGCGTTGCGCGACCAGTCGATCCTGCCGTCGGCTCGCGTGAGGGAGGGGGCAGGGCTGGCCTCCGCCGCGTCCTGCTTCCTCGGCTCCAAAACGCCGCGCGCGTGCGACTCGAGCGTTTGAGCCAGGAGCCCGGCGCCGAGATCGGCGAGCCGGCGGGACAGCTCACCGGCGGTCTCGTCCAGGCCGATGGCGCACTCGCGCTGCAGCAGGATGTCGCCGGTATCGAGCCCCTGATCCATTTTGATCGTGGTGACGCCGGTGACCTTTTCGCCCGCCATGATCGCCCGCGCGATCGGCGCGGCCCCGCGGTACTTCGGCAGGAGGGAAGCGTGCAGGTTGATGCACCAGCGCGGTGGTATCCGGAGGATCTCGGGCGGCAGGATCCGGCCGTAGGCGACCACGACCATCACCTCCGGCGCGAGCCTCAAGAGCGTCTCGAAGAAACCGGGGTCCTTGGTCGATTCGGGTGTGAGGACCGGCAGGCCGGCCCGCTGCGCCTCTGCCTTGACGGGGGACGGCTCGGGTGTCGAGGACTGCCGCCGGCGCGGTCTGTCCGGCTGCGAGACGACCGAGACGATTTCGTGTCCGGCCTGAAGCATCGATCGCAGCGAGGGCAGGGCGAAATCGGGTGTCCCGAAGAAGACGATCCGCATGCTCTCCCCTGCAGGGTGAGGCGACTGCGTGTCGGAGGCGGGTCTCCGGGAGCGGGGCCTCGACCCGGACCCGGACGGGATCCTAGGCGGGGACCAGGTCCCAGTCCCCGGCGCGCATCCGCTTCTGGACCCTTTTCTTGATGAGCCGGCGCTTCAGGGGGCTGAGGTGCTCGATGAACAGCCGGCCGTGCAGGTGGTCGATTTCGTGGTTGAAGGCGCGGGCCATGAGATCTCGCCCCTCCAGCGTGCGGATCTGGCCGTTCAGATCCATCGCTTCGATCACGCAGCGATCCGGCCGCCCCACCCGCTCCGTGAAACCGGGCAGGCTGAGGCAGCCCTCCTCGTCCGCGTGGGACCCGCTATTCTCCAGGATCCTCGGGTTGATGAGGACGTGCACTTCCCCCGGCTTCTCACCGACGCTGAGGTCGACGACGGCGACTTGAAGCCCGACGCCCACCTGGTTGGCGGCCAGGCCGACACCCGGGGCGGCGTGCATCGTCTCGATCATGTCCCTGATGAGACGCTCGATGTCGGGTGTGATCTCGCGCACGGTCTCGGCTTCGATCGCGAGCACTTCGTGAGGGTAGCGGAGGATGGGCAGGATCGCCATGAGGGCGACTGATTTACCACACGCCCCACGACGCGTCAAGAAATGCCCGGTGGGTCAGTGCCCTTTGCCCTTGTCGTCGTTCTCCTGCGGCTTGGGCTGGCCTCTCGGAGCGGGTGGATGCGCCTGGGGCGGTCGCTCCGGGTGCGGTGGCTTCGCCTCGGGACGCGGCGCCCGGGCAGGAGGCGTCACGCGGGGCGCCTCGACGCGGGGACGACCGCGCACGCCGTCGAAGAGCCGTTCGATCGCCTCGTTCGAAGAAGCGCTCGGACGGCGCGCAGTGTCGCGCGGCGCCTCGCGCATCGGAGCGCTCTGGCCACGCCCCTGGTCACGCGGCTCGGAGCGTGGCGGATTGCGCGGTGGCTCCGGTGCTCGCGCCGGCGGGGCGGCATATTCCCGTCTCTGACCCTGGTCGCGCGCCGGCGGCGCGGTCCTCTGGCGCGACGGGGCGGACTCCCGTCCACGCGAACGATCCGGCTCGCCGGGGACAACGCGCGGTCCCGCCTGAGGGCGCGCTCCCTCTCTCGGCACCCAGGCAGGGCGGCCGCGCGGCTGCGCGGTGTCGCCGGGGCGCCTTTGGTTGCGGCCCGGGCCGACGGCGGGAACGCCCGGGCGAACGGCGGGACGCGGCTGCTGCAGGCGCGAGCGCTCCTGCGGCGAGGCCGATGCGGCGCCGCGGCGCGCACGCGTCTCGCCAGCGCTTCTCTCCGCCGAGCGGAACGGCAGCGGCTTGTTGTCGCGACCCACGACCACCGGCAGCGGAGAGCGGTTCTGGCGGACTGTCTCCACGAAGCGGGCGCCGCGCTCAGGACGGCCGGCGATATCGCGCGGATCGAACCGCGGCAGACGCGAAGTGAGGACCACGTCCGTGCCGCGGGGCAGGCGATCGACGCCTACCGCCGAACGCGGCGCGCGCGGGTTCGAGAACTGCCCCACCGGGACGAAGCGCCAGCCACGCGGCTGCAGCCGGGTCACGTTGACATTGACCACGTTGACGATGGTCGTGTCCTGGAACACCGGCCGGTTGTAGTAGTTCAGCGGGCACCAGCCGATATGCGACGGACCGACCGCGAAGCTGACCCAGGCGCCGCTCCAGACACGACCCGGGATCCAGGCCCAGCCGACGTTGACGACGAAGTCCCAGCGTCCGTAGTGATAGGGCGCCCAACCCCAGGGGTCATAGGAGACCCACACCCAGCCGGTGCGGCACCAGGACCAGTAGCCGTTCACGTAAGGACCCCAGGATCCGGTGTACACGGGTCTCCACACCCAGCCGTAGTCCGGCACCTGGTGCCATGAGCCGTAGGATGACAGCTCGCTGATGTACGGGTGGACCTCGTACGGAACCTCCTCGACGATCCTGTCGACCGGCTCGTCACTGTCGCGCCTTAGGTAGGCTCCCAGGCGATCCTCGCAGAAGCGGTCGAAGTCGTCGAGGCGCGCCGTGTTGAACCGGCGCGGCTCCGAAGGAGCCCGACCCGGTTGCACGCTGCCGCGCTCCCCGGAGCGCACCAGGACCGATCCGTCGTCCCCGGAAAGCTCCGCCACTCCGCGGAAGGAATACAACGTCACCACACCCTCATCGGTCTCGATCCGGAAGCTTCCCCCCGACAAGAGATAGACAGATCCTGCCTCCGTATCGACACGGAAGGTCTTGTTCTTGTTCTCAGAGTCGGGAGCCTCGATGCGAACCGCCCCGCCCTCCAGGGCGAGCAGATTGGTCGATTCGTAGCGGTTGTCGATGTCGGCGAGATTGCGCACGGTGAGGCGGGTGCTCCGGTCCAGCCAGAGGGTGGAGCCGTCGGACATTCCGATCTCGGCACGCCCGTCCTCGGTGCCCAGCCGGTCTCCCGGGACGACGGGGTCATTGACAGTGGCGTCCGTCAGGTCCCCTTGACTGGTCCTCTGCAGGGTCATGCTTCCGTCGAGGAAGCGCACCCTTCCGAAGGTCGAGCCGTACTCAGGGTCCTCGGCGCTGTCGTCCGCGCGCGACACGGTACCCCGGCCGCCGAACGACAGGAGGATGCCGAAGGTCAGAACCACGGGGACAATGCGTGCCCACTTCCGCCTGGTACACATGCTCAAAACCGCCTTTCCTTGGGCCCCTTCACCGAGCCCCGCCCCTTACATAAGCCAATTCTGTGCCACGGCGAGCAAAGTGCTCCACTCTTCCGAAGGCGGAATTTTCCCCCTCCCGCGTCCCATCGGCCGTGTCTCTGCTCGAAATGTCCACTGGCCGCAGGCCATCCGTCCTCCACTCTGGACAGCGGCGCGTCCGCTTGTCCGTCGCTCGAGGACGAGGCTATACTGGCGCATGAACGTCGGTCCCCGCCTCTTGTGCCTGCTCCTGGCGCTGGCGACAGCGCTTCCAGTCGCGGCGGCTCCCCGCAAGGACAAACTGACCCGGGAGAAGGAGGAGAAGGGGAAGCCGAAGCTCACCCTGAAGGCCGATCCGGCCTTCGGCTTCACGCCGGTCAATGTCACACTCACCGGCCACCTCGCGGGCGTCGATCTGCACGACCGGAACTTCTGCCACGCCGCGGTGACCTGGGTCCGAATTGACCCTGGCCAGAACGAGCGCGACAGCTTCAGGGTCCGCGAGGATCCTGCCTGCGTGCACCCGGACGAACAGATCTCGGTCGCCACGACGTTCACGAAGACGTTCGACCTGTACCGCCCGGGGTCGTACCTGATCCGGCTTGAGGTCCAGGCCAAAGACGGCACACGGGTCGTCTCGGCGTACACCCGTGTGGAGGTCCTTCGAGTCGAGTGAGCCGGCGGACTTTCGCTGAGCCGGGCTCACGGCGTCTCCTCAGGCGACGGCGGCTGGGCCAGCTTTTTGAGAAGGCTGTCCCTGACCCGCTCGCGCAGCTTCTCCTTGGCCTTCTCTTTGGCGGTCTGCATCTGGCCTTGGGTATCAAGCCTGAACGTTGGGCTGGCGAGGTCGCCCTTCAGCGCGAAGTGGATGACCAGCCGGCCATTGTCGGTGAGCCCTCCCAGGCGCGCATTCTTATCCACCATGCCGCGCGTCGATTCCTCCGAAAAGCGCGCGGTGACGTCCAGGTCGAGCCTGGCGTCGAGCCCGACCCATCCCTTCCCCTCGAGGTCCAGGTCGGTGGAGTGCAGCGCCAGATCGTCGGTCCTGGCCCTGCCATCCGCAATCACCAGCGATGCCTTGAGGCTCTCGAACGGCGTGCTCTCCCGACCGATGCCCTTGCCGCCGGCGAGCTCCAGGAGCGCGGCGACCTGCTTCAGGACGCTGAAGGAGGTAATCGACCCGTCCGCCAGCTCCACGGCGCCGGTGCCGCGCGCTGTGTTGAGGATGGCGTCCATGCCCGCCCCGCTTGTGGCGAGGTCGAGGTTCCCGGCGAGTCGGCCCCGGATTAGGCCCTTCAGGGGCGGGTCGTAGGCGACGAGCAGCGGATCCACGTCGACCCCGTCCAGACGGGCCGCCAGCGCGTAGCGCGGCACGGCCCGCGAAATGTCGACGCTCGCCGATCCTTGCAGCGTCCCGCCGTAAAGAGACGTGCGCAGGTCCTTGAGCGAAAAAACGCTCTTCGCCAGCGACATCGTCGCGTTCACGTTCGACAGGTCGAACGTCTGGAAGCGGACCTGTTTGACCTCGAGACGGCCGGCGCCGCTGATCTGATCGACGATGCCGGTCGAAGCGCCGCCCGGCGCGGCCACCGCCGCTTGCGCGCCCGCCTGGGTTGCCGGCACCAGGGTGGCGATCATCTCGTTCAGGTCCAGGCGGGGCGATGTCAGCCTGAAACCGATGCGCGGCCGCATGAAGTCCTGCACTTGAAGACCGCCCTGAAGCGATGAGGACCCGGCGCGGACCTTGAAGTCCTTCCAGACGGCGCGGTCCCCATCCACCGACAGCTCGCCCGACAAATCCTTCAACGGCAGCGCCATGCCGGCGTCCCGGTAGCTGAGGCCGTTCAGGGCGAGAGTCCCCTTGAAGCGGAGCGCCTCGGGACGCTCGATGGGAACGTCGGCCGATCCGTCGAGGTCGATCGATCCGGCGACCTGAAGCCCGGACGGACGGGTCACGCCGAGCCACGGCAGGAGAGTCACGAAATCCTCCGCACGGAGCCGGTGTCCCTTGGCCTGTAAGGAAAGGTGCGGTCTTTCTCCGCGCGCGTCCAGCCGCGCCTTGGCCTCCAGGATGCTGCTGCCGAGGCCCGCGGAAAGATCGAGATCGGTCGGGTTGTCCCCGCCCCAGCCGAGGATCGTCGCGTCCACGGGTGCGATGACGACCTCCGCGCGGCGGCCAGGCAGGACGGCGTCGTCGTACACGAGGACGCGGCCGGAGGTGACGCGCGCCTTGTCCACGACGACGAGGGCGCCGGCCTCGCCCGCACCCTCCGGGTGCGCCGCCGGGGCGGCCGAGGCGCGCGTGACCAGGTCGTCGAAGTTCCAGCGCCCGCGCGAATCGCGGATTAGAACCAAGGTCGGCTTGTGGAGTGCGATCGAGGTCACGCTGGCGCGGCCGCGCAGGAGACCAAGGAGACCCAGCCGCACCGACAATGACTCAGCCGACAGGGCCGTGCGATCTGGATAAGCGGCCGAGTCCGAAATCCGGATCGGCCCGCCCACCCGCAGCCCCGGCGTCGGCAGGAGGGTGAACGAGATCGTCCCCAGGCTGATCGTCCGCCCCGTGGCCTCCTGCACCCTGGCCACGATGAGCGGCCGGTAGCGGTTGACGTCCACCAGGAACGGCAGCGCGGCCGCGGCCAGGAGGACCAGACCGGCCAGAACGGCCGCGGCGACGAGCAGGCGTCGAACCACGCGGGACACCGGCGCTCCCTCCTCGATTACCTGGCTTTCCCCTTGTCCTCCTCGTCCATGTAGGCTCTCGCCAGCCGGCGCGAGCGCGAGTACCCGAGGAGCGAGGAGAAGCGGGCCATCTTGATCTGTCGTCTCATCTCGCCGAGCTTCCTGCGGGCCGCCTCCTCCCCGTGGTTGATGCACTCGACGATCGCCGAGAAGTCGGCCCAATGCACGTGGTCCACGTCCGGCTCGATCAGGACGTCCGCGAACCGGCACTGCATCGTCTTGAGGGCGTCGGACTTCAGCGCATTGGCGCGCACCATGATGTTGAGACCGCTCCGGAAACCGGTAGTGTCCTCGATTTCCTTCGAGACGTCCACACCGATGACCACGCTGGCCCCCAGGCGCAGGGCCGGGAGCACCGGCACCTTGCACATCCCACCGCCGTCGATCAAAAGCCTCCCATCGATCGGCACGGGGGGGAGGAGGCCGGGGACGGCGCTGCTGGCGCTGACCGCCGCGCGCAGGGACCCCTCGCGCAGGACGACCTCCTCGCCGCGGTTGATGTCGGTCGCCACCGCCGCGAACGGGATCGAGGTGTCCTCGATCCGCACGTCGTCCAGGATGGAATTGATGTTGTGCTCGAAGTGCTCGGCCGAGATCCAGGACGTTTTCGCCATCGAGAACGAGTAGAAGATCCCTTTCTTGACCAGCGAGACGAAGTTGTACAGGAGACCCGGGCGCGCCTGACGGCTCTCCTTGAGGAAGTCGAACCTGGACCTCTTGAACTCCTTGCTGAAGATGAAATCGCGGAAGCGTTTCTCCGTGGCGACGACGCTCCGCGTCGTGGCGTAGACGCCTCCGACGAGCGCCCCGACGCTCGTCCCGACGATGAGATCGATCGGGATCTGGTTCTCTTCCAGGACCTTCAAGACCCCGATATGGGCCAGCCCGCGCGCCGCGCCGCCGCCCAGGGCCAGGCCGACCTTGAATCCTTCGAACATCTCCGCACCACGCTCGTCGCGCTCTCTTCGCGCCCGCAAGCCTGCGCCGGCAGGATCCCGCTCAATATAAGGTGGGCCGCGTCCCGAGGCCATCGGCCCGCGCCCGGCGGCGCCGCAGCGCGGCGTACCGGCAGCCCGCTCGGAGCGGGCATTGTGGGCAGGCGGGGGCGCGCGCCCGGCAGACCCTGCGCCCCAGCGTGATCAAGTTGACATGGGCCGTCAAGTAGCGCGTCTTTGGGATCAGGTCCGCCAGAACCGCGTGTGTCTTCGCGGGTGTCGCATCGGCGGAGACCCACCCCAGGCGGCGGGCCACTCTGTGAATGTGCGTGTCGACGGGAAACGCGGGCTGGCCGCAGGCGAACAGCAGGACGCAGCAGGCCGTCTTCTCTCCCACTCCCTTCAGTCCGCGCAGGTAGGCTTTCGCCTCTCCGACGGGCAGGCTCTTCAGGGAAGCGAGATCCAGGCGCCCATGGTCGCGGAGGATCCTTCGCAGGACCGCCTGGATGACTCCGCTCTTGGTCCGTGCCAGTCCGCCGACGCGGATCGATTCCTCGACGTCCGAGGGAGATGCCCGCAACGCCTCCTCCCACCGCGGAAAAGCGCGGCGCAGCGAGGCATAGGCCCTGTCACGGTTCACGTCGCTCGTGTGTTGCGACAGGATCGTCAGGATGAGCTCGTCGAGGGGCGAAAAGCGCCGGCCGAGGCGCGGGCGCCCGAAGACCGTCTCGAGCCGTTCAAGCTCGCGCTTCACCCTCCTGCGCAAAGCACCTTCCTGCATCACCGATCCGCTCCCGGTGGCCCGCCCAGGGGCCCGTCCCCTACTCGGACCGGCCCCTACCGCGCCGAGGGCGAGGGGATCTGCGTGAACCGGCCGTCGGTCATCACCATGTCGTCGGCGCTTCCGGTTCGTCCGTCGGCCCCCGGGCTCGTGAGCGTGAAGCTCCGGGTGTCCGATTGATACACCAGGGTGCTTCCCCAGGCGTCGACGGTGGCGGCCGAGGGCAGAAACGCCGGCACGAGCGCCGCAGTGGCTTCCTGAATCGAGCTCCCCTGTGGGTATCCCCCGTGGTCCATGGCGTACGTCGTGAGCGCCTTGCCGATCGTTTCCATCGTCCCGCGGGTGCCGATCACTTTCCCCTGGTCGATGGCGTGCAGCACGTCCTGCGCCGCCTGTTCTCCCGCCCGGCCGCACGCCGTCGAGAAGAGAAGGGCCGAGATGAGGACGGAGATCGAGGTCGGGAGCGGAACGGCCGCCGCGACCCGGTCCGGTCGGCGCGACGGCTCTGCGGTCCTCGGGCGCATGAATGGACCTCCCTGGGATCGAAGGAGCGGATCCGGTCGAAACGCCACCGGATTGTAGCGGATCCCCGGCGCCGGGGAGCGGCCGCCGGACAGGTCGGACCCCTGTGGTAAGATTCGCACGAGGCTCCGTCCATTGGGGAACCCGCCAGAGCAGGACGACCCGTACGCCGGCGAGCGCGTGCGGATGGTCCGGGAGCAGATCGAGCGGCGCGGGGTCTCGGACCCGAGGGTCCTGCGGGCGATGGAGTCGGTGCCGCGCCACCTGTTCGTGCCGGAGTCCTTCCGCACCAGCGCACATGACGACGGGCCGCTGCCGATCGGAGAGGGGCAGACCATTTCCCAGCCGTACATCGTGGCGTTCATGAGCGAGGCGATCCGCCCCCGCCCGACCGACCGCGTGCTCGAAATCGGGACCGGCTCCGGGTACCAGACCGCCGTACTGTCGCGCCTGGTGCAGCACGTCGACACGATCGAGGTCCGGCCCAGGCTGGCGGACATGGCACGCCAACGCCTGCGGGAGCTCGGCTTCGCCAACGTGACCGTGCGGGTCGGCGACGGTCACCGCGGCTTGCCGGAGCAGGCGCCGTTCGACGCGATCATCGTGACGGCCGCGCCGCAGGAGGTCCCGCCGGCGCTGCTCCAGCAGCTCGCCGTCGGCGGGCGGCTGGTCATCCCGCTCGGGACCCTCGATCAGGAGCTGGTTCGCGTGACACGCCGCGAGGATGGCACCGATCGGGAGTTCCTTCTCCCGGTTCGCTTCGTGCCACTGACGCGGGAGGCGAGGCGTCCGGACTAGGGGCCGGCCCGGCTGCCGGGAAGGGCCGGGTCGCCGGGACTTTCATCAGGAGAGCGCATGGCGAAGGTCATCACCCCGCGGCAGGAGGATTACTCGCGCTGGTACACCGACGTGATCATTCAGTCCCAGATGGCCGACTATTCGCCTGTCAAGGGATGCATGGTCATCCGGCCGCTGGGGTACGCGCTGTGGGAGGCGATCCAGCGGGAGCTCGACGCGCGCTTCAAAGAGACCGGCCACGAGAACGCTTACTTCCCTCTCTTCATCCCCGAGTCCTTCCTGCACAAGGAGGCCGAGCACGTCGCCGGGTTCGCGCCCGAGCTCGCCGTGGTGACGCACGGCGGAGGCAAGGAGCTGGAGGAGGCCCTGATTGTCCGCCCGACCTCGGAAACCATCATCTACGCCATGTTCGCCAAATGGATCCGCTCCTACCGCGACCTGCCGGTCCTGATCAACCAGTGGGCCAACGTCGTCCGATGGGAGATGCGCACGCGGCTGTTCCTGCGCACGACCGAGTTCCTCTGGCAGGAGGGACACACGGCGCACGTCTCCGAAGCCGAAGCCGAGGAGGAGGCGCTGACGATCCTGGAGATCTACCGGCGCTTCGCCGAGGAGCACATGGCGATCCCGGTCTACACCGGCGTGAAGACCGAGAGCGAGAGGTTCGCGGGGGCCCTGCGCACCTACAGCATCGAGGCGCTCATGCAGGACAAGAAGGCGCTGCAGGCCGGCACGTCCCATAACCTTGGTCAGAACTTCGCGAAGGCGTTCGAGGTGAAGTACCAGACCAAGGACGGGACCTGGGAGCACGTCTGGTCGACGTCGTGGGGCGTGAGCACGCGCCTCGTCGGCGCCCTGGTGATGGCCCACGGCGACGACAACGGCGTGAGCTTCCCGCCGCGTCTCGCGCCGCTGCAAGTCGTGATCGTGCCGATCTGGAAGACCGACGAGGAGAAGTCGCGCATCGCCGAGGCCGCACGCCTGGCGGCCGAGGAGCTGAAGGGGGCCTGCCGCGTCAAGGTCGACCTGCGCGACGAGGTGTCGCCCGGCTGGAAGTTCAACGAGTGGGAGCTGAAGGGGGTGCCGCTGCGCCTCGAAATCGGTCCCAAGGACCTGGAGAAGGACCAGCTCATGGCGGTCCGCCGGCTCGATCGCCGCAAGACCGCCGTGCCGCGCGCGAGCCTGGTGGCGCGCGTCGCCTCCCTGCTCGAGGAGATCCAAAAGGACATGCTGGAGAAGGGGCGGGCATTCCTGCGCGAGAACACGCGCGACGCGAAGGACTACGAGGGGTTCAAGCGGGACCTGGATGAGAAGGGCGGGTTCTTCCGCGCCCCCTGGTGCGGCTCGGCCGAGTGCGAACAGCGGATCAAGGACGAGACCAAGGCGACCATCCGCTGCATCCCGCTCGAGGGAAACCGGGAGGACGGCACGTGCCTGCGTCGCGACGGCGCGTCGAAGCGCTGGGTCTACCTCGCCCGGGCGTACTGAGCGCCGCGATCTTCACCATCGCCCTCGCGTGCCGTCCCGCGGCCTGCGCCCTCACCGCAGACTCGCCGCTCCCCGCGCCCTCCCCTTCCGAAGCCGGTCCCGTGACGGCACGCTTCCTGGAGCCTGCGCCCCCCGGTCTCATCCTGGGTCAGACGCGCATCACCGTGGAGGCCACCACCTCGCCCGATGCCCGCATCGCGCGGGTCGAGATCTACGCCGACGGCGCGCTGCTGTCCGTCCTGGAGCGCCCGCCCTTCACGTTGACCTGGGATGCCGGCAGCGGGTTCGTCCGGAAGACACTGCGCGCCGTCGCCATCGACTCCCTCGGCCGCCGCGGAGAGACGACCCTCGTAGCCCGCCCCATCTATATCGGCCAGTACGAGGAAGTCCGACTGGTCAACGTCTATGCCACGGTCCGCGACAGGAAGGGGAACCCCGTACGCAACCTGTCGCGCGACGATTTCAGCCTCCTCGAGGACGGCGTGCCGCAGACGCTGACCCACTTCACTTCCGCGAAAGTGCCGCTCACCATCGCCCTCCTCATCGAC
>Ga0134088_10000593_pt1 | contig 12766 bp, 13 predicted proteins | sample 15_taG_3_FD_94461 | JGI IMG/M metagenome (GOLD analysis project Ga0134088, IMG submission 94461) | Grasslands soil microbial communities from the Angelo Coastal Reserve, California, USA - 15_D_Rain_20cm_5_09182015 | ecosystem: Environmental > Terrestrial > Soil > Grasslands ...
CGTACTCATCTGCAGCAGCCGCAGCCTGTCGCGGCATCCCAGCGAGAGCAAACGATATACTTACCACGCCCATAAACAGCCAAAGCTTTTTCATGGAAGCCTCCATTCTTGCCAGAAACCTTTTGAGTTTAAGTATTTATCTGATTTTTGTCAAACGGATGAATCCAACAGTGTCGCTTGTAAAAGAGGGGTCAGTGGTCTAATTAGAAGAAGCACCCTTTCCGACAGTAAGCCATTCCGGATGAATATCCAGCTTCAAAAAGGAGATCGCACAGCGGTCATCACGCTCGAGCGCCCTCCGCTCAACGTGCTCGACCTTCCCATGCTCGGGGAGCTTAAGGACGCGGTGGATTCGGTAAAAAGCGACGAGGGGCTGGATTTTTTGGTCCTTCGAGGGAGCGGCGGCCGTGCCTTTTCCGCCGGGGTGGATGTCAAGGATCACACCCGCGAGAAGGTGCCCGAGATGTTGGAAATAGTCCACGGCGTGATCCGCGCGCTTTTATCTCTTCCCCAGATCACGATAGCGTTGGTTCGAGGGGCTTGTCTGGGAGGAGGGTGCGAGTTGGCGAGCTGCTGTGATCTGATCGTCGCTTCGGAGGATAGTTTTTTTTCTACCCCGGAGATCACTGTCGGCTGTTACCCTCCTGTGGCTCTGGCACGTTTTCCTTCGCAGCTCGGTTACCATCGGGCCGCCGAGATGATTCTTACGGGGCGCAGGATCTCCGCCCAAGAAGCGCTCATCATGGGATTGGTCAACCGCGTGGTCTCAGCCGATGAACTCGATCATGCCCTGGAGCTCCTGTTGGGAGAACTCAAAGGGAAAAGCCGGGCCGTCCTACGGGTCGCGCTTAAGGGATTAAGGGAGATTTCTCTAAATAATTTTTCCCAGGCACTTCAAAGATCCGAGGAGCTTTACCTCGACGAGCTACTGAAAACCGAAGATGTTGAGGAAGGAGTACAAGCGTTCTTGGAGAAGAGAAAACCGCGCTGGAGCCACCGCTGAAACATTCCGACCGATTGACCCTCAAAGCTTGGAGCTGGAGCCTATTGAATGTTCGCCAGGCCCGTCTTGCGCCCGATTGCCCATCGGTCTACCATAATTTGTATTGATTTCTTTTTCTTTGACGATATGAGTGACTTTGAAATCAAGATCACGCGAGACAAAAACGAAATCGAAGAAGCGCAGAAGCTCCGCTTCGAAGTTTTCAATCTCGAGATGGGAAAAGGACTGGCCTCCTCTTACGAGCGCGGTCTGGACGTCGACGACTATGATCCCCTCTGCGAGCATCTCATCGTCCGTGATCTCGAGAGCAACCGGGTCGCGGGAACTTACCGCCTCCTGTTGGGTTCAGAGGCTAAAAAGCATTTTGGTTTTTATTCCGAACGGGAATTTAATCTCGAGCAGATCAAAAAGCTGGGAGATCAAGCGTTGGAGTTGGGACGCTCCTGCGCGCACAAGGATTATCGGGATAGGGCGCTCATCCCGCTTATGTGGGAGGCCATCGCACATTACGTGAAAAGCCATCGAGTCAGATATCTGTTCGGCTGCGCCAGCCTCTATACCACCGATCCGCGCGAGGTCAGCGAGTCCTTCGCCCTGCTCAAAGCAAAATACTATGCGCCAGAAGGGCATAGGGTCTTTCCCATTCCCAGCAAATCTTTTCCCAACTTGAATGAAGAGGCGCAGCTTGACGACGAACAAGCCCTGTTTTCTCGACTGCCGAGCCTGGTCAAAGGATATCTCAGAGTCGGAGCGCTCGTCTGCGGGCCGCCGGCCATAGATCCAGAGTTCGGAACTTCCGACTTCTTCTTGCTCTTGGACATGAATAACCTAAGCACCGAGTATTTGCGGCGCTTCGGCCTCATAGGATCGAGGGTACAGAGTGCAGCGGGTTAAGTTAGTTGCACTGATATTCACTTGGGCCGTCTTCTTCGTCTTGATGGTGCTAATCCATCTGGGCGTCTCTCTGTTCAGACTCCCTGGACGCTGGAGAATCGTCAGCAAAGTCTCGAGGTGCCTGGTTGCAATGTTGAGAACCATTTTGAATCTCAAGGTCACCATCGAGGGAGATGGGGATCTAGCGGCAAACGGAGGCTATGTCATCGTCAGCAATCACATGGGCTATCTGGACGGAATTGTTTTGGGCAGCGTCTTTCCCTTGCTCTACGTGTCGAAGAAAGAGGTAAGACACTGGCCCGTCATCGGCGCATGGACGGCCTTGTGTGGAACGATCTTCATTGACCGCGAAAGAAAGGACCAAGTGCCTTTGCTCGTAGAAGAGATAGCCCAAAAGTTGAAACAAAAGGCGAACGTGCTGATTTTCCCCGAAGGGACTTCAACCAACGGAGAGACGTTGCTACCCTTTCAGTCCGCCCCGTTCGCTGCGCCCCTAAGAGTCGGGGCTCCGATCCTACCCATTTCGCTGACCTATACGCGGATCGACCATGATTCGGTTTCTCCATCGAACAGGGACATGGTCTACTGGTACGGGGACATGGAGTTCGCAAGCCATTTCTGGAAGCTCCTGGCTCTTCGGAACATCGAAGTGGTGGTGAAGATCCGTCCGGAGATTGAAACTTCCGGCTACAAGAATAGCTCCCTGAGCCGCAAGCAACTCAGCCAAGCTTGTTACGATGCCGTCTTAGGAGGGCTAAATTTACCGGACCACAGCGCGAGCCCGCCAGCTCGCGACTCCAGAGCTTCTAGCTTGCGGCCCCGGTCAGCTGCTTCTTGATATTTTCAACAAACTCCCGCAGCATCGCGTCCGCCTTCTTGCGAATAATCGGCTGGCCGAATTCACCGATCTTCCCCAGGATACTGACGTCCGTCTCAACCGAGAGCTCGGTCTCTTTGGGACTAATCTCTTTAAGCTCCATACTGGTTCGCCCTTTGACGGCACCGGCGGCCATCCGGTCGCTCGCCTCCGCCCTCAGGGCTGCGCGCCAGTTGGCGCGGTCGCGCTGCTCCAAGATAATTTTTCCCTGCAGGTTGAGAGCAATTGGACCTACTCGCACCTTTAGAGCGCCCTGATAGGTGGTATCGTCGATCGGACTCACGCTCTCCACGCCGGGAAGGGAACGGGCCACTTTGGGCACGTCCATAAGAAAATCCCAAAGCGGTTCACGAGCCACGGGAATCACTACGCGTTGACTGAATTTCACCGCTTTTTTCTCCCTCTCTTTGATGCCTGGCTGCTCTTTCTCGCCCGGCCCTTCTTGGATATACCCTCCAGAGCTTTCTCCAGGGCGCGGCGGACAAAGACGCCGGCCATCTCCTTCTTATAGGCCGCCGATCCGCGGAAATCGCTGATCGGGTCAACCGCCTGCTTAGCCTTTTCCCCAGCCTCACGCAGAGCTTCAGGCTTGACCGGCTGACCGCGCAAAACCGCTTCCGCCTCCCGCGCCCGTATCGGCGTCGTCCCGACACTTCCCAAAGCGATACGGACATCGGCGATCGTCTTTTTGGCTTTGTCCAAAGTGACGACAGCCGCAGCCGAGACCGTAGCATAGTCATCGGCGGTGCGGGGAAGGAATTTAAGAAACGCCGCCCCGCTATTAGGCGGCAAAGCCGGGACAAAAACCTCAGTGATCACTTCGCTAGGCTTGAGCACAGTCTCATAGTAGTCTTTAAAAAACTCCTCCATGGAGATCTCCCGAGCGCCCTCACCCGAGCCCGCCTTGACGGTCGCCCCCAAGGCGATGAGGGTTGGCGGAGGGTCCTGGTTTGGATCCGCATGAGCAAGACCTCCGCCGACGGTCGCCATGTTGCGCACTCGGATCGTGGCCACACGCCGGTAGGTCTCCGCCAGGAGCGGGATCCGCCTGCGGACCAGCGGAGAAATCTCCACCTCGCGATGCGTCGCCAGACCGCCGATGCGCAACCCGCTATCCTTTAGGGCAATCTGATTCAGTCCACGAACGGAACGCAGGCTAACCAGGCAGGTAGGGCGCACCAGACGCTGCTTCATCATGATGACAAGGGCGGTCCCGCCGGCAACTACCTTGGCATCCGTGCCGAACTGGCTTAGATCTGCATAGACTTCCTTGAGGGTCTTCGGAGTGCGGTATTCAAACGGAATCATAGTCGGTCCTTTTCACTTGAATTGATGTGCCTTTTGGATGGACTCAATGATCTTGTAATAGCCGGTGCAGCGACAGAGATTTCCCATCATCCATTCCTTGATCTGTTCCTCAGTCGGCTTGCGGACCTCATCCAACAGCGCCTTGGCTGCGACCACCTGGCCGGGAGTGCAGATGCCGCACTGAAAACCGCCGTATTGAATGAAACTTTTCTGTACCGGGTGGAGCTCCCCATTCTTGGCCAGCCCTTCCACGGTCGTGATCTTATGACCATCTACAAAGACCGCCGGCGCGAGGCACGAGCTGATCATTTTCCCGTCCATCAATACCGTACAGGCGCCGCAGACCCCGACACTGCACCCCTCTTTGGTGCCGGTCAAGCCCAGGTCATAGCGCAGGAAGTCGATCAGCAGACGGTGAGTCGGCACCTCCTTCTCAATCTTTTTTCCATTCACGTGCAGGCGAATCTTTTTGTCCATTGTCTTCCCTTTCCACTTCGCTCCGTCGTCGTGTGACAGCCTCTCGCGGTCATGTTATAGAAAGAATCGAAATAAAGTGCAAGTAGGTAGGAGCCAAAAAAGACGGGGTCGAGATCAACATGGCAACCAAGTTCGGCATCCATCTAAGACTCAAAGCCGATAAGATCTGGCGCGAGGTTTTTGCTCATCCCTTTTTGGATGAACTGCAAGCTGGCACTCTCCCCATGGACCGCTTCGTTTACTTCGTGCTCCAGGATTACCTCTACCTTCTCGACTTCGCTCAAGTTCTCTGTCTGGGGGGCGCCAAATCGCCCGACCTCAAGACTTTGGAGATCTTCACCCGGCACGCCCTTATCGCCGTTGAGGTCGAGAGGAGCTTTCACGCCGCCTTTGGTAAGAGCCTCGGATTATCCCAAAGAGAGCTCGATGCGACTCCCAAAGGACCCACCACAGAGGCCTATACAAGACATCTGCAAGCCGTGGCGCGTGGCGGAAGCTTGGGCGAGATCGTCGCAGCGCTCCTTCCGTGTTACTGGATCTACGGCGAGGTCGGAAAAAAGCTCTACAAGAACCGTCCTAAAAATCCGAAGATCTACCGCCAGTGGATCGAGACGTATGCCTCGGAAGACTATTGGAAGCCGGTACGCGAGCAGATCCGGCTCATGGACCAGTTGGGAGCGACTGCTAAGGGCGACGAGCGGAGGCTCATGGCCTCGCATTTCGTTTTGAGCAGCCGCTACGAGTTTCTTTTCTGGGATCAGGCTTATCGATTGGAGCAGTGGCCGGTATAAGGAGCAAAGCAAAAATAGGTTTGACATCGCCGTATCTCTTTCATATATACCTAAGCACTATGATTAACCTAACAGATCAGATGCGCGAGATGATTGATAACGCCCTGGCTAACGGGAGTCCTTGCATTCTGGCCACGGCCTCCAAGGATGGCGAGCCCGATATTGGCTACAAAGGCAGTATGATGGTCTTTGATAACGAATCCCTCGCCTACTGGGAGCGTACCCGGCGCCAGCATCTCAAAAATGTCCAGGAGAACCCGAAGGTCGTAGTGCTCTTTAGAGATCCGAAAACAAGGGTCAACTTCCGCTTTCACGGCGTGGTGACGATCCACGAAAAGGGAGCGATCAGGGACCAGGTGATGGGCCGGACTGTCAAGGACGAAATCGACAAGGACCCCGAGCGTAAGGGGGCGGCCGTCGTCATCCGCGTGGACAAAGTGACCAATCTGGGCGGGCAGGTGCTGCAGAGTCGTTAGTCCCCTTTTATCACGGGTAGCCCACAAAGTCTCCGGAACTTATCGCCTGGTCAGGATCACTCTGCCCATTCTCTCTCCTTTCATTTGCACGACCGAGGCCATTCTCTGCCTGCCGGGATCTTGATAGACTGCTGAAAATTCTTAGAAACAGCATCGATGAAAGTTGGACTCATAGGCCTGCGTGGCGCCGGAAAGACGACCCTATTCAACGTCCTGACCGGCCTTAAGGCGGATGTAGGACACGGCGCAGGAGGTAAAGGGGAGGTTCACCTGGGGGTCATCAAAGTCCCCGATCCACGGGTCGATCGCCTCGCCCTGATTTTCAAGCCGAAAAAAACCACCTACGCGGAAATTCGCTTCACGGACTTTCCCGCCAGCGAGACAAGCGAGCGCTCGCGCGGCGGGGGTGAGCTGCTGAGCCAGATGCGGGATGTGGACGCCATCGCTCTGGTGCTGCGCGATTTTGGACCGGACCCCGCTCCGTTCAAAGAGCTGAGCAGCCTCCTAGCCGAGATGATTCTCGCGGACCTTGAGGTGGTGGAAAATCGCCTCACTCGATTGAAAAAAGAGAAGGCGAGGCCGCAGGAATCGGAACTCCTGGAGCGCTGTCATAAAGCACTGGAGAACGAGGAGAGCTTGAGAAATCTCTCTTTTTCCGCGGAGGAGGAAAACCTCCTGGCGGGCTTCGGCTTTCTCAGCCGCAAACCGGTTCTTGCACTCTTCAACGCGTCCGATGAGCAAGCCGGCAAACCGCTGCTGCCGCGTTACCAGAAGGAACTCGAGCGCTACAAGATCGAAGGCCTGCTCCTAGCCGGCAAAGTCGAGATGGAGATCTGCCAGCTCGACGAGGCCGACCGTCAAAGTTTCCTGCAAGAGATGGGCATCGAGGAGTCATCACGGGATCGCTTCATTCGCGCCTCCTATCACCTGCTCAATCTGATCAGCTTTTTCACCACTGGAGAGGACGAGGTCAAGGCGTGGACCATCGAGAGAGGAACGCCAGCGCGTAAGGCCGCGGGCAAGATCCACAGCGACATGGAGCAGGGCTTCATCCGTGCGGAGGTGGTCGCTTACGAGGATTTTATCACTCTCGGCAGTGAAGCGAAGTGCCGAGAGGCCGGAAAGCTGCGCCTTGAAGGCAAAGACTATGTCGTCCAAGACGGGGACATCATCCACTTCCGCTTCAACGTGTAATTTCCACCGAGCGCAGAATCGCCCTAGAAAATGACTCCACCACTCCCATCAACCCGATGACAGTTGACAGGATGAGAGGGTGGAATTAGATTAAGCCACCTTATACAGGAGGAGCCCTATGCGCGCACAATGGAATAGATACTGGCTCGTCGCTGCCGCCATTCTTTTCGCTCTGCTGCTCCTGCTGGATTCGGCCCAGGCCCAGACGCCTCCCCGCTCCGTGGGTCTCGGATCCAATCCGCCTGGATCAATCTATTACTCCCTCGCCAGCGGTCTGGCCAACGTGGTTAGCAACGCATCTCTTTTCCAGATGACGGTTCAGCCCTATACCGGCAGCAGCACATACCTGCCGCTCATCGAGACCGGCGAGCTCGAGTTCGGCATGGTCAACGCGGTAGACATGGCGCTCGCTTACCAAGGGCCCGACAAGTTAAAGATCGGCGGAAGAAATCCTTACCCTCATACGCCCAGCGGCCGGTTGATCATGCGCGGCTCGCCGTTGCAAAGCAGCCTCGTAGTCAGGAAAGACTCCCCGATCAAGACCATTCACGACGTCAAGGGAAAGCGCGTGACCGGCGAATATCCAGCCCAGCTCGCCGTCTGGTACAACATCTACGGATCGCTGGCTAATGGAGGCTTGAGTTGGAATGATGTCAAAGTGGTGCCGGTTCCCGCAGTCAATGAAGGTGTAGACGCGCTGGTGCAAGGGAGAGCCGATGTCACCACGCACGCGATCGGCTCCGCCAAGATCAAAGAGGCTGACGTCGCGATCGGGATTCGCTATCTCTCCCTGGACTGCTCGCCGCAAGCCGAAGAGCGGATGAAAAAGGCGGTCCCGGGTTACTATCTCGCCACGTTCAAGGCCGGCTCATCTACCGGCATCGTCGAAGACATCTGCGGATTCGCCTACGATATCTATATGATAGGCCACAAGGGGCTGCCGGATGCGGTGGTCCAGGGCGCACTCAAGGCGATATGGGATAATATCGCCAAGCTTCCACCCCTTCAACCCAGCTTCAAGGATTGGACCAGAGAGCGGGCTGCGACTTACGACGCGATCCTGTCTTATCATCCGGCGGCGGTGCAGTTCTACAAGGAAAAAGGCATCTGGTCCGCCAAAATGGACGAAGCACAGCGAAGGCTTCTAGCTATGAACCCTTAGGTCTTCACCCCCGCTTGATCACAGGACGAAAGCGTGGCTGACGATTTTTCCTCCTCCACGAAGTTCAGATCGTTGAATGGGGCTGTGCGCTTGGTTGTGAGACTACTTCTCTGTGGTCTCACGATCCTGGGCTCCCTCTGGGCTTTAGGGATTCATCACAGCCTTCCCTGGGCCTTTTTCAATCAACAGTACCTCGGTCTTTTTCTGGCCCTCGCCTTGACGAGCATCTTCCTTGGCGTCAAGGGAAGAGCGAAGGAACCCGGCGATCGCGTCCCGTGGTACGACTGGTTTTTTGCGACGGCCGGTCTCGTCGTAGGCGGATATGTGGCTGTCATGTATCCCACCCTTGCGTATCGGCTCGGTGTGCTCTCTCCCGATCGGTGGATTCTCGGAGGGCTGGCGGTTTTGCTGGTGCTCGAAGCCACCAGGCGCGTGGCCGGCGGAACGTTGGCGTGGGTCGCTTTGGCATGCGTTCTCTACGCCAAGTTTGCATATCTTTTTCCCGGCCTGCTATACGCCAGAGGTTCATCATGGGGGCGGATCGCGAGCTACCTCTATCTCGATTCCGGCGGCATCCTCGGCGTCCCGCTCGACGTCGCGGCGAGCATCCTCGTGGCCTACATCTTCTTCGGCCAGGCTCTCTACGCTGTGGGTGGTGACAAATTCCTCATCGACCTCGCTCTGGTGGCGATGGGCCGCTACCGAGGCGGTTCGGCCAAGGTATCCATCGTCTCGTCGGCGCTCTTCGGAATGGTCTCCGGAAGCGCTGTCGCCAACGTCGCGGTCAACGGCGCCATCAGCATACCTCTCATGAAGCGCACCGGTTACGCTGCTCATATGGCAGCGGCGATCGAAGCGGTTGCTTCCACCGGCGGGCAGATCATGCCGCCGGTGATGGGCGCGGCGGCTTTCCTCATGGCCGAGTTCCTGAATATCTCCTACGGCCAGGTAGCGCTCGCGGCTGCGATTCCCGCCTGCCTCTATTATCTCGCCCTCTTTGTGCAGGTGGATTTAGAGGCGGCGAAGCACGGCCTCGCCGGGCTTCCCGGCGACCAGATCCCAAAATTCCGAGCGGTGATGCGGCGAGGATGGGTTTTTCTGATCCCTCTTTTCGCCCTGGTCTACACTCTCATGGTCGAGGATTGGGAAGCAGGCAAAGCCGGAATGGCCGCGGTCATCGCCGTGTTCGCTGTCGGCGCATTCCAGAAAGAAACCAGACCATCGCTTCGGAAAATCCTGACCAGCATCGAAGAGACCGGCCGGACCATGCTCGACATCACCGCTATCACCGCGTTGGCCGGGCTCGTGATCGGCACGCTCCAGCTCTCGGCCATCGCCTTCAAGCTTTCGTTGCTCTTAGTAACGATTTCTGGCGGGCATGCCCTGCTTCTCCTAACTCTCACCGCGCTCGGCTGCCTTTTCCTAGGGCTGCCCTTGCCCACCACCGTCGTCTACATCATGCTGGCTGTTCTGGCTGCGCCAGCGCTCGTCCAAGTCGGCGTTCTGCCTCTCGCTGCGCATCTGTTCCTGTTTTACTTTGGCATGATCTCGCTGATCACACCGCCTGACTGTTTGCCCGTCTACGTGGCAGCGGCTATCGCCAAGGCGGATTTCTGGAGGACCGGTTGGACAGGGATGCGGCTCGCGATCGCAGCCTATATCGTCCCCTTCATCTTCGCTTTCCACCCAGCTTTGATTCTCGTGGGAACGGCGACAGAGATTATCTTGGCTGTCCTGACCGCATCTCTCGGCATTTTTTTCCTTGGCGCTGGATGCGCTGGCTATCTCTTCCGCCCGCTGGGGTGGGCAAAATGTGGAATTTTCTGGCTTGCGTCACTGCTCTTGCTGCTTCCTAAATGGAGCGGGGGCTGGCTCATCGTCGACGGCGTTGGTCTGGTCCTGGGTCTTCTGGTCATCCTATGGGAATGGAACAAAAGTTCCGCACGCAGCCTACGCCTCGCGCAAGCGGACAACGGTGGGGCGTGAACGAAGCTCGCCAAAGAAGAGAGGCTGATTTTACCCACGAGATTGCTGGACAAGGATAAAGAAAGGACAAAAAAAACCTCCAGAGCTAGCGCTTATAGCCTTGACTTCCCCAGAGCTCCTTTAGAAAACCGCTCTTCTCCAAGTTGGCGGCGAAACTGTTGTCGTAAATTTCCTCTGGCTTTTTTCTGACCCTGGTCCCGCTTTCTCTGGCGAGATCCACGGCCTCTGCTACAGCCTTGCCCGGAACTATGAGCGAACGGTTCGCGATCTCCTTCGCGTAGGCGTTATAAGACGCCTGGAGAGCCTCAGAGTCCTTAAGCTTGAGCGCCTTTCCGATCGACACCTTGGCTTTATCCGGGTTCTTTTCTACGAAGTAGGCTGATTCGGCAAAGGCCGCAACCAACCTTTGAACGGTTTCCGGGCGCTCCCGAAGCATTTTGGTACTGGCGTGCAAAGAGCTGTAGATAAAGGGAAGATCCAGGTCGATCAGCCGGTAGATCGTGTTGAAGCCCTCATTTTTGCCGCGAACGTCCAAGGGTGGGGTGACGACGACCCCTTGGACAATGTCTGCCGCCATCGCCTGATAGCGCTCCGACTGGCTGCCCCCGATCGGCCGGATGGCTACTTCCTCGGGCGTGAGATTAAACTTTTTCAGCACAAGCCGTGATAGGCGGTCGCTCAGATCTCCGGGTCGGGCCACACCAAGGGACTTTCCTTTTAGGTCTTCGCCCCTCTTGATGTCCTTTCGGGTGACGAGCACGTAGGGGAGTCCGACCAGCGGAGCCGCCACGAGTTTTCCTTCGGCGCCGCTGGCCATACCCGGGATTGTGGCGTCCCCGGCGCAGAAGAGGAACTGAATCTCGTCTGACGCTAAGGCAGCGAGAGAGATGCCGCTTCCACGTATGAAGACATGGTTGACTCTGATCCCGTACTTATCGAAGAGTCCGTTGTCCAGAGCCGTATAGAGGTGGACGAAGCCGCCAGACACGGCACACGTCGCCACTCGCAAAGTGACCGGTGCCTCGCCCGTTTTTGCCAAATAGGGGTTAGCTAGCAGGCTGACCGGTGAAAGAAGAAAAAACAGCAGCGCGAGGACCGTGATCATCATGGCCGGACTCTACTTCAACCCTAAGCCTCGCGCAAGTGGTCGCGGCGCAATATTGACGCTGCTCACAGTCTACATGAAATCGGTCCTGGCTAGGAATTCACGGTCACCACAGGCTTCGTTAGCAGCATTCCTCTTCGATGTAGACGGTATCGGCGGATCAGTTGAGATCAGCAAACTCAAAAGAAGATCGATACCGTTTTAGACGCCGTAGGCGACGTTGGAGATAGGTATCTTTTGGCCAGTTCCATGCGTACCCCGGCAGTTCTTCACCTCGGTACAACGCTCCGTTCACCTTGCTTTGCATAAAGATAAGCTGCCAAGGGCTGTTCTTTTCTGAGCCATTTCCCTGAGCTTTCATGACGGATCCTCCTTCCTATACTCTCAATCAAAATCCTGTACGCTTTCAAAAACTTAAACCATTAGCTCTGCCATTTATTCAGATTGTGCGCGTGAAATCGCCAGAGTTAGCGCAACTTGCCGTTACCTTTGCCGTTCTTAGCGGCAGGAAACGTATCGTCCGGCCACCGCCGGCGATGAGCAAGCTGGTGTCTCTTCCACATGTAACTAATAGCCAAGCGCCGTAAGACGGATTGCAGATCTCTAAAACGGGCCTGGACCGATAAGTAGGGAGCTAAATTCATTCTTCTCCTCGGGTCAACGTCAGTCGGTAGGACTGAACCGCAGAAATTGTGCCAGGAACTGCTGTCAAGTTCTGTCCCGCTTTTTCATGAGCTGTCGCCAAATGAAGAAGGCGGTCCTGACCCCTGTTAACCCCTGAGGTTCTTGATCCAGGCAAAGATACCAGAAATCGGCATTGGTCAAGGCGTGCGACTGCACAACGGCCGTCTTATCGAGGCCGATGCGGCCAAAATGAGCCACTACCCAAGGCTTTGACGGATGGCCCGCCCTGTTATAGAAATTAAAAGCCGTAGGTTCAGGGAGGAGGCGTCTATGTTTCTTTCTGTTTCAGAAAAGGAAAGTCGGTATCGATCCGTGCGGGGACAGATGACGGAACAAAAGCTCGACGCGCTGATCGCCCGGGGTTCCAGCGCCGTCCGAGGAGATGGAGCGGCGTTTCGCTTTCTCACCAACTTTCCTAATATCAACATCCCCCTGGTCCTGGTCTTTTTCAGAAATGAAGGGGAGAGACCCATCTTGCTCGTGGAGTCCCGCTTTCAGGCGATGCGGGCGGAAAAACAATCCTGGGCCGAAGATATCAGGCTGAGCACCAACTTTTTCCAAAGTCTGATGAACATCCTAAAGGAGAAGCGCTTGGATCAAGCGACGATCGGCATCGACGGGCTGCATAACTTTCCCTTTCTTTGGGGACAGAGGATTGAAGAGTCTTTTCCCGGCATCAGACTCGTTGAGTTCGGCCCGACTTTGAAAAAGCTGCGCGCATACAGAACTCCAGAGGAAATCCGCCTAGTCAAGAAATCAGCCGCCCTTGTGGACCGGGCATTTACTGAGGGCATCAAACATATCAAGCC
>Ga0134088_10000598_pt1 | contig 12754 bp, 11 predicted proteins | sample 15_taG_3_FD_94461 | JGI IMG/M metagenome (GOLD analysis project Ga0134088, IMG submission 94461) | Grasslands soil microbial communities from the Angelo Coastal Reserve, California, USA - 15_D_Rain_20cm_5_09182015 | ecosystem: Environmental > Terrestrial > Soil > Grasslands ...
AGATCCCCGACGATGTCCGGCAGCGGATACGTGAAGTACTTGTATTCGCCCCGCCCGAATCGGTGTCGCGCTATGACGACATGGCTCCGGAACCGGCGATCGTCCTCGTAGAGACCGGCAATGGTCTCGCACTCGTCGGCGGTCAGGAGCTTCTCGAGCATCGCCCAGCCGTAGCCGTCGAGATGTGTCGAGGCGCTCGCCCAGTCGACGGCCTCGATACGCGTGTCGATGTCGACCGAGCTGACCGGCCTTGCTGTGAGCGTCGTGCTCATGTCACTCCCTGTTCAATGGCCTTGCGATCCCAGCGTGCCTCCAGCGCGGCGTCCGTGCACTCCGATTCTTGCTGTGGAAGTCGGCCGGCGTCATCGGCGAGACCGGCGATCGTTTCAGTCGCGAAGAGTCAGCTTGCGAACGCGTCGAGGAGTCGCGCGTTACGTGCAGGGGCGGAAAAAGAGAAAGGGCAGGACACGCGCGCGGCGCTCGCCGCGCGCGTGTATGTCAGGCGCCGCGGAGCGGCGCGAGCCGCTCCATTACCAGCGGGTGCTCCCTCCACCGCCGTAGGCGCCGCCGGCGCGGAACCCGCCACCGGACCGAGAGCCGCCTCCGTTGCCGCGCGGGGCAGACGGCTTGGAGATCTCGACCCTCAGGGTGCGGCCACCGAGCGCATAGCCGTTGAACTTTCGGACCGCCTCGTCGGCCGCCTCGGACGTGGCCATCTGCACGAAGCCGAAGCCGCGCGACTGACCGGTGTCACGATCCGTGACGACCTCGACGCTCTGGACGCCGTCGACCTGCTTGAACAGCTGGCCGAGCTCCTCGGTGGACGTGCTGAACGGAAGACCGCCGATGAAAAGCTTTTGACTCATGAACCGTCTCCTAACTCCGCGGCCGAACCCACGCGCCCTGGACAGGCGGAGGCGAACGCCAAAGCGTGGACTGATGGGGAAGGGAGACCACAGTGGTCGACGACCCGAACCAGACGCGTGCAGCGTACCACGTCGCCATGCAGCGCGCGCGAGTATCCGTCCCGCGGTGTATACTCGTGGTGCCTCCGCCGCTGTTTCCCTGGTTGACGCATCAGGCGTCGTGACCTCGGCGATCATGGCCTGCTGCGACGCTTCCCTCGTTCTTCACGACGGTCGCGCGGCCCAGGGCCGTTCTATCTGCCGACGAACGAGTCGACCGAACAGCGAAAAGAGAGAGAAGCACATGGCGAAGCTGACTCAGTTCGGCCTCGACGCCCCGATCGCCCCGCCGGGCGATGCTCGTCACAAGCGATCGTTCCCTCGCGTGCCGTCGCAGCTCGGCCAGCACGACGAGGAGGTCGAGAGCCCGTTGCCGAATGCGTGGCCCAGCGGCTTGCGAACCATGGGGTGTCTGGCATGCGATGCGCGATTCATCAGCTCGGGCAGGCACGAGCGCATGTGTGCATCGTGCCGACGGCGCAAGCCATGATGATGTGGTGTCCGCGGCCGATCGCGCTCTGAGCCGACGTTCGTCGCGATGAGCAACACGGCCCCGCCCTTCACGATCGGATAGACCATGTCATCGGCGCCTGAAGCGTGGCGGCCATGGCTGTGGCGTCGAGTCCGAACGATCGATCACGTTCATGCTGAGCAGCCGCTCCGTTCCCGCGGCGACGGCGGCGGCGATGGTGGGGAAGCCGGCGTCGGACTCCTCAACTGTCCGGCCGGCGTAGTCGCTGATGCGCCACCGCCACTCGGGAGCCCGAGGCGTCGAGATCGCTGTCACCTGCAAATCATTCCGCCTCCTCAGAGCGTCGAGTCTCGCCGATGTCTCCCGTGCGTCCAATTGGACCTTGGGCCAACCAATCCCGTGTTGTGACGACGGCGCGGGACCTCGCGCACGCCACGACCTCGCCGTGCGCGATCAGGTCTTCGCGACGATCACGCCGACGGCATCGGCCAGCCGGACCAGCTCGGCCACCGAGCCCGCCCGCATCTTCTCCATCACGCGGGCTCGGTGAACCTTGACCGTCTTCTCGACGACGCCGAGCTGTGTCGCGATCTGCTTGTTCAGCATCCCGGTGACGACCAGAGCGAACACCTGTCGCTCGCGTGCGGTGAGGGTCTTGACGCGCGCATCAATCGACCTGGCGAGCGCTTCTTGCCCGAGATCCCGCGTGTCCTTGTCCACCGCTCGCTGAATGGCGCCGAGCAAGTCCTTGGCGGCGAACGGCTTGGTCAGGAAGTCGATCGCTCCGGCCTTCATGGCTTTGACGCTCATCGGGATGTCACCGTGACCGGTGATGAAGACGACGGGAATCCGATGCACGGCTCGCGCGAGCGTTTTCTGGAGATCGAGCCCGGTGATCCCGGGCATCCGGACGTCCAGGACCAGGCAGCACGGCCCCGACGTCGGCGCGGCCTTGAGGAAATCGCGGGCGGAGGCAAAGGCCTCGACCGTGTAGCCGGCCGACTCGATGACTCGCGTCAGGCTCTTGCGCACCGATGGGTCGTCATCGACGACGAACACCGATGCCGCGACCCCCATCAGCGCCGAGGCTCGACGCAGACCGGCAGCGTGAACCCGAACGTCGCCCCACCCGCCGCATTGTTCGACGCACGCAGCTGGCCGCCATGCGCGTGGACGATGGTGCGCGCAATGGCGAGGCCCATGCCCAGTCCGTCGGGCTTGGTCGTGTAGAGCGGCTCGAACATCCGCTCGACGTCGGCCACGTCGATGCCGACGCCCGAGTCCTCGACGGTCACCATGACGGCGGCGTCGCCGGCGCGGGCGGTTCGGATCGCGAGGGCGCGGTCACGACCGTCGGGTTCGACCATGGCCTCAAGCCCATTGAGGACGATGTTCAGGACCACCTGCTGAAGCTGGATGCGATCGCCGAGGATTCCGGGCAAGCCCGGGGCGAGCTCCACGGTCATCGGGACCTTCCGGAGCACCACGTCGTTCCGGACGAGCTGGGCCACTTCGGCGACGACGTCGTTGATGTCGAGGGCCGCGTACGCGAGATCGCCCTTCCTGACGAGCGCGCGCAGTCGATGAATCACCTGCGTGGCGCGATTGTCGTCGGCAATGATGTCGGCCAGGATCTCGCGCAGCCCGGCGAGGTTCAGCGGGGTGGCGTCGAGGTGCTGCAGCGCCACCTCCGCGTTGTTGAGAATCGCGGTCAGAGGCTGGTTCAGCTCGTGCGCCAGCGACGCGGTCAGCTCTCCCATGGCCGAGACCCGGCCGATGTGCGCCAGCTGCTGGCGAAGACGCGCCGCCTCGCGTTCCGCCTGCGCGCTCGCGAGGGCGTTGGCCACCGCCTCGCCGACGAGGTGCAGCTGGTCCATCAGCTCGCTGGGCCACGCGCGCTCGGCGGCGACCGTCGCCACCACGAGGCCACCGAGCACAGCGCCGCCAGCCCGCAAGGGCAACGCCACCAGGGACGTGATGTCCGGCAGCTCCTCCAGTCGCGAGACGCGGAGAATGTCGCCGCCCTGCACTTTCGACATGAGCCACGGCACGCGGGTCATGTCCGTCGTGCCGAGGAGGCTCCACGAGTTTCCCGGGTCTCCTCGCACAGGAAACTCGATCAGCTCGGCGCGATCCACGCCGAGGAACTCGCGGATCGCGCCCAGCGCACCGTGGACGGTCTCGTCGAAATGGAGCGCGGACACGTTCGCGAACCTGGCGGACAGGTCCGAGAGCAGCCGCTGGAACCGCAGCCGCTCGGCCAGCGCCCGTCCCATACGCTTGCGTTCCAGCGCACTCGCGAATGCCTCGCTGAGCAGGCGCAGCCGCTCCACGAGCTCGTCGGGCCAATCGCGCTCGGCCCGAACGGAATCGAAGGACAGGACGCCGAGCATGGGCCCCCCGGCCTGCAGCGGAATCGCCAGGTGAGAGCGTGTCCCGAGGCGCTCGTAGCTCGCCCGGTCGGCCGCCGCCTCCTGCGGCAGGGCCTCGGTCCGCGGAAGGCGGACGACGCTGCCGCGCTGCAGCATACCGGCCGTCCACGGAAACTGCCCGGCGGCGAGGATCGACGGAAGCGCTGCGATGCCGGGCTCGGCCCACGCGACGCGCACACCCGGGCGACCCTCGATGTATTCGTCGAGATTGCCCCGGTCCATTCGCAGAAAGGCGACCAGTTGCCGGAGGCCGCGCTCGAGCGCGGCATCCAGACCGCTGGCGTCGACGTGAATCAGCCCGGCAGACAGATCCGAGAGCAGGGTCTCGAACTGAACGCGGTCCTCGAGAAGGCGCTCCGGACGGCTGCCTCGCCCCATGCCCGTACTCTACGCTTCCGCGGCTCCAGTTGGACAACGTCCCGGCTGCTTCGTTGGACTCGGATTTCTTTCGGGGGTATCCTTCGCGCGATGCGCGGCAGGTTGCTCGTCGTCGCCGTGGTCGTCTTGTTCGCATGGGTCGTACCCGTCGTCCATACGATGCCCATCGACGCCGACGGGCCGAGCGGACTCTCCGACAACGGTGACTTCGACGATCTGATCGTCAGCCTCGCGTCGCCCACGCTCGCCGTCACGCCGACGCTATTGATCGTGGTGGGCGTCGTGCTCGTCTTCCTCGCGGCCGTTCCGCTGGAGCCGCCCTGCGCCGTCAGCCAGGCCGAGTCGCGGTCGCTCGGCATCCGCGCCCCTCCGTCCGCCTAGCATTCCGCCCGGTCTCGTAGTCGTTCGCTCCGTTTGACGTCTACGTCCGGGCTCCGCGCCGCGCCCGTGGGCCCCGCCGTCTGCGCAGGCGCGCCGCCGCGTCGACGCCATCGCGTTGTCGTGGGCAGGCGCGGGAGGTCTCAATGATCGCTCGGCTGCTGGGATTCGCGCTGCTTCAGCGGTTCGTCGTTCTCCGCTCGGTGCGGCGCCAGGGAATAAACGACCCCGGCCGCGTATCTGGGTAAGTACCAAGACGTGAGCATTCGAGAGGGGGCCGCGCCGGGGCGTATCCGACGGTTCGAGGCCGAGGTGCTGGTGCACTTCGATGATCTCTATCGCGCGGCGCTTCGTCTCACGGGAAATGTGACCGACGCAGAGGATCTCACCCAGGACACGTGTTTGCGCGCGTTCGAATGCCTGGACCAGCTCCGCAACTCCGCCGCCGCACGGCTCTGGGTCTTCACGATCCTGCGATCAATTTTCTTGCGGCGTATCGAGCGCCAGTCGGCCCAGCCGCGGCAGATCAGCCTCGACGCCGCCGACACGTCGTTGCTTCGGCCGGGCGAGATTCTGCCGGACGTGCATGAGGCGGCGCTTGCCGTCGAGGAGACGACCCTCGCCGAGGCACGCGAGGGGCTGGCGAAGCTTCCGGTGCCGTATCGCGAACCCATCGTCCTCGCCCACCTGGGCTTCTCGTACAAGGAGATCGCCGAGACCCTCGGGATCCCACTCGGGACCGTGATGTCCCGGTTGTGTCGGGGACGACGACTCTTGCGTGGCGCGCTGCGGGACCCGCGCAGCCGGACACGGACCGCCTCATGACTTGCAACGACGCGCTCGGAGTCCTCGACGCGTATCTCGATGGTGAGCTGTCGGTCGAGGACAGGTGGCAAGCGCACGAGCACTTCGCGCGCTGCGAGTCCTGTCGTCGCGTCGCGAAGGCCGAGGCGGCCCTGCACACGCTGGTGGCTCAGGCTGTCACCGACGAGGAGGTCCCCGCCGGGCTGCGAGAACGGATTTTGGCGGGCGTCGAAGCCGCGGCATCGCGCGCAGGCGAACGTCCTCAGCGGCGGCGGCTCAGGCCGGGCCGTCTCTGGCTCGCGGCGAGCGCGCTCGTGGTGGCCATGCTCGGTGGGCTGCTCGTCGGATGGATCGCACGCGACCGCACGACGCCGCTCACCGCCGAGCTCGCCAGCAAGCACGTTCTCTACGCTGAAGCGCGCGGCTCCATGCTGCAGCTCCTGACGTCCGACCCGGCCCGAATCCGCGGCTGGCTCGAGCATCACCTGGGATTTTCGGTCAGACCGCCGTCGCTCGCCCGCCGACCCGAAAGCCTCGTCGGCGGACGAATCTCCTCCGTAGCGGACACTCCCGCGGCCTATGTCCTCTATGACCGAAGCGGGCATCTCATCTCGCTGTTCGTGACCCGGCGCGTGCGTTTCGCGAGGCGGGGGTGGACGGAGCAGCGTGTGGATGGCACCGAGCTGTATTTCGCCTCGCTCGACGGTGTTGCGCTGGTGTGGTGGGCAGACGAGGGCGCCGACCGCGTCTACGCCGCCGCGTCCGCGGTCGGTGCCGACAAGCTCGTCGACTTCGCCCTGGCGTGCATCAGGAGCTCTCCGCCCGTCCCCGGATAGAACCCACAACAACGTCGGCCACCGACCGACAGGAAGGGAGCCTCATGCGAAAGCCAATCATCCTCGTGATCCTTTCGCTCGCGCTCGTTGCGATGCTCGGCGGCGCGCGTCCCGCCGCCGCGCAGTTCTATCTGCAGCACGACCTCGTCTCCGACGGGGCCGTGCGGGCCGATCTCGTCGATCCGAGCCTGGTCAATCCTTGGGGCCTCGTGGCCGGCCCCACCACACCGTGGTGGGTGGCGAACAACGCAACCGGCACCGCCACCCTGTACAACGGCAACACCGGTGCCAAACTTTTGCTGACGGTGACCGTTCCGGGAGCGCCGACGGGGGCCGTCTTCAACCCCGGCGCGGGCTTCGTGGTGCACCACGGGTCCGCGAGTGGCCCGGCCCGCTTCCTGTTCGCGAGCGAGGACGGGACCATCTCGGGTTGGAACCCCGGCGTTCCGCCGCCACCACCGCCGACCTCGACGCAGGCGTTCGTCGTCGTCGATAACTCCGCCTCCGGCGCCGTATACAAGGGACTCGCGATCGCGAGCACGCCGACGGGCGATTTCCTCTACGCAACCAACTTCAACGCCGGCACGATCGACGTGTTCGACAGCGCCTTCCACCCGGTTCACATTCCGGGGGGCTTCATCGATGCCGATCTCCCCGAGGGCTATGCGCCCTTCGGGATCCGCAACCTGGGCGGCACCATCTTCGTGACCTACGCGCTGCAGGATGCGGACAAACACGACGATGTCGCCGGCGAGGGTCATGGATTCGTGGATGCGTTCGACACCGCCGGCAACCTGCTCCGTCGCGTGGCATCCAAAGGCCAGCTGAACTCCCCGTGGGGGCTGGCGCTCGCCCCGGCGAACTTTGGCGAGTTCAGTCATGACCTTCTCATTGGCAACTTCGGCAACGGCCGCATCCACGCCTTCGACCCCACACGATTCACGGGGACGGGCGCATTCCAGACCCGTGGCCCGCTCCACAGCGCCGCCGGCCGGCCGATCGAGATCGACGGGCTGTGGTCATTGGCGTTCGGCAACGGCGCGGCCGCGGGGCCGACGAACACGCTCTTCTTCACGGCGGGTCCCTTGAAGGAACAGCACGGACTGTTTGGCTCGCTCGTTCCGGAGTCATGACCGAAGTCTTCGATCGATCACGCGCACCACCCGGTGGTCGTCTCCTCCGACACCGCGGAAGCGCCTCGTGCAACGAAGCACGTGAGTGAAGGCTGGAAAGGATGTCAGATCATGAGAACTCGCGCTTCACGTCTCCTTCTCATCGGCTCGAGCTTCCTCAGCATGCTGGCGTTCCACCCCTCTCCGGCCGCGGCCTTGCTGCCGCTGGTCGGAAATCCCGCGTGTCCAGGTGAGGAGGTCCAGTACGATCCGGGCACCGGTCAAGACATCGTCGTGCCGCCAGGCTACACGATCTCGGTCTTCGCAAAGAATCTCAACTTCCCGACCGGCATCGCGTTCGAGGGCAGCTCGAAGAAGTTCAAGGTGTACGTGCTCGAGTCGGGCCACGGCTTGCCGAGCACGTGCAACGAGCAAGCGAATGCGGCCTTCGGAGGCGTGTTCTCTGCCTCCAACCCGATGACTCCCGATATCGTGGTCTTCGATCAGGACGGCAACAAGATCGCCGGCCCCCTCGGCAAGCCGACGGCTCTCGACGCGACCAACAAGGGCTTTCAGGCCGCGGGCCCGGCCATCGACATCGCATTCGAGAACGGCTTTCATGGCGGCCGGCTCTTCGCCACCGACTCCAACCAGGCCACCCACGGAGGCGGACAGAACAACAGCTCGCGCATCGTGACCGTCGAGCCCGTCACCGGGCTCGTCACGCCGTTCGTCACCAACCTCCCCACCGGTGACCACCCCTCGGAGCAGCTCGCCTTCAAGGGCGAGTGGCTCTACTGGTCTCAGGGATCCACGACCAATTCCGGCGTCGTGGGTCGCGACAATAACGGAGGTCTCAACCAGCCGGACATTCCCTGTCAGGACATCGTGCTGAGCGAGAACACGTTTCCTTCCGGCCCGTGCGCCGGAACGGATTGCGCCGGGGGCGTGCAGACGAGCGGCTACTCGCCCTTTGGCACCACCAATAAAGGCGGCACTGTCAAAGCCTTCCACGGGGCGCTCCACCATGGAGTCTGCGACGGCGCAATCTTACGGACGAAACTCAACGCGAACGATCCGTCGAGCACGATCGAGCCCTTCTCGTGGGGGTATCGGAACCCCTACGGTATCCGCTTCGCACCTGAGGACCATGCCCTGAAGGGCGGACTGTTCGTCACGGAAAACGGCGAGGACGAGCGCGGCGCGCGGCCCGCCAACAACGCGCCCGATCGGCTGGCGCTCGCGCAGCAGAACGCCGACGGCAGTCCGGATTACCATGGCTGGCCGGATCGATTCGGCTTCCTGGACTCCACGCAGGCGGTGTTCAATCCGGTCGGCGGGCCTGGGGACGATCTCTGCAGTCCACCCAATCCCGCCTTCCCCGCCTGCATCCCGGTCGTCCTGGCCAATGACGTGCCGGTCAAGCCGGTGGTGGCTCGTCCGCCCCAGCTGATCACAGCGCCCCTCGCCCTGGAGCCGGCGGACGTCGCGGTGGTCGGAGTGGACTTCGTGCCCACTTCGTTCACGACCAGACTCGTGCAGCGCGGCGCTGCGCTGGTCGCGCGTGAGGGAGACTTCGGTTTCTCCAAAGGTAATGGCGAGCCGGAGCTCGGGCACGACGTGGAACTGGTCAACTTCAGCAACGCCGGTCAGGTCCTGCAGCTCAAGCAGGAGCGGTTTGCGTTCAACACCACGGGGGAGCAGGCGTTCCCCGATGGGCTTCACGGAATCAACCGGCCGACGAATCTCAGGTTCGGGCCGGACGAGTGCGCGTACCTGGTCGACTACGGAGCCGTGCGCGATTTTGGGCAGAGCGATCCGGCGACGAGGTTCTGCCCCGCGACTCGCCCGGATGGGACCCCCAACCCGTCTTTTCCGGCTTGCAACAGCGATGGGACGGGACCGCTCGTGCAGATTCCACACACGGGCGTGATCTGGAAGATCTGCAAGCTGTAGACGACGAGAGGGGGCGGCGAGCAGCCGCCCCCTCGTTTGCTCGGTCGTGCCGTCAGCGCGCCGGCGCCTGGGTCGCCGGGGTGCCCCGCGTCACCGCCTCGATGAAGGGGTTCTCGACAAAGCTCTGGAGCTTGCCGGGAACGTCGAGCGTGACGGTGTCACCGACCGCGACAAGGAGATCGACCTCGGGAATCTTCTCGGTGAAGGTGGCGACGAGGACCTGATGATCGGCGGCGATCTTCAGGAGGACGCGATCGCGTTCTCGCTGCTTTCCAAGGACCGGACCCGTCAGGTGCGTCTCCGACGGCCGGAGCACGGCGGGCAGGTACGCGTCCACGCGGGTGGGGAGCTTCATCACGCCGACGGCGCCGATCGCGATGCCGACCACGAGGGTCGAGATCAGGATGACCCAGCCGCGCATCAGGCGGGTGTCTGGCGTCCCGCCTCGCCGGTCACCGCGCCACAGTGCGGGCAGTGGCTCCAGCCCGGCTGTAGCGTCGCCTTGCAGGCGGTGCAGGTCGGAGCCGCAGGCGGAGTGTCGACGACGGCGCCCGACTCCTTGTCGCTGGACTCGTGCCCGCCGGCCAGGCCCTTTTGGAACTCCTTGATGCCCCTTCCGAGCGAGTTTGCGACTTCGGGCAGCTTCTTCGCGCCGAAGAAGAAGATGGCCAGCACCAGACCGAGCAGAAGATCCTGAGGTCCAACCATGACCTGCCTCCCGCAGGGCTATAGTACGCGCGTCCCCACGTCCTCGGCGCCGTTGTCGGCATTCTTTCGCGCGAAGTCATACAGCGTCCACAGAATGGGCAGCAGGTACATGTGGCCGCTGACCCACATGATCCCGCCCGCGGCCGCCTGCTCCTCCACGGCATTCACCGCGAGTCGGCGCGCGGTCTCGTCGTAATGCGGATAGAAGCTGCGCTCGGGGAGCGACAGCAACACGCCGAGGGCCGTGTTCTGTGCCGTCGCGGCGAGCAGATAGAGGAGCTCGAATCCCAGCGGTGCGCGCGGACGCAGCCGGGGAGCCGGACGCACGATCGGCCACCAGAACAGGAGCGCCGTGGTGAAGAAGGCGACGTGCTCCACGACGTGAACCGCCTCGTGCTCGAGTGCCTGCTGATACAGAAGCGGCACGTGCCACGCCCACAGGTCAGCCACATAGACGAGCCAGGCGACGGGCAAGAACGTGAGCACGCCGAGGGCCATGCGGAAGCGCGCGCCCGCGGTCAGGGGCGACGCCAGCCATCGACGGATCCTGCGAGGAACACCCCAGAGCACCACCGGGAGGGGATTGCCCAGCAACACGAGCGGCGCCGCCAGCATCGTGAGCAGCAGGTGCTGCACCATGTGCAGCGGAAAGAGCTCATCGGCGAGATCGTCGATGGGCGACAGGAGAGCGGCCGCGATCGCCGCAAGCCCCAGCCCATAGAGCGCCAGCCGCCACCGGGCCGGAGGATGGCCTGTCCGGCGCAGCGACCACCAGCCGCGTCCGTAGAGGGTTCCGGCGCCCACGAGGATGAGTGCCGAGGCAACCTTCAGCATGGCAGAATCATCGCACTCCAATGGAAGACCTCGAGTCGGCGCGTTCGGCTCGCGCTCGTCGGCGGAAGATGACCGCCCTCGTCCTGTCCGGGATCTTCCCCGGCCTCGGCCAGTTCTACAACCGTCAGCCCATCAAGGCGGTCGTCTTCCTCGTCGGCGGGATCGTCCTGAGCTGGCTCTGGGCTCGCGCCGCGTCACCCGATCCGCTCGCCCTCCTGCAGCCCGATACCACGACGCTCGTCGTTCTGTGCGTGCTCCTCGCGCTCTGGCTGTGGTCGCTCGTCGATGCGTGGCGAGCGGGGTGAGAGCGCGCACCGGTCACGATCCGGCCTTGCGCTGCCCGACGGCGACCATTTGAGCGAGGCGTGCGCGCTCGAGCTCGGCCATGCGGCTATAAGGAGCGGCGTCCAGCCGGGCGGCGAGGTCGTCCACGGCCGCGAGCGCGCTCTCGACCGCGGTGGGATCCGGAACGGGCTCCGAAGCAAGGAGGTGGACCCGCGCCAACGCGACGTCGAAGGCGCTCAGCTGCCAGCCCCGTCCGCCTTCGACGGACTCACGCGCCTCGGCGAGGAGCACGCGGGCCCCTGAGCGGTCACCGCCGGCCAGTCTCGCGTCCGCGAGTGTCGCCAGGATGCGCGGCTCGTACCACAGCGCGGTGCGCAGCTTGCGCGCACGCGTGAGCGCGCTCTCGAGCAGGCGCGTGGCCGCGGCGACGTCGCCGGCCGCAAGCTCCGCGGCGCCGAGAAACGCGGCGGCCTCGACCCGGGAAAACGCGCTTCCCCGCTCTTCCGCCAGCTCGACGGCACGGCGGCCGTGGGCGAGCGCGCCGGGAAGATCGCCCCGCAGCCGCAACACCTCGCTCAGGAATCCGTGCGTCCCGTACAGGGCATGGAGTCCGCGGTCGCGCTCCTCGTCGAGGAGCGCTTGCAGGGCGGCCTGAGCTTCGGCCGCGTTGCCGAGGTACGCGCTCGCCAGCGCCCACCACATGCGACACAGGGCAGGCGCGGTCGATCGCCCGACCGCGTCCCGCAGCCCGGCGACACGCTCGAGCTCGGACAGGGCTCGCCCGGCAATCGCGCGGGCGGGAGCGAGCCGGCCGACCGCGAGCTGTGCGTGCGCCAGCACGACGCGCATCTCGAACTCGAGCACGGCGTCGTCGGATCTCTCGGCAAGCTCCACGGCGCGCTCCGCACACGCGAGGTACTGCGCCACGTCGCCCGCGAGCCCGCACAGGCGCCCGTAGGACGTGAGCAAGAACGCGTAGCCTCCCCCGTCTTGGAGTCGCTCGGCGACCGCGCGCGCCTCGTCGAAGAGATCACGCGCCTCACGCTCTTCGATTCCGGCGATGCGGCCGATCTCGAGCAGCGCGATGCGCGACGTGAGCTCGAGCATCCGAGTCTCGCGGGATTCCGGAAGGGCGGCCAGGAGCGTCGTGACCCGACGGCAGTGCCTCGCCCCGTCCGCCGGGTCGTTGCGCGCGACACGCCGACCGGCGTCCTCGTGCCAGCGCGCGGCCTCGAGGAGCTCGCCCGCCTCCTCGAAGTGATGGGCGAGGAGCGCGGCGTGCGTCACCGCCGCGGGTCCGTGGATGGCGAGCAGCGCTCGCGCGACGGCGGCGTGGGTGCCGCGCCGACGATCCAGCAGCTGAGTGCGGTAGGCGACCTCGTGAGTGAGGGGATGCCGGAAGGCGCGCTCGCTCGAAGACTCGGCGGGGCCGAGAAGCTCGGCCGTCGCGAGGCGCTCGAGCGACGCGGCGAGGTCGGGTGCGGGCAGATCGACGACGACGCGCAGCAGCTCGGTGGGCACGTCTCGCCCGACCACGGCCGCGGCCCGCAGCACCTCCTTGTCGCGGTCCGAGAGCCGATCGATGCGCGATGCC
>Ga0134088_10000603_pt1 | contig 12707 bp, 15 predicted proteins | sample 15_taG_3_FD_94461 | JGI IMG/M metagenome (GOLD analysis project Ga0134088, IMG submission 94461) | Grasslands soil microbial communities from the Angelo Coastal Reserve, California, USA - 15_D_Rain_20cm_5_09182015 | ecosystem: Environmental > Terrestrial > Soil > Grasslands ...
GGAGGCCGTGGGCCCGGGCGGCCGCGTCCTCGGCGTCGACGCGAACCGTGAGCTGATCGACGCCGCTCGGCGCGCCCACGGCGCCGTCGCCGGCCTCGAGCTCGACGTCCAGGACGCGTACGCGCTGCCGTATCGCGAGCGCTTCGACGTCGTCAGCGCCGCGCGGGTGCTCCAGTGGCTCGCCGAGCCGGCGCGCGCCCTGGCCGCGATGGCGCGCGCGACGCGGCCGGGCGGGCGCGTCGTCGTGCTCGACTACAACCACGAGCAGCTGCGCCTCGAGCCGTCGCCGCCGGCGCGCGCGCGCGACTTCCTTGCTGCGTTCTTGGACTGGCGAGCGGAGGCCGGCATGGACAACGCGATTGCGGATCATCTGGTCGAGCTGGTCGAGCGCGCGGGGCTGCGCGACGTCGTCGTCACGCCGCAGCACGAGACCCTCCGACGGGGCGAGCCCGATTTCACGGCGCGCGCGGGGATCTGGGCCGACGTGGCCGCCACGCGCGGGCGTCAGATGGTGGCCGACGGGTTCGTCGACGAGGGCGCGCGGGCCGCGGCGGAGGCCCAGCTGCGCGCATGGTCGCGCGACGGCGAGACGATGACGATGTACCTGCTGGCGGTGGACGGCGCGCGAGCGGCCTGAGCGGCGACTACTTGCGGCCGCCCGACGCGCGCTTGGGGACGGCCTTGGCGGCGACCTTCGGAGCGGCGCCCTGCGCGGCCTTGCTCGGCGGCTTCTTCGCGGTCGCCGCCTCCGCGGGCAGGCCCTTCTTGGCGAGGCTGGCCTTGAGCGCCTCCATCAGGTCGATCACGTGCGGTCGCTCCGCGGGCGCCGGCGCCGCGGTGACCTCGCGGCCCTCGACCTTGCGCTCGAGCATGTCGAGCACGCGCTTGCGATACTCGTCGGTGTACTGCTCGGGCTTGAACTCGTCGCGCGCGAGGCCGCGGATGAGCTGCAGCGCCAGGTCCAGCTCGCCCTCGCGCACGTTCGCCGACTGGCCCTTGTCCACGTCCGCGAACGAGCGGACCTCGTCGGCGAAGAACATCGTGTGCAGGAGCAACCCCTCCTGCGCCGGCCGGATGAGCACGAGGCTCTCCTTGCCGCGCATGACGAACTTCGCGACGGCGACCTGCTCGGCCTGGGCCATCGCGTCGGCGAGCAGGCGGTACGGCTTCTCGCCGCCCTTGTCGGCGCCGAGGTAGTACGCCTTCTCGAAGTAGACCGGATCCACCTGCGCGAGCGGCACGAACTCGAGGATGTCGATCATCTTCGAGGCCTCGCCCTCGAGGGCCTTCAGCTCGTCGTCGGCCACGCGCACGTACTGGTCCTTCGTGAACTCGTAGCCCTTCACGAGGCCGCTGCGCTCGACCGTCTCGTTGCACACCGGGCAGAAGGTCTGCTGCTTGATGCGCGAGCCGCACTTGGCGTGCAGCAGGTTGAACGAGACGTTGCCGGCCGAGGTCGCCGTGTAGAGCTTGACCGGGATCGAGACGAGGCCGAAGGAAATCGTCCCCGAGCCGAGCGCGTGTGGTGGCATGGTGTCTGGCACCATAACACGCGTGAGCCCCTCGTTCCCCAACGTCCCGGCAGCCCAATATTTCGTGGTGCGACTCCGGCGTGCCGCCCTGCTGGTTGTGGTCGCGGCCCTCGCCGCCGGCTGCGCGGGCGGCCCGGCCGAGTCGGGCCCGGTCACGCTCGTCTTCAAGCACGCGAAGATCCTCGGGCCCTCCGATCCCGTGCCGGGCCTCCTGCGCGAGTTCGAAAAGCGGCACCCCGGCGTCCGCGTGCAGGCGGAGTCGCTCTCGTGGAACTCGGACGACCAGCACCAGTTCTTCGTGATCAACCTCGAGGGACGCGGCGCGGCCTTCGACGTGATGATGCTCGACGTCGTCTGGGTGGCGGAGTTCGCGCGCGCGGGTTGGCTGCTCGACCTCTCGCCCTGGGTGTCGCGCGCCGAGCTGGCGCCGCACTTCCCGTCCACGATCGAGCCCGCGACGTGGAACGGCCGCGTGTGGGCGATGCCGTGGCTGATGAACGTCGGCGTCCTCTATTACCGCACCGACCTGCTCGCGAAGTACCGGCTGGCCCCGCCGCGGACCTGGGAGGCGCTCGTCGACCAGGTCGTGCGCGTGCGCGGCGCCGAGCGAGATCCCAAATTGGACGGCGTCGTCTGGCAGGGCCGGCAGTACGAGGGGCTCACCGTCAACGCCCTGGAGGCGATCTGGGCCAACGGCGCGCGCGTGTTCGGCGCCGACGGCGCCGTCTTCCCGGAGGAAGAGCGCGCGGCCGGCGGGCTGTCGTTCCTGCGCGCGTTGATCGTCTCCGGCGTGAGCCCGTCGTGGGTGACCGCGGCCGACGAAGAGCTGAGCCGGCGCCACTTCGGCGACGGGCGCGCGATCTTCCTGCGCAACTGGCCCTACGCGATGGCCCTCTTCCAGGCGGCGGGGTCGCCCGTGCGCGGCCGTGTCGGCATCGCGCCGTTGCCGGGCCGGGTCGGAGGCGCCGCCAGCGCGGCCTCGAGCGGCGGCGCCCACCTGGGCGTGAACCGCCGCACGCGCCATCCCGCCCTGGCGGCGGAGCTGGTCCGCTTCATGGCGGGCGCCGACGCGCAGAAGGCGATGAGCGTCGGCGGCGCCCTGAACCCCACGCGCATGGCGCTCTACCGCGATCCCGACGTCGTGCGTGTCCATCCCGACTTTCCCGTCGTGCACGACCTGATGCTGAAGGCGCGCCCGCGCCCGGTGACGCCCGCCTACCTGATGCTCTCGACCACGCTGCAGCCGGAGTTCTCCGCCGCGCTCGTCGGCGTGAAGCGGCCGCGCCAGGCCATCGAGCACGCGCGCCTGCGGCTGTCGTACCTGCTGGAGGGGTTGCGGTGACCGCGCGCGCGCGCGGCGCCGCGCGCGCCGGGCGGGTGATGCTCATGCCGGCACTCACGGCGCTCCTCGTGCTCGCGGCGTGGCCGGCGCTGTGGGTGCTGTGGCTGTCGCTCCAGCGCCGGATTCCCGTGTTCGGCATCGAGCGCTTCGTCGGGCCGTCGCACTACGTGTTCCTCGCGGGCGATCCGCGCTTCTGGAACGCGCTGGAGGTGACGCTGGTCTTCACGTTCGTCTCCGTCGCGCTCGAGTTCCTGCTCGGGCTCGCGGTGGCGCTGGCGCTCCAGGGCCAGCGGCGCGGCCGGCGCCTCGCGGTGGCGCTCTTGCTCCTGCCGTGGGCGCTGCCCTCGGTCGTGACGGGACGCACGTTCGAGTGGCTCTATCACCCGTCGGCGGGCCTGCTGAACTACGTGCTGGGCGGGCAGGCGATCAACTGGCTCGGCGAGCCGGCGCTCGCGCTGCCCGCGCTCATCGTCGCCGACGTCTGGCGCACGATGCCGTTCGTCGCGCTGCTGTGCTACGCGCGCTGTCTCACCATCCCCGTCGAGATCTACGAGGCGGCGCGTGTCGACGGCGCGGGCGCGCTCGCCACCGTGCGCGACGTGACGCTGCCGCTGCTGCGCCGCGTGCTGCTGATCGCGCTCCTGTTCCGGACGCTCGACGCGCTGCGCGCGTTCGACCTGATGTTCGTTCTCACCGGCGGCGGCCCCGCCAACACCACGGAGACGCTGACCGTCTACGCGTACCGGAGCCTCTTCCAGACGCTGCAGCTCGGGTTCGGCGCCGCCATCGGCGTCGTCGTCGGGGCCCTCGTCATGCTGGTCGCCTGGGCGTACCTGCGCGCGATGGCGAACGAGGAGGCGACGGCGTGAAGCGCCGCGGCGCGCTCGGCGACGCGCTCGTGCTGGCGGCGCTGGCCCTGTGGGCCGTGCCGTTCTTCTGGCAGGCGCTGACGTCGATCAAGCCGGACACGGCGCTGCTGGCCGTCGAGCGGCTGCTGGCGGCGCCGCCGACGCTCGTCCACTACCGCGCGGTGCTCGAGCGCAGCGTCATGCCGGCGGCGCTGGCCAACAGCCTCGGGGTGGCCGCGCTGACGACGCTGCTCGCGGTCGCCCTCGGCGCGCCCGGCGCCTACGCGCTGGCGCGGCTGCCCGTGCCCGGCAAGCACGTGCTGCTGCTCGCCGTCGTCGCGTGCACGGCGTTTCCCCAGGTGACGATCGTCGGGCCGCTCTTCGTGCTGCTGCGCGCGCTGGACCTGCGCGACACGTGGCTGGCGCTCGTGCTCGCCGACACGTCGTTCGCGCTGCCGCTCGTGCTCTGGCTGCTCGCCGGCTTCGTGCGCGAGGTGCCGATGGCGGTGGAGGAGGCCGCGCAGATCGACGGCGCGGGACGCCTGGCCACGCTCGGACGCGTCGTGCTGCCGCTGATCGCGCCGGGCATCGCGTCGGCCGGGCTGCTCGTGTTCCTGATGTCCTGGAACGAGCTGCTCTTCGCCTACACCTTCACGGCCAGCGAGGCCAGCCGCACGGTGCCGGTGGCGCTCGCGCTGTTCCCGGGCGTCTACGAGGTGCCGTGGGGCGATATCGCCGCCGCCTCGATGCTCGCGAGCCTGCCGCCGATCCTCATCGTGGCCGGCCTGCAGCGCTGGCTCGTCCGCGGCCTCACCGCCGGCGCGCTGCGCGACTGACGTGCGACGGCGCGTCGCGGTGACCGTCGCGGCTCTGCTCTGCGTGGCCGCGCGCCTGCACGCCCAGGCGCCGCGGGTCGTCGAGGACTGGAGCGAGCAGCCGGCCGCGGGCCGGCTGCCCGCGAAGTGGTCGTTCTACGCTCGAGAGCCGAAGCTCACGTACCCGCCCGCGATCGTCGTGAACGACGGCCGCCGCGCGCTCTGGCTGAAGACCGAGCGCTACAGCGTGAGGCTGGCCCGGGCGATCGATCTCGACGTGCAGCACGCGCCGACGCTGACGTGGGAGTGGAAGGCGGTGACCCTGCCCGAGCGGGGCGACATTCGTGGCGAGATCAGCGACCAGGTCGCGCGGATCGTGCTGTTCTTCCCGCCGCGCTACCGTCCCCGGATGCTGGGCTACGTCTGGGACACACGCGCGCCGGTCGGCACCGAGACTCACACGCAGCAGATGATGCTCGAGCGCTGGCTCGTCGTCGTCCGCTCGGGCCCCGCGGAGGTCGGCCAGTGGATCCGCGAGAGCCGCAACGTCGAGCGCGACTACGCGCGGCTCTTCGGCCAGGCGCCGCCCGCCCTCATGGGCGTCGGCGTCGAGAGCCATTCGGAAGACGCCCGGCACGCCAGCGAGGTCTTCATCGGGCCGATCACGCTGAGCCGCTGACCGACCTCAGCACGCCGGCCGGCTCAGGACTGCGCCATCGATCTTGCGCTTCACCAGCTGGCCGTCGCGCGTGTCGCCGTGCAGCCGGCCGTTCTCCACGATGACCTTGCCGCGCAGGAGCGTCGTGACCGGCCAGCCGCGCACGTCCCAGCCCTCCCACGGGCTGTAGTCGCTGACGTGGAAGTCGTCCTTCGTCAACGTTCGACTGATGGCCGGGTCGATCAGCACGACGTCGGCGTCGCTGCCGGGCGCCAGCGCGCCCTTGCCCGGATAGAGACCGAGGATCCGCGCGGCGTTGGACGAGGTCACCTGCACGAAGCGCTCGAGCGACATCTTCCGCTTCACCACGCCCTCGGTGTAGACGATGCCCATGCGCGCCTCGGCGCCCAGGTTGCCGCCCGTCACGTCCTCGATCGTTTTGCCGCGCAGCTTGAGCGCGAGCGTGGTCGGGTACTCGTCGGTGGCCGTGGTCGACACCGCGTCGTTGAGCAGGCCGTCCCAGAGCGCGGCCTGGTCCTCCGGATACTTCAGCGACGGATAGGTGTGGTAGCAGAACCCGCGCGGCGAGCGGTAGTCGTCGGCCGTGAAACACGTGTAGTGGTGCAGCGTCTCGGCGTAGATCGGCCGGCCCAGCCCGCGCGCCTCGGCCACCGCCTCCACGCCCTCACGGGCGGAGGTGTGCACGAAGTAGATGGCGGCGTCCATGATCGCCGCGAGATTGATCGCGCGCCGGAACGACAGCATCTCGGAGACCTTGTTGTGCACGAGCGGCAGGTTGGCGCCGTCCATGCGGCCTTCCTCGCGGAAGCGCTCGTACATGAACTGCACGACGTCGTGGTCCTCGGCGTGCACGACCATGATGCCGCCGCGCGGGGCGACCTTCTCCATCGCGTACTGCAGGCGGCCGAAGTCCAGCCGGTTCGACGGCCGCTTCGGGTGCGGCGGCAGGACGTCCGTCGTGAACACCTTGAACGACGGGAAGCCCTGCTGGATGGCCTCGGGGATCGCATCGAAGGTCTTGAGCGGCAGCGGGCCGGCCAGCGTGATGTGGAAGGTGTAGTCCGTGTACGAGTTGCCCTTCCAGCGGGCGGCGCGCCGCTCGACCACCGACGGCAGATCGTCGCCCGGCCGCACGAACGCGAAGTCGACGTGCGTCGTGGTGCCGCCGAAGGCCATCCCGCGCGAGTCCTCCTCGGGGCCGAGGGTGTGCAGGTCGTCGTCGGGATGCATCTGGATCCGGTGCGCCAGGTGCGTGTGCGGCTCGACGCCGCCGGGCACCACGATCTTGCCGGCCGCGTCGATCACGCGCGTGGCCTCGCGGAACGTCCCCGGCGCCGCGACGGCGGCGATCTTGCCGTCCTGCACCGCGATCTCCCACGCCCCCGCGCCCTGCGGCGTCACCACCTGGCCGTTCCGGATGAGCAGATCCAGCATGACTGATCTCCTTGAGCGCGGGGGGCTGACAGCCCCCGCGCACCCCCGAGCTTGTGGGCTGCGAGCGTATCAGGTCGCGAGCAGAGTTTCGAGCCGTTGGGCGAGCGCGGGCCCGGTCCCGCGATCCTCGTGCTTGAAGAAGACGAAGGCGTCGCGCCAGCCGGCGCCGACGCTGCGAATCGTCTTCACCCAGGCCTCGAGGCGCGTGTCCGTGTAGTCCACCGCGCGAAGCCGGAAGTACCCCCAGTCGGCGGTGGCCAGCGCGGGCGTGGTCTTGTCCTCGTCCTCGACGATGGCCAGGGCCGCGTTGCGCGCACGCAGCCGGTCGTAGACGTCGTCGGCGAACCAGGACTCGTGCCGGAACTCCCAGGCCATGCGGAGCTCGGGCGGCACCATATAAAGGACGTCGCCGAGCCGGGCGAGGTCCTTCTTGAAGTTCGGCGGCAGCTGGAAGAGCAGGGAACCCAGGCGCGCGCCGAGCCCGCGCGCGACGTCACAGAAGAGGCGGACGGATTCGTCCACGTCCCGGAGTCTCGCGAAGTGGGTGATCCGCTGCGGCGCCTTGAGCACGAACGCAAAATCGGCCGGCGCCGCCGCCGCCCAGCCCGCGACCACCTTCGGCGTCGGCATGCGGTAGAACGTCGCGTTGACCTCCACGGTGCCGAAGCGCGCGGCGTAGTACGGCAGCATCGCGGCCGGCTTCATGTCGTCGGGATAGAACGAGCCCTTCCACTCCGTGTAGTTCCAGCCCGACGTCCCGACGCGGACGCGCGTCACGTCGAGGCGCCGCCGTCGAGGAGCGCCACGTGGCCTTCGAGCCTCATGCGGGTCCTCCCTCGGGGCGCGGGGCCGCCAGCGACGGCCCACGATCGCGACCGTTCCACCACAGGAGCAGCGCCAGCACCGACACCAGCCCGCCGCCCCCGGCCACGAGCAGGGCCGTCGTCACGCCCGCCGCCTCGGCCACGGAGCCGATGAGGAAGGCGCCGAACGGCGTGCTGCCGGCGAAGACGAGCGTGTGCAGGCTCATCACGCGGCCGCGCAGCTCGTCGGGCACCGTGAGCTGCACGGTCGAGTTGGAGCCGGCCATGAACAGGATGCCGCAGAATCCCATCACGAGCATCACGGGCGCGGCCACCGGCACGCTGCGCACGGCCGCCAGGAGCGCGGTGCACGCGGCCAGCACCAGCGCGGGCACCGCCACCGCGGTGACGGACGGCCGCTCGCGGCCCAGCGCCGCGAGGGCGACGGCGCCGGCGACGGCGCCCGCCCCGAGCGTGGCCATGAGCAGGCCGAAGCCGCGGGCGCCCTGGCCCAGCACGTCGCGCGCGAAGAGCGGCACCAGCACGGTGTAGTTGAAGAGGAAGCCGCTGACGGCCAGGACCATGGCCATCGTCAGGGCCACGCGCGGCGTGCGCACCGCGTAGCGCACGCCCTCGCGGATCTCCTCGCCCATGGTGCGGCCCGTCGGCGCGCGCGGGGCGCCCACGGTGCGGATGCTGGCCAGGACGATCATCACCGGCACGAACGACAGCGCGTTGACGAAGAAGGCGATCGGCACGCCCCAGTGCGCGATCGCGAAGCCCGCCAGCGCCGGCCCCACGATGCGCGCGGCGTTGAACATCGCCGAGTTCAGGGCGATCGCGTTCATGAGGTCGTCGCGGCCGACCATCTCGACGATGAACGCCTGGCGCGTCGGCATGTCCACCGTGTTGGCGACCCCGTAGAGCAGCGCGAGCAGCGCGACGTGCCAGTACTGGACGTGGCCGAACTGCACGAGCAGCGCGAGCAGCAGCGCCTGCGCGAACAGCACGCTCTGGCTCACCATCACCAGGCGGCGCTTGGGCAGCCGGTCGGCCAGCGCGCCGGCGAAGAAAGACAGCACGAGCATCGGCGCGAACTGCAGCGTGCCCACCAGGCCCAGGCGGAACGGCGAGTTCGTCAGCTCGAGCACGAGCCACGCCTGCGCCACCGACTGCATCCACGTGCCGATCAGCGAGACGAGCTGGCCGGCCCAGAAGAGGCGGAAGTCACGATGACGGAACGCGCGCAGGGCGGCGGGTAGCTGCGAGTCGGGGGGCACGCGGACAGTCTACCGGTTGGGGGGCCCCGAAATGGCCCCCCAAACCCCCCAGCGCTCGGGTCGGCCCGGCGAAGCCGGGCCGCCCCTCGATAACCCGCCTATCGGCGATCAGACCCGGCCGTCGAGCGCGCGCCGCAGCTGGGCGAGGTGGTTGTCGTCGTGCGCGGCGAGTCTCGCCGCCCACTCGGCCAGCGAGAGGCGGCCGTGCCGCAGGTGGATGCCGCCGCGCGCCCATTCGCCCGGCGCGAGCCCGCGCAGCAGCGTCGTGATCTCGCGGCGCCGGCGCTCGAACGCGGCGAGGGCGGCGCCGGGGTCGGCGCGCCGGTACTGACGGTCCTCCGCCCACCGATCGGGATCGAGGGGATGGCCGACGGCGCCGCCGATCCGCCAGGTCGCCAGGTCTTCCGCGTCCGCCCCGAAGACGAGGATCGGCGAGTCTGGCAGCGCGAGGATCGTGTGGAAGCGGACCTGGAACAGCTCGTCGACGTCGCGCAGGTGGCAGACGATCTCGGTGGCCGACCACGCGCGCTCGGCCGGGCGCCGCGCGAGATCGTCGTCGGCGCGGCCGCGCAACGCCTCGGCGACCGTCTCCGGCGTCGACGCGAGCCGGGCCAGCAGCGCCTCGCGGGGCGCGGGCGCGGCGTCGGGCACGCTAGAGCACGCGCTGGAGCGTGAGCACGTCGAGCCAGCGCCCGAGCTTGAACGCGACCTCCCGCTCGTGGCCGACGCGGACGAAGCCGTGACGCTCGTGCAGGCGCAGCGAGGCGTCGTTCTCCGCGGTGACGCGCGCGATCATCGAGCGGTAGCCGCGCTGCCGCGCGCCCTCGACCAGCGCGTCGAGGAGCAGCCCGCCCAGCCCCTTGCCGCGCCAACCGTCCTTCACGTAGACGGAGTCCTCCACCGTGCGCGCGTACGACGGCTTGGGGCGGTAGGGCGCGAGAGCGCCGAAGGCGACGACCTCGTCGCCGTCGACGGCGACGAGGGCCGGGTACTCGCCCACGTGCGCGGCCAGCCACGCGCGCTGTGCCTTCGGGCTGCGCGGCTCGGTGTCCGTGGTGGCCGCGGTGCCGATCGCCTCGCGATTCCAGATGGCGGCGATCTGGAGGTTGTCCGACTCGCGCGCCCGCCGGATCACGGCGTCACCCGCTGTGGCGCGGGCTCGCCGAGGAGGCGCCGGCCGAGCGCGACCAGCGCGCCGCCGAGGCGGACGCGGAGCGACTCGCGGGGCGTCACCGACGCGACGAGGGCGCGACGCGACGCCACCTCGCGGGCGTGGGCCAGCCGTTCGTTCGCCAGCTGCACGAGGGCGTAGTCGCTCAGCTCCATCATCACGGCCTCCTTTCGCGTCCATGATGCGGCGCCGCACAGCATCAGTGAAATCAATTGTTTTGATTCAGATCATCAATTAGTGTCGACGCCCATGGACCTCGCCCTCGGCCCTCTGCGCACGCTCGAGGCCATCGCCCGCCACGGCTCCTTCTCGCGGGCGGCGCGCGAGCTGAACCTGACCCAGCCCGCCGTCAGCATGCAGGTGGCGCAGCTCGAGCGGCGGCTCGGGCTGCCGCTGCTCGAGCGGGTCGGTAAGCGCGCGTTCCCCACCCGCGCCGGCGAGGTGCTGCTGGCCCACGCCGCGCGCGCGTTCGGCGAGCTGCAGGCCGGCCTCGAGCACGTCCAGGAGCTGCGCGGGGTGGTGGCGGGTCGCGTGCGGCTCGGGACGAGCGCCTCGATCAGCGTGTACCTGCTGCCGCAGGCGCTCGGACGCTTCCGGGCGCGCTTTCCCGCGATCGATCTCGTCGTGGTCACGGGCACGGCCTCGGACGTGGCGCGCAGCCTCGTCGCCAACGACCTCGACGTGGGACTGGTGAGCCTGCCCCTGCGCGACCGCGAGCTGGCGGTGACGCCGTTCTATCGCGACGAGCTGGTGGCGATCGCCCCGCCGGAGCCGCCCTGGCGCCGGCACGGCGCCATCCGCGCCGCCGAGCTGGCCGAGCACCCGCTGATCCTCTTCGACCGCGGCAGCACGGTGCGGCGCGAGATCGACGCGTGGTTCGCGCGGGCGCGGGTGACCGCGCGCGCGGCGATGGAGCTCGGCAACACGGAGGCGATGAAGAAGTTCGTCGAGGCGGGGCTCGGGCTGTCGGTCACCTCCGAGTTCTCGGTGAAGGGCGACGTCGCGGCACGGCGGCTCGCCGCCATGCGGCTCGAGCCGTCGCTGATCCGGCAGATCGGCCTCGTTCGCCGCCGCGACAAGCCGGTGGCGCCGCCGCTCGCCGCGTTCCTGGGCGCCCTCGAGGATCTCCGCGCGACGCTGGCGCGCCGGCGGTAGACTCTGGAGCCGTGCAAGCCACGGCGCTCGGCCGGCGCGCGTTCCTTGGCGGCGCGATCACGGCGCTCGTCGTGACGCGTGCGCTCGCCCAGCCGGCGCCGCCGTCGGGGGGACCCATGGATCGCAATCTGATCGACGATCTCGTCGCCGCCAACCGCATTCTCGCCGACCAGGGCGTGGTGGACGGCTACGGCCACGTGAGCGTGCGCCATCCCGCCGATCCGCAGCGCTACCTGATGTCGCGCTCCATCGCGCCCGAGCTCGTCACCGCGGCCGACGTCATGGAGTACGACCTCGACTCCAGCGCGGTGGACGCGCGCGGGCGCACGAGCTATCTCGAGCGCTTCATCCACGGCGAGATCTATCGCGCGCGGCCCGACGTGAGGGCCGTCGTGCACAACCACTCGCCCTCGGTCATCCCGTTCGGCGTGAGCCAGGTCCCGCTGAGGCCGCTCTACCACATGAGCGCGTTTCTGGGCGGCGGCGTGCCGGTGTTCGACATCAAGGCCGCCGCCGGGCAGCCGACCGACATGCTCGTGCGCACGCCGGCGCTGGGGCGCGCGCTGGCGCAGACGCTCGCCGATCGTCCGGTCGCGCTCATGCGCGGCCACGGCGCGGTGGTGGTCGGCGACTCGCTGCCGCGCGTCGTCTTCCGCAGCGTCTACACGGAGATGAACGCGCGGCTCCAGGCGCAGGCCATGGCGCTGGGCGGGACCGTCACGTATCTCGACGACGAGGAGGCGCGCCGCGCCGACGCCTCGGTGGGCGGCACCGTGCCGCGCCCGTGGGAGCTGTGGAAGAAGAAGGCGCTCGCTAAATAGAGAAGAGCGCGAGGTCGGGAATATCCCGGAAGTCACCGGGATTGAGCGTCCAGAGCGTTGCCTGGTGAGTCAACGCGCAAGCGGCAATGCACAGATCGAAGTCGCGGCGGCGCGCGCGTGGTAACGAGCGGAAGAGCGTGGCGGCGACTTCGGCCTCGCGCGGACCAAACGACACCACACCGGCGGCCGGGAAGAGCGCTTCCTGGATCGCGAGTTCTTCGGGGGCGCGCGGCCCGCGGATCCATTCGTAGAGCACGAGAGCGCTGAGCGCCATTCGCTCACCGCTTTCGACCGCGCGATAGAACACTTTTGCCGAGCGTTGGGTACCGGTCAACGCGTCGATGAGCATCGACGTGTCGAGGTGTATCACCCGCGCTCACTCGAATGACGGCCCCAGCGGCGGCGCGCCCGCCGGATCTCTCTCAGTTCGGCGTCCACCTCGCGCGGCGGGCGCCGTGGAATCGCGGGGAGCATCGTGTCGAGGATCTTGAGCATCCGCGCGCGCTCTTCCTCCGTGAGCTTCCCCGTCCGCGCCGCGTATTCTCCGATCGCCTCACGAACGACGCGGCTTTGCGGTTTGTGCAGACGCGCGGCGGTGCGCTTGAGCGTCGCGACGGTATCGTCATCGAGCGTGAACGTCACGCGTACCATACGATGCAATATCATACCATACCCGAGTCAGTCCGGCCACGCCGGGCGCTGGCGCCGGAACGGCAGCGCCAGCAGGTCGGTCGCCCAGCGGCTCGCGATACGCCGGCAGCCCGATCACGAGCGTCTCGGCGGGTCGGTCGAGCCGCAGCGTGCGATGCAGCCGATCCCACCACGAC
>Ga0134088_10000632_pt1 | contig 12509 bp, 12 predicted proteins | sample 15_taG_3_FD_94461 | JGI IMG/M metagenome (GOLD analysis project Ga0134088, IMG submission 94461) | Grasslands soil microbial communities from the Angelo Coastal Reserve, California, USA - 15_D_Rain_20cm_5_09182015 | ecosystem: Environmental > Terrestrial > Soil > Grasslands ...
GAAGCGGGGCGAATTGCCGGGCTTCCTCTGGGTCAAGTTCGTCGCGTGTTTGACATGGCCCGAATAGAGCGGACCGGCGTCCGCGCTCGCGTGCCGTGGCTCGCAGGGTCCTCCGACGCCGGCCGGAACCGGAAGCGGCCCCCGCTTGACCCGGCGGAGACATGACGCGAAGACCCGGCCCGCCATCATGATTCGCAAAGCGACGGAGAAGGAGGCGGTGGGCGCCCTTGGACCGACCTCCCACGCTCCACCGGCGGGATAGGAACATGCCGCGCTGGATGGCCCGGGACGGCGTCATCGTCATCGACGGCATGGTCATCGGCGCAACCGTTTGAGGGGAGACTATTGATCGCTGACCCTGAGAGGATTCGACGCGACCCGCCCGCAGGGGCCTCACCATAGGAGCCGATCATGGAGCGATGGCTGGGAAGGCATTCAGAGGTGATCTACGCTCTCATGCGCATGGTGGTCGGGTTTTTGTTCGCATGCCATGGAGCCCAGAAGCTGTTCGGCGCACTCGGCGGTCAAAGGCAGCTTTCCAATCCGCTGATGGTCGCAGCGGGAATCATCGAGTTCTTCGGAGGCGGTCTCGTGGGGCTGGGACTAGGCGCAGGCTACGCCGCCTTCGTCGCGAGCGGCATGATGGCCGTAGCCTATTTCATGGCGCACGCGCCGGGCGGATTCTGGCCGATCGTCAACAAGGGCGAGCTCGCGGTTCTGTACTGTTTCGTCTTTCTGTATATCGCATCCAGGGGATCGGGTCGCCTGAGCATCGATGCCCTTGCAAGGAAGCGCCGCTTTTGAGAAAGAGCGTTGGAGGGTCCGGTGGCGTCGGTATCGGTAGACAACCGCCGTCGTCCTCCTTCAGAGCGCTCAGTCCGCATTCGGAGCCGCCGGGCTCGGCTCGACGGCATCCCCCCGCTGGCACATGCTCGCCGTGGCGGCGACCGCCCACGCGCTGCGCGGCGAGTTGCCGGGAGCGCTTCTGGTGTACGCGGCTCGGATCGACCCGGCCGCGGGCTCGCGCGGATGAGCGACGGACAACATAAAGAGGCCGAGTGATTCGCACGGAACGTCTTGAGCTCGTGCCGGCCACGCCTGCATTGACACGCGCCGCGCTTCATGGCCCGCGTGCTCTCGCGGCCGGGCTGGGCGCCGCCGTGCCCGCCACGTGGCCGCCGGAATACCTCGACCCGGCGTCTCTCGAGTTCACGCTCGAAAGGCTCGCGGCAGGCGCCGACCAGGCGGGGTGGTGGCTTCACTTCGTCGTGCTCAGGGACGCCGGGGGCGGCCGCACCCTCGTGGGGAGCGCGGGGTACAAGGGACCGCCGTCCGACGATGGCACCGTCGAAGTGGGGTACGGGATCGTGAGCGATCACCGGCGCCGGGGCTACGCTTCGGAGGTTGTGCGCGGGCTCGTCGCCCACGCCTTCGCCCTGCCCGCCGTAAAGCGCGTCATCGCCGAGACCCTCCCCGGGCTGGCGCCCTCGATCGGCGTCCTCCGCAAATGCGGCTTCCGCCCTGTGGGGGAAGGCTCGGAGCCCGGGGTCATTCGCTTCGAGCTAGAACGCGCCGAGCACACCGCGGGAGCGCGATTCTGATGCGCGGCGACCTCGTTCGCATCCTGCGGCAGGGGGCGGCCGTGTCCGCCGTGCGCGATTCGGCCCTCCGCGGGCGTGGGGAGGTCGCCGCGGTCGCCTGCCGGTTCTGTGCGGCTCTCGATCTCGGGCAATTCGCAGAGCGGCGCGGGGGCAGTTTTCTATCTCGGCTCGACGCCTCGACCGAGAGGCTCAGACAGGCCCTGCCGTCCGGGGGGCGCTCCTGGGGCGCGGCCCGGAACGTCATCGATCTGTTCTTGAGGGAGGCCTTCTACAACAGGTATATTTGCACCCAGTTTCGGCTTGAGAGGGCCGAGGAATGGCTCGAGCTGCCGCTCGATTCGAACCTGGCTCGCCGCCTGCGCTCGGCATTCCCGGAGTGCAGGCTTCCGCCCTGGCGAAGCCTGACCTTGCTCACGCCGGCGGTGAACTCGAACTATCAGGGCGTGGCGGCCGAGATCGCCGACAACAAGGGGATTGCGCGCGTGCATCTCGGGGCCTTCCTGCGGCCGCCATCTTTGTGACGGAATGGGTGCATTTCCGGAAGGAGGAGGACGAATGCAGACCGGTGCGGCCGATCGAGGGAGCTTGCGGGACGATGGCGAGGAATCCGGGAGGCTGAGCGCGGCGCTCGCAAACCTGCGGGGCCTGCTCGTGCAGGGGGAGAGTCTCGAGGCCTACGCCGTGCAGCGTCGCCTGTTCGCGCTCGGCCATCGCCGCCTGATCGTCGGCGCCACGACCGGCCGTCTGATCCTCCTGCAGAGGGGTCTCATCGGCGGGTTCGTGCCGCAGGATATCCGCTGGCAGGACCAGAGGGACGCGCGGCTGACCGTCGGTGTGTTCGGTGCGGACCTTCTCGTGAGCGCGGTCCAGGGCGGCGACCTGGCGGTCGCCCCTCAGGGGACCCGGTTGCTCGCGATCACGGGTCTTCGCAAGTCCCAGGCGGCGGCCGTCTACCGGATCTGCCAGGCCCAGGAGCAGGCCTGGCGGGAGAAGCGAAGGGTTCGCGAGATCGAGGAGATCCGTGCCAAGTCGGGAGGGATCGCCATCGGGAGTGCTTCGGGCACCTCGGAGAGCACGGCCGCGGGCCCCGGAGAGGGAAACCCCGCCCAGCGACTCCAGCGCGCCAGGGAGATGCTCCAGAAGGGACTGATCAACGACTCCGAGTACGAGTCGATCAAGGCGAAGATTGTCTCGGGGCTGTGACCGGGTGAGACGGGCGCCGGCCCGGGCGGTCCTCGCGACCGTTCTCGGAATTCTGGCCGTGCGTCAGGCTGCCGTGGGAGATGAACACGCCATGGTCGGGAAAGACACGGTCGTCCTGCTCCACGGTCTGAGCCGCACAAAGCACTCGATGAGGCGGCTGGAGGAGGCGCTGTCGCGGAGAGGCTACACGGTCATCAACGTGGGATATCGCGCCGGCCGGCGGCCGATCGAGAATCTGTCCGATGACCTGGGCGCGCGGCTGGCGGAGATCGGCGAGTCCCCCGAAAGGCGCGTCCACTTCGTGACGCACTCCTTCGGCGGGATCCTCCTGCGTTACTACCTGAGGGATAGGCCGCTGCCGAACCTGGGGAGGGTCGTGATGCTCAGCCCGCCGAACGGCGGCAGCGAGCTCGCCGACCTGCTTCGGAAGCTCCCACTGGTCCGGAGGGCCGGCGGTCCGAACCGCCCGCGGCTCGGGACCGATCCCGCGGGCCTCCCTGCCCGGCTCGGCCCCGTCGACTTCGATCTCGGCGTGATCACGGGGGACCGCAGCATCAATCCCCTGTTCTCCTGGCTCATCCCCGGGCCGGACGATGGGTTCGTCGCGGTCGAGCGGGCGAAGGTTCGGGGCATGACCGACTTCCTGGTCGTCCCCCGCACGCACACCTTCATCATGAATAGCCGGCAGGTCATCGAGCAGACGCTGAAGTTCCTGCGGGACGGGTCGTTCGACCATAGCACTCACGCTTGAGGGCAGGCCGACGAGGAGGATCACGCTCATGGCACGGGCACGCGAGGTTCTGGTCGTCGTGGTTGTCGTCGCCGGGTTCATCGGGCTCCCGGGGGCGGCCGACGCCCCGCCGACGCGGGACGAGGTTCAGAGGTTCGTGCGCGCATACATCGACGCCAACAACGGCGCCGACCCGACCGCCGTCATGGACCTGGTGAGCAAGAGATCGGAAGTGTCCACGGCCGAAATGGGGGTCATCAATCGCGGCTGGGACTCGATCCGCTCCGAGGTCGACAAGCTTGCCGGCTCGCAGGGGACGCATCGGCTCTCTCTCGGGACGATGGACGTCATCTTGCTGGGCCCGGGGTACGCCCTGGTCGTGGCCCCGGTGACCATCGATCTTTCAGTGGGCGAGAACCAGGCCCAGATGCGCATGGCGATGACCCTCGTGCTCGAGAAATCGTCGGGCAAGTGGAAGGTGCTCCACGAGCACGACAGTCTCCAGTTCCCGCAGGGTGACATCCCGGGAGCCGAGGCCAACTGAGCGGCCGGCGGCCGATCGAGGTTCGTCCGAAGGGTCAGTCGCGAAGGCGCCGGTCCGTTGCGCCTCGCGGAAGACCGGAGGCTTCCTGATGCCCTGCATGGAGCACCGCGACGCCGCAAGCGGAAGCGTCCGCCGCCTGTTGCTCGAGGGGTGCCATGACTAGGAGCACCGGTGCGAAGAGGGCGGAGATCTGGACAACGCTCCTCGAGACCGCCATCCACGCCCCGTCGCCGCACAACGTGCAGCCGTGGCGCGTGCGGGTGAACTCCGACCGCGAGGCCGACCTGTTCATCGACAAGGAGCGGACATTGCCGAAGGAGGACGTCACCGGGTCCTTCATCATCCTGACGATGGGGATGTTCATCGAGGCGCTGGGTCTGCTGGCGGCTCACCGGGGGATGCGGCTGGAGCATTCGCTGCACCACGATCCGTCGCGCTACACCCCGGAAGCGATCGCGGCCACGCGCGAGACGATGCTGCCGTTCGCGCGCCTGCGGCTGTCGCCGGATGGCGCGGCGCCGCCGGCGTATCCCGGCGATCTCTTCCTGCGCCGGCAGACGTCGCGCATCTCCCTGCGGCCGGACCCGGTCCCGGCCGACGCCGCCCATGCCCTGGCCCGGATCGCGAACGAGTGGGACCAGAGATACGAGGCGATCACAGACCCTTCGCGCATCGAGAGAATCCTGGCGTGGAACACCGAGGCGCTGTTCGACGATCTCAACGCGCCCGACTATCACGACGAGATCGTCTCCTGGTTCCGCTTCACCGACGGCGCGGCGCGCAGGCACAAGGACGGCCTCGACTATCGCTGCATGAACGCGTCGCGCCTCGAGTTCTTCCTGATCGCCCGCCTTCCCTGGCTCCTGCAGCTCCGTCTGACCCGTCCCTTGCTGTGGAAGATGTACCGCGACCAGATCGGCCGGGTTCCCACGCTCGGACTCCTGGCCGGCGGCTTCTGGCGCCCCGAGGACGCCTTCCGGACCGGGCGCTTCCTGATCCACTTCTGGCTGGAGACGGCGCGGCACCGGCTGTACATCCACCCCTACGGCAACCTGGTGACCAACAAGAAGGCCAACGAAAGGATGCTGCAGGAGACGGGCATCCGCGACATCTGGCTGATCTTCAAGATCGGCCGCTCGGACGAGCCGCCGCGCAGCTACCGGCGCCCGGTGGAGGCGATCCTTCTTGATTGAGCGGGCTCTCGTGCGCGCCGCGGTCGCGGCCCTCTGGATGCTGCGGCTTCTGTTCAGCCTCAGCCCCCGGACCTACCTACTGCTCAACGCGGGGCCGGTGCAGCCGGCGCTGGCGGCGGTCGGGAGGCTGCGGGCGCGGGCGGTCTTCCTGAAGGGGCAGGCCCGTTGCCCGGCGTACCGGAGGTTTCTCGAGGAGGCGGGCCATGACGGGCGGGGGTCGTGGGACCTGGGGCGCGTCCCGGTGATGACCAAGGAGAACTATGTCAAGCGCCACGGCATCGCGGAGCGCTGCTATGACGGGGCGCTTCCCGCGAGCGGTGTCGTGATCGACGAGTCGTCCGGATCGTCCGGCGTGCCGAACAACTGGGTGCGCAGCGCCGAGGAGCGCCGCGACGTCAAGCGTATCCTGATGACCAATTACGCCATGCGGTACCGCGACCGAGGCTGCATCCTTCTCAACTGCTTCGCGCTCGGCCCGTGGGCCACCGGAATGAACGTGTCGATGTCGCTGGTGGACGTCGGCATCCTGAAGTCGATCGGCCCCGACCAGAAGAAGCTCGAAAACACGCTGACCATCTTCGGGCCGCGCTACCGCTACCTGATGTTCGGCTACCCGCCGTTCATCAAGTCGTTCGTCGATACGACGGCGATCGACCTGTCGCCGTTCCACATGGACCTGATCGTCGGCGGCGAGGGGATCTCCGAGGGCCTGCGGGCCCACCTCCTGAAATACTTCCGGAGCGTCATCTCCTCCTACGGCGCCTCGGACCTGGAGATCAACATCGGGGTCGAGACCGAGATGACGATCAACCTCCGCCGCAGGTGCGCCGCGGATCGGGTTCTGAGCCGCAAGCTGTTCGGCCGCGACACGCCGCCGATGATCTTCCAGTACAACGCCGCGACCTACCTCATCGAGAGTCTTCCCCCGGACGGCGAGCTGATCTTCACCATCGGCCGGCTGCGGAGCGCCGCGCCCAAGATCCGCTACAACCTGATGGATCAGGGCGGGGTCATGACCTATGCGGAGCTGGGGCGGAAACTTGCCGCCCGGGGCATCGCGATCGCGGACCTGGCGCCGCGGCCGAGCCGGTTCCCGATCCTGTTCGTGTTCGGCCGCGCCGACCTGACCGTGCCGTTCTACGGGGCCAAGGTGTATCCCACCGACCTGGAAGGCATCATCAACGGGCATCCGGTGCTGGTGAAGCAGATCAACTCCTTCCAGATGGTGAGCTACGAGGACGAGAAGATCGACCGGAGGCTGAAGATCCATCTGGAGAAAGTGAAGGACCTCCGGGGAGAGATGGCGCCGCCGCAGGCGCTGCGCGACCTGTTCTTCGACGGTCTGGTCGCCTGCAACCAGGACTTCCGGGAGGTCACGCGCATGTTCGACCGCGGCTGCGTCGAGGTCGAGGTGCACGAGTTCGGCCAGGGGCCGTTTCGCGACCGCGACCTGCGCGTCAAGAGCAGGTACGTCGGGTCATGATCGGAGACCAGGCGCACGTTGTCCGCGGGCGCGGGGGGCGGCTCGTGAGCGCGCCCGCAGGCGCCGCGGCGGCGGGCCTCGTGATGACGGTTGCAGTGGCGGGTCTCGTGATGCTCGTCGCGGCGGACGGCGCTCCGGCTCTCGCGCCCGCGCGGCCGGACGGTCCCGCGCCGCCCGCCAGGAAGGAGGCGAAGGCCTGGCGCGCCCTCGAGCCCGGTCTCGATCTGGGCGAGTTCCCATCGCCCCGGCCGTCCGATCGAGGCGACTCGATCGTCCGTCTGCTGCGCGTCGACCCCGCCCGCTTCGACCTCCGTCTCATGAATGCCTCCGCGTCGGGACAGGGGCGGCCGCTGACGGCGAAGGCGTGGTGCGCGCGGGCCGGTCTGGTGGCGGCCATCAACGCCAGCATGTACCAGATCGATCATCGTACCAGCGTCTCGCTCATGAAGACCGGGACGCACACCAACAACTCTCGGCTCTCGAAGGATCGGGCCATCCTGGCGTTCGATCGTCTGGACGCCTCCGTGCCGCCGGTGACAATCATCGACCGCGACTGCGATGATTTCGAGGCCCTGCGGGGCAGGTACGGCACCCTGGTGCAGAGCATCCGGATGATCTCCTGCAAGGGGAGGAATGTCTGGAGCCCGCAGCCGCGCCGGTGGAGCACGGCGGCGATCGGCCGGGACGCGCAGGGGCGCGTCCTGTTCGTCCACGTGCGCTCGCCTTACAGCACGCACGACCTGATCGACATCCTGATGGCGCTGCCGGCGGGGATCGAGCGCGCCCTGTACGTGGAGGGCGGGCCCGAGGCCCAGCTCTACGTGACGAGCGGCGGGCGGGAGTACGAGTGGGTCGGCAGCTACGAGTCCGGCTTCAACGAGGACGATGACAACCACGCCGCCTGGCCTGTCCCGAACGTGATCGGAATCGTACGACGCGCGCCGCCGCCCAAAGGACCGGCGCGATGAAGGCGATCGCGCTGTGCTAAGATGTCGCCCCTCAAACTCAGGAGATCCCCGATGACGGACCCGCTGAAGCTGGTCGCCGCACTGGTCCTGGTCATCCTGGGCACGCGTTTTTCCGCCTGGGGCGAGGAGACGCCGAGGGGCGGCTCGAAGGTCTTTCCGTATCCCGTCCAGGTCACCGTCCTCGAGAACGGCCTCAAGGTGGTGGCGGTGCCGTTCGACAACCCCGGCCTGGTCGCCTACTGGACGGTGGTACGCGCCGGTTCGCGCAACGAGATCGAGCCGGGCAAGTCGGGCTTCGCGCACTTCTTCGAGCACATGATGTTCCGTGGCACCGACGCCTACCCGCGGGAGCGCTACAACGCCATCCTGAAGGAGCTCGGCGCCGACCACAACGCCTTCACGACCGACGACTACACCGCCTACCACGTGCTCGCGCCGGCTTCGGGACTCGAGACGATTATGACGCTCGAGTCCGACCGGTTCATGAACCTGAAGTACACGGTGGAGGACTTCAAGAAGGAGGCCGGGGCGGTCCTGGGCGAGTACAACAAGAACGCCTCGAGCCCGTTCCAGACGCTGAACGAGAAGATCCGCGACGCCGCCTTCACCGCGCACACCTACAAGCACACGACCATCGGCTTCCTGCGCGACGTGAAGGACATGCCGAACCAGTACGAGTACAGCCTCCAGTTCTTCGACCGCTACTACCGGCCGGAGAACTGCGCGCTCCTGGTCGTCGGCGACGTCGATCCCAAGCGGCTGGTCGACCTGGCGCGCAAGTTCTATGGGGGCTGGAAGCGCGGCACCTACCAGGTCGAGATCCCGGCCGAGCCCCAGCAAACGGAAGAGAAACGCGTCGAGGTGGACTGGCCGAATCCGACGCAACCGTATCTGGACATGGGCTATCACGGGCCGGCGTTCTCCGACACGCAGGTGGACCTGCCTGCGCTCGACCTCGTGTCACAGCTCCTGTTCTCCGAAGCGGCGCCTTTGTACCAGAAGCTGGTGGTCGTGGAGCAGGAGGTTGACCTTTTGATCGGCGGCGCGGCGGACCATCGCGACCCCTACCTGTTCGAGATCGTCGCGCGTGTCAAGAAGCCCGAGCGCGTCGCGTACGTCGAGGCGACCATCGCCGCGGCTCTTGAGGATCTGAAGACGAAGCCGATTCCGGCCGACCGGCTCGGCAAGGTGAAGTCGCACCTCAAGTACTCCTACGCGATGGGCCTGGACACGGCCGGCTCGGTGGCGCGCAGCCTGGCCCACTACATCGCCCTGACCTCCGACCCCGAGGCGGTCAACCGCGTGTACGCGATCTACGATCGGATCACGCCGGAGGACGTGCGCAACGCGGCGCGCAGGTATTTCGCGCGCACCGGCCGGACGGTCGTGATCCTGAGCCACAAGGAAGGCGCGCCCGCGGGGGCACAGGGTGGCGCCGGCGCCATGGCCGCGGCGGCCGGGGTGACGGCACGATGACCCCGCGACCGCTTCCTGTCGCCTGCGGCCTCGCGGCTTTTCTGAGCCTGATGTCGATCGGGGCCGCGGACACGAAGGAGAAGAAGACCATGAAGCCGACGTCGAACCAGGGCGCGGAGGCTCCGATCAGGATGAGCCTCCTGCCGAGCCCCTCCTCGCCCCTCGTCGCGTTCCGCATCCAGTTCCGCTGCGGAGCGATCAATGACCCGCCGGGGAGGGAAGGGCTGAATGCCCTGACGGCCATGACGATCGCGCAGGGTGGCACCAGGGAGCTCACGTACCAGGAGGTGACCGAGCGTCTGTATCCGATGGCCGCAACCATCGACGCGCAGGCCGACAAGGAGCTCACCACGTTCATAGGCAACGTGCACCGCGACCACCTGAAGGCCTACTACGATCTGCTCACCGGCATTCTTCTGCAACCGCGTTTCGACGAGAGCGACTTCAAGCGGAGCCGCGACATCCTCCTGGCCGCCATCGAAACGAACCTGCGGGGCAACGACGACGAGGGGCTCGGCAAGGCGGCGCTCCAGTGGCTGATGTACGACGGCCATCCGTACCAGAAGCTCGACATCGGCACCGTGCAGGGGCTGAAGTCGATCACGCTCGACGACATGAAGGCCCATTACCGGCGGTGCGCCGCGCAGGGGAACGCCGTCCTGGGAGTCGCGGGCGGCTTTCCGATGGGCATGGTCGATTCGCTGAGGCAGGACTTCGCGGCGCTGCCCCGGGGCGGCACGCCCGAGGTCAAGCTCGAGAAGCCGCGGGCCCTCTCGGGCGTGGAGGTGATGTTCGTCGAGAAGCCCGCGCCCGCGACCGCCATCTCGATCGGCTTCCCGATCGGCGTGACGCGCGCCGACAAGGACTTCTACGCCCTCATGGTGGCGAACTCCTACCTCGGCGAGCACCGCACGTTCAACGGCCGCCTGATGAACAAGATGCGCGGCGAGCGCGGGCTCAATTACGGCGACTACTCGTACATCGAGAATTTCATCCAGGATGGCGGCAGCACGTTTCCCGTGCCCAACATCGCTCGGCGGCAGCAGTACTTCGGCATCTGGATCCGGCCGGTGCCGCACCCCAACGCCCTGTTCGCCCTGCGCCAGGCGGTGCGGGAGCTGAAGATGCTGGTGGACGGCGGTCTGAGCGTGCAGGATTTCGAAGCGACCCGCAAGTTCCTCCTGAACTACTCGCGCCTGTGGACGCAGGGCCTCAGCCGGCGTCTCGGCACCAAGATGGACTCGGAGTTCTACGGAACGAAGTTTTTCATCGATCGGATCCAGGAGGAGCTGCCCCGCCTGAAGCTCGAGGATGTGAACGCCGCCGTGAAGCGCCACCTCCAGGCGGTGAACCTGGCGGTGGCGATCGTCACCGAGAACGCCTCTGCCATGAAGGAGACGCTCCTGTCCGGCAAGCCGACGCCGATCACCTACCAGACGCCGACTACGAGCGAGGCGCTGCTCAAGGAGGACAGGGAGATCGAGTCGTTTCCCCTCCCGATCAACCGCGAGCGGGTGCGCGTCGTCAAGGCGCAGGAGCTGTTCGAGAAGTAGGCAGGGCGTCGCGCATCATCTGGGAGGCGCGGTGAAGAAGAACGCGCCGGTCGCCTTCATCTTCCACGAAGACTGTCTTAGGCACAGCAACGGACCCGGCCACCCGGAGCGGCCGGAGCGCGTCGCGGCCATCCGCGATCACCTCAAACGACGCGGGCTCCTCGACCGGCTGCTCGAGCTGCGGCCCGAGCCCTGCCCGCTCGACCGGATCGCCCGCGTTCACAGCCGCGACTACATCGAGTCGATCCGAAGGATCTGCGAACGGGCCCCCGCGCAGCTCGACCCGGACACCGCCGTCTCACCCGGCTCGTGGGAGGCCGCGTTGCTTTCGGCCGGCGGGGCCCTGGCCGCGTGTGACGCCGTCGTGTCGGACAGGGCGGCCGCCGCGTTCGTCTGCACCCGCCCGCCGGGACATCACGCCGAAGCGGACCGCGCCATGGGTTTCTGCCTGTTCAATAACGTCGCCATCGCCGCGCGCTATCTTCAAGAGCGGCACCGACTCGGGCGCGTCCTGATCGTCGACTGGGATGTGCACCACGGCAACGGCACGCAGCACATGTTCGAGGACGACGACACCGTGTTCTACTTCAGCACCCACCAGTATCCGTTCTACCCCGGCACCGGCTCGGCCCGCGAGACCGGCACGGGCCGGGGCGCCGGCTTTACCCTGAACTACCCGATGCTCGCGGGCGCGGGCGACGAGGAATACATCCAGGTCTTCCGGGAGGTGCTGCGCCCCGAGATCGACCGCGTTCAGCCGGAGGCGATCCTGATCTCGGCGGGCTTCGACGCCCACCGCGACGACCCGCTCGCCGGCATGACGCTGACCGAGAAGGGATACGGCGCGATGACCACGATCCTGAAGGAAGCCGCCGACAGGCACTGCGAGGGACGGATCGTCTCGCTGCTCGAGGGCGGATACGACCTCAAGGCGCTCGGCTCCGCCGTCGAGGCGCACTTGAAGTCGCTCCAGGCGTTCGCGGAGTGACGGCCGGCGCGCCGGGTCCGGTCAGCGGGAGCGCCGCTTCCCTCCGGGCTCCTCGGATGGGGCCAGCGTCCTGAGCCCCAGGGCGTGAATGTCGCGGCCGATCATGTCCCGCAACGCCTCGTTCACCATACGGTGACGATGAAGGAGCGGCGTTCCCTCGAACGCCGCGGAAACGATCAGCACCTCGAAGTGACCGCCCCCCGAAGTGGCTCCCGCGTGGCCGGAGTGCCTGGCGCTGTCGTCGTGGATCTCCAGGCGGGCCGGCTCGAAGCGCCCGCGCAGAATCGCCTCGATACGCTCGCGCACGCCCGGCATCTTCGAGTTCGCTCCCGTCTTTCCGGGCCGTCCCGGACGCGCATCGTCAGTCGTCGCGCTCTCCTTTGGAAGGGAGAGGCTTGCCCGCTCCCGCTTCGACCGCCCGGTCGTAGACGAGCGACGCCGCCGCCAGGTCCTCGAGCCCGATGCCCAGTGACTTGAAGAGCGTGATGGCGGGGTCGCCGCTCCGCCCCGGATGGCGACCCGCGATGATCTCCTTCAGCTCCACGGCCCGGCCGAGCGGCGTGCCGCCGTCGACCGCCAGCAGGTCGCCGGCCTCGAGCCATGCCTGCTCGAGCGAGTCGACCACGATCGTTTCGGCGCTCCGGACCGCGGCGTCGTCCAGCTCACGCCGCTCGGCCCTATTGCTCCCCACCGCGTTGACGTGCACGCCGGGCCGGATCCAGGCGCCCGTCAGAACTGGCTGTGGGGAGGAGGTCGCGGTCACGACGATA
>Ga0134088_10000637_pt1 | contig 12478 bp, 5 predicted proteins | sample 15_taG_3_FD_94461 | JGI IMG/M metagenome (GOLD analysis project Ga0134088, IMG submission 94461) | Grasslands soil microbial communities from the Angelo Coastal Reserve, California, USA - 15_D_Rain_20cm_5_09182015 | ecosystem: Environmental > Terrestrial > Soil > Grasslands ...
ACGCGCTGGGTCATAGCCAAGGATCGGCGAGAGCCAGCGCTCCACTTCGGGGACGGTTGTTCCCTTGCGCGTGGCGTAGGATTCCGCCTGGTCCCTGCCGATCGTGCTGACGGCAAAATAACGGCATTCTCGATGGGCGAAATAGAGGCCGCAAACTGATGCGGCCGGCAGCATCGCGAAGTTCTCCGTTAAGGTAATGCCAGTCGTTTTTTCTACTTCAAGCAAATCAAAGAGAGTGCTCTTCTCCGTGTGATCCGGACAAGCGGGATAGCCGGGTGCCGGTCGGATGCCCTGATATCTCTCCGCAATCAAATCCTCGTGGGTCAAGTTTTCGCTCTTGCCGTATCCCCAATCCTTTCGTGCCTGCTTGTGAAGGTGCTCGGCGAATGCCTCGGCCAGGCGGTCCGCGAGCGCTTTGGCCATGATCGCATTGTACTGGTCGTGTTCCTTCTCAAAGCGCTGCGCCAGCTCCTGGGTCCCGTGGCCTGTAGTCACGGCAAAAGCTCCGATGTAATCCACGAGACCGCTGTCTCGCGGCGCGACGAAATCGCTCAGCGCCAACTGCGGTTTGACAGACTGGTTCTCTTTTTGCTGGCGCAGGGTGTGGAGTCGCGCCAGCTCCTTGGCCCGCGAAACATCCGCGTAAAGAACAATATCATCTCCTTCACTGTTCGCCGGATAAAAACCATACACAGCATGAGCCACCAAGAGCTTTTTGTCGACGATCTCGCTTAGCAGCTCCTTGGCGTTGGCGAAGAGTTCTTTGGCGGCGGGGCCGCGCGCCGGATCGTTCAAGAGATCGGGGTAATGGCCCCTGATCTCCCACGTGTGAAAAAAGGGCGACCAATCGATATAGGGGACAAGCTCTCCCAGCGGAAACTCACGCAGCACCCGCTGACCGATGAATTCAGGCACGTAGATGTGGGACTCATCCCAGTCAATGTGGAGTTTTTTCCGCGACGCTTCCTCGTAGGTCAGCAACTGGACAGCCGCTTTGGCCTCATATTGCTTTCGCATCTCTTCCTGCTCAGCGCGGTTTTTTGCATCCAATTCCTTTCGGCTCTGGGAGTTGGCAAGGCCGCCAACGACCGGAACGGCGCGCGAGGCGTCCATGACGTGGATCGTCTCGTGCCGATAGGCGGGTGCGATTTTCACCGCCGTGTGCCTTTTGCTCGTCGTCGCTCCCCCTATAAGGAGCGGCACGGTCAGGCCGCACCGGTCCATCTCTTTGGCCACATGCACCATCTCGTCGAGGGACGGTGTAATGAGGCCGGAGAGGCCGATGATATCCGCCTTTTCTTTGATGGCCGTTTCGATGATCCGGTCCACCGGAACCATGACCCCAAGGTCGATGACCTCGTAGTTGTTGCAGCCCAGAACCACCCCAACGATATTCTTGCCGATGTCGTGGACATCGCCTTTCACGGTTGCGAACACGAGCTTCGCGCGAGCCCCATTGCGATCGGCAGCTTTTTTCTCCGCCTCCATGAGAGGGGTAAGATAGGCGACGGCCTTTTTCATGACCCGCGCGCTCTTGACCACCTGGGGAAGAAACATCTTTCCCTCACCGAACAGATCTCCGACCACGTTCATTCCATCCATCAGGGGTCCCTCGATGATTTGCAGCGTGCGCTCATATTTCTTGAGCGCCTCTTCCAGATCCTGCTCGATGTAGTCGACGATCCCTTTGATGATCGCTTCGGAAAGGCGATGCTCGAGGCTCTCTTCACGCCAGGCCTCCTTCTCGGCGGGGCTCTTATCGCTTCCTTTGTACCGTTCGGCCAGCTCTAGCAACCTCTCCGTAGCATCGGGCCGGCGGTTAAAGAGGACGTCTTCCACGCGCTCGCGCAGTTCCGGCGGGATCTCTTCGTAAACTGCAAGCTGACCGGCGTTCACGATCCCCATGTCCATACCGCCCTGGATCGCGTGGTAGAGAAAAGCCGCGTGCATCGCCTCGCGGACGGCGTCGTTGCCGCGAAAGGAAAACGAGATATTACTGACGCCTCCGGAAATGTGACAGCGCGGAAAGAGTTGTTTCAATCGCTTTGCCGCTTCAATAAAGTTAACCGCGTACTCGTTGTGCTCTTCGATGCCCGTCGCCACCACGAGGATGTTGCTGTCGAAGATGATGTCGCTCTCGTCGAAGCCAATATCTTCCGTGAGGATTCTATGGGCGCGCTTGCAGATTTCGAGCCGGTGTTCCACGGTCGTGGCCTGTCCCTCTTCGTCAAAGGCCATGACGACCACCGCCGCGCCATAATTTTTCACGAGCCGCGCCCGCCGCTTGAACTCTTCCTCGCCTTCCTTGAGCGAAAGAGAATTGACCACTGACTTGCCTTGGACGCACTTGAGCCCCGCTTCGATCACATCAAAGTTAGAGCTGTCGATCATGAGAGGAACCCGGCTGATCTCCGGGTTGGCCGCGATGTGATTCAGGAAGGTCGTCATCGCCTTCGCGGAGTCCAGCATTCCCTCATCCATGTTCACGTCGAGGATGTTGGCGCCGCCCTCGACCTGCTCGCGCGCGACGGGCAGGGCCTCCTCGTACTTTTCCTCCCGGATGAGGCGCGCGAATCTGCGCGACCCGGCCACGTTGGTCCGCTCTCCGATCATGATGAAGTTGGAGTCGGGGCGAATCGTGAGTTTTTCCAGACCGCTGAGATGCGTGAAGCCGTCCGGCTCGGGAGGGATACGGGGGCGAGCGCCGCGCACGGCTTGGACAACGGCCGCAATATGTTCCGGGGTCGTGCCGCAGCAGCCGCCGACCAAGTTGAGCCATCCTTCCCTGGCCCATGCTCCCAACGGTTTAGCGAGCTCTTCTGGACCCATATCATAGCCACCGAACTCATTGGGTAGCCCGGCGTTGGGATAGGCGAAGATCGGCAGATGCGAGAGGCGTGAGAGCTCCTCGATGAACGGTCCCATCTGTTGGGGGCCCAAGGCGCAGTTGATGCCGACCGCCGTGAGCTCTGCATGGGAGATCGAAGTCAAGAACGCTTCCAGGGTCTGCCCGGATAGAGTTCGGCCGCTTCGGTCCGTGATCGTCACCGAGGCGAGAACGGGCAGACGGAGTCCTCGATCGTCGAAAAACTTGGCGATGGCAAAGAGGCAGGCCTTGAGGTTCAACGTATCGAAAGTTGTCTCCGGCAAGAGCAGATCCACGCCCCCATCCACCAGGCCGCGCACCTGTTCATAGTAGGCCTCGACGAGTCGGTCAAACGTCGCCGCCCGAAAGGCTGGGTTGTTCACGTCGGGTGAGAGCGACGCCGTCCGATTCGTCGGTCCAATCGAGCCCGCCACAAAACGTGGCCTTTCCGGCGTCCTTTGATTCACGGCGTCAACCGCAATGCGGGCGATTTTTGCTGCCGCCACATTGATCGCGTAGACCTCGTGCTCAAGAGCGTAGTCGGAGAGGGAGATAGCGTTGGAGTTGAAGCTGTTGGTCTCGATGATGTCGGCGCCGGACTCCAGAAAGCTCCGGTGAATCGTTTCAATGGCTTCGGGCCGCGTCACTGAGAGAAGATCGTTGCAACCCTTGAGCGGCCGCGAATGATGGGCAAAGCGCTGTCCGCGGAAAGCCGCTTCATCGAGCTTTAGGGCCTGAATCATGGTGCCCATGGCCCCGTCGATGATCAGGATCCTCTCGGAGAGGAGTTGCTTCAGGGTTATTTCCGTCTTTGACATTGCTATCGCTGCGCTGAAAGGCGAACGCCCTTCGCCGGCAAGCTCGCGCGCGCAACAAAAATTTCTACTGGACGCTTTCCGTTTCGATTCATCTTTTCACCCGCATAGCTTCCTGTCAGCTCGAACTCCACCTGCGTGGCCCGTGCCGTCCGAAACCATCTTTCAATCAAGGGTCTCCCGAAACCGAGCCACCGGTGCGCCATCTCCTCCTTCATCCATTCCTGCTCATGCGGTACTAGGTCCACTACGATCACGGAGCCTCCGGGTCGAGTGATGCGGCACAGCTCCCGAATAGCCTGATCCGGATGCTCCAGAAAATGAAGCACCATCACGCAAAATGTGGCGTCCACGGAGTTGTCCGGGATCGGCAACTTCTCGATATCACCGCGACGAAACTCTACATTCGAAATTTTCCTTTCCTTTGCAAGGTGGGCGGCGCGCGTCAACATCGCGCGGGAAAGGTCGATAGCAACGACCCGCTTGGCGAAGCGCGCCACCTCAAGAGTCAGACTCCCGGTCCCGCAACCGATGTCCGCCAGAATGAGGTCGGAAGGCATCAGCTTTTCCAAGGCTAAAGACGTGACCCGGTCATCAAAATAACTCTTGCGAATCCGCTCCCAGTCTCCCGCGACAGCCTCGAAGTAGTCGCGCGACTTTTGCGCGCGTCTATGGCGGCACTGACTTAGACGCCTGCGGTCCTCTTTGACTCCAGGCAACTCGCCAAACTTACGGGCGACGGAATCGAATAGCTGCCTGGCGGGTTCAGGCATATCCTGGCGCAGAGAAAAGTAAACGTTGGTGCCTTGCCTGCGATCCCGCACGAAACCGGCATCGCGAAGGATCGCCAGATTGCGCGACACCGCAGATTGCGCGGAATCGACGACCTCTTGGATCTCGCCAACCGTTAACTCTTCTTCTGCTACTGCGGCCAGGATGCGCAGTCGCGTCGGCTCGGCAAGGGCCTTAAATATCCGGACCAAATCCATATCTCCAAGCTTATGTCTATCACAATATATAGATATTTTGATGGAATATCAAGACAGCCTTGCGGCTGTGGGGTTTGCACCGGGTTGCAGAGTCACCGGCGGTCCAAGGTGGGTGTCGATGGCAAACTACAGGGTAGAGATTTCGTACTTTTCGTGAGGGAGGCTGTCGCTCGCCTTGATGATGATTTTGTGATTGATTTCCCGCTCCATTTCATCCAGGCTTTGGCTCTCTTCATCGTAAAGAAGGTTCGCAATGTCGGGGTGAAGCCGCACGACGATTCTTTTGCCGTCTTCCAGGTTTGGCTTTTGCCGCTTGATCGCCCTTAAGATGTCGTAAGCAATCGTCACGTTCGACTTGATCCGGCCTCGACCGTCGCAGTAGGGACAGGCGCTCAAGAGCACGTTTTCCAAGCTCTCTCGAGTCCGCTGGCGGGTCATCTCGACCAGACCGAACTCGGATATCTTCAGGATCTTGGTTCGAGCCTTATCTCTTTTGATCGCCTCTTTGAGCGTCTCGTAGACCCTTTTCCGGTTTCCCTCTTTCTCCATGTCAATAAAGTCGATGACGATAATGCCGCCGATGTTTCGCAGCCGGAGTTGGGACACAATTTCGCGGGCTGCCTCCAAGTTAGTCTTAAGGATGGTATCTTCTTGATTCCTCTTGCCCACAAATCGACCCGTATTGACATCGATCGCTGTCAGGGCCTCAGTGCGCCCTATGATGATATAGCCGCCGGAGCGAAGCCAAGCCTTCGGCTCCAGCGCCTTGGCGATTTGCTCCTCAACTCCGAAATGGTCGAGGATCGGCCTTGGTTCCGTGTACAGCTTGATCTTGGGTTTCAGGCGCGGCATGAACTGGTCTACGAAGTCGAGCATGCGACGATATTCCTTCGGGTTATCAATAAAGACTTGGTGGGTGTCCGGTGTAAAAAAGTCCCGTACGGCGCGAGCGAGGAGGTCCAGGTCTTGATGAATGAGAGATGGCGCGGCCGCTGACTCAGATTTTTTTTGAATCCTGCCCCACAATTTGGTCAAGAAAGCGAGATCTCTTTGAATCTCCCTTTTGCTTTGACCTTCACAGGCGGTTCGCATGATAAATCCCCCGCCGTCGACCGTGAGGGATTGGGCGATTTCCTTTAGCCGTTTTCTTTCCTTTTCATCATCGATTCGCCGCGAGATACCCATGTGATGGGTCGTGGGCATAAAGACGAGATAGCGGCCCGGAAGGGAAATATGGGAAGTTAAGCGCGCGCCTTTCATTCCCAGAGGATCCTTGGCGGCTTGAACCAGGATTTCTTGCCCGGGAGAAAGCTGTCGTTCTATGGGAAGACGGCGGGAGGGGGAGGGTCTTGGGGCCTCAAAGACAATCTCCTCCTCAGTTCCGGTCAGCAGGTTCGATACATCTTCGGGAGCGGAGGAAAAGTCGGACACATGGAGAAAGGCGGCCTTATCGAGCCCGATATCGATAAAGGCTGCCTGCATGCCTGGGAGGACACGAGAGACCCTGCCCTTATAGATGTTACCGACAATGCCCCGCTCTCTTCTTCTCTCGATGAGGAACTCTGTCAGGGAGTCGTCTTCTAAAATAGCGATGCGACTCTCCTGAGGAGTGGAATTAATAATGATATCTTGCTTCACCGGATTTGTGTGCTCGTGAGAGGACTCGGCTAAGTGGGGGGTAGATTCGGAGGATTCTCTGACATTGGAGATCCGTAAAATTTATAAGACAAAGCCGAGATAGGTATTCTATATGTGAAAACCCCGGGAATATCAAGCGGCCACCTAATGCCGACTTGGTTTGACTTTCTCCTTCTAGCCCGATATCTTCTAGGTGATTTTTTAAACTCGTATAAAACCGTTTTAGGAGACAACGGGCCACGTTATGGAGCAGACCGTATCGATTCCAAGTTATTCCATCCTTAACACGAAAGTTCTGATCCTCAATCGTTCTTATCTCCCGATCCATGTGACGTCAGTCCGGCGCGCTTTTTCGCTACTTTATCAGGGCATTGCGCGGGCAGTGAATGAGCAGTATCAGACGTTTGATTTCGACAGCTGGAGCGATCTCTCCGTTTCTGTAAGGGATGAATCCGTCGGGTTGGTTAATCGGGTCATCCGGGTTCCTAGGGTAATCCTTCTGGTAGGCTATGATCGCGTCCCGAAGCGTCAGGTCCGGTTCAGTCGATATAACATCTATGCTCGCGACAAATGCACTTGTCAGTATTGCGGGCGGAGACTCCCGCGTTATGAGCTCAACTTAGACCACGTCGTCCCTCGTTCCCGGGGCGGCACCTCGATATGGGAAAATGTGGTTTGTTCTTGCCAGGAATGTAATCGGCGCAAAGGGGGCAAGAGCCCGCATGATGCCGGGATGAATTTGCTGCGTAAACCCTACAAGCCTAAATGGACTCCCTTTATGCTGGAAACTTTTAACCTCTCGCGCTACCAAGAGTGGCTCCCATTCCTTAATGCGGTAGATATATCCTATTGGAACACCGAGCTTTTAGAAAAGTAGTTTTATTTATAATGGGACGCAATATATTGTGGTATGCCCTTGAATACACCCTTTATATTGTCATTTTTTCTTGACACCTCACCCTGCTTGTGAAATAGTACCGGTCAAATTCCTCTTCCTGTCAGCTCCTTGTTTTCTGCCTCTGAAGCGGTAGGCGATGCGTCTTAAAAGCCTCGAAATGATCGGCTTTAAGTCCTTTGCTCAAAGGACAGCGCTCCAATTCACTCAAGGGATCACTGCTGTCGTGGGTCCCAATGGCTGCGGCAAGTCTAATATCGTCGATGCCTTGCGGTGGGTGATGGGCGAGCAAAGCCCGCGCCACCTCCGTGGCCATTTGATGGAAGACGTCATCTTCAACGGCAGCGAGAGCGTGGCGCCGACAGGCATGGCGGAGGTCTCGTTGGTGTTAGACAACGAGGATGGGCGGGGCCCGGCTGAGTATAGCGGTTTTAGCGAAATCATGATCACTCGGAGACTCTTCCGTTCCGGCGAATCCGAATACGCCATCAACAAAGTCCCCTGTCGGCTCAAAGATATTATCGAGCTCTTCCTCGGGACCGGGATAGGCAACAAGGCCTATTCTATTGTGGAGCAGGGGAGGGTGGATGAGATGGTGAACGCTAAGCCCGAAGAGCGCAGGGCCCTGATCGAGGAGGCTGCGGGCACGAGCAAGTACAAGAGTCGCAAGCTCGTTGCGGAGAGAAAACTCGAGCGGACGCACCAGAATCTGCTGCGCGTGAGCGATATCGTGCGCGAGATCGAGCGGCAAATCCGCAGCATGGAGCTCCAGGCAAAGAAAGCCGAGCGATATCGGTCCTTAAAGTCCGAGCTTAAAGAGAAAGAGATCGCCTGGAGCGTTCTGCAGAAACGGACGCTTGACCGCGATATCGCCGAGCATGAGGCGAAGCTTAGAGAAGTCGAAGATGGAATGGCTCATCTCTTCGCTTCGATCCATGCAAAAGAGGCGCAAAGCGAGGAAACAAGGGCTTCCCTATTGGAAGCGGAGACCGGAATCGCCGCGCAACAAGAGGCTGTCTATCATCTCAGAGTCCAAGTTCAAACCGCCGAGCAGAAAATAGATTTTTATAGAAAAGATCTGTCCCAATTAGAGGAAGTCGAGAAAAAAACGCGTCTCGAGCTCCTCCAGATAGAAGAGAGGCTGTGCCTGATCTCAGAGGAGATCAAAGAGCTGCAGAAGAGCGAGGAGAACTTCATTCAGCTTTCTCTGTTCGAGGAGTCCCATCTGCGCGAGAGAGAATCAGAGTGGGAAAAAACCAAGCAGGAGATTCAGAGTCTCCGCTCGGCAGTCGAAAGTGAGAAGCAGCTTCTCATTGAGCTGTGGAATCAAGCCGCTCAGCTCAAAAACGAGCTGATCGTCAAAGAAAGAAGCCGGGAGGAAAGCCAAAAAGAGCTTTCCAGAAGTCAGCGAGAGGCCGCAGAAACGGCGCAATCTTTACAGTCCTGGGAGCAAAAGCGCCAAGAGAAGAAACGAGCCCTAGATGGCGTCGCTGATCGCGTGGCAGCTGTAGAAAGGGAGTCGGCCACCGCGGCGGGGCGGATCGAGGAATACGCCCGTCTGAGGGAGGTGGAGGAGAAAAAACGAGATGTTCTGAAAGACGGCCTGCAGGAGACCCGTTCTCGCATCGCCTCTTTAGAAGCGCTCACGAAAAACTACGAAGGAGTCCAGGAGGGCGTGCGGGCCATTATGCGCAAGCGGCAGAGCGAGTCCGCCTTTGATGGTGTCTATGGTCTGGTGGCCGATGTGATCGATGCACCGGAGACCTTTGAGAAGGCCCTGACCGCCGTGTTGGGCGAGCGTCTTCAATACGTGATTGTCCGCAGCCATGAAGAGGGAATGGAAGCGATCGAGTATTTGAAGCACGAGTCTTCGGGCCGAGGCAGCTTCATCCCTCGCCAATTGTCCAGGAAGGAGCATCATCCGCTTCCCTTATCTGAGCCCGAAAGCGTCGCCCCATTGCTGGAAAAGGTGTCGGTTAAAAAGGGCTACCAGAAGGTCGCCGAATATCTTTTGGGTGACGTCCTGATCGTCCGGGACCTAAAGTCGGGTTTGGATTTATGGAACCGCAATGGGTTTGTCTGTTCTCTGGTGACCCCAGAGGGAGAGGTTATAGACTCCATGGGAGTGGTGACCGGTGGCAGTGCAGACAGCCTCGAGGCGAGCCTCATCTCTCAAAGGCGGCGGCTAAAGGAGTCCGAGACTCTCCAGGACCAACTCGAGGCCGCGCTCAAAGGTGAGGAAAGAGAGATCGGCGCTCTAAAGGAACGGTTGGATCAGATAGAAAAGGAGAGATCCGCTCGGGTCGATGCGGGACATGCCCTGGCCCTGGAGAAGATCCGCCTCGAGCATGACCTACTCCAAGCCGACCAGGAGGCTCGACGTCTAACAGAGACTCTTCGGGTCCTGGATCAAGAGCAAAAGGAAGTTTCCGCCGGCTTGGGGTCTTTAGCGGATTCCGCCGGCCAGGTTCAAGAAAAAATCGACGCCCTTCTCAACCAGAGGGCGGAGGCGGAAAAGCTCTTCCAAAAGAAACAGGATACTCTGTCTCGGCTGGAAAAGGAGTCGGAGCGTCTTGAAAAGGAAGTTGCCGAGTCGCGGATTCGAGGCGTTGCCCTAGGGGAAAAGCAACAAAGTGCCCTTCATAACCTGGAAGGCCGGATGAAGTTTCGAGAAGAGCTCTCGGGACAAGTCCAGTCGCGCAAATCTGAAATCGAAGAGACGAAAACCGGGGAAGATAAGCTGAAGGAGACGATTCTTCTTGGGAACAAGGCACTCATCGACGACAGGAAAAAGTTGAAGGAGCTCGAGGGCGGCCTGGCAAAAGGGCGCGAGAGCTACAAGGAGGTCTCACGCCGTCTGGTTGAGATGGATGAGAGCGTCAAAGAGATGCGGCCCCTTGCAGGCGCGGCCCAAGAAGAGAGAAACCGGATTCACCTCCTTATTTCAGAGAAGAGGCTTCACCTGCAGCATCTTCTGGAGGGAATACGGGAAAAGTATAGTCTTGATCTGAGCGAGATGCCCGCGGAGCAAATCGCCGCGGACGCTTTACCGGAGGATCTCACGCAGCAGATCGAAGAGCTCCGGGGGCGATTGGAGCGCATCGGCGAGGTCAATCTGGCGGCGATCGGTGAATTTGAAGAGCTCAATAGCCGCTACCAGTTTCTGAGCCAGCAGAAGCAGGATCTGGAGCAATCGATGGCGGATCTCCAGCGGACCATTGTCAAGCTCAACCGGGTCTGTCGCCTCCGCTTCAGAGAGAGCTTCGAGGAGATCAACCAAAGATTTGAGGAGATCTTTCCTCGCCTGTTCCGCGGCGGAAAAGCGCGGCTGGTTTTGACGGATGAGAATGACTATTTGGAGACCGGAGTCGAGATCGTGGCTCAACCGCCGGGGAAAAAGCTTCAGTCGGTAACGCTTCTTTCCGGAGGTGAGAAGGCGCTCACGGCCGTGAGCCTCCTTTTCGCGATCTTCTTGACCAAGCCGAGTCCGTTCTGTTTTCTCGATGAGGTGGATGCGCCTTTGGACGACGCCAATATCGATCGCTTTAACGGGATGATCAAAGAGATGAGCCAGTCCTCTCAGTTTGTTCTCATCACGCACAATAAGAGGACCATGCAGGCCGCCGAGGTCCTCTACGGGATCACGATGGCGGAGCCCGGCGTCTCCAAAGTGGTCTCGGTGCGAATGAGCTAGCCTGAATAGCCTTCAGCCATCAGCCGCCAGCGTAGGAACGTTTGAATGGAGAATAGCTCGCTTTTTCAACGTTTGAGGAGAGGTCTGGCCAAGAGCCGGGAAGGATGGGCCGGTAGGCTTGAGAGCATCTTTCAGACCCAGAGCTGGGACGAGGAGAGCCTTGCGAGCTTGGAGGAAGTTCTCTTATCTGCAGACGTCGGCGTCAAGGCAACCCAGAGGCTGAAAGACGCCGCCAACCTGTACATCAGAGGACAGAGCGTGCAAGAACTTTTTTCGTTTTTGGAAAGGGAGATCGTCCACATTCTAAAAGAGCGTCAGCGAAGCCCGGTGATACCTCCTCTTTCTCAGTCGCCCTGGGTCATGCTCTTCTTGGGTGTTAACGGCGTAGGCAAAACGACGACCATCGGCAAGATGGCAGCGCAATATCGTCAAGATGGGAAAAAGGTGTTGCTTGTGGCGGCTGATACGTTCCGCGCGGCGGCTATCGAGCAATTGGAGATCTGGTGCCAAAACGTCGGAGCCGAAATCATCAAGCATCAGTCCGGTGCAGATCCATCTGCCGTCGCCTTCGACGGCATCCGGGCAGCGAGAAAGCGGGGAACCGATGTTGTCCTGATCGACACGGCCGGAAGGCTTCACACAAAGAGCCATCTAGTTGAAGAGCTGAAGAAGGTGCGGCGGGTCGTGGCCAAGGAACAGCCCGGCGCGCCGCACGAGACGCTTTTAGTCCTCGATGCCACGACCGGGCAGAACGGCTTGCAACAGGCGAAGGTTTTTAAGGAAGCTCTGGAGATTACCGGAATCGTCCTCACCAAGTTGGATGGGACGGCGAAAGGCGGAGTCGTCATTGGTATTCAGGAAGAGCTCGGAATACCCGTTCAATATCTCGGGGTCGGAGAAGAGATCGAGGATCTGCAATCCTTCGACCCCGACCGCTTCGTCCAGTCGCTCTTTGGGAGATAGCTAGTCTTCACGCAGTAGGCCCGGCCGTCGGTCGAGCGAAAGGCTAAAAAGATACACTGCTAGATTCAAAGAGATACATTATTACAAATAATGTCAACGAAGTTAACGCATCATCAACAGGATTCACAAGAGCTGCAACATGCTGTTTTTGTGGGAGAATTCTTCTTCCGCCAGCATCAAACTGTAAACGCCGTCAACGGTGGGTGCCATTCCTTAGCTCCGCTGGGACTCACCGTCGAGGAGTCTAACTTGTTGATCAATCAGAGATTAGTGGGCACAAACCGGGTACTCTAAGAAAGCTTGGCACAGCGCTTGCTGAATAGTCTTAACAGAAATGGAAAATCGAACCAAAGAGAGGTTTTTATGAACGATATAATCTTTATCTCAATCATGATGGCGGTGCTTCTTTCTCTCATGTTCTGGAATCTTAACAGCTCACGCTGAGCCCAATCCACGCCGAAGCCAGCAGGACCTTGGATCCGGCCAGGTCACTCCGCCTAGTCGCTTTTCCTAAGATAGTCAGTCGAGACTTTGTCATTACCGTGAGCTGGTTCACAAGCCAATAGTCAAAGCCTGACAAACCTCTGTTTCACGGATTCGAGAAGAGATACGGTAAGA
>Ga0134088_10000651_pt1 | contig 12417 bp, 12 predicted proteins | sample 15_taG_3_FD_94461 | JGI IMG/M metagenome (GOLD analysis project Ga0134088, IMG submission 94461) | Grasslands soil microbial communities from the Angelo Coastal Reserve, California, USA - 15_D_Rain_20cm_5_09182015 | ecosystem: Environmental > Terrestrial > Soil > Grasslands ...
CGGTGGAACGACACGATGCCGCCGGCCGTGAGGAGCAGGGCCAGCGCGAGCGTGATGAACCGCTGGTGCAGCGCGAACGCGACGACGCGCGCGATCATGACAGTCGCCTTCCTCGGGCTGACGCGCACGACGCACGCGTAGCCCGGGTGGAGTCCAGGGAGCCGCCGGCGGCGCCGGCGGCGGATCAGGACGGCGGTGTCAGACGCGCGGCGGCGCGCGGGAGAGGGCGGAGGCGACGGCGGCGAGCGGGGGCTTGGCCGGCTCGCTGGGATCGATCGTCGCGACGACCTCGCGCGTCGCGCGGGGCGGCGCGGGCGGCTCGGGGAGCGCGGCGGCCGTCCCGCAGATCAGCAGGACGATGTCGTCGTAATCGCCGTCGTCCCAGAACCCGGCGAACCACGTCGGGTCGGGCGGGCTCAGCCTGGCGAGCGGTGTCAGGCCCGCCAGGGCGAGCGCAAGCAACAGCGCGACGAGCGCGCGCTGCCTCACGCCTCGGCCTCCGGCGAGCCCGAAAAGCGATCCTCGAAGGCAACGTGCCGTTCAGGGTCGCCCATCGTCGTCGACGTAGGATACAACAGCGGAACGTTGGGACGTCGACTTTGATGGCGCGAGGCATTCCTACGGCGACCCTACCCCAGCGTGTCGACGTCGCTACGACGAGGCTTGAAATGCGCGTTCGAGTCCCACCCTGCCTGCGCTGCTACAAGGGTCGCCTTGATGCGAGAAGTGGGCGCGGCGAAACCCGCTACCGCAGGGCGCCCGCCACTGCCGCGATGAGATAGTCAAGGTGCGCGACGTAGTCGTCGGTCCCCTTCACGGCGCCCGGTGTCTGAGGCACCACAAGCACAGTGGCGCCGGTTCGCTGCGCAACCAAGTCGCTGAGTTCACGGGGGTACCACGACTCGTGCAGGATCACCTTGACGCGCTCGGCGGACATTTTGCGAATGAGCGCCGCGACATGTTGGGGCGACGGGGCGATGCCAGGCCGGTCTTCGATAATGCCCGCCTCGACGAGACCGAATGCGCGGTAGAAGTACGGCCAGCTGTCGTGGTAGCTCACGACGCCGGCGCCCCGGAATGGCGCCAGTGTCTCATTCCAGCGCGCCGTCGCCGCGTCGACGCGGGCCAGGAAGGCCACGCGGTTGGTCTCGATGGCCGCCGTCTGCTCGGGTGCGATGCGAGCGAGCCCGCGCGCGATGTTGCCCGTGACTATCGGCATGTTGCCCGGGTCCAGCGTGAAGTGCGGACTGCCAAGGGGATGCACGTCGCCAAGGCCGCGATCGACCCGCCCGCTCGGCACCTTCAGCAAAGCAATCCCCGGCGACGCCTCGATGACGTTTAGCGCGCCGCGAACCATCTTCGGGTTGTTGCTGCCGAGTGCGATCACGTCGATCCACGCGTCCTCCTCGAGCCCATTGCGAACGAGGACATCAGCCCGTCGTAGCAGCAGCATGTGGCTAGGCCGGACCTCCATGTCGTGCGGGTTCTGACCGAACCGTGCCACCACGTCGACGCCGGCGGCGTTGCCGACCAGCGCTTTCGTGATCACGAAAAGATCAGGCAGTGTGGCCACCACGCGCAGTCCGGATGGCGAGCCGCCCGCTCCGGGGCGCGCAACAAGCAGCAACAACGCCGCGACGATGACGCCGAGAGTTGGTTGCTTCATCTCAGCCGCCGTAGCCCCAATTCCAGCACGGCCGGCGCTCGAGCCAAAACCAGCGATCACAAAGATCGTGCTCGCAGCGCCGACGGCACTCGGGTTCCGTGAGCTCTCCCGAACAGCGCAGTTCCCTCGCCGCCTCGCAGTAGCAAGCCCCGACGAGCGCGAAGCGCGGCTCTTGCGCGGCCGGGCCACCACCGCCGAGCAGGAGGCCACCGAGCAGCGTTAGTCCCATGGCGAACCGTCTCATTGTCATGCCGGCTCCGGCGGCGATAATCTCACGCCATGCGTGCGCCGACGGCCGTTGCAGTCGTGGCCTTCCTGGCAGGGATCCCGGCCGCCATCTCCGGCGTCAGCGCCCAATCAACCGTTCGCGCCGTGGCGCTCGCCGGCGATCCCGCCCCCGGCGGCGGCTCTTTCGAGCACTTCGGCGTCGAATCGCTGCCGATCGTCGCGCCGGCGAATACGAAAGGGCAAGTCGCCTTCTTCGCCACCATGCTGCGCTCAACGGCCAGCGAGGCGTTCTTCCTCGCATCGCAAGGCCGCGCGGTGCGCGTTGTGGCCGAAGGTGATCCCGTCCCGGGCGGCGGCGTCTTTTCCGGCTTCGGTCGTCACCCGATTCCCGCCCTGAACGAGCGCGGCGACGTGGCCTTCGCGGCGGCGGTCGTCGGCGGGCGCACCGTCGAAGGGATCTTCCTGCGGAACGCACGCGGTCTGCGGCCGGTCGTTGTCACGGGTGGCGGCGCGCCCGGCCTGCCGTCTGGAACGATCGCGGCGGTCGATGCCCCTGCCCTCAACGATCGCGACGACGTCGCATTTCTCGCTTCGGTGCGGCGCGGCCGCGACGTCGTCGAGGCCGTCTATGCCGTCGTCGGCGGCCGGCTGACGAAGGTCGTCGCTCAAGGCGATCCGGCACCGGCCGGCGGAACGTTCGCCGGCTTCGGTCCCCCCGTGATCAACAACCGACGTCGTGTCGCGTTCGCCGCCGTGGTCGAAGGCCGCGCCGTGCCGGGCGGGATCTTCGTGGCCGAGGGCCCCGCGATCCGGATGGTGACCGGCGCCGGGAGCGAGACACCAATCGGGGGGATTTTCGTGAAGTTCTCCGAGCGCGTCACCCAGAACGACGCCGGCGCCGTAGCGTTTACCGCGGTGCTCAAGAGCGCCGAGGCGGAGCAGGGTATCTTCGTGGTCGACGACGATCGCCTGCGGAAGGTGACAGCGCTCGGCGAAACCGCGCCCGGCGGCGGCACATTCGCGCACTTCTCGCTGTGGCCGGCCCTCGCTGCCGACGGCAGCGTGGCCTTCGCGGCCGCCGTGGACGGCAGCGCTGTGCAGGTTGCGCTCTTCGTCGCATCCGCGCGCGGCACGGCGCGCGTGGTGGCGCTCGGCGACGTCCTCGGTCCGAATCGCCGGCTGGCTTCGTTCGGCCTTTATCCCGTCGTGGCGCTGAGCCCTGCCGGCGGCCTCACGTTCGCGACGACGCCCGGCGCGGCGGTCGGTATCGAAGGACTGTTCTTCGTCGCGCCGCCTCCTCGTTGAGATCACTGCAGATCGTAGGGCGGATATTCCCTGAAGACGTTGGCCGCCGTGATCAGCTTGTGGGTGGTGGTCGTCCGCGCCGCGACCGCCTCGCCGCGGAGCATGCGAAGCGCGAGCGGCAGCACATCGTAACCGTAACGGTCGAGATAGAAGGCGACAGAGCCGAGGACGATGCTTCCGCGGTTGCTGGGATCGATCTCCTTGCGGTCGCTCGCGCCGCCGTGGATCGACCGGTCGCATCCGAAGGAGACGATGGCGCCATCGGCGACGCGGCCGGCTCCTTCCAGCGCGCTCTTTGCCGCCAGCGCCGTCAGGTCGTCCAGCGCGGCGATGAGGAATTTGGCGTTTGGTTGGGCTGCGACGACCCTGCCGACGAGCGTCGCCACCGTGGCGTGGTTGCCCTGGGTATCGAGATTGACGATCCGGATCGACCGCTGCCGGCCCCGGAGCCCTTCGATCACACCCTGCACGCGCTCGGGCAGCCGATCCTGCCGCGAGTTGACCGCTCCCACGATCAGGCCGAAGACGGTGCGGCCCTGCCACGAACGGGCGGCGAAGTCAGCGAGGGCCTCGCCGCCGATGCGGCCCGCCGCCGCGTTGTCGGCGGTGTAAAGCGGCGCATCGCCGACCGCATAGTTGACGGCCAGGACCGGAATGCGCGCTTCGCGCAACGTCCGCGCGACGCCATCGTTCGCGGTGGGCTCGTGGAAATACTCGACGAAGAGATCGACCTGGCGACGGGCCGCGTCGGCGGCGTTGTCGAGCGCGGTCCGGACGTCGCGGCGGTTGTCGTAGAACACCAGGTCGACCGGCAGGCGACGGGCGGCGAGAACGAAGCTGTCTCGAACCTCGCGGCCCATGAAGCCGGTGGCCTCGAGGGTCACGCCCGGCTCCTCGGTCAGATTCGCGAACGCGATCGTGTAGCGGCGGTCCTCGGCGCCAGCGTGCAGGGCGGCGAGGACCGCCGCGGCGAGAAGGACGACGAGGACGGCGTTCGGCCGGCGCCCGCTCGCGGGCGCCGGCCACAGCGGTGATGACACAACGAGGCCTGTCTACCGGATGCCGTCGATCCCGACGAAGTTGCCGGTCATGCCGACCGCGCGCGGCACCGTCATGTTGAAGAAGAACGTGGCGCGATTCGTCCGCGCGGCCTCGGCTGCCATGAGGTCGGTGCGCACGTTCTCGATGATGTGGATGCCGCTGTCGGTGATGAGGAGGTTGTGGACGATGAATGCTTCCTTGGGATCCTCGCCGGGAATGACCTCGACTGCCCACGTATCCGCGCCGACGGCCACGACCTTCTGGCCAATCAGCCACTTCGCCGCGTCCTTGCCGATGCCGGGCTCGCCGGAGTTGTAGGCGGCGTTCTGGGCCGGGAACTGTTCGAAGAGGTCGCCCCAGCCGGTATGGATGACGACGATATCCCCTTCACGCAGGGTGACGTTGTACATCTTGAGGCCAGCCTGCAAGTCCGCTGCGCTGATGACCGTCCCCTTCTCAAGGCACGGCTTCTTGCAGGCGGAGTTGGTCTTGAACTTCCCGCTCTGCTGGAAGACCTTCACGGCGTCGATGATGACGCCGCGCGTCGCGAAGGACTTCAGGTGCTCAAGACCGAGCTTCGTGATTGCGTTCTGGTTGATGAACTTGCCCATCGCGATCCGGTTGAAATAGCAGTCCTTGCGACCGATGTGCCCGAGGCCGTCGAGGTGCGTGCCCACGTGGCTCTGGCTCAGCCACGTGTCCTCCATGTAGGTCAGCTCGTTCTCGCCGAACGAGGCGCCGGGCGCGAGCGAGGTGGCCGTGAGGATTGTCTTCGTAAAGCGCGTGCCGAACAGCGGCACGCCGTCCACGAGCGGGTAGGACATCGGTACGACCTTGCCCTCCTGGATCTCAGCAGCCGCGGCTTTCGTCACGGCTGGCGTCACCCGATTCGTGGCCCCAGTCTGGTCGTTCGGACCCCAGGGCGACGGCGGAACCAGCTTGGTGCAATCGGTCTGGGCGAGAGCGACCGATGCGGATGCAAAGAAGAGGAACGTAGCCACGAGAGTCGACGCGAATTTCATGGCGACCCACTCCTTTCGACGGTGAACGGCACGCGGCCGACGAGAGTCGCATGCTAAGCCCGAAGCGGGCCCGTCTTCAAGTCCTCACTGTGCTGCGATCCGGCCGACTTCATCAGGTCCCCACATGAAGGAACGCCATCAGTCGCAACAGGTATGCCCGCGAACGGCTTCCCAACCTTCCCAGCCGATAAGCGGGACCATCAGGAGCCCCGCGAAAGGGTCGGCCCACCACCAGCCAAGCCATGCGTTGAGGCCGAGACCTATGAGGAGAATCGCGGATAAGTACGCGCAGATTCGCGTCTGATGAGCCTCGGCCTCGAGCGCGCCGCTGCCCAGACGGCTTGCGATCCGGCGTTTGAAATGGACGAGCAACGGCATCACGATCAACGAGAGCGCGGCGATCACGATTCCGACCGTCGAATGTTCGGGCGCACGCCGTTCGAGCAGCGCGCGGACGGCATCACAGGAGACATAAGCCGCCAGTAGCAGAAAGCAGCCGCCGATGATCCGTAGCGTGTGACGCTCGGCCGACTCGCGACGCGCCTCCTCAGGATCCCAGCGAAGCCGCCAGAGTGCCGCGAGACTGCTCGCAATCTCAATCGCTGAATCGAACCCGAAGCCGACGAGCGCAATGCTGCCGGCGACGAACCCGGCGATGAGGGCGACGAGGCATTCGAGAGAGGTCCACCCAATGGTGGCGTATTGCAGCCTGCGGCCGTGACGGGCGGCCGCTGCGCCACGCGCTTCCGCTCAAAGGTCCCGAGCCTGACGGAATGTCGAGTCAACGCCGAGAGATCAGGGGACTGAGATTCGGCACACGACGGCGCCAACAGCGGGGAACGCGTGCGTCACCGCCTCATTTCAACGCGCCGGCTCCTCCCGTGGCGAGTCCGCTCAGTCTCTCCGTTCCCATGCATACGCCGCACTGACTGTCGATTCGAATGCCGCGCCGAATCTGAGCAGCAGCGCCTTGGTCTCGGCGTCCAGTTCCTTCTCGATACCGATTTCGTCGAGTGGCATCCGGTTGTTGCGCACTGCGGCCATCACGCGCTTGATCTCGGCCGCTGCGTGCGCCGGCGTTTGCAGCAGGACGAGCCGCTTCAACTTCTCCGGATTGTCCGGTACGTGGCAGGCGTTACAAGTACCCTTGCGCATCGCCAGCGCCAAATCCTTGTAGGTCGTCTGAAGCTGTTCCAGGTACGGGTTTTCTGCACGGAACAAACCTACGAACAGGGCGGGCTTCGGCTGTGGCTCGCCGTTGCCGTCGACCCACATCCAGTTGCCGTCGAACGCGGGCGGGATACGCGAGGCGGTGTTCAAGCGTGGGTCGGCACCCTCTTGCCGTGAGAACTGCCCGACCACGATCTTGGACGTGTACGGATCGATCCACAGCGTCAGCCCGTTGGCGCGCTGGTAGTCATTCCACTTCTTCGCGTCGTGCCAGAACGGATAGGGATATTGTCCCGGCACCAAGTTGTTGCGAAACACCGCTTCCAGCCGAGCCCGATATCGCGCCTCGCTCGCGTCATATTCCATGCGGTACCGGCCGTTGAACATGAACAGAGGCAGATAGAGACCGGACAGCACCTCCCGACCGAACTGAGTGAGGGTCGTTTCCTTCAGTCGCGCCCCGGGTACCGGACTCGGCCGGCCCCACAGCACGATGCGGGCGAGACTGCGCTTGAAGTATGAGTCGTTGAAAAGCGCCGAGCGGCATCGGTTCAGAGCGTCTTGATCGCCGGGGTCCGTCAGCGGACATAGCGTGGCCGCTTCCTGGCTGAGCGTGGCCACGAGTCGCTCGACGCGTTGCGCGTTCTCTGCGCGGGGCGCAGTTTGCCCCATGCTCGCTCCAGGGACAGCGAGAACCATGAGCACCGCGACGATATTGGCCAATGCAACTCTCATGATGAGCTCTCAACGCACCGGGGTCAGAGAGTTGCTGATCAAGTGTTCGCTGATCTGTCGGCCCACCCGTTCACTGACTTCCAGGGTGTTCCGAAAATGGATGCCACCCCAGATGCGCACCAAGGTTTGCTCTTCGCCCATTTGCGCGACCGTAGTGAACTGACGTTGCAGGCGCGTGTCGGCAGTATCGGTCGCGGTGACAACCCCGACCGATCCGGTGCCGAACACCGATTCGAGCACGGCCAATGCCGCGCCGCACTGAATAGCGGCCTGCGAGGGGTATTCGGGATGCATCGGCGTCGTATTCAAGGGCGTCCAGCCGGCATCACGTTCGGTGGCGTCGTTGCTGTCCATGTCGCCGTTGCGGATCGCGGTGACCGGCCGCCAAAAGTTGTAATGAAACTTCGCGTCCCAGTCGGTGATGAAGGAATTCGCGATGCCCATGGTCAGCAGCGCGAAAAGGCGTCCGTTTTCGCCCAGGCTCAGCTTCTTTGCCGCCGAAAGTTGGCGCGCAGCATCGTTCCACGAGGCGCCGAAGTTGGTCTGGGTCCAGAAGCGCACGGCGTCGGTTTGCTGCTGTGTCCGCTTTGCACTCTTGGTGCCCCCGAGCTCCTTGGTTTCGTTGTAGTCACGAGCGTACACCGCGCTCGTCAACGACGGCGGAGGGCCGGGACGGAACTGGTCGGCGCTCTTCATTCCCCAAGGTCTGGCCTGCGCGTATTGTGGGAACAGCGGGGGTTGGGTCGGCACCCAGACTCCGGGGCTGGTGACCGGGCGATACGTATCGGGAGCATTCGTCGCATCGGTGGCTCGATCGGCTTGGATGACCGCGGCGACTTGTTCGCCGAGTGTAATGCCCTCGTTCTTCGCTGACCCGTCGGGAATGCGGCTCAGGGAGTCGGTGTAGGCTTCATCAATCTTGGTTCTCTGCGCGGGCACGAGCTGGAGCAAAATCTGCCGCGCCGCCGATGCCGCGGCCGCTTCGGCCGATGCGTTGGGCGCGGCGGGCGCGGCGAACACGTACCGCGTGTGCCGTTTTTGGACGGAATTGATCGCGTCGGATATGGCGACGTGTACCATCGCCATCGCTCGCGACCAGGGATTGCCCAATACATTGCCGGCCTTGAGGACCTCGAGCGTGGTCTGATTCCAGTCGGTGACGACATCCGCGTGCGTCGTCGCTGCGGAGAGCGTCATGACGATCGCGATCGCCGGTGCAACAACGCGATTCATAGGTCCCCCCATTGGTGATTATCCAAGCGTGGCGAAAAATCCTGCGCTTGCCGGAGACTCTGCGCAACTACGTTCGTCGCGTCGCCGCCCGGATGAGCAGCCATTAGCGTTCTTCATTCAGATCAAACCAGCGCTGCGTCCAGGTCAGCGACGAGTAGCCGCTTGGCTGGTTGGTGCGGGTCCCAAAACCGCCGCGGCGATTTCGATGCCATCGGCAGCAAGCACGCCGCAGCGCCGAATGGGAGCAAGCGGCCCGCTTCAGTCCCATGTTCGACCGAACCCACGTCGGCTCTCCCGGCCCCGATCTACCTCCCGTTGAACTGATCACGCTGGACCGCTAGCGCGCCGATGCTCTTGCCCATCTGGTTCCCGACTCGCTCATCGCTGGGGTAGTGGATGCCGCCATAGATACGAGAGAGGCCCGCCTCCTCGCCGAGATACTGCCAGTAGGCCGCCTCCTGCGGGAACATGGCACCGACCAGTACCGCGGCCGCGCTGGCAATGATCGCCGCGTTCGAGACATAGGCGGGATGGTTCGGTAACGGGATGAACAATGCGATGGTAGAGTCCGCCGTGCTGGGCCGCTGCCGCCAGTAGAGATATTTCGTATCGTGTGCGGCGATGTAGGCGTCCAATTGCACGACGGCAAGCGGCGCCAGCAGTCGTACCTCCCGCGGCACACTGAGCCGCTCCCGGCGCACCAGCGCATAGCCCGGCTCCCAGACGAAGTCGAGGCCCTTGCCGGCGAAGTTGATGGCAATGGCACGCTGGGACGGCGTCGGGCTCTGATTAATGCGCTTCAGCAGCACCAACTCTCCCTGAAACTCCGCTGAGTCGATGGCCGGCGGTGGCCCAGGCCGAACCTGATCGCCTCGTGTCATCAGCCACGGCTTCCAGGTTCCTTGCAATGGCTCGAGCGGCTCCTTCCCGACCCACATCCCTGGCCCCGTCGGCACTGTTCCAGTCCACTTCGCGTCGGAGCCGTCGGTGGCAGCACGCGCGAGCGCCTTCTGGGCCACGGCCTGGCCAAGTGTGAACCCGGCATCGATGTCGCTGCGGTAATTGGCCCCCATCAGCAGCCGTGTCCGCCCCACTTCTGCGGCCATGGCTTTCAAGTTGCCCTCCTCCTTGGGGAAGAAAGATGTCAGGATGCCGACTGCGGTCCCCGCAAGCGCCGCGTGCTCGGACGGATACGAGGGCTCAGGCACAGAGACCACACCGGTGATCAGGACGGCCGGGGTCACGTCCGGCGCCATTTGGCTGGGTGGCTTACGGTTGAACTGGTACTTCGCGGCCCAGGTCGCGATCACGGTGTCGTGCAGCGCCGTGTGGAGAATGGCCGCCAGCCGCGCCTGGCGGTTCAGGCTCTGCTTCTCAGCCCGGGCGAGCGTGTGGGCGAGGTCGTGCCAGCGCTGCGTGGCCGGCACGGCGTTGTAATACTGAATCGCCGTGTTGGCGCTCGGCGAGCGTTCTGTTTGCAACTGGCGCAGTTCGGCTAACTCGGCTTTGGTCTGCTCGGAGGTCTCGGCCGGCGGTGCTGGTACCGACATCTCTGTGCCGGAAGCGAGGACCCAGGTTTTCCACTGCCTCACTTTTGGACCATCGCTGACGACCTCGCAGCGGGCCGGGAGTGCTGTCGCACCAAGGAGCGCCAGTGTCATTACGACGAGCCTCATAGAGTACCGGGTCAGCGTGAACATAACTGCGCTCCTTTCTCAATCTTTCGTGACCATGAGATGGGCCTCTGTGCCCATCTTCGACAGACAGATTCCGAGCACAGGCCAGGGAGCGGACAACGAACACGACGACCGCCAGGTCAATCGTCCAAATCGCCGAAACCAGCGGGAGTGTGAGACGACCGCCAGGATATTCTTCAGACCAATGGACGCATAGCGGGCGTTACTGGTCGGGGTTGAAGGCTCACAGGATCCTACACTACTCGATGACCTGATCCGCCCGCAATGGGAGCGAGGACGAGATCGTCAGGCCAAGGGCTGCGACGGTCGAGCAAACATCACAAGCGAAGTCGTCTATGAGGGTGCGACGGCGCAGAATAGAACAATTGGTTCAAGAGCTCCTCGCGAAATACCGCACCTGCGGTGTTCACGGTTCGCATTGCGCTCGACGATTCAAATGAGATTTGCCGAGGCGATGCACGGACAGGAGTGAATCTATGCCTCCGCGGGAGCAATGGCAGCTAAGCGGCAGCGCCGCCGAGCTGTATGAGCGATATCCGGCTCAATACATCTTAGGTCCCTGGGCGCCGGGTCTTGTCGCGCTGGCCCACATACAACTCGGGGAGCGCGTGCTCGACTTGGCCTGCGGCACGGGAGTGGTCGCGCGCCTTGCTGCGCCGGCCGTTGGGCTGACTGGGCGAGTCACGGGCGTGGATCTCAACCCGGGAATGTTGGCCGTCGCCCGCTCCCTGCCGGCTCCTTCTGGCCCGCCCATCACATGGATGGAAGGCAGCGCCGTGGCCATGAACTTCCCGAGCGCCTCGTTTGATGTCATCGTGTGTCAGCAAGGTCTTCAGTTCTTTCCTGACCGACCTGGAGCGCTCCGCGAAATGCGGCGAGTACTCGTTCCGAGTGGCCGCGTGCTGCTCAGCGTCTGGAGAATCATGGGTCCATATCACGGTGCTGTAGTCGATGCGCTCAGACAGCATGTCGGCGCTGAGGCGGCAGCTACCTTTTCCGCTTCCAGAGTCGGGGTACCCGATGCTGAAGAGCTCTACCGTCTTGGCGTCGAAGCAGGGTTCCGTGAGGTGGCTATTCACCCGTGCGTTATGAACATACGGCTGCCCGCATGTGAGGGTTTTGTGCTCTCGCATCTTGCCGCCACGCCCGTGGCGAGAGCGGTTGCGGCCGTCAGCTCCGAAGCACGTGCTGCCCTGGCCGATCAGGTCAGCCTCGCGTTGCGAGCTTACCTGGATGGTGATGGGCTGGCGATTGCCGATGAAACAAACGTTGTGACGGCGCTCGCGTAGAGAGTCTCCTTGATTCCGATTTATCCAGCACTGCGCGGAATTGACCCCGGGACACGCTGCCCGGCGACGCGAGATAGCGCGGCGTGCTCACGGTGGGCTGACGAGCTCCAGATTCAATGAACGTCGCAGAGACGTTGATAACAGTGCCGCAAGCCAATGAGCTCGAGCCGATACTCGCGACGTTCGCTGCCGCCGGCTATCGACCACGGAGTTTACTTCTGGGGAGGCTCGAGTGCCATCTCTTCGACGAGCTTCGCATGCTCTTCGCGGTGGGTGGACACGGCAAGACACAGCACGCGGTACAGACTCAGCACCTGATCGAACAGCGGGCGACGGTTCAGGCGGTGATCTGCACAGGAGCGGCGGGCAGTCTCGGTGTGGAGCTAGCGCTCGGCGACGTCGTGGTCGGCGTGTCGACCGTCGAGCATGACTACAAGCTTCGCTTCGTCCGACGGCCCCTGCCGCGCTATGACGCTGATGTGCAGCTTGTAGACGAATTCCGCCTTGCTGCCAGCCAAATCGGTTCGCAGTTCAGGGTACTTTTCGGGGCAATTGCCAGTGGCGATGAGGACATCATCGACCCGGCGCGCGCGGCTGAACTGCAGGAGGCGACTGGGGCGCTGTGCGTCGCCTGGGAAGGCGCAGGTGCGGCACGAGCGGCACGTTTTAGTGGGCTCCACTTCTTGGAGGTGCGAGCAATCACCGATGGCGCCAACCACACGGCCGCGGTCGACTTTCAGACGAACCTCAAGCATTCGATGCCGAATCTTGCTCAGATCCTCTTGAAGTGGTCTCTCCTTCGGGGAGGATGAGCCCGACGCTCCGCGACCACCATGACGAACAGGGCGCGCTTCATGATGTCCTCCTTGCCGGAAGGGCCTCCGCGACGCCGTTCTTGGCGGGCATGCACCGGCAATAGGTTTGCCAAAATCGAAAAGGGCGGCCAGGACGAGATCCCACGCATCTGGAGTCGGGCACGCGCAGCGAAGCCCGGGCAGAAGGCCGGCGCTGTCGGGCGAAAGCCCGGCGTC
>Ga0134088_10000662_pt1 | contig 12346 bp, 9 predicted proteins | sample 15_taG_3_FD_94461 | JGI IMG/M metagenome (GOLD analysis project Ga0134088, IMG submission 94461) | Grasslands soil microbial communities from the Angelo Coastal Reserve, California, USA - 15_D_Rain_20cm_5_09182015 | ecosystem: Environmental > Terrestrial > Soil > Grasslands ...
ACAGCAGGGCAGGAACCAGAGCGCGTGGGTGGCGCATGCGTTCTCCTATCGGTTGGACGGCCTGTACGCCTCTGCTTCTGGCGGCGCATGCGGAGTATAGCGACCGCCCGGGGGCGGGGCAATACGTCAGGTCCTCGACCCCGAGGTCGCGGGACGCGGCACCGGCGGCGCGCCGGGATCACCCGGATAGACGACGCGCTCCAGGAAGAGCCCCGAGGGCGGCGAGGTCCACGCGGCGGGGTCGTCGACGATTTCCGACAGGAAGCGATCCATCGCCTCCGCGGGAAGGTTGTGGAAGCCGATCTGCACCAGCACGCCCACGATGCGCCGCACCATGCGTGGCAGGAAATGGTCGGCCTCGATGCTGAACGAGGTCACGAAATCACCGCGCCGCAATGAGGCCTGGAAGACCCGCACGCGCGGCTCGGCGATCTCGGCGCCCTTGTCGGCGAACGACGTGAAATCGTGCCGGCCGATGAGGGCCCGAGCCGCCTGCTCCATGGCTTGATGGTCGAGCGGCTGCCTCACCCACCAGATCAGGCGCTTGAAGAATGCGGATCGGCGCGAGGCGATCTGATAGCGGTAGCGGCGCGACGCCGCATCGTGCCGGGCGTGGAATGACATCGGCACGTCGCGCGCTTCCAGGATGTTGATGTCCGCCGGCAACAGACCGTTCAGCGAGTCGACGATCGCGGGCGCGGGGTGGGTCGAGCGCGTGAAGAAGTTCGCCACCTGGCCTTCGGCGTGCACCCCCTGGTCGGTGCGGCCGGCGCCCATGAGCTTCGGGGCTTCCCCGAGGGCGCCGTGGATGGCCGACAGGATTTCCCCCGCCACGGTGCGCTGGCCCTGCTGGATCTGCCAGCCGGCGTAGCGCGTTCCTTCGTACTCGATCAGCAACCGGACGTTACGCGGTGGGCCGCCCGGGGAGGCGCGGCCCCGCGAGGATCGATCCCGGCCCTCCGGGCGGGGCCGATGCGCAGGAGAGACGCGCCGTGCGACCCGCGCCGCCACGGGCGGCGCCGGAGGCGCTAGGGCTCGGTTCAGCGGGGCACGATGGCGAAGACGCGCGCCGGAGCCCCCGAGCCCCGGCTGATCTTCATGGGCGCGACGATGACGCTGAAGCCGCGGACGGGCAGGACGCTCAGGTTGTCCAGGTTCTCCACCTGGTAGCGCCCGGCCAGGAGCAACGCCTTGTGGGCCTCGAAGGCGATGGCCTTGCCGGGATCGATGCTGGCGGTGTCGATGCCGAGGCCGTTCACATCCCGCTCTTTGATCAGAAACCGGATCGCGTCGCCCGCGAAGCCGGGAAAGTGCATGGCGCCGGCCTCGTCGCGGTTCAGGTAGCGGTCCGGGTTCTCCCAGCGCTGGTGCCAGCCGGTGTTGAGGATGACCAGGGAGCGCGCCGGGATCCGCCCGTTGGCCTTCTCCCACTCCTGCAGCTCGATGAGAGTCAGGACGTAGTCGGAGTTCGCCGCGCACTTCGCCTGCACATCGATCATGATCCCCTGGCTCACCAGACGCGTCGGCGGGATCTCGTCCACGGTCGGCAGCCCCTTGCCGAAGTGGGCGGGAGCGTCGATGTGGGTCCCGGTGTGCTCGCCGCACACGAAGGAGTTCATGTAATAGCCGTCGGAGAGCTGGGTCAAAGGCTCCAGGCTGAAGGCGATTCCCCCCGGGAAGATCGGCGTGCCTTCCCGGAGATCGTGCGTCAGGTCGACCACCTCGGCGCGGCCGTTGGCCACGTCGTCGAGGCTCAAGGAAAACATCTTGGCGGCGCGGGCCGTGCCGGCCAGGAGGGACAGAAGCAGCAGCGTCAGGAACACCCGGAGGACTGCCCGGCCCTGCCGGCCGGTCCGCGTCATCGCTCGAGGCTCCGGGTCTGGAAGCGTTCTTCGGGGTGCGGGGTTCCGCGAGGGAGGGCCTCATCGGCGGCAGGCGGCTCCACGACGCTCGCGAACTGCTGGATCTTGCCGCCCAGCTTTTCGGCGCGCTCGCCCGCTTCCGCGAAATTGCTTTGCGCGATATTCAGCTGCCGCTGCGCCTTCTTGAACGATTCGTGGAAAAGACCGAAATCGCCGTTGAGCTGCTGCAGCCCCTTGAGGATCTCCCGTGCGCGCTGCTCGATGCGGAGCCCCATGAGGCCATAGGCGATCGCCTGCAGGTAGGCGTAGATGCTGTTGGGCGACACCGGGATGACGCGGCGTTTCTGGGCGTAGGCGCTGATATCGTCCTCGCCGGCCGCCTCGTCGCGCGCAATCAGGTCGTAGAAGACGCTCTCCGCCGGAATGTACATCAGGGCGAAGTCGAGCGTCCCCTCCGACGGGCGGAGGTACTTCGAGGCGATGTCGTCGATGTGTCGTCGAACATCGCGGCCGAACTGGCGCCGCGCGCGATCCTTCTGCTCCGGGACGGACGCGTCCTGCATCTGGCGGAACGCCGCGAGCGGGAACTTCGAGTCGATCGGCACCAGGCCCCCGGGCAGACGCAGCACGGCATCGACCGTCTGCCCGTCCAGGAAAGTGTGCTGCAGGGCGAAATGCTCGATGGGGAAGATCTGCTGCAGAAGCGCGCCCAGGGCGATCTCCCCCAGGCCACCCCGGATCTTCGGGGCCTGAAAGATCTGCTGCAGGCTCCGGATGTCCTGCCCGAGCGAGAGGATCTCCTGACTGCTCCGTCCGAGTTCGCCCAGGCGCACATTGATGTCGGCGATCAGCTTGCCGGTGTCCGCGCTGGCCTGCTGCAGGGCCTGTGCGTTCTCCGAGAGGCGCTGGGCCATCTGACCGGTGATTTGATGGAGCGAGACCCCCACGTCCCTGGGAATCTGCGCTCCGACCTGCGAGATCTGCTGCGCCAGGCGGGAGATTTCCTGCTGCAGGAGAACGACCGCGGGATCGGCGCCCGGCGCGGCCCGAGGCGCGCGGCGGAGTAGCGCCAAGCCGAGGACGATCACGGCCGCCACAAGGACCGCCAGGACGGCGATTACCAGAGGGTTTTCGATCGCCATGGTCCCCGGGACCGGCCGGGAGGGAACGGATCGTCGCCGCGACGCGTCGTGCGTCCGGACCGGCTCGCTAGTCTATCGGCGCCCCGAGAGGGTGTCAACTCGCGGATGAGCCGACGCGCCGGCCCGGTCGCGCGGGCAGGGGAGGGCTCAGTTTCGGACGAGGAGGAGGGCGAACTTCAGGTAGCGCGTCTCGGGCACCGACAGGTGGATGGGATGATCGGGAGCCTGGCCGCGCATCTCGACAAGGGTGGCGTCCCGGCCGGCATCGGCGGCGGCGTCGCGCAGGACCTCCAGAAATTCCTCCGGCCCGAGGTGGTACGAGCATGAGGACGTGGCAATGATCGCCCCAGGCGCCGCCAGCCGAAGGGCGCGCAGATTGATTTCCTTGTAGCCGCGGACGGCGGCTGCCGTCGCCCGGGCGCTCTTGGTGAACGCCGGCGGGTCGAGGACGATGAGGTCGAAGCGCTCCTTCCCGTGATCGAGCGCCCGGAGGTGGTCGAAGGCGTTGCCTTCGATCCACTCGCAGCGATCCTCGAATCCGTTCAGAGCGGCGTTGCGGCGCGCCAGGTCGAGGCATTCCGCGGAGATTTCGATCCCCGTGCAGCGCTCGGCACCGGCCTTGAGCGCGTACAGCCCGAACGACCCGGTGTTGCAGAAGACGTCGAGCACGCGGCGGCCGCGGGCGTGCGGCTGCAGGGCGCGGCGGTTGAAACGGTGATCGAGGTAAAGACCGGTCTTCTGCCCCGCTCGCAGCCGCACGAGAAATCGCAGCTCGTCCAGGATGACTTCCATCTCCTCGGGGACCTCCCCGGAGAGGAGGGCGGTGCGAGCCTCCAGTCCCTCGCGGAGGCGCGTCGGCAGGTCGCTGCGCTCGTAGATGCCGCGCGGGTGGACGGCGTCCTGCAGGGCGGACACGATGTCGTCCCGTACGCGGTCCATGCCGAGGGTCGCGATCTGCACCGCCAGGCAGGGGCCATAACGATCGACGGTGAGCCCCGGAAGCAGATCGCCTTCGCTGAAGACCAGCCGGCAGGACTCCCCGGCGTCGTAGAAGTGGCGGCGGTAAGCGACCGCCTGGGCGATGCGGCGCCTCAGGAGCGCCGCGTCCGGCGCCTCGTCCCGGCTGCGTGTCAAGAGTCGGACGGTGATGCTCGACGCGGGGTTGTAGTAGCCGCGCGCCAGGAATCGGCCGCGGTGATCGACTACTTCGACGGCGTCTCCGGGAGAGAGGCCGTCGTCGGTCTTTTGAATCTCGCCGGCGTACACCCAGAGATGGCCGGCCTTGAGGCGCCGGTCCCGGCCCTTTCTGAGGACGACCCGCCCGCCGCCCGCCGGTTGCATCGGCGCATTCTATCCCCGTCCGTCGCCTCGAACACGAAAGGCCGAGGCGGGCTCAGATCATCGGCAGCTTGAGGCCGCGTTTCCTGGCAAAGGCGATGGCCTCGGGGTAGCCGGCATCGGCGTGGCGCATGACACCCGTGCCCGGATCGGTGGTGAGCACCCGCTCCAGGCGGGCCGCCGCCTCCGCGGTCCCGTCGGCCACGACCACCATCCCGGCGTGCAACGAATAGCCGATGCCCACGCCTCCCCCATGGTGCACCGACACCCAGGAGGCCCCGGCGGCGGTGTTGAGCAGGGCGTTCAGGATCGGCCAGTCGGCGATGGCGTCCGATCCGTCGCGCATTCCCTCGGTCTCGCGGTAGGGGGAGGCGACCGAGCCGGCGTCGAGGTGGTCCCGCCCGATCACGATCGGCGCCTTGATCGCCCCCTTGGCGACGAGGTCGTTGATCGCGAGCCCGAAGCGGGCCCTGTCGCCGTACCCCAGCCAGCAGATGCGCGCCGGCAGACCCTGAAACGCGACGCGGTCGCGCGCCAGACGGATCCAGCGACCGAGCGCCTCGTCCGCCGGGAACATCTCCAGCACAGCCTCGTCGGTGCGGTGGATGTCCTGCGGGTCCCCCGAGAGTGCGGCCCAGCGGAACGGTCCCTTCCCCTCGCAGAACAGCGGCCGGATGAATTCCGGCACGAACCCGGGGATCTCGAACGCGTCCGCGACACCCGCCTGCCTGGCTTCCTGCCGGATGTTGTTGCCGTAGTCGAAGACGATGGCGCCCTTCTTCTTGAGAGCCAGCATGGCCCGCACGTGCGCGGCGATCGACGTCTTCGAGCGCTCGAGGTACCGCGCGGGATCGGACGTACGCATCCGCAGCGCCTCGTCGTACGGGAGGCCGTGGGGGACGTAGCCGTTCAGGAGATCGTGGGCGCTCGTCTGGTCCGTGACCAGGTCGGGGACGAGCGGCCCCGCCGCCAGGCGCGGCAGGACGTCGGCCGCGTTCCCGAGCAGGGCGATCGACAGCGGCTCTCTCTTCAAAAGCGCCGCCCGAGCCAAAACCAGCGCCTCGTCCAGACCGTCCGCCTGGCGATCGACGTAGCCGGTCGAAAGACGCCGGCGGATGCGGTCGGGATCGACCTCGACGGCGACCAGCACCGCGCCGTTCATCGTGCCGGCGAGCGGCTGGGCGCCGCCCATGCCGCCGAGGCCGGCGGTGACGACGAGACGTCCTTTGAGGTCCCCTCCGAAGTGGCGCCTGGCGGCGGAGGCGAAGGTCTCGTAGGTCCCCTGCAGGATGCCCTGGCTGCCGATGTAGATCCATGAGCCGGCCGTCATCTGGCCGAACATCGTCAGTCCCTTGCGATCCAGCTCGCGGAACGTGTCCCAGTTCGCCCAGGCGGGAACGAGGAGGGCGTTGGCGATGAGGACGCGCGGAGCGTGAGGGTGCGTCCGGAAGACCCCGACCGGCTTGCCGGACTGCACCAGGAGGGTCTCGTCGCCCTCGAGCTCCCTGAGCGTCCTCACGATGATCTCGAAGCAGTCCCAGTCGCGCGCCGCCCTGCCGGTCCCGCCGTAGACGATCAGCTCCTCGGGCTTTTCGGCGACCTCAGGATCGAGGTTGTTCATCAACATGCGCAGGGCGGCTTCCTGCGCCCATCCCTTGCACGACAGGGACGCCCCGCGGGGGGCCCTCACGACCCGCGCCGCGGCGCCCCTGCTCTTCATCGCAGCCTCCCGACGGCGCCCTCCGCGGCGGCGCGCAGGGTCCCCTCGCGGATCAAGCGTTCGACTTCGCGGATGTCGTCCGCGAGGACCCGATCGGTCTCCATGAACGGGACGGCCCGACGCACCGCCTCGTAGGCAGCCCGCGCCCCGCGTCCGGGGTGGAGCGGCGCGAGAAAATCGAGCGCCTGGCAGGCCGACAGGACCTCGATGGCCAGGACCATCCGCGCGTGCCCCACCACCGCGCGCGCCTTGCGCGCGGCGATCGGTCCCATCGAGACGTGATCCTCCTGGTTCGCTTCGGTCGGGATGGAGTCCACGCTCGCCGGGTGGCAGAGGATCTTGTTTTCCGAGACCAGGGAGGCGGCGGTGACGTGCGCCATCATCAGGCCTGAATGGACGCCGGCGTCGCGCGTCAGGAACGGCGGCAGCCCGCTGAGCACCGGGTTCATCAGCCGGTCGACGCGTCTCTCCGAAATCGACGCGAGGGAGGCGGTTGCGATCGCCAGGAGATCGAGCGCCAGGGCCGGGGTCTCGCCGTGGAAATTTCCCCCGGACAGGAGATCGCCCGCGTCCGGGAAGACGATCGGGTTGTCGGTGACCGCGTCCACCTCGACCTCCAGGATGGAGCGCGCGAAGCGGATTCCGTCGCGGGCGCTGCCGTGCACCTGCGGCATGCAGCGCAGCGAATAGGCGTCCTGCACGCGCCCGCACGCCTCGTGCGACCGGGCGATCTCGCTTGTCTCCAGGAGGGCCCTCAGATTCGCGGCGCTGTCCACCTGCCCCGGGTGCGGCCGCAGGGCCTGCAGGCGTTCGTCGAAGGCGCGGTGGCTTCCCTTCAGGGCTTCGAGACTCAAGGCTCCGGCGACGTCGGCCACCGCCGCGAGCTCTTCGGCCTGCAGGAGCGCCAGGACGCCGACGGCGGTGATGAACTGCGTGCCGTTGATGAGGGCGAGACCCTCCTTCGGGCCGAGCCGCAGGGGTGCGAGTCCGGTCGTCTCGAGCGCCGCCGGTGTTCTCATCCTCACGCCCCGGAGCACGACCTCGCCCTCGCCCAGAAGGGCCAGGGCGACGTGCGACAGGGGAGCGAGGTCGCCGCTGGCGCCCAGCGACCCTTGCTCCGGCACGACTGGCAGGAGGTCGGCGTTGAGGTGGTCCAGGAGCGTCTCGACCACCAGTGGCCTGACACCCGAATGACCCCGCGCCAGAACGTGCGCCCGCAGCAGCATGAGGGCGCGCGTCGCCTCCGGCGGCAGCGGGTCGCCCAGACCGGCGCAGTGGCTGCGGATCAGGTTGAGTTGAAGGACGTCGAGCCGATCGCGGGGGATGCGGATATCCTTGAGAAGACCGAAGCCGGTGTTCACGCCGTAGACCTGCTGGTCGGAGGCGAGGATCCGTTGGACCACGTCGTGGGCGCGCACAAGCTTCCTGCGGGCGGAATCACCCAGGCTGACGCGGGCGCCGCCCCTGGCGACTGCGGCGATTTGTTCCAGTCCGAGGTGCTCGCCGTCGAGGATGATGGTGGAGGGCATCGAAAGGTGGTCCCGCGCCGCGCAAAACCTCTTGGAGTCTAGCACAGCGACGGTGCCCTCACAATTCCGTAACCGAAGTGCAATCGCCCCTTTAAGGACTTAACTTTAGGAATGCGGGTACCCGCGGCGGGGTCGCTTTGCGCCTGCGCCCGGCTGCCTGCAGAAAGGTTCCCTTGGTCGTACGCTGCCCGCACTGCAAGAACGTGATCCGCCTGCGGGAGGTGGATGGGCAGTCCCGCGTCATCAAGTATCTCTGCAGCAACTGCCAGGAGATCGTGAGAATCGACCTCGTGCAGGACGAGGTGAAATCGTCGTCGAGCGCCGATTCCTTCGAGAAGACCGAGCACCGCAAAAAGATCCTCGTGGCGGACGACACGATCACGGTGCGCAAAGTGGCGGCGCACCTTCTGGCCGCCGCAGGATACGACGTCCTCGAGGCGGAGGACGGAAGGCAGGCGCTCGACCTGGTGCAGAACGAGCACCCCGACTTGATCGTTCTCGACCTCCTGATGCCCAAGATGACCGGCTTCGACGTCCTGCGGGAGATCAAGAAGATCGGCCGGGTCAAACAGACGCCCATCCTGATCATGAGCGGCGTGTTCAAGAAGGACGTTCTCGATTTTCTGCAGGCCGCGGGGGTGGCGGGCTTCCTCGACAAAGAGCAGATCAAGGATTCCCTGCTGTTCCGGGTGCAGCAGATCCTCGCCGCCTGACCCCCGCCCGGGTCCCCGATCGCCCGTTTTCTGCTAGCATGTCGCGGCAAAGGAGCTTCCGCACGGTTCCGTCCTCTGCCGGTTCGACAGCAAGGCAACGGAGAACCCATGTCCGGCTTCGTGGTGGTCGGTACGCAATGGGGTGATGAGGGCAAGGGCAAGATCGTCGACCTCTTGACCGAGCGCGTGGACATCGTGGCGCGGTACGGCGGCGGGCCGAACGCCGGTCACACGATCTGCGTCGGCGCGCGCCGTTTCGCCCTGCACCACGTTCCCTCGGGAATCCTCAGAGACAACGTCCTGTGCGTGATCGGAAACGGAGTGGTGATCGAGCCAGGCTCCCTGCTCAAGGAGATCGACGACCTGCGCGAGGCGGGGGTGCGGGTCGAGGAGAACCTGCGCATCAGCGACCGCGCCCACCTTATTTTGCCCTACCACCGTGGCCGCGACATCGCGCGCGAGGAAGCGGTGCGCAACGGCAGGATCGGCACGACGCGTCTGGGCGTGGGGCCGACCTACGAGAGCAAGGCGGGACGCTACGGCCTGCGTGTTGCCGACCTGGGGGATGAGTCCGGCCTGCCCGACAAGGTCGGCGCTCTGGCCCGGATGGCCAGGGGCGACGACCTTCACGAGCTGCCGGCGGAATGGGATCCGGACCCCGCCGCGGTGGTCGAGCAGCTCCTCGTCGACGGCGCCCGCCTCAGGCCTTTCGTCACCGACACCTCGCGTCTTTTGAACGAGAGGCTCGACGAGGGAGCCGTCATCCTGTGCGAGGGAGCCCAGGGGACCATGCTCGACCTGGACCACGGAACCTATCCCTTCGTGACCTCCTCGAGCTCGACCGCGGGCGGCGCCTGCACCGGCCTCGGGATCAGCCCGATCCGCGTCGACGGGGTGCTCGGCGTCCTGAAGGCGTATTCGACCAGGGTGGGAGAAGGGCCGTTTCCGACCGAGCAGGACAATGAGGCCGGCCGGCGCATCCGCGAGCGCGGCCGGGAATTCGGCAGCACCACAGGGCGGCCGCGTCGCTGCGGCTGGTTCGACGCCCTGGTGGCGCGCTACTCCGTGATGATCAACCAGGTGGAATGCCTGGCGCTGACCCTGTTCGACGTCCTCGACGATTTCGACGAGATTCCAATCTGCGCCGCCTACGAGCACGACGGGCGCCGGATCGACTTCCTGCCGGCCGATCCCGCCGTGCTGAAGGCGTGCCGTCCCGTGTACGAGCTCATGCCCGGGTGGAAAGAGGACACGTCGACGGCGCGGCGCTTCGAGGATCTCCCGGGCCGCGCGCGCGATTACATGCGGCGCCTCGAGGAGGCCGTGGGCTGCGAGATCGGGATCATCTCGACGTCGCCGCAGAGGGACGGCACGATCGTGCGGGCCGGGAGCCGCGTCGAGCACTGGCTCCCGATGCGGCAGGCGATCCGGGCGCGCGTCTAGAGCGGCCGGCCGCGGGCGCGCGGCCTTCTAGACCTTCTCCAGCGCCTGCCCGAAATCTTCCACCAGGTCGTCGGGGCTCTCGATCCCGCAGCTCACCCGCAGGAGATCATCCGTGACGCCGAGGCGCTCGCGCTCCTCCCGTTTCATCCCCGCATGCGACGACAGGGCGGGCTGGGTGATGAGCGTCTCCACCCCTCCCAGACTCGGGGCGAAGTAGGGGATGCGCAGCGCGGCGATCAGGCGCCGCGCCGCTTCCGTCCCCGCCTTCAGCCGCAGACTCAGCATGCCCCCGAAGCCGGAGAGGAGCCGGCGCGCGTGCGCGTGATCGGCGTGGGTCTCGAGCCCGGGGTAGTTGACCTCCTTGACCTTCGGGTGCGCCGCGAGGAAGCGGGCCAGGGCCAGGGCGTTGGCGTTCTGGGCCCGCACGCGGAGCGCCAGCGTCTTGCTGCCGCGCGCCAGCAGGAATCCCGCGTGCGGATCGAGGGAGCCACCCATCAGGTTGAGGGTCCGGCGCACACGCTCGACGCGCTCCCGGCTGCCGAGGACGCAGCCGGCCACCAGGTCCGAGTGGCCGTTGAGATACTTCGTGGCGCTATGAAACGAGATGTCGAAACCGATCGACAGGGGCCGGAAGTTCACGGGGCTTGCGAACGTGTTGTCGATGACCGTCGTCAGGCGCTCGCGGCGCGCGAACTCGACGACCTCCTGCAGCCGCGGCACCCGCATGAGTGGATTGGTGATCGTCTCGACCAGGAACAGCTTCGTCTCGGGCCTTAGGGCGGCCTTCCAGGTCTCGGGGCGCTGGTCGTCGATGAAGGTGCAGCCCAGCCCGAGGTCCGGGGCATGCTGGGTCAGGAAGTCGTGCGTCCCGCCATACAGGCAGCTCCCCGCGAGGAGGTGGTCGCCCTTCTTCAGGAAGGCGAGGAGCGTGGAGGTGATCGCCGCCATCCCCGAGGAGGTCGCGACGGCGGCCTCGGCCTCTTCGAGCGCCGCCAGTCGATCGTGCAGGTAGCGCTGGGAGGGAGTGCTGTTGAGCCGGATGTAACGGATGTCGTGGTAGTCCGTGCCGGGCTCGATCGAGTAGACCGTGCCCTGGTAGATCGGGAAGACGACGGAGCCCTCCGGCGCCGGCCGAGGCTCGCCCGAGTGAACGGCGACGGTCTCCATCCTGTAACCGGTCCTGTCCATGGACCCTCCTTGCGGGGTTCGGGCCTTCCGCGTGCGCCCACGCCATGCTAGCCTTCCGTGCCCAAAATTCAAAGCGGTCCGCGGGCGGCAATCCGCGGCGGGGAGGGGGACCGTGGAAGGCCCGGCGCGCCAGCTGATCACCGTCGAAGACCTGCGCAAGAGCTTCGGCCACGCCGAGGCGCTGCGGGGCATCAGCTTCTCCGTCACTCCCTCTTCGTTGGTGGTGATCATCGGGCCATCCGGATGCGGGAAATCGACGCTCCTGCGCTGCCTGAACGGTCTCGAGCTGTTCGACTCCGGCCGCGTCCACATCGCGGACGTCACCCTGGAGCGGCACGACGGGACCGTGCCGCGCGACTTGAGGCACCGGCTGCGCCTCCTGCGCGAGGAGGTGGGAATGGTGTTCCAGAGCTTCAACCTGTTCCCGCACATGACCGTCCTCGCGAACGCCGCGAAGGCGCCGATGGTCGTGAAAGGGATGGGCCGGGATGACGCCGAGACCCGGGCGCGGGCGGTCCTGGCCAAGGTCGGTCTGAGCGACCGTCTCGACTACTATCCCTCCCAGCTCTCGGGAGGACAGCAACAAAGAGCCGCCATCGCCCGGGCCTTGACGATGGCGCCCAAGGTGATGCTGTACGACGAGCCGACCTCCTCGCTCGATCCCACCCTGGTGCACGAGGTGCTGCAGATCATGCGGCAGCTCCATGACGAGGGGATGACCCAGGTGGTCGTGACCCACGAGATGCGCTTCGCCCGCGACGCCGCCGACAGGATCCTGTTCATGCACGAGGGACTCCTGGTGGAGGAGGGGCCGCCGGCGGAGGTCTTCGGCGCGCCGAGGGACCCGCGCACGCGCGAGTTCCTCAAGAGCTTCCTGTGATCGCTCTCCCCGCGGCCGCGGGCTTGCCCACGCGCACCCCTCTTCGCAGGGCGAGCGTGCTTTTGGTCCTCGCCGCGGCGCTCGGGGGAGACGCGTTGTCCGCCACCGACCCCCTGCGCTGGGGCGCCGATTCCGAGGGTGGCGCTCCGTACGTCTTTCCCGATCCGAAGGATCCACGCCGCATCATGGGCTTCGAGGTCGACATCGCCGGAGCCCTCGGCCGGGAGCTAGGGCGGCCCGCCGTCTTCGTGCAGAACCAGTGGGACGGACTGATCCCCGGGCTGCTGCGCGGCAACTACGACGTGGCGCTCAACGGGCTCGAGATCACTCCGGACCGCGAGCAGGTCATCCGCTTCACGATCCCGTACTACGCCACCTCGGAGCAGCTCAGCGTCCGCAAGGACGAATCCTCGATCTACGCCCTTGCCGATTTGAGAGGCCGGACGGTCGGGACGCTGAAGTTTTCGTTGGCCCAGCGCATCCTGGAAGCGGAGCGCGGAATCGACATCCGCAGCTACGAGGGACAGATCA
>Ga0134088_10000663_pt1 | contig 12345 bp, 9 predicted proteins | sample 15_taG_3_FD_94461 | JGI IMG/M metagenome (GOLD analysis project Ga0134088, IMG submission 94461) | Grasslands soil microbial communities from the Angelo Coastal Reserve, California, USA - 15_D_Rain_20cm_5_09182015 | ecosystem: Environmental > Terrestrial > Soil > Grasslands ...
CATCATCTCGGACAGCGGGGTGAAGCCGCGGATGTCCGAGAAGAAGATCACCACCGGCCGCTTCTGGCCACCCAGCTGGACCGCGCCCTCCTGCTGCGCGATCTGCGCGGCCAGATTGGGCGCGAAATAGCGCTGGAAGTTGGAGAGCACGAGCGCCTCGCGGCGCAGCCGCTCGGAGCGTTGCGAGTTCTCGATCGCCACCGCCGCGAGCGAGCCGAACGCGATCAGGAACTTCAGGTCGTCGTCCGAGAAGGAGTGCGTCGCCGTGAGGTTGTCGACGTAGAGGATGCCAAGGACCTTCTGGTCCGTGCCGATGAGCGGCGTGCACATGGCGCTCCGCACGCTCTGGATCAAGATCGATTTGCCCTTGAAGCGCTCGTCGGCGGCGGTGTTGTCCGAGAGGATCGCCACGCGGTCGTCCACCACCCGCCGCGCGATGGACTGGGGAACGTGCTTCGAGGCCGACGACTGGGCGGTCCGGCCCTTGGAGATGCGGGGCACCAGCTCGCCCGACGGCTCCTCCAATAGCAGGATCGACACCCGGTCCACGTTCATCACCTGGAAAGTGAACTCGACGACCTTGTCGAGCAGCCGGTCGAGCTCCTGCTGCTTCGACAGCTCCTTGGAGATCTCGAGCAACAGCTCGAGCTTCTTCTCGCGCAGCTCCTCGAGCGATTTGGCCGTCACCTTCAGGTGCGAGGCGCCGGACGGCGACGCGGTGATGATCGCCGGGACGCCCCCCGACACGCTCACCGGCAGCTGCCGCACGATGGTGCCGCCCGCGGCCCCCCCCTTCGCGCCGGCGAACTCGGCCGAGGCGGACGGCACCACCTGGGGGCGCCGCGCCGGGGCGCTCACTTCCTTCACCCGAAAGGCGACTTTGCCAAAGGTGATGACGTCGTTCTCGCCGGCGAGCGCCTCCGTGACCCGCGCGCCGTTCAGGAAGGTGCCGTTGGAGGACCCGGCATCCTTGACCTTGACGCCGCCGTCGGTGAGGATCAGCTCGGCGTGTTTGCGGGAGATGGTGGGGTCGTAGATCGGCACGTCGCTCGTGACCGCGCGCCCGACGACGATGGTACGCCCGGGCACGAGGTCGATGGCCTGCTCGCCCGTCGTGCTCAGCAGCTTAAACACAAGGCGACAATATACTTCAGGCCCCTCCCTTAGCGAGGGCCAGCGCCTTGAGCACCGCCTGTGCCTTGTGCTCGGTCTCCGCGAACTCGCGCGCCGGATCGGAGTCCGCCACGATCCCCGCGCCCGCCTGCACGACCACTCGATCCTTGAGGACCAGGGCCGAGCGGATCGCGATCGCCGTGTCCAGGTTCACGGCGCCCCAGCCGACGTAGCCCACCGCGCCGGCGTAGGGCCCGCGGCGCTCCGGCTCGAGCTCGTCGATGATTTGCATGGCGCGCACCTTGGGAGCCCCGGTCACGGTGCCCGCGGGGAAGCACGCCTTGAACACGTCGAGGGCGTCGTACCCGTCGCGCAGCGCCCCGCGCACCTCGCTCACGAGGTGCTGCACGTGGGAGTAGCGCTCGACGGCGAGCAGATCGGTCACCCGCACCGTGCCGAACTGTGCCACGCGCCCCACGTCGTTCCGCCCCAGATCCACCAGCATCATGTGCTCGGCGCGCTCCTTCTCGTCGGCGAGGAGGGCGCGCGCCAGCGCCTCGTCGTCTTCCCGCGTCTCCCCGCGGGGACGCGTGCCCGCGATGGGCCGCACGGTCACCTCGCCGCCTTCCACCCGGACCAGCACCTCCGGGGAGCTGCCCACGAACGCGAAATCGTCGAACTGGAGATGGAACAGGTACGGGGCGGGGTTGAGGGCCCGGAGGTAGCGGTACAGGAGCAGCGGGTCGACGGCGCCCGGCGCTTCCTGACGGCGCGACAACACGGTCTGGAACGTGTCCCCCGCCGCGATGTACTCGAGGATCTTCGCCACGTCGCGCTCGAACGCGGCGCGGGGGTAGCGCGACTGCGTCGCGATGGGTGGGACCGCGTCGCTCAGCGCCAGCGGAGCCAGCGCGTGGCGGCCCCCCAGCCGCGCCACGATCTCGGACAGGCGGGCCTCGGCGGCGTCGTACAGCCGCAGCCGCTCCGCGGTCGACGCCGCCGCTCCCGGTGGCACCTCCACGTTCGCCACCACGATGGCCCGCCCGAACAGGTTGTCGAGGATCACGACCGTGTCGGCGACGAGCAGCATGGCGTCGGGAATGGCGAGCGTGTCGGCGGGGGGACGCGGCAGGCGCTCGACCGTGCGCACCAGGTCGTAGCCGAGGTAGCCGACCGCGCCGCCCGTGAAGCGGGGCAGTCCGGGCACATCGACCGCGGGCAGCGCCCGCATCTGCTGCGCCACGTGGCCGATGGGATCGTCGGTCTCACCCGCCGCCTGCCAGCCGGTCGGCCTCGTCCACCGCTCGATCGCGCGGCCGCGGTAGCGCCACACCTCGCGCGGCTCGGTGCCGAGGAAGGTGTAGCGCGCCCAGCGCTCGCCACCCACGAGCGATTCGAGCAGGAATGCGAACGGCGGCCGCGCGACTTTGACGAACGCCGCGAGCGGGGTGTCCGCGTCGAGCACCACCTCGCGCAGCACCGGGACCATCCCGCCGCCCCCCGCGGCGGCGCGGGCGAGGAACTCGGCGCGGGGGTCGCTCATCGGCCGGGGAGCGGGGTACACGAAGGATGCGCCGCTTCCCGGCCGCCGTCCTGGGGCTCGCCGCCCTCGCCCTTCCCCTGCCCGCAGCCGGCCAAGCGTGGAACTCCGACGCCGCGCTGGCGCTGGCGCGCCGCGCCATCGCCCGGCGCAGCGGGGCGGCTCGCGACACGGCGCTCCACGACTACAAGGCCCAGGCCCACGGTTTCCTCTTCTTTCTCGGCGCCTTCGGGGAGGGACTCGCCGACCCGCCGCGCCTCATCAAGGCCGACCAATTGGAGCTGGAAGTGTACTGGCGGGCCCCCGCGAGCAGCAAGCAGCGCGTGATCGGCTGGCGCGACCGCGCCGAGCTCCCCACCGACATCAACTACCACCGCGACCACCTCGGCATCATCCAGAACAATTTCGGCCCCGCGATGCGGCTCGGCGAGGGGGACGAGGTGCGCGACGTGCCGCACCCGCTCTCCCCGCTCGGGCTCGACGTGTACGACTTCGCGCTCGGCGACACCACGACCATCGTGTTCCCGGAGCGCGAGGTGCGGGTGGTCGCCCTGAGAGTCCGGCCCAAGCGCTTCGACCTGCCGCGCGTCGTCGGCACCCTGTACCTGGACGCGACCGCTGCCGACCTGGTGCGCATGGCGTTCAACTTCACGCCGCGGGCCTACCTCGATCCCCAGCTCGAGGACGTGAGCGTCGTGCTCGACAATGCGCTGTGGGAGCAGCGTTGGTGGCTGCCGTACCATCAGGAGATCGAGATCCGCCGCCGCGCCACCTGGCTCGACGTGCCGGCCCGCGGCATCATCCGCGGCCGCTGGGAGATCGACGGGTACGTGTTCAACCTCGGGCTTGCGCCGAGCTGGTTCGCGGGCGACGAGATCACGTTCCTGCCCAAGGCGGAGCGCGACTCGTTCCCCTGGGCCACGCCCCTGGGCGCCGCGATCCAGGACGTGGCGGAGCCGGTACGCCTGAACGATCTGGAGCGGGTGCGCGCCCAGGCCGAAGCGATCGCCGGGCGCCGTGCCCTCACGGGCCTCAAGGCCAACCGCCTGGGCGTGCGCAGCCTCTCCGACCTGCTGCACGCCAACCGGGTGGAAGGGCTCGCCGCCGGGGCCGGCGTGGTGCTGCGCGGTGGTGGCGAGCGACGCGAGCTGCGCGGGCTCGCGAGCTACGGATTCGGCGACACCCGAGCCAAGGGCCGTCTCACCGCCGCGGATCGCGAGGGGCGCGACGCGCTCGAGGCGAGCGTGTACCGTGAGGTGCGCGACGTGGGCGACTGGCCCGTGATCGCGCCGCTCCTGAACTCGTTCGCGTCACAGGAGTTCGGAGACGACTACGGCGACTACTATCTCGCGGACGGCGCGCAGCTCCGCTATCGCCGCGGGGTCGGCGTGCGGAGCGAGTGGAGCGCCACCGGCGGCCGCGAGTGGATCGGATCGCTCGGCATCACGGCCGCGCCCGCGAACGGCACGTTCCGGCCCAACCCCGCCCTGGGCGGCCGCGGCGTGGATTTCCTGCGGCTCGGCCTGGAGCGTCGCAGCGAAGGCTTCGCCGTGCGGCGCGACCTGCACCTGGAGGCGCAGCTCGAGGGTGGGCGGCTGGACGGCGGAACCACCTATCTGCGACTGTCGGGCGCCGGGCACGCGCTCCTGCCGGTCGGCTCCGCGCGGCTGCTCATCCGCGCCGCGGGGGGCGTCGCGAGCGCGGCGTTGCCAGCCCACCGCGCATTCGTGCTCGGCGGCCGCGGCACGCTGCTCGGCGAGGACTTCCGGGCGTGGGGCGGAGCCCGCATGGCGCTGCTCCACGCGGAGTGGCGCGTCCCCGTGCCGTTCGTCTCGCTCGGCGTCGGTCCGTACGCGCGCACGCCACGCACCCTGACGGTCGCGCCGTACGTGGCCACGGGGTGGGCCGACCACCCGGTGGCGGGCACGCCCTGGCCGGCGACACCCGGCGCCCGCGTCACCCTCGGTCTCGCGCTCGAGTGGCTCGGCGTGTTCCGCTGGGAGATGGGTTATGGCGCGCAGACCCGGCGGATCGGGCTGGCGTTCGACGTGACGCGGGATTTCTGGGCGATCTTGTAAAGAGGCGGCCCGGAGTCGCGGCTGAAGCCGCGGCTCGGCCCTGCCGCTGAAGTGGCGATCCTCCCGTTCACGGGACGATGCCGAGCCGCGAGTTCACTCGCGACTCTTAGGGCGCCGACGGCTGGAAGTGCCCTCCGGGCTGGACTGTGCAGCACGGCCGACTAGCTTAGACACGTTAACCCATGGCAGATACGCATTTTCCGGACGAGTGGCTGGCGCACTCCCTCGGGGACGTCCTCCCGCCGGATCGGCTCCTGGAGCTGCGGGGCAAGGCCGCGCCCGGCGCCACCCTGTGGGAGTGCGTCGTCGCTGAGAAGCTTGCGACCGACGAGCAGATCCTCACCGCGCTCTCGACCCGGTTCCGGTTGAAGCTCGCCGACGTCCGGCTAATCGAGCCCTCGGTGAAGGAGAAAGTGCCGGAGCAGCTGGCCCGCCGCTTTCACGTGCTGCCGCTCCGCGTCACCGATTCCTATCTCGAGGTGGCGACGGCCAACCCGTTCGATCTCGACGCCGAGAAGGCGCTCGCGTTCGCCACGGCGCGCGAGGTGCGCACGTTGTTGCTCGCGCCCTCGAAGATCTCCGAGAAGCTGGACGAGCTATATCGCCCCGAGAAGGCGGTCGACAAGCTGCTCCAGGGGATGGAAGGCTCGGCCGAGCTGGTGCAGCTCGCCGACCAGCCGGCGCCGGAGGAGATCGCGATCTCCGAGGCCGAAGCGAGCCAGCGGCCGGTGGTGCGGCTCGTGGACCTGATCATCTCCGAGGGGATCCTGGCGCGCTCGAGCGACATCCACATCGAGCCGGAAGAGGGCGGGGTGGCGGTGCGCTATCGCATCGACGGCGTGCTGCGCCAGGTGATGAAGATTCCGCGCCAGGCGGGGCTGCCGCTCATCTCGCGCATCAAGATCATGTCGTCGCTGGACATCGCCGACCGGCTGCGGCCGCAGGACGGGCGCGCCCGCGTGGCGGTGAACGGACAGCCCATCGACCTCCGCGTCTCGACGCTCCCGGCCCAGCTGGGCGAGAAGGTCGTGATCCGCATTCTCGACTCGCGCGCCACGGTGAAGTCGCTCGACTCGCTCGGCCTGAATACGAGCGAGATCGAGGGCATCAAGCGTCTGCTCGAGAACCACGAGGGGATCATCCTCGTCACCGGCCCGACCGGGTCGGGAAAGACCACCACGCTCTACTCCTGCATCAACCTGATCAAGAGTGAGGGCGTGAACATCGTCACCGTGGAGGATCCGGTCGAGTACCGGATGCAGGGGATCGTGCAGGTGCAGGTGCAGGAGAAGGCTGGGCTCACCTTCGCCGCCGCGCTGCGCTCGATCCTGCGGCAGGATCCGAACGTGGTCCTCGTGGGCGAGATCCGCGACCGCGAGACGGCGCAGATCGCCGTGCAGGCGTCGCTTACCGGGCACCTCGTGCTCTCGACGCTGCACACCAACGACGCCGCCAACGCGGTCACCCGCCTCGTGGACATCGGCGTCGAGGCCTACAAGATCGCCGCGGCGCTGCGCGGCGTGGTCGCGCAGCGGCTGATGCGCCGGTTGTGCACCACCTGCAAGGAAGTGTGGATGGAGACGCCGCCCGACCGGCTCAAGCGGTGGATCCCCAAGGGGACGCCGCTGTATCGCGCGGCGGGCTGCCCGGACTGCGCCATGACGGGCTACCGCAGCCGCTTTTCGATCGTGGAGGTGTTGCCGGTCACGCCCGAGGTGGAGCGCCGCGTCGCGGCGGGCGAGACCGCCGAGCACATCGCCGCCGCGGCGCGGCGGGCCGGCATGAAGGGCCTGTGGGACTCGGGGCTGGCGCACGTGCTGCGGGGCGAGTCCACCGTCGACGAGCTGATGCGCGTGGTGGACGTGCCCCAGGAGGACGACACCGTGGCGCCGTCGCCCGTGGAGAGCGGCCGCCGCCCGTCGGGAAAGATCCCCCAACCGCGCTACTCGCCGGTGCCGGGGACGATCGCGGCCCAGCCGCCGCCCGGGGCGCCCGCTCCCGCGCCGCTGACGGCGCACTTCGAGCTGCTCGAGGAGCCGCCGGCGCCGCGACGCTCGGGGCCGCACGGAGAGATCGCCGTCAAGGTGCTGCTCGTGGACGACGAGGACAGCCTGCGCAAGGTGATGCGCGACCTGCTCGAGCGGGACGGCTACGCGGTGACGGAAGCGCGCGACGGCGTGCAGGCACTCGACCAGGTGGACCGCGTGGGGCCGGACATCATCGTGCTGGACCTCAACTTGCCGGGCCTGGACGGCTACGGGGTGTTGTCGCACCTGCGCTCGCGCCCCGCCACGGCCGACATCCCGGTGATCGTGCTGACCGCGAAGGGCGACGAGGACAACGAAGTCCGCGTGTTCGAGCTCGGCGCCGACGACTTCCTGACGAAGCCGTTCCGTGCCCGCGCGCTGTCGGCGCGGCTCGAAGCCGTGCTGGGCCGCCGGCGGTAGGCCGTACCACCCTTCCCCCTTCCCCGGCCTTCCCGTGTCCCGACTCGACGCCACGGCTGCTGCGTTGGCGCTGATCAAGCCCTCCGTCCGCGCCCAGACCGCGTACACCCTGGACGCGCCGCCCGCGCCCCGGAAGCTCAACCAGAACGAGAGCCCGTTCGACGCGCCGCCCGTTGTGAAGGAGGCCGTGCTTGCGGCGCTGCGCGAGGAGCCGTGGAATCGCTATCCGCCGTTCACCCCGGCGGAGCTCGTGCGGCGCCTCGCCGAGCGGCACGGCTGGGTGGCGGAGGGCGTGCTCGTCGGCAACGGGTCGAACGAGTTGATCCAGGCGACGCTGGCCGTGACGGTGGGCGCGGGAACGCCGGTGGTGACCCCCGTGCCCACGTTCAGCCTGTACCGGCTGCTCGTGGCGGTGTTCGGCGGCCGCCACGTGCCCGTGCCGCTCGGCCCCGATTTCGCGTTCGCCGTAGACGGGCTGGTCGGCGCAGCGCGCGAGGCGGGGGCCCCGCTGGTCGTCGTGAACTCTCCCAACAATCCCACGGGCACGCCGCTGCCCGAGGGCGCGCTCGAGCGGCTGCTGGCGGAGACGGACGCGCTGGTCGTGGTGGACGAGGCGTACCAGGACTTCGGCGGGCCCACGGGCATCCCCTTGCTGCGGGCAAACCCCCGGCTCGTCGTGCTTCGCAGCTTCTCGAAAGCGATGTCGCTCGCGGGGCTGCGGTTCGGCTACGCGCTCGCGCACCCCGCGGTCGCGGCGGAGATCGCGAAGGCGAAGCTTCCCTACAACGTGAACCGGGTGACGCTCGCCGCCGCGGTCGCGGCGCTCGACGCAGGCGAGGTCCTCGCCCGGCGCACCGAGGAGGTGCGGCACAACCGCGATCTCCTGTACCAGAAGCTGTGCGCGATCGGCGGGCTCCGCGCCTTCCCCTCAGCCGCGAACTTCGTGCTGATCCGCTGCGACCCGCGGCCCGCCAACGAGGTGTTCACCCGGCTCGTGCAGCAGTACGGGATCCTGGTGCGCGACGTCTCGACCGGGGGACCCGGACTCGAGGGGTGCCTGCGGATCACCGCCGGCACGGAAGACGATGTGACGGCCGTGGCCCGCGCGCTGGCGGAAATCCTCGGATGAGCCGCACCGGCGAGGTGACGCGCCAGACCAAGGAGACCGACGTGCGGGTGCGGGTGTGTCTCGATGGCACCGGCCGGGCGCAGGTCAAGACGGGCATCGGCTTCTTCGACCACATGCTCGAGGCGTTGGCGCGCCACGCGCTCTTCGACCTCGAGGTCGCCGCGAGGGGCGACCTCCACGTGGACCAGCACCACACCGTGGAGGACGTGGGGATCGTGCTGGGCCAGGCGCTGTCCCAGGCGCTGGGCGAGCGGCGCGGCATCCGCCGTTACGGCGAGGCGACGGTGCCGCTGGACGATGCCCTCGCCCGGGTCGTCGTGGACGTCAGCGGCCGGCCCTACGTCGCCTACCACGCGGAGCCACCGACGGTCCAGCGGCTGGGGGACTACGATCCGGCGCTCACCCCCGAGTTCTTCCGCGCGCTCGCGACGCACGCGGGACTGACGCTGCACCTGGACCTGCTGCGCGGCCAGAACGCGCACCACTGTGTCGAGGCCGTTTTCAAGGCCGCGGCGCGCGCCCTGGGCGAGGCCACGGGCACGGACCCGCGCGTCACGGACGTGCCGTCCACCAAGGGAGCGCTGTAGTGATCGCGGTGGCGGACTACGGCGCGTCGAACACGCGCAGCGTGCTGCGCGCGCTCCGTGCCGCGGGCGCCGAGGCCGAGCTGACCGCCGATCCCGCCGTCGTGCGCGGGGCGGACCGTGTGGTGCTGCCGGGCGTCGGGAATTTCGCGCCCGCCTCTCGCCGGCTCGCGGAGACGGGGCTCGGCGACGCGATTCGGGAGGCGGCGCAGGCCGGCCGTCCAGTGCTCGGGATCTGTCTCGGCCTGCAGCTCTTCCTGGCGGAGAGCGAGGAGGCGCCCGGCGTGCCGGGGCTCGGACTCATCGGCGGGCGCGTGGTGCGGTTCCGCACGGAGCTGCCCGTGCCGCACGTGGGCTGGGCCCGCGTGGCGCTCACCGGGGCGGGGCGGGCCCATGCCGCGCTGGCACGCGCGTTCGGCGGGGGGGGCGGCACGAGCTTCCTCTATCACGTGCACAGCTACCATCCGGCGGACGTCGCGCCGGAGACGGATCTGGCCGAGGCGGATTACGGCGGCGCGTTTCCCACGGTCGTGGGGCGGGCCAACGTGCTCGGCGTGCAGTTCCATCCGGAGAAATCGCAGGCCGCGGGCCTCGCGCTGCTGCGCGAGTTCGCCGCGTGGGCGCCGTGACGGAGACGCGCGTCGCGTTCGTGGACGTGTACGTGCTGCGGCCGCGGAAGGGCGGGAAGGGCGGCAAGGGCGGCAGTGACTTCGACGTGCTCTCGCTGCGGCGGGGTGCCAACGGCCGCAGTCCCGGGTCGTGGGAGACGGTGCACGGGCACATCGAGCCGGGCGAGACGCCGGTGGCGGCGGCGCTACGCGAAGTGCGCGAGGAGACGGGGCTCGTACCCGCGCGGCTCTATAATCTCTCGCGCGTCGAGGCGTTCTACCGTCACCGTGGGGACGAGATCGCGCTCGTCCCCGTGTTCGTCGCCTTCGTCGACGAGAAAACGGAGGCGCGGGTCTCGGGCGAGCACGATGGGGCCGAGTGGCTCGCGCCCGCCGCGGCCGCCCGGCGGTTCTCCTGGCCCCGGGAGCGCAGAGCACTGGAAGACGTTTTGTCAATACTGGGGTCGGGGGACGCGGGCTTGCTGGACGACGTGTTGCGGGTATGCTAGCCCGGCGGCTCATCCCGTGCCTGGACGTGGCGGGGGGCCGGGTGGTGAAGGGGGTGCGGTTCGAGGCGCTGCGGGACGCGGGCGATCCCGTGGAGCAGGCTGCGCGCTACGACGCCGAGGGAGCGGACGAGCTCGTGTTCCTCGACATCGCCGCGAGTCACGAGGAGCGCGGCACGCTCATCGAGTTGGTGAGCCGCGTCGCAGACAGGCTGTTCGTTCCGTTTACTGTAGGAGGCGGGATCCGCAGCGTGGCGGACGCGCAGCAGGTGCTCCGCGCGGGGGCGGACAAGGTGGCGGTGAATACCGCGGCGGTCCGCGACCCGGCGCTCGTCACCCGGCTGGCCGACGCGTTCGGCCGGCAGTGCGTGGTGGCCGCGCTGGACGTGAAGCGAAACGCGAGTAGGTTGGAGGTGGTGGTGCGCGGCGGCCGGGAGCCCACGGGACTCGCCGCGGTGGACTGGGCGGTTCAACTGGAACGGCTCGGCGCGGGGGAGATCCTCTTGACCTCGATGGACACCGACGGCACCCGGCGCGGCTACGACCTCCCCCTCACGCGGGCCGTCGCGCAGGCGGTGCCGATTCCGGTGATCGCGTCGGGCGGGGCGGGGACGCTCGAGCATCTGGCGCAGGCGCTCGACGCCGGCGCCCACGGCGTCCTCGCCGCCACCTTGTTCCACTTCCGCGGCACCACCGTCCCGGAAGCACGCGCCTATCTGCGCGGGCGCGGCTACGCGGTGCGGCCGTGAACCCCTTCTATCATCGGATCTACCGGGTGGTGCGGCACATTCCCAAGGGCCGGGTGGCGACCTACGGCGTCGTGGCGCGGCTCGCCGGTCGGCCGGGCGCGGCGCGCACCGTGGGCTGGGCCCTGTCGGCGCTGCGCGACGACTCGGATGTGCCATGGTGGCGCGTGCTCAACGCGGCGGGCCGCAGCTCGTTCGCGGCGCACGACCACAGCGGCGTGGTGCAGCGCGCGCTGCTGTTGCGGGAGGGCGTGAAGTTCGCGCCGGGCGGGGCCGTGAATCTCGCGCTGTTCGGCTGGCCGGCCGAGGCCTACGACAGCGTGGCCGCCGCCCAGACCCGCGCCGCCTCGTCACGCAGATCGCGCAGGTTGAAGGGCTTGCGCACGTAGCGCACGCCGAGCCGCGCCAGCGCCTTTTCCGCCGGCGGCGGCACCTCCCCCAGGCCGACCAGCACCCGGTCGCGGAGATCGGGCTGCGTCTCCACCAGCTGCTCCACGAATAGGCGATCGCGCGCCGGCGCCTGCGCGTCCGCGAGGATCAGGTCGTACCCCCGGGTGCGCGCGAGGTCGAGCGCGTGCTGCCCGCTCCGCGCCACCTCCACCGAGTGCCCCTCGCGTCCGAACAGCGCCTTCACCATGCGGCGCACGGCGGGGTCGTCGTCCACGAGCAGGATGGTGCGCTTCACGGCGGGCGCGGCCTGCGGCTCGGGCGTCTTGCGCGGCGCCGCGGCGGCCGCGGCGGGAGCGGCTGGTAGGTCGACGAGGAACGCCGCGCCCCCGTCGGAAGGTCGCTCCACGGTGATGCGCCCGCCGTGCGCCTCGACGATCGAATACGTGATCGACAGGCCCAACCCGGTCCCCTGGCCCGGCTCCTTGGTCGTGAAGAACGGCGTGAAGAGCTGGGGCAGGACGTCGTCCGGGATCCCAGGGCCGGTGTCGGCGACCCGCAGCCGCACGCGGTCGTCGAACCAGGTGCTCAAATGGATCACCTGCGGGCGGCCCGGCGGATTGGTGGTGACCGCCTGCGCCGCGTTGTTGAGCAGGTTGAGCACCACCTGCTGCAGCGCGCGGCGGTCGCCCAGGACCGCGGGGAGGGGCGCCAGGTGCTTCTCGATCGTGACGTCCTTGAGCTTCAGGTCGTAGCTCATGAGGATGAGGGTGCGCTGGATCACGTCGTTCAGGTCCACCGGCGCCTGCTCGGCGGGTCCCTTGTGGGCGAAGGTGAGTAGGTTCCGCACGATGCGCCCGGCGCGGTCCGCCTGCTCGTGGATCACCCGCAGGTGCCCGCGGTCCTTCGTGCCCAACTCCTTCTGCTCGAGCAGGAACTCGGACAGCCCGGCGATAGAGGTGAGCGGGTTGTTGAGCTCATGGGCCACGCCCGAGACGAGCTGGCCCACGGCCGCGAGCTTCTCGCTCTGGATCAGGTGCGCCTCCATCGCCTGCTGATCGGTCACGTCCTCGACCAGCACCACCACGCTCTGGTCGGCCGCCGGCACCGGGATGCGCGCGGCGTTTACGCGCAGCGTCCGCCCCCCCCCCCCCCCCCCCCCCCCCCCCCCCCCCCCCCCCCCCCCCCCACCCCCCCCACCCCCCCC
>Ga0134088_10000665_pt1 | contig 12326 bp, 13 predicted proteins | sample 15_taG_3_FD_94461 | JGI IMG/M metagenome (GOLD analysis project Ga0134088, IMG submission 94461) | Grasslands soil microbial communities from the Angelo Coastal Reserve, California, USA - 15_D_Rain_20cm_5_09182015 | ecosystem: Environmental > Terrestrial > Soil > Grasslands ...
AGTGGTCATTGTTTCCAGGGATCGATCTAAAGGCGAGGCTGCCCTCGCGGAGATTAGGAACAAGAGCGGAAACCAAAACGTCGAGCTGATGGTGGCCGACCTCTCCTCGCTTCAGTCTGTCCGTGATCTAGCTCGAGATTTTGCTACAAAATATCGGCAGCTTCACGTGCTGGTCAATAATGCGGGAATTTTCCTGCCCAAACGTGTTGCGACGATCGACGGGCTGGAAACTACTTTCGCCACAAACCACCTAGGCCATTTTCTTCTGACGATGCTGTTGCTTGACACTCTAAAGGCGAGTGCTCCCTCGCGAATCATCAATGTGACCTCGGAGGCGCACCGTAGAAATAAGATTGACTTCGAGGACCTTCAGGGTGAGAAAAAGTACAGTGGATACAGGGCGTATGGACGGTCGAAGCTGGCGAATATTCTCTTCACTTATGAACTTGCGAGAAGGCTCGAGGGAACAGGAGTCACCGCCAACACTCTTCACCCGGGGGTTGTGAGGACGGGTTTCGGGAAGGACCTCGGCGGTTTCATGGCTGTGGGTGTGAGAATTCTCGCTCCTTTCATGATGAGCTCTGGGAAGGCTGCTAAGGCTGAGGTGCGGCTGGCCTCCGCCCCTGAACTGGAGAATGTTAGCGGGAAGTTCTTCAAGAAAGGCAAGGAGGCAAAGTCGTCAGCTGAATCCTACAATGCAGAAGCGGCTCGACGGCTCTGGGAGGTCAGCGAAGAGCTGACTGGGAAAGAAATGCAACGCGTTGCGGCCGCGGCGTGAGCTGACCGTGATGGTATATACAGTGGGCTGTCACAGCGTATATTTTCGTTTGTGATTAATACTAGCGTGGCGAAAGACATGGTGGTAATAGAAGCCGTACTTTCCGAAAGCCTGTTGATCTTGCTGATCCTAACTGCTGGGCTAAGGTCAAAGATGAGGTACTCAGCTATGATGGCAATGGCTGACACCAAGAACCAGGTCAATGTTCCGGTCAGCTCTCCAGGACCCCGCTAAATTCTGACTTAGCCCTTCTGCCCCCGGTTCGCTTCGACAAGGGAGTTCAGCACCGGCAGGGCTAACTCCGGGTCACTCAATCTCCCAGTACATTGAGACACTAGTCTCATGTTCCGCCTGAGCCAACCTGTGTACACCTACTGCTCCTTCCAGCTTCTGGGCTTAGCTGTGACGGAGGAAGGCGCTCTTGTCAATTGGAAAGACAGCCGTTGCACTTGTAGCACTAAGCATCGTGGCATTGGTGTCCTACGCTCTCCTCTCTGGGACTGGGGAGGCAGTGGAGCAAACCAGTTCGGAAATAATGAAGGCGGCTTAGGGCCTCCTGTCCTCAGGACCATTGTGACATTGACGGTTGTAGGTGGCTCCGCTTTCATCACGGGCTTCGGGTTGAGGGATGTCATTGGCCGCGCTGTGGGCAGACGACAACGAAATCGGACGAAACTGTCGGAGCAGAAGAGACCTTGATGGCAGTTCAGCAGAAGCGAAGGTCCTGGACTGCATTCACGACACCTATCTTCCTCGCCGTAAGCATCATCACACTAGCTATTCTCGAGATATACCGGAGGTCGATGGCCGGCCTGTTTACGGATCTGAAGGGCGGTTCGTCGGCTGGCCTGGCACTAGCTTACGCAGGCTCGTTGTCATTGGTCGCCGCCCAGTTCTATACGATCGTCAAGAGAAGCGGATGGATCGGATTCATGAAGAAGATGGCGGAGCACACCCATGGCTGACAGTCCACATCGCTCTGAGCTTCATCGGTCTCATCGCCGTTCTCATCCACGCCGAGTTCCTCTACCGGTTCAGGTACGATGCCCTCTTCGAACACGGCCTAGCAGGCCTTACCACTTGGCTACTCATCGCCTCAAGCGCAAGCGAAGTCTTCGGACGATACATCTACAGAAAATTACCCGCCTTGAAGAAGACCCTCAGCTACTGGAAACCAGCCCACGTGCTGATGACAGGGCTACTGTTCTTCGCCGCAATCTTCTACATGCTCACAGCCTTCGGCGACTAGATAACTTCACACAAGCTAAGCCGGCGGCCTATCTTTCCGGAAGGTATTATTCAACCACTCGTCACAGATAATGGTGGAAGTTGGGAAGGTCTAGTAGAATCATTATGCTGTCACCGCTCTGGGGCCTTGTAACCTTGCTGTATGTGACAGTATGGGGATTTCAAGTACTTCCCATTCTTCTCGGGCTCATCCTAGGAGCGGTTGCCGGAAAGGGCATTGCTCTGAGACCTCTAAGAAGCATTGGGGCGAGGGGAGAGTACACGGTTTCACGACAAAACATCATTGCAAGGTTGGTAGTAGGCCTCGCGGTCTCAGGCGGAAGCCTATTCCTGCTTTGGTCGTTTGTGAGCGACCTCTCCTTTTGGCATGCAATAGTGGAGGGAGGTTACGCCATGAACGTTACTGCGTATGCAGCCCTCGGCGCCAGTTACATGGCGTGGGAAGTCAGAAATGGGAAGCGGATACTCTCGGAAGGATCACTTGGCTACAGAATGTACGCAGTTCCCAAGAATTCTGCCGGCGATCTCATTGAAAACTTTTGCACCTCGTGTGGCGCTGCACTTTTTAGAGATAGCATATTCTGCTCTAGTTGCGGGATCCGGTTACCATAGGTTCGGCTTCAAAAACTGGGACCTATCCACCGGCCCCGCGTGGAGAAGATGATTTCACCTCTCAAGTCTGTAGTTAATTCTAAAAGCCACGGCTTCCAGAAGCCCGTGAGCGAAGACCATGCCTAAGCAAGCTGTTAGGGTTGGCGTGAACGGTTTCGGCGTTATTGGGAAACGTGTCGCTGAGGCTGTGTCAAAGCAGAAGGACATGAAACTTGTCGGGGTGTCGGATGTTGTAGGTGATTATCGAGTTAAGATGGGTGTGAAGAAAGGCTTCCCCATCTACTGCTCCGTGCCAGACAAGCTCCCGGACATGAAGAAGGCCGGGGTCGAGGTCGCCGGGACCCTTGAAGACCTCTTGAAGAAGGTCGATGTTATTGTCGATTGTACCCCTGCTGGTCTAGGCGCGAAGAACAAGGCAGCGTACTATGACAGGGCGGGCGTGAAATCGATCTTCCAGGGCGGGGAGAAGCATGAGCTGACCGGGTCCTCGTTCGTCGCACAGTGTAACTATGAGGAGAACCTGAACAAGCCTGCGACCCGGGTTGTCAGTTGCAATACCACCGGGATCTGCAGAACCGTGGGGACGCTTCAGAATGCTCTAGGGGTAAAGAAAGCTAGGGTTGTCTTGTTCCGGAGGGGAACAGACCCATGGGAGAGCCACAAGGCCGGTCTGATCAACACGGTCGTCCCGGAGGCTCACATTCCATCTCATCAAGGGCCCGATGCGCGGACAGTCCTTCCGAAACTGAACATTACGACTATGGCGGCCAAAGGCCCGTTCAACATTGGACACTTGCACTTTGCAATGGTCCAGCTTAAGGACAGCCCGGAACTAAAGGACGTGCTGAAAGTGTTGAAGGCAGCGCCGAGGCTGGCGCCGGTCAGGATGAGCGACGGAGTCGACAGCATGAACGCGGTAGCCGAGATGATGCGAGACCTAGGCAGGCCACGAGCGGACATGTGGGAAGTAGCCTACTGGGAAGACGTGCTGAGCGTAGAGGATGGAGAAGTGAACATGGTCTACCAAGTACACAACGAGAGTGTGGTTGTCCCAGAGAACGTGGATGCGATTCGCTCCCTGACGGGACTCGAGACCAACTGGAAACGTTCAGTAGCTCTCACAGACGAATCCCTAGGCGCGACCCACAACTTTCTCTCACAATAGTCGAAGCCCGATACGAGTAAAAGGCCCGAAAACGGAAATGAACGATAGTGGCCCAGTTGCGGCATCTCCGCCATTTAGGTTTCTTATCGGCAGTGCCAGGGGCACTGTTCCTCGCTCTAGGACTCGTTTTCGATAACCCTTTGGAAGTGCTCCTGGGTGCTTCCCTTGTTGCGGGCGTGAGCGCATCTTTTCTCAAGCCTTCTGTGGCTTCGATTCTAGTCATCTTCGTCACCGCGCTTGGCGCTGCAACAACCGTAGTCGGCGTTGGCGCAGAACACTGGGACACCGTTGTTCCCCGATGTTTGTCTTCAATCGCTCTTGGTGTAAAGGTTAGCACCGATGATCATGGAGTCGTTGTCATTTTCTGGAGTGACCCACAGAGAAACGCGGCCTACATATCTTCAAAATACGGCGCTCCAATCATAGATGTGTACGCCGATCGACGGGTCGGTTTCGGCCCTCATGAGGTCAGGTCCTTCCTAAGGTCTGTTATGTGTGAGATTTCGGTCGAAGAGGCAACTCCTATCGCCGGCTTTTTCAGCTTTTAACCCGGAACTCGGGATACAGGGGTTTCACTAACCATGTTGTCTCCATCTCTCCATCTCTTGGCAGCTGGTGGTTAGTATGGATTCCAATTCGGCCAGTGTTTGGGGGAGGACTCTTGCTGCAACTGGGGGAACGCTGGGCCTTCTAGTATCTGGGCTCGTCCTGGCTCTCACTTCTGGCTATCTCTCGTTAACAGAGGAACTCTACGGGGTCTTTTTTATGACGGGGCCATTGCTCGGCGTTGTAGGTAGTTTTCTCCCGAGAATCAGCAACAAAGTGAGGGGAGGAATAATGTTTGGAGGCGTGCTGATTGTGCTAGCGTTTTGGGGCAGGGTTGTCTCTTCGAACATTCCAGGTTTCATAGGTCCAGGCCCATTAGAATTGTCACTAGTCTTCGTGTTTTCCTGGACAATCATGATTGGCATCGGAGGTGTTCTAACATTTCGCTTCAGGCAAAACCCATAGTGTTCAAGGCCGCAAAGATCCTAGCTTACGAAGCAGATGACTCAAGGTGACGGTCGGTGAGCGCTTACATTGGTGCTGCAACCAGCCAGGTGGTCATCAGGTTCTGACGAGGTAATGGAAACCGACAAGCTAAAAGTGGACGTTAAGTTAGGCGATTCAAAGTTCTTTCTCCGCAAGGCTTACTTAGGATTTGTCTTCGGCCCCGAGGAAGTGCAAGGATGGAATCCCTCGCCGCATCACAATACCGGTTGACCCGGAAAGTGGCGAGATCAGAAACCCCCATATGAAATCAGGGCGCGAAGCCCTTGAAAAGTGGAGTATTACTCCTGATAATCTCATCCAAGACTTCAGGACTTGGATTACGAACCACTGCAACCTCCTGACTAGTGACACGCTTCGGCCGTTGGATTACTTGTCCTATGATGTTTCGACTCGTCGTTTGACTACGACTTTCCAGGTCATACAAGTACTCGGGACTCGCGCGTTCATGGTCTTGGGTAGGAGGCTGTGTCTATTTCGCTTGCTTGAGCAGAGAAATGGTCGGGAAACAAGAATTCTAGCCGTAGTCGACACTGCACAGGGTCTGAGGCTTATGCAAAAGCTCAGACCCCTCCGACGCTTTGTCGAGCCGGTCATAGAGAACGCTCTTCCTCCCATTTTGAAACGCTTTCTGAAGGTACATTTGGTAAGTCTTCGAGGCATGTCGCCGGAAGACGCTTGCGTCGTAATGCCAAAATCAGACTGCTCTCCGCTTGTGGTCTTCAAGGACAAGACCAAGTACCTCAGCGTGCCTTTGGAAAAGGTGTTAAGGGACCTAAATGACCGGTACGCCGAGCTAGAGCTCGCTCAGATGACTCCCGACCTCTCAATCAGAACCTCCGGCCCAGTGTGGTTGGAGGTGACTGGTCGAGGGGTCATAGGCTAGACACAACGATTTCGAAGTCTCTTACCCGTCTCTTTTTCTCCCGCCGCACGGCGGCGCCTTCAAACACGATGTATTACCAAAATGCCCAAGCTGTGGAGCGGTTCTGAGCATTCCAGAGTGGCCTGATCGGTCCAAATTGGATGTAACGGCTTACGTCGTGGTTGACCGGCAGATAGACGGCGAGAAGCGGAGTCCATGGCGTTAGCAGAGTTCGGCGTACGGATTAACGGGACTAGAGCTAGATAGAACTCGTAGGAAACGCTCGTTGAATCTCCCCGTTCTCTTTTTCGCAGAAATGATACTCGGTTCCTAGCTTCAGCCCTCCCATCCCGCGTGGGAGAATCTTCGAATACTGGGAGTTCCTACGAATGAGACTGGAGTCATGTATCATTGGTAAAGAGTTCTGGAAAGATTGAAACTAAGCTGATCCATTCTGGTGAACCTATCCCCCGAATTTACGGCTCTGTTGTCATGCCAGTTTTTCAATCGGCTATGTTCGAGTATGCGGGTGAGAGGAGCTATGATGATCTGAAGTACATTCGGTTGAACAACACGCCAAACGCGGTCGCCCTATCAGCAAAGCTTGCCGCGTTAGAGAACGCCGAGGCCGCACTCGTCACCGCGAGCGGAATGGCCGCTATCAGCACCACTCTACTAACCCTCCTCTCCACCGGCGACCACGTACTCGCCCAAGACTGTCTCTACGGTGGAACACACGACTTTGTCACCCGTGACCTGGAAAAGTTCGGCATCTCCTTCGACTTCATCGAGGGCAACAACCCCGACTCCTGGAAGAGCAAGCTACGGCTGACAACCAAGGCCATCTACGTCGAAGCAATCTCCAACCCGTTGATGCGGGTTCCTGACCTGGACGCTGTCGTCTCGTTCGCCCGAGCCCACCACCTCGTCAGCGTCGTTGACAACACCTTCGCCAGCCCCATCAACTATCGTCCTCCTGAGCACGGCTTCGACCTCTCCCTGCACAGCGCCACGAAATATCTCAACGGCCACTCGGACATCGTCGCCGGCGCCGTAATAGGCCCGTCCAAACTGGTCGAGCAGGTAACCCACCGGCTCAACCATCTGGGCGGCAGCCTCGACCCCCACGCTGCCTTCCTCCTCCACCGCGGCGTCAAAACACTCGCCGTCCGAGTCAAACAACACAACACCAACGCACAGCAGATCGCAGAGTTCCTGGAACAACAGCCGAAAATCCTCCGCGTGAACTATCCAGGATTGAAAAGCCACCCTCAGCACGCGAGAGCCAGCAAACTATTCGACGGCTACGGTGGAATGATGAGCTTCGAGCTGAAAGGCGGAGTAAAAGCGGCCGAATCCTTCATGCACAACACCAAACTCCCTGTTATAGCCCCGAGCCTCGGCGGTGTCGAAACACTCCTCACAAGACCCGCAGTCACATCACACTCCGGAATGACCAGAAAAGATCGAGAAAGACTCGGAATCACAGAAGGACTAATCCGACTCTCTGTTGGAATAGAAGCAGTCGAGGACCTCATTGCCGATTTTAGGCAAGCGCTAGACCGAATTTGAGCCTCAAATCAATCGAGGAGGACCTGTTCACGGGAATGGTCACGAGATAGCAAGAAGTGTCCCGTCAAGGGTTCCTATGTAGATGGTCCCGTCAGGTGCTATGGAAGGCGAAGAATAGAAAATGAAACACACGCAGCCAGGGCCCCCGAATCCGCCCCACTTCAGGGTTCCATCTGGGTTCAAAGCGACCACCGGGTCATCTACTCCAAAGTAGATCGTGCCATCAGAGCCAATTGCCGCTGATGAACGGATTTCGGGCAGGACATATTGCCACAACAAAGTGCCATCACGCTTAATGGCGTAGAGACCGTAACTTCCCGCACCCGCGCCGACGTAGACCGTTCCTTTGGGACTGACCGCCGGTGAATCATCGTTCGGGCAACTATTAGGATCAGAGAATAGTTGACAGTTCGGCGAAATCAGAAACCTCCAGACCACATTACCACCACGATTCACTGCGTAAAGGTAACCATCTCTACTTGTCACGTATACAATTCCTCCTACTCCTATTGCCGGGGATGAGATTACCCCCGCGCCAGTCTTGAAGTCCCACTTGAGTGACCCGGATAGGGAAATCGCATATAGCCTAGAGTCATTGCTTCCAACGTAAATCAGCCCTTGGTCAGGGCCCATGAAATCGATTGCTGGAGACGAAACCACTGCTCCCCCGGTCGCGAACTTCCAGTTCAGCTGCCCATTCTTGGATATTGCATAGAGGTTGTTGTCGTCGCTGCCTACATAGATAGTGCCATCTCTTCCAATGGCAGGAGATGACTGGATCGGGCCTGATGTGGAAAATTGCCAGTTCAAAGTTCCATTCGCGAAGAGAGCGTAAAGATTGCCGTTAGAGCTCCCCACGTAGATGATGCCGTTCGAGTCGATTGCTGGAGAAGACTCTGGACCGAAACAGCAACCAACGAACGAGTCGAACGTTTGGAATCTCCATTTCAAGGCGCCATTTGAATCAAGAGCGTACAGATGCCCACTGCGACTCTGCACGTAGACATTGCCGTTCGCATCTATGGCAGGGGTTGAGTCAATCCCTTCCCCTGCCGTGTCGAAACTCCATTTTAGATGAAACGTCTGTGCCCCAAGATAGGGGGACCTGCCAGTATGGAGCAGGTCATGACGAAACATTGGCCAAGCAGTATTGCCAAGTGTCGGAGTGGTGGAGAGTTCAGCTGCTGAAGTGCTCCAGCTCGAACTCAGCATTACCCCAATGAGACAGAAGGAAGCAATCCCGCCCAGGCCTCGCATGTGCCACTCGGTCCGCGCATCTACCCTATTAATGAATAGGATATCGTTAGCAAACGCTGAACGCAAGCTCAGCTAGCATTACGACAAGCCGATTCTTTCGCGTAGCTTCTTGTAACGTGGGTCTGCCCTAAGGCTGTCAAAGAGAGGCATGCTCAGAAGGGTGAGCGTGCTGCTGTGGTCTTCGACAGCTCTCTCCAGCCACTCGAACGCCGGGGTTCTTCTCCCCGAGCACCGCGTAGACCGCCGCGATGACGGTGCCCGGAACGTAGGTCTCGCTTGCAACTCTTCTCAGTTGTTGAACAACTACCTCAACGTCATCCTTCCTATCAGCCGCCATGCAAGCGTAGGCCAGCGCAGCTCTTACCCAGACATTGTCATGTGACCTACCAAGCGCCTTCTCGATCTCTGCCGTGCCCTCCTCAATGGATGACGTAGAAACAAGGGCTGTTCCAAGTTCCGCACGAGCGAACCAGTACTCAGGGTTCACTTTCAAGACCCGCTGGAGTTGTCTTATTGCGTCCTCACGCCGACCTGCCCACAGCAGGACCCTCCCTGTATTGGCGGCGATTATCAGCGAAAAGGGATCAAGTTTCCCTGCTTCACCCATCTCTCTAATCGCTTCATCCCATCTCCTTTCGGCCGTTAGGAGTTCGTAAGCGTACCAGTAGTGGGCGTTTGCGTAGCTGGGGTTGAGTTCAAGAGCGTGGCGATACTCTCTCTCGGATCCTTTCCAGTCCCGTTTCATGTGCGCCAAACATGGCGCCATGGAGGTGTGTGCTTCCGCAAGAGTATCATCCAATTCTAGGGCCTTGGCCGCATACTCCAAAGCCTTCGGCCATGCTACTTGTGGACGCATCAAACTCCAGCCCTCCAAAAGGCCGTAGCAGCCTGAGAGACCAGCGTAGGCGGCCGCGTATCCCGGGTCGTGTTTGACCGCCTCCTCGAAACAGCCTATCGCCCTGTAGAAGCCGTCCAGTGTCCTTTGATTCACAAGACTCCGCGCTTTCAGGAACAGCATGTACGCCTCAATATTCCTAGTAGGAACGGTGGCCAGCCTCTGCTTTTCATTGGCGAGGAGACGAACTTTGAGAACTTCCGCCACGTTATGGGATATGTCGCTCTGGATTGCAAAGATGTCCTCAGGACCCCTATCGTAACTTTCTGCCCATTCATGCTTGTCCTGCGCGGCATCAACCAGTTGAACTGTGACTCGAACCTTGTTACCGGCCTTCGCGACGCTACCTTCAAGAATAGTCCCAGCTTGGAGCTCCTCAGCCACGTCCCGGATGGGCTTCGGGTTCTTTCGATACTGCATCATGGACGTCCGGGAAACAACGCTGACCTCACGAATCTTCGAAATTGTCGCAATAAGCTCCTCAGTTATCCCATCTGCAAAGTACTCGTCGTTTGGATCAGGACTCATGTTTGAAAAAGGGAGGACGGCTACTCGTCGCCTATCCAGCCCCCGGGAACCTTTCTTCACATCCTCCTCCGGCCGAGAAGGCCCATTGATCCATCCCTTGAGCTCGCCTGGACCCGACAAAAAGTCATCAGGTTAAGGACCGATCTGTCCTCAAATAAAGAGGTGTACCCCGATATCCATGATTCTTAAGCGGGGTCGGGCGCTCTTCCCCTTGAGTCACGTCCGTGTTGAAGATTCGGAAAGATTGGGGGAGTGATGTTGGATGCTTGCTCTAGTGTCTCAGTAGTCAAGGGTACCCTTCAAAGTGGCTGAGAAGGTTCCTGAAGTCATCGCGGTGAAAACTACAGATACTTCGAGAGTTCCGGAGCCGGAGGCGTCTGCGAAGCGCCCGGTGCCTCACGTTATGGTGAAGGGCCAAGTAAGCCGGAATACGCTCGGATCGGAGGTTGGACAAATGGTATCGGTCGTCGACAAGAAGACCTGGTCACCATTTGCTGCCGTGAAAACATGTTCCTCGGTCTCCTCCAATCCGCCGCATTCAGCTCGGCCGGTAATCGTGCCCACGCCAGCAGACACCGTCTTTCCAAGATGCTGGACGTGGCCCGTGCCGATGATGGCAGCCGTGGTTGAGGATGTATCGGTGAAACTGCCCGTGAGAGTCCCGTTGAATGGTCTTGAATGCGATGCGAACGCTACCGGAAACGCTCCAAGCACAGCAAGAACAGCAAAGATAGGTGAAGTCAGAAACAACCTTTTCATTCTTATCTCTAATCACCTCCGTCCCGGATTTATCGTCAGCAGGAGACCCAGCGGTTTCGGCTCGCGGAGCGACCGGTCGCGTTCCTGTTTATACTTCTAGGCTGGACACAGTAGACCCACCGTGGCTGCGTCGAACACAATGGGTCAACGGCGAGCGATAGATTGCACTTTGCCCGGTCGATTGCTGTGTCATAGTTGTGCTATCCGAGGAATGAAAGAGGTGTTAGAAGTATTCACCCTATGCTTTGGTCCACTAACAATGACACACACGCGCCCCTAAGGTTCCGACGGTGTCCTTAGCAGAAGCTTGCCTCTACCAGATTCTAGAAATCCAGTCCTTAGTTTTTATAAAGATTACAGCTCGCCCACTGCCTTTTCGAGGAAAAACATCTTGCTGAAAAAATCCACGACAAGTCTCATCCTAGCCCTACTCGTAATCACCATAACCTCCACCTCAATACTCCCATCCTATGCCACAAACAGTATCAGCCAAGCAAAATCATCAAAACAACTGGACGACTACTTCACCGATGTAACCGCCCTCTCGCCGAGCTTCGGGGGAATGTTCCTCGCCAATGGCGCACTCAACATCTACCTCAAGAATCCCTCCGAGAAAGCCAAGGCAGTCGACGCAATAACAGCGGTCTTCGGTAGAGAGCGCATCCCAGCCGGAGGAGTCCAAGTCCTCAAAGGCGACTACGACTTCCACCAACTCAAAGAATGGTACAACCGAATAGGCAGCGTGTTCAACATCCATGGCGTCGTCTACACCGACATTGATGAAAGAGCCAACCGGCTAACCGTTGGCGTTGAGAACCAAGCAGCCGCAGAAGCAGCCCAGCAACAACTCGCCACCCAAAGAATCCCGAGCGCAGCTGTCAACATAATCGCCACAGAAGGCATCGTACCCCTCGTCACCCTCCAAGACAGAGTAAGACCAATCCAAGGCGGATTGCAGATCCAATTCTCCAACTTCCTCTGCTCGATCAGCTTTAACGGCATACGCTCCGGAACCGCTGGCTTCCTGACAGCTTCCCACTGCACCGACATCCAGGGAGGCGTCGAGTCAACACAGTACTACCAGCCCCTCACAGCCGGCGGCAACTTCATCGGAACCGAGATAGCAGACCCGGTCTACACTAAGGCCAAATGCCAAGGAGCAGGAATCCACGGCAACAAAGTCTGCAGATACAGCGATAGCTCATTCGAACAACTCGCCTCCGGAGTCACACAAGATCTCGGCTCCATCGAGAAGACCGACAGCGTCAACACCGGGTCCCTTAACATCGCCGGAAGCTTCCGAATCACCAGCGAAGGACCATCAGTCGTCGGACAGACGGTCAACAAGGTCGGACGAACAACAGGCTGGACACAGGGAGTGGTCACTAACACGTGCGTTAACACAGGCGTCTCAGGCTCCAAGATCGTCCAGCTATGCCAAGACTTTGTCAGCGCAAACGTTGGCCCAGGCGACAGCGGCTCTGACGTCTTCTCCATAACGTCCGGCAACGATGTCCAGCTACGAGGAGTCCTCTGGGGAGGAAACGGCGCTGGAACACAATTCGTTTACAGTCCAATAGCCAACGTCGAACGCTCA
>Ga0134088_10000675_pt1 | contig 12249 bp, 15 predicted proteins | sample 15_taG_3_FD_94461 | JGI IMG/M metagenome (GOLD analysis project Ga0134088, IMG submission 94461) | Grasslands soil microbial communities from the Angelo Coastal Reserve, California, USA - 15_D_Rain_20cm_5_09182015 | ecosystem: Environmental > Terrestrial > Soil > Grasslands ...
CGGCCCCGAGCCGCGCCATCTCGGTGCCGATCGGCCCCAGACCGACGATGCCGAGCGTCTTGCCGCGCAATTGCATGCCGACGAAGCGGCCCGGCTCCCAACGGCCCTCGCGCACGCTGACGAACGCGGGCCCGACGTGGCGCGTGAGGGCCAGCATCATGGCCAGCGCGTGCTCGGCCACCGACGTCGCGCCGTAGTCCGGCGTGTAGGCGACGACGACGCCCCGGCGCGTGGCCTCGGCCACGTCGATGCAGCTGTTGTAGCCGATGCCGAGAAAGCTGATGAAGCGCAGGCGCGCGCACGCGCGCAGCACCTCGGCGTCCATCTCGGAGTAATCGAGGACGACCACCTCGGCCGGCTGCAGACGGCCGATCAGTGTCGCGCGGTCCGGCGGCGGCCCATCGTAGAAGTCGACGTCCCCGAGCTTGCGCAGCGGCTCGAGCTCCGACGGGTCCTGCACGCAGCCGGCCCCGTCCGGGAAGACGATGCGCATGGCGCAGATGTTGTACCGTACTGACCGCCGTGTCCACCGACCATTTGGGTGCCCTGCGCGCGTGCTGGCATCCCGTCGCGTACGCCGCCGACGTCGCGGCTGCGCCGCAGGCCACGACGCTCCTCGGTGAGCCGCTCGTTCTCTGGCGCGACACGCGGGCCGCGGTGCACGCGTTTCGCGACGTCTGCGTGCACCGCGGGACGGCGCTCTCGCTCGGCGGCGTAGACGGCGACGAGATCGTCTGCGCCTACCACGGCTGGCGCTACGGCGCAGACGGCGCCTGCACCCGGATCCCGCAGCTTGCCGAGCCCACGCGGGTGCCGGCGCGGGCGCGGGCGCTCGTGTATGCCACGTGTGAGCGGTACGGCATCGTGTGGGTGGCGCTCGACCCGGCGGCGCGGCCGATCCCGGACGTGCCGGAGCTCGAGGACGCCGCCTGGCGCATCGTGCGCACGGGACCGTTCGCCTGGGCGTGCGACGCCTCGCGCCAGGTCGAGAACTTCACCGACTTCGGTCACTTCCCCTTCGTTCATCCGGGGCTGCTCGGCGATCCGGCCCACGCGGTCGTCGCCCCGTACGACGTCACGATCGACGGCGCCGTGCTGCGCTACACGTACGGGCGGCCGGACGCGCCGAACACCGCGCAGTTTCCGGTCTTCGCCGCAGAAGAGCGCAAGGAGGCGACCCGGCGCACGCGTTACGCGCTGCATCTGCCGTACACGATCGTCGAGCACATCGACTGGGGTGGCGCCGACGGGCTCGTGTACTTCTTCGCCTCGCAGCCCGTCGCCGACGCCCGGTGCGTCGGGTACTGTCTGGTCGCGCGCAACTACAATCTCGAACAGCCGGACGAGGTCATCCAGGCGTTCGAGCGGACGATCTTCGGGCAGGACCAGCGCGTGGTCGAGTCGCAGCGACCCGACCGCGTGCCGTTCGATCTCGCGGCCGAGCTGCACCTGACCTTCGACGCCGTGGCCGTCGCGTATCGGCGCGCGATGAGGGCGCACGGCTTCGGGTGATCCTCGCCGCGTTCCGCGTCAAGAGCTTCCGCTTCCAGTGGCCCGCCGATCTCCTGACGTCGTGGGCGTTCGAGATGGAGACGCTCACACTCGGCTGGTACATCATGACGCAGACGGGCTCCGTCCTGCTGCTGACGGCGTTCGGCTCGCTGCAGTTTCTCGGCACCCTCGCCGCGCCGGGCTTCGGCGTGCTGGCCGATCGGCTCGGCGCGCCGGCGCGATGCTCTGCGCGATGCGCGCCGGCTACGCCGCGCTGGCCGCGGTCCTGATGGCGCTCGCGCTCGCCGGTCTCGTCACGCCGACCTGGGTGCTCGTCCTCTCGACGCTCGGAGGACTCGTCCGCCCCAACGACATCGTCATGCGCAACACGCTCATCGGCGACACCATCCCGGCCGCGCACCTGATGGGTGCGCTCGCGCTGTCGCGCGCCACGCAGGATTCGGCGCGCATCGGCGGCGCGCTGGCCGGGGCCGGCTTGTTCGCCGCGCTCGGGCTCGGCCTGACCTACGCGGTCGTGAGCTCCGTCTACCTCGCGAGCCTCGCGCTCACACTCGGCGTGTCGCGGCGGCCGCCCCTGCCCGATCCCGCCGGGCCGCCGCGCGCGGCGATGCGGGCGGCATCGGGCTGGCGCGATCTCTTCGATGGAATGGCGTACGTGCTCACGACGCCCGCGTTGCTCGCCTTGATGCTGCTGGCGTTCGCAATCAACCTCACCGCGTATCCCATCTCGGGCGGCCTGCTACCCTACGCCGCCGAGCGCGTCTACCACGCCGATGCGCGCGGACTCGGCCTGCTCGCCGCCAGCTTCGCGCTGGGCGGGCTGCTGGGCTCGATCACGATGGTCGTCACGGGTGGTCCGCGGCGCCCTGCGCGCGCGACGCTCGTGCACACCGGGCTGTGGTACGCGCTGCTCCTGGCGTTCGCGCACGTCGAGCGCATGGGCGTGGGCATGGCGACGCTGCTCGTCGCGGGCTTCGTGCAGAGCGTCGCAATGATCTCGATGTCGGCCACGCTCCTGGCCGACGCGGATGCGGGCTTTCGCGCGCGCGTCATGGGCGTGCGGATGCTCGCGGTCTACGGCCTGCCGCTCGGGCTGCTCGCGGCCGGGCTGCTGATTCCGCGCGTCGGCTACCAAGGCGCGCTCACGCTCTACACGACGCTCGGCCTCGCGATCACCCTCCTGATCGGGCTCGGCTGGCGCGTCGCGCTCTGGCGCGCGCGCTGACGAGGCCGCTCAGCTCGGCGTGGCCGCCTTCAGGTCGTCGAGCTGGCGCCGCACGCCGGCCACCATCGACGCGAGATCCGACGTGAGCATCACCAGGTCGAAGCCGCGCTTGATGGCGCCGGCCGCGAAGGCGGCGCTCGCGCAGTGCATGCACGCTTTCTTGCCGTGCTTCTGCGCGGTCTCGCGGATCCGGTCGCAGGTGGCCATGTGCTTGGGATCGGGGTTGTCCGGGCGCGGGGTCATGTCGATGGCGAAGGCCAGGTCGGAGGGGCCGATGTAGACGGCGTCGAGCCCGGGCGTGGCGCAGATCGCGTCGAGGTTGGCGAGGCCTTCCTTGGTCTCGACCATGCCCATCACCACGATCTCGTCGTTGGCCTTGGCCACGTAATCGGCGCCGCCGTAGTGCACGGCCCGTACGGGGCCGGACGAGCGCATGCCGACCGGCGGATAGCGGCACGCCGCCACGGCCTTGGCCGCATCCTCGGCCGTATTGATGAGCGGCACGAGAATGCCGTAGGCGCCGAAGTCCAGCGCCTTCATGATCGTCGCCGGGTCGTTCCACGCCACGCGCACGACCGGCACGGTGTCGGTCTGCGAGATGGCCTGCAGCATCGGCCAGAGATTCGCCATGTCGGTGAGGCCGTGCTGCATGTCGACGACGAGGGCGTCGAATCCCTGCCGCGCCATCACCTCGGCGGTGAAGCCGTTGGAGATCGAGAGCCAGCCCATCGTGACGCAGCGTCCCTCGCGCCAGATCTGCTTCATCCTGTTCGGTCGCATCGTCGCACCTCGGGGGTTGTGGGTGTCGTCGCCCGGCGAGCGCGAAGCGTAGCATACGGCGTAGAATCCGGCGCAGGACGACAGAGGTTCCCCCGCACCCGGAGGATGGCGGCATGGCCCGACCCGTCGCGTACCCCGATTCCATCGAGCCGCTCGTGCGCTTCGTCGAAGACACGTCTCCCGAGCAGATCGTCGCCCGCACCCACGAACGCCTCACCGCCGGCACCCCGGTGAAAGACATGCTGCTGGCGTCGGCGCTGGCGGTCGTGCGCTCCTCGGACTTGCCTCCCGGGCATCACGGCGGTCCGCTTCACCCGCTGGCCGGGCTGCACGCCGTGCGCCACATCGCGGCGCGGCTGCCCGGCGAGTACGCGCAGCTGCCCGTGATCCAGAACGTGGCCGTGGCCAACAAGCACATCCACTCGCCGGCCATGGGGCCGTTCATCCTGCCGGAGGCGCAGCCGGTCTCCGAGCGCGAGGACGTCGAGGCCACGCTCGAGTCGATCCGGTTCGCGGCCGGGCGCGGCGTGTATCACGCGTGCGATCACTATTTTCTCTACTTGATGCAGCGGCTCTCGCCGATGCAGGTGCTCGAGCATCTGCTCGAGATCGCGATCCCGAAAAACCAGATCGACGATCACTACTTCCTGTTCCCGGTCTTCACGTGGCGCGCGCTCGAGTATCTGGGCTGGCCGTACGCGAAGTTCATCGGCCGCGCGCCTGTGCGCTACGTGACGCGCCCCACCGTGCCGGCGTCGCTGGAGGACGTGGATGCGCTCATCGCCCAGTTCGGGCTGCTGGAGCGCGGGCTGCGCGTCGCCACCGGCGACGACGAGACGGCCGCCGTCACCGCGCTCGCCGACGAGATCGGCCGCTGCAACAAGTTCAGCGAGGTGCCCGGGACGCTGGCACGGGCGCTGGCCGACGGCCTGTCGCTCGACGGCGCCGGTGAGGCGCTGTCGGTGGGCGGGTCGACGCTCTTCCTGCGCTCGCAGACGGGCAACCCGATGGACGTGCACATCAACACCGGCGCCAACACGCGACGCTATCTGCTGAGGCAGGCGGAGCTCTCCCTGCGCACGAAGCTGCGGGCGCTGCTCGTATGGAACACGGGGCCCGAGGTGCTCATGGCCCAGCGCATGCTCGCGCCCGATCTCCAGCCCGAGCCCGGGCGCGTGGCGGCGCTCCCGCCGCGCTCGCAAGCCGAGCTGCTGGGCGACATCGAGGCGCTGATCTCACGCCTGCCGGTCGGCGAGCGGCTGCCGAAGGCGAATGTCGCGACGTGGCGCTCGACCGACGAGGTCAAGCAGGCGGCCGCCCTCGCCCAGCGGTACGCCGACTGCGGCTATGCCCCCGACGCGCTGATCACGCAGCTCGGCAAGATCGCGTGCCGCGACAACTTCAGCGAGATGCACGCGCTGAAGCACCACCAGGCGACGTACGAGGAGTTCCACGCCACGCGCCCGTCGCTCCGCTGGCGCCACCTGGTGGCCGCGGTCCAGGCGGCGGCGATCTCGCACGGCCGGATTCAGGACGTCTGGGAGCACGCGGCCGAAGTGATGGCCGTTCACTCGGCCGTCGTACCACCGTCGATCACGAGCTCGCTGCCCGTCACATAGGACGACTCGTCCGACGCCAGATAGAGAACGCCGTAGGCGGAGGTTGTCCCGGGCATGCTGGATGGCCGTCGCGCCGCCAGCGTGGTCAACACGTCGTGCTCGATGCTATCTTCGGCGGCGCCATCTCATCCAGACAAAGGAGACCTCTATGGCTCAGGCCACATTGCCGCCGTGGATCCAGACGCTGCGCCAGCGCGCTCCCGAGTTCGCCGATGGCTACGTGGCGCAGCGCGAGCGCATCCTGCGCGACGGCGCCATTCCCGCCAAGTACAAGCACCTGATGACGATGATCGTGGACGCGCTGCTGGCCCACCCGGACGGCGTGGCCACCATCGCCAACCGCGCCCGTGCCGCCGGCGCCTCCGAAGCCGAGATCGGGGAGGCCGTCGAGGTCGCCTATCTCTTCGGCGGGACGCCGGCGCTGGTGACCGCCGTGAACGCGTTTCGTCCGTCCTGAGCGAGGGAGCCGACCATGATGCTCGATCGCTTCAAGGTCCCGGCGAAGGACCAGGTGCTGGTCTCGGAAACGGACCTGCGCCGCACCGTGACCCAGATCTTCGAGAAGCTCGGCGTGAGCGCGGAGGACGCCGCCGACGCGGCGGACGCGCTGACGATGACCGACCTGCGCGGCGTCGAGACGCACGGCGTGTCGAACATGCTGCGCGCCTACGTCCGCGACTACCGCGCGGGCAAGCTCGATCCGCGGCCCGGCTGGCGGATCGTGCGCGAGTCGCCGGGCACGGCGGTCATCGACGCCGAGCGACGGCTCGGCATCATCGTCGGCCCCAAGGCGATGCGGCTGGCCGTCGACAAGGCGCGCGCCGTCGGCGTGGGCGTGGTGACCGTGTACAACAGCGGCCACTTCGGCGCGATCGGCCACTTCGCCATGCAGGCGGCCCAGCAGGACATGATCGGCGTCTGCTTCACCGGCGCCAGCGTCAGTGTGGTGCCGACGTTCGCGGCCAAGCCGATGATCGGCACCAACCCGATCGCGATCGCCGCGCCCGCGCGCCGCGAGGCGCCGCTGCTCTTCGACGCCGCGACCTCGGCGATCGCGGGCAACAAGATCCGGCTGGCGATTCGGCTCGGCTCGCCGCTGCTGCCCGGCTGGGTCTCGGACAAGGAGGGCAACCCGATCACGGAGGAAAAGCCGGTCTTCGACCGCGACGAGTACTACCAGCTGCCCCTGGGCGGCACGCGCGAGCAGGGCTCGCACAAGGGCTACGGGCTCGCGCTCATGGCCGAGGTGCTCTCCTCCGTGCTCGCGGGCGCGCTGCCCACGATGCTCGCGGCGGGCGGCGGCAGCAAGAATCACTTCGCCGCGTACGACATCGCCGCCTTCACGGACGTCGAGCACTTCAAGGACACCATGGACCGCATGCTCGAGACGCTGCGCACGGCGACGCCGGCGCCCGGCCAGGAGCGCGTGCTCTATCCCGGCCTGTCGGAGTTCGAAGAGACGCAGCAGCGGCGGGCCAAGGGTATTCCGCTGCACAAGGAAGTGCTGCAGTGGTTCGGCCAGTGCACGCGTGAGCTGGGCGTCCCACCCCTGCCTACGCTGGGCGGACCCGTTTAGGGTGGTTTTGGCCTGAATCGGCATCGAAAAGTAGAAAGGCGTTCGAGCGCCGACCTGTCGAGCGTCTTAAAACAGGCACAAGCGCGACCTGGCAGGCTATGACACACTTGCGGCATGCCGGGCGTCCCTGAAGGGGCCTGGGTCAAGCTCCGCGCGTCCTGGAAGGCGTCGATGCTGCGCGCCCGCGAGGCCTGCGCCTCCAGTCGAAACCTTCGGTATGTTGCCGTGCTACGGCGTGAGCTCTGGCGAAGGATGCCGGGGCGGGATCAATCGTCGGGCAACAAGTAGCCGCACCGCCTCAAACGTCAGGGATTGCAGCGCTGGCAGGGAGGGCGCCCGTCGGCCTTCGCCTTGGCCGCGCTCTCGTAGCTGTCCCAGTAACCCTCGACGTGACCGCTCTTGGTCACGTACGAGCAGCCAGGTCGGTGGTAGGGACGAGTGCCCCTGGGCTCGGTCGGATTGAATTTCGCGGCGACGACCTTCATTGGCTGCGCCCCTACATGGATCAGCGGTCGAGCCAGACGCTTCGCCTCAGCGCGCGTCGCATAGCCGCTCATCTTGATACCGCGCTGACGGGCTTCATTGCCGCTCGTGCGAGCAGCGTCGGCCCGCTGTTGGGCGGCATCCAGCGAGCCCCGCAGCTTCGGGTCCATACCGCAGAATGACACCTCAGTCGTTGGGCAAGTAGCCACGACGGCGCCGTTCGGCTTCCCACAGGCTGTGACATCCGACATGAAGGCGAACCGGCGGGTGCCCGTCGTATTGCGGTTCGTACTCGACCTGGGATGTCAGGATCGGTTGCTCGCAGACCGTGCAGAGCTGACCCCGTCCGTGGCCGGCCCAGAGCTTCACGGGGCTGTCGTGAGGCAGCGTGCCGGCATCGAGCTTATCCCGCACGAGATCAGCCAACGACTTCGGCACTGCACTTCCCCCCGGACGGCCGACACTAGCACAGACGCCGGCCTACCGATTGAATATCTCTATAGGTATGCCCCTTATAAATCAGTGGGTCACTTTTGCGCCTCCGTCGTATGGGGCATGACGACATCAGACATCCCGCTGCACAAGGAAGTGGTGGACCGGTGCGCCCAGTGCACGCGTGAGCTGGGCGTCCCCAACCTGACGACGGTCGGTCGATCCGTTTAGGTGCGTGCCTTTCGGTAGTTACTTCTCGAGTGCCGCCGAGATGTCCCTCAACCTCTTCGCCAGATCTCCGTAGGAGCCACGCTTGAGAATCTGCTGGAACTGGGCCCCATAGTTGTCGATCAAGCTCATGCCTTCGACGTCGAACGAATAGACCTTCCACCGTTCGCCGCCGTGGCGTCTCATGCGATACGTCACGTGACGCTTGCCGCCCTGGCGCTTGATGGTGGCCGTGCGCACGACGGCCCGTTCGCCGTCGATGTTCTCGCCGAGGAACTCGAAACGGTCCGCCTGTGCGAACTGGGCCTTTGCGGTAAACACCAACGCAAAGAAGTGCGCAAAGAGCGTCGTGAACTCCTCGCGTTCGTCGGGCGTCCGCGGTTCCCATTGCGCGCCAAGCACTTCCTGCGCGATCGCCGGCCAGTCGAAGACTTCATCCGCCGCGGCGATCGCGGCCTGTCGGTCCTCCGGGCGTACATCGACCGCGGTGACGATCTGATGGATTCGTTCGATCCGCGTTCGCAGCTCGTCAGTCGGCGTGCCGGCCAGGGCGTGCCACGGCGAGCTCACCGCCGCCACGACAACGAAGAGGATCATCACGGGTACTCTGCTCATCATGGATTCCCTCACACGATTCGCGTCGACAGATCCCGGTGCCGACGCGGGTGTCAAAACGGCGCCCCCGGTCCGATAATGTGGGAGACCCTCATCGATTTGAGCGCCTAAGGTGTTGCCGACGACGGAGCAGGCATGAGCCATGCCAGATGTTCGAGATCGAACGCAGGATTGGGGCTGAGACGATGAACCTGAACGGCTGCGCGGCGCTGGTCACCGGCGGCTCGGGTGATCTCGGCCGTGCGATCGCGCTGGGGCTGGCCGACGCGGGCGCCGACGTCGCCGTCACGTGGATCGGCTACAAGGACGGCGCCGGCGAGACGTGCCGTCGCATCGCGGAGCGCGGGCGGCGCGCGGCCATGGTGCAGCTCGATCAGCGCGACACGGCGGCCATCGCGCCGGCGGTGGACGCGGTGATCGGCGAGCTCGGCCGCCTCGACGTTCTGGTCAACAACGCCGGCTGGAACACCGGTGTGCCGTTCCGCGATCTCGACGGCCTGACGGTTGACATCTGGGATCACATCCAGGAGGTCAACCTGCGGGGACCGTTTTTCCTGGCGCGCGCCGCCGCCGGTCACCTGCGCGCGCACGGCGCCGGGCGCATCGTCAACGTCGCGTCCGTCGCCGGCCTGCGGCCGGCCGGCAGCAGCATCGCGTACGCCGTGGCCAAGGCCGGGCTGATTCATCTCACGCGCTGCCTGGCCGTCGCGCTGGCGCCGGAGGTGACCGTGAACTGCGTGGCGCCGGGGCTGATGGAGGGCACGCGCATGGCCAAGCGGCTCCCCACCGAGGTGGTGGAGAGCACGCGGCGCCTGGCCGTGCTGCAGCGCTCCACGGGCATCGAGGACGTCGCCGCGCAGGTCGTGGCCTTCTGCCGGGCCGAGAGCGTGACCGGCCAGGTGCTCAACATCGACGCGGGCGTTCACTTCCACTGAGCGCGCAGGCGCGGCCGCCGTTTCACGCGCCGCCCCATCCGGTGTCTCAAGAACATCGAGCGTCGTCAGGAGGACTCCATGGCATCCATCCGCAAGGACATCGTCATCGAGGCGCGGCCGGAGGTCGTCTGGGACGCGGTGCGCGACGTCGGGGCCGTGCACGAGCGACTGGCGCCGGGGTTCGTCGTGGACACCCGGCTCGAGGAGGGCGCCCGGGTCGTGACCTTCGGGAGCGGCCTGGTGGCGCGCGAGCTGATCGTCGACGTCGACGATGCGGCGCGCCGGGTCGTCTGGATCGCCGACCTGCTCCCCAACGAGATCGCCGGCTACATCGCCGGGCTCATCGATCAGGCGCTGGGCACGATGAAGAAACCCCTGGAGCGATGACGCCGCATCCGCTCGTCACGCAGCTGCGCTTCACCCGCCGCGAATGGCTCCGCGGGCTGAAGCCCGTGACGGCGGAGGAGGCGGCGCGGCGCTTCGGCCCGATCAACCCGATCGCGTGGATGATCGGCCACCTCGCGTGGCAGGAGCAGCGCTACTTCGTCGAGCTCGCGCAGGCCACGGTGGCCGTGCCGGAGGTCAAGCAGTTCGCGTTCGGCAAGCCGCTCACGGTGCCGCCGCTCGACGAGGCCTGGCGCTGGTGGCGCGCCGTGACCGCGGCCGCGGATCTGTACCTCGACACGCTGACGGGCAATCGGCTCACCCGGCGGTGGAAGCGCGACACCTCCGGCGAGACGCCGGGCACGCGGCTGCACCGCACGACCTATCACTACTGGTTCCACCTCGGCGAGTCGCAGGCCGTCCGACAGCTGCTCGGACACACGAAGCTGCCGACCTTCGTCGGCAGCTTCGGCACGTCTCAGTACTGTCCCGAGCGGTGATCCCTCACGCCTTGAGGAAGCGGAGCAGATCGGCGTTGAGCTGGTCTTTGTGCGTGCTGGGCAGCCCATGCGGCGCGCCGGCGTACACCGCCAGCTGCGCCTTCGGCGCGATCTTGACGGCGGCGTGGGCGGAGGCGCCGATCGGCACGATCTGATCGTCGTCGCCGTGGATGATCAGCGTGGGGACGGTCATCTTCCTGAGGTCGTCGGTCTGGTCCGTCTCGGAAAACGCCTTGATGCAGTCGTAGACGGCCTTGAATCCCGCCTGCATTCCCTGCAGCCAGAACGAGTCGCGCAGACCCTGCGAGACCTTGGCGCCGGGTCGGTTGGCGCCGTAGAACGGCCCCGTCAGATCCTTGAAGAACTGCGCGCGGTCGGCGCGCACGGCGGCGCGCAAACTGTCGAACGTCTCGATCGGCAAGCCGCCGGGATTGGCCGGCGTCTTGAGCATCAGCGGCGGAATCGCGCTGACGAGCACGGCCTTGGCCACGCGGCGCGTGCCGTGCCGGCCGAGGTAGCGCGCCACTTCGCCGCCGCCCGTGGAGTGGCCGACGTGGACCGCGTCGCGCAGATCCAGCGCCTCGACCAGCGCCGTGAGATCGTCGGCGTACGTGTTCATGTCGTTGCCGTCCCACGGCTGGCTCGAGCGGCCGTGACCGCGGCTGTCGTGGGCGATGACCCGGTAGCCGTGCTCGCCGAGGAAGAGCATCTGGTCCTCCCAGGCATCGGCGCTCAGCGGCCAGCCGTGGCTGAAGACCACCGGCTGCCCGCTGCCCCAGTCCTTGTAGTAGATCTGCGTGCCGTCCTTGGTCGTGATCGTGCTCATGCGCTGTTTCCTCGCTTCTGGTGGTCGCGTCGGTTTAGATCTGGGCCATGCCGCCGTCGACGAACAACTCGATGCCGGTGACGTAGCTGCTGTCATCGGACGCCAGGAAGAGCGCGGCCTTCGCGATCTCGTCGGCGCTGCCCATCCGCCCCATCGGAACCGTGGCCACGATATTCTTCTTGAACTCCTCGACCTGCGGCTCGCTCAGCCCCAGGCTATTGAGGCCCGGCGTCTCGATCGGACCCGGGCTGATCGCGTTGACGCGGATCCTGCGCCCCTTGAGATCGACGGTCCAGCAGCGCGCGAACGAGCGCACCGCCGCCTTGGTGGCGCTAGGCCTCGAGGCCCTTGGAGGCGGTGATGGACGCGTTCAGGATGATCGAGCCGCCATCCTGAAGCAGCGGCAGGGCCTTTTGCACCGTGAAGAGCAGGCCCTTGACGTTGGTGCCGAACGTCGTGTCGAACTGCTCCTCGGAGATCGCGCCGAGCGGCGCGAGAACGCCGGAGCCGGCATTGGCGAAGACGACGTCGATGCGCCCTTTCTCGCGCCGTACCGTCGCATAGAGACGGTCCAGGTCCGCGAGCTTCGAGACGTCCCCCTGCACGCCGGTGGCCTGCTTGCCGATCTCCCTCACCGCGACATCCAGCTCGCGCTGACGGCGACCGGCGATGAAGACGTGCGCGCCTTCCTCCGCGAACCGGCGCGCGGTGGCGAGGCCGATGCCGCTGTTCCCACCCGTGATGACCGCGACTTTCCCTTCGAGTCGATTCATGCTCGTCACTCCTTCTTCCTGGCGGCCTCGACGGCCTTGGGTGGTTCGAGCGCGACGCGGACGCCGTCCTTCAGTCCATCCGGCGGGCTCACGATGAGCCGCTCCGCGCCGCCGAGTCCCGAGACGATCTCCACCGATTGCCCGAGGTCGCTCCCCAGCTGCACCGGCAGATACCGCACGGTGCCGTCGTCGCGCACCGCCACCACCTGCGGGCCGGCGGCCCGCGTGACCAGCGCGGTCGCCGGCACGATCCACACGTCGTCGGCGGGAGCCACGCCGAACTTGACCTGCGCGTACATGCCGGGCATCAGCGCGCGGTCGTCGTTGCGCAGCCGCACCTCCGTCAGCAGCGTGCGCGACG
>Ga0134088_10000676_pt1 | contig 12247 bp, 15 predicted proteins | sample 15_taG_3_FD_94461 | JGI IMG/M metagenome (GOLD analysis project Ga0134088, IMG submission 94461) | Grasslands soil microbial communities from the Angelo Coastal Reserve, California, USA - 15_D_Rain_20cm_5_09182015 | ecosystem: Environmental > Terrestrial > Soil > Grasslands ...
GAAGAACCGATGGTCTCGGCGACCAGCGAGACCCGCCAGCCGAAACCGAACGCGAGGCGCGCGCCGGAGAAGAAGTAAGGCAGGATCGTTGGCAAGTAGATTTTGGTCATGATCTTCCGGTTCGGCATGCGCAGTACTTGCGCGAGCTCAATGAAATCGCCGTTCATCGTGCGCGTGCCCTGCCAGACGTTCGTGATGATCAGCGGCATCGCGGTCATGAATACGACGAAGATCGTGGTGGCGTTGGAAATGCCAAACCAGATGATAGCGAAAATCGCCCAGATCGCCGAGGAGACCGTGTTCATGACCGGAATCACCGGCTCGAAGAATTCGCCGACGCGCCTGTTCGCTCCGAGCATGATGCCGAACGGCAGACCCACCAAGGCTGCGACTGCGAAACCCACGCCCACGCGCCAGAATGTGATACCGAGGTTGCTCCAGAGGTCGCCGTTGCCGACGATGAGCTTCAGCGCCTCCCAGACGCGCCTTGGTCCGGGCAGGATGTAATGCGGCACCGACAGCGAAAACAGCCACCAGATCCCAATGATCACAGTGGCCAGCACCAGACGCTGAGCGATCAGGTCAAGCCGCAGCCTGCGGGGGGCGGAGCGCCGCAACAAACTGTCGTCAACAACCTCCGTTGTTTCCTTCGCCACAAAGAAGGACGTCCTTACGGAACGAAACTCTGGCTTTCTAGACCAAAGGAAGCACTTGTTGGGCCAGCCAGTCCAATCGCTCCAGCGTTTGTGCCGGATTAGGAGTCCGTACGTCGAGGATAAGGCAGTCCACCCCAACCTTTTGATAGTCTCTCACATCGGAGGCGATCTGCTCGGCGTTGCCGATAAACCTTCTTCGTCGCCCTGCACAGCTCTCGATCGCAGGATCAAAAAGCGATGCCTTGAAGACAACGCGGATCTCTTTCGGATTCCGTCCTGCCGCTTGGGCGTACTCAGTGAGCTTTTGCAACCTTCCTTCCAGATCTTCCGGTTCCAGCGGCACTGTCGGCACACCGCCTATGGGATGCCATCCGTCTCCAAGCTCAGCGGCGCGGCGCAAGGCCCGATTACCGTGTCCGCCGATCCAGATCGGAATGTGAGGCTTTTGCACCGGCTTGGGTAAAAATGTCAACTCAGAAAAGTTGCAATAGGCTCCCTCAAAGGTGGGATTCTCCTTGGTCCAAAGCTCCTTGAAAGCTCTAATATATTCATCCGTCACTCGGCCACGATCCTCGAACCGGGGAGCTCCAAGGAGCTGGAATTCTTCTTTCATCCAGCCGACTCCCAAGCCGAGAATCATCCTGCCGTGCGAAAGGAAATCTAAGGTCGAAAGCATCTTCGCGACCACGACAGGATGGCGATAAGGGGCGATCATGACACTGGTGGCGAAACGGATGCGCTGCGTAGCGCCGGCAAGAAAGGCCATGGCGGTGATCTGCTCGAGGTGATGACCCTTTCCAGGGTACTTCTTATCCAGAGTATAAGGATAGGGGGACGTGACGTTTCTAGGAATGACGATATGATCTGCAAGAGTTACGCAGAAAAAACCCAATTCGTCGGCCCGTTGGACGAAGCGGATCAGCTCTTCGGGGTTGACTCCAGGATCGGAGATAGCGAGGTGAAGCCCATACTCCATCAAAGTCCTCTATAGGATCGTCTAAGGTGTCGCGCCTTCCTTATTGCCCAAGCTTTCGCGCCATCCCTAGCAGAGAGCTGATTCAAAATTCAAGACCCCGACCGTCGAACGGATATTTTCGTGTTTAGGAATGATCAAAACGTGAGAATGCGAAGGAATAACCTGAATTCAAGATGCGATACGCGGCGCCGAGCTTTTTCTGTTATTCTAGGAGCTTCTTAACGTGGTTGACCAGGTCGGCGTTCGTGAATGGTTTGGCCAGATAATCATTAAAGCCACTCTTAAGGCACTCTTCTTTGTCTATCGGCAGACCACTCACAGCCAAGATGGGAATTGAACGGGTCTTCCGCATTTTTCGGATTAGCGTGGCAACCCTAAAACCGTCCAAATCTGGAAGACGGATATCTAGAAGGATCAGATCTGGCAAAGCCGACGCTGCTTTTCTTAGGGCTTCCTTGCCATTCTTCGCCGGGCTAACGCTATAGCCAAGGCGCTTCATCTGAATCTCCAACACCTCACTCAATATAGGCTCGTCTTCAACTACCAGGATTGTTTTTACTCCTACGGCGGGCATACTTTTCTGCGATCGGGCAATCTCTTGTTACAGGCAAGAGCCGTGCCTATCAGAGGGTTTTGACCACCGGAGGGCAAAATTACTTCTTTTTCTTACTTTTCAAAAAGGGTGAGAAGAACAAAACCAGTAAAAGCGGCGGCGATATGTTCGATCAATGTACAAAAACGTCCCAGGACAAGCACAATGAGGCTCATTCAGCGATCCCTCTCTCTTTCTTTCGGGAGGGGGTCCTTGTCCTTTTTACTTAAACCATTTCTTAATACGGTCCCAGTCCCTAACCCAAACAGATCCAAGAACCAGGCCATATCCTATAAATATCAGTAAGTATCCGACAAAATCCAAATGCGAAAACCCTCCCGCCACTAGCATCACGCCAGAGGCTAATACAAGTCCTTCAATGAATTGCGGCGACATAGATTTTCCCCCTTCTATTGAAGCAAAGAATTATCGCTCTCTCTTTTCCTCGATTCAACCTCTGGGCTCCAATTCAAGTACGGATTGTGCGCCTTTCCGTGCCTTCGTTCCCTGGGCCCACCTCGCCACATGGGCCGCGAAGAGTTGCCATGAATCAGGTTAGTTTGAATGAGCAAATAGGCCAAGCTCCATTATCTTGACTTCAGGTTCGTTCTCCCTTTTTGTCCACTCTCGGCGGCCTTTGTTCGCTCAAAAGGTAACAATCCATAGCTATCTTTCACCAAAAATTCATCAAAATAAGCAGTTAGCAGATTTGGCATCGCCCTTGCTGTTTTTGGGCAGAAAAGGAGCACGACGAATGCAACTGAACCGCAAGCGGATATTGAGCTTTTTGGATCAGATATTTAAGGCTGCCATTGGAGGCATTATCGCAGGTTCCATATTGATTTATTATTTGCGCCCCACAATCGAGAGCCCCAAGCTTAATGTCCTCGGCGTTTTGCCCGTCGCATTGGTCGAGGAGGGAAGCCTACCAGACGGCAACAGAATGCAGGCTCACGGGCTTGGGCTCATTCTAAAGATTGAGAATAACTCCCCAACCCCGGCTATCGTCGCTATGTCCGTAATCCAGGGTTGTGTGCTGATGGACCCGTTTGCTGTGGAGCTCAGCGTGCCAGAAAAAGAGCGATTGATCTCCGGACGCGAGAAAAACGTCTATTTTGAGAAGTATAGGTATACGATTCAACGAATCTACTTCTCAGGATCTATCCGGAAGGATACGCAAGTTATTCCCGGGTATGGAGCCACGTACGTCGGCGCCTTCTTTCCCTTTTCCGCACAGGAAGTCTATGTTGGGCTCCCCGGGAGTATCTCCCTAACAGGCAGATGTCACGAGATCAAAGTTGCGAATACCGAGCCATCTTTGTTCCAGGTCTTCAATCAATGGTCTGCTCACTCCAAACTCCCTGACGGTCTAAGATTAGAATTGGCGGATGGTCGGCTGAAAGTAGGAATGTTTGCGGGAAACCAATGGATTTATGTCCACCCCAGGAAAATAAAAAGTTTGCAACATGCTCGGACGGAAGATTGGCCACGACTCGAACTCGCCCAAATGTACGAAAACCCGGCCAAGCTTTCTAATCCGATACGGCCAGTATCTACAGCAGCAGATGGGAGGTAATCCCGGCGCTCAAGGTTTTCGGGAGGACTGAGCCACTTCGGCCTAGGCCGCAGCTGGATACCCCAGAAACTCGACGCACGCGGCGACTTCTTCGGGCCAGCGTTGGAGGCTGCAACCCGGGGCTTGGTCGTAACCCGGTCCCGGCATCCGCGTTGCGTAATTTACCGCTAAAGAGTTAATTGGAGGCCAACCGTTCTCATGACACCACTCAGCAATTTCCCGCAGCAAGGGACCGACCCTGTGAGCAAAGTTCGCTAGGCCAGCCCTTTCACAAAGCAGACCATACGGGATGACGGCGGAGGCCATACTGGGGGCTCCGCCCTGACCCAGGCACGTTTGCCTGTGATGATCTAGAAGCACCTGCGCAAGCGCACGAGCCTCAGGCGACATGGCTGATCCCTATTCTGTTTACACTCTATTATCTTAAACCCGGAATCGATGGGGCAGGTATATTCCCGCCGTGAGGAAGGAGTCAACAGCAAAAGACAAAGATCCGTTATTCTCTCCCGCCAATGCCGGATTCTGTCATCAAAGATGCCTTCCGGTTCTTCTAAGGTTTGAATTTTATTGGTCTCTGACGCTGGCATAGGCCTTGCTCCTTTAACCGCCAGTGAAGACATATATGAAATTCATTCTAGCCTTGACGGTTCTCCTGCTAATTCCCTCGTTACTCAGCGCCGGGGAGGTCAAGGGATACTACCGGCAAGATGGCAACTCCATTGCACCGCACCAGGGGACAAAGTCTGATGGGTCTCCCGACAACAACTATAGTTTCCGTAGAAATGTCAAACCAGGGTCGGGGCCAATCACACCTGGAGAAACTGATAACCGCCTGGACCATTCTTATCAGGCAAGCCCGAAAAAAGAGCCAAGCTACAGCCCACTAAATCCGTTTGTCATCCGTTGGTAGCCGGGCGCCCAAGAGGGCTCATGACGGACGGATCGCTCGAACCTTCGGCAAAGGAAGATAGGAAAAGTATGCGTCAAAAAATTCTGGTAGTCGATGATGACGGGGACTGCCATGAGATCGTTCTTCAGCTGCGCGGTTTGCGCTACGGCATCATTCAAGCTGACAGCTGCGCAAAGGGAGTGCAGAAGGCCGTATCCGAGACTCCGGACTTGATCATTATGGAGTTGGGACTCGGTGGCGTTAGCGGGGTTGAGGCAACGCGCTGGCTGAAAGAAGATCCAAGAACCAAACACATACCAATCATTGTTCACACTGCGTCTCAGGAAGGGAGCTATACTAACAAGGCCCTACAGGCTGGCGCCGCCGAAGTCCTAACAAAACCGGTTTCCACTGATGTGCTTGAGGAAGCAATCCAAAGGTCTTTAAAAAGCAGTTCCCAACATTGATCTGTCGCAAGGCGCGTATCCTGCGCGTATTGCGATGTTTTGAGGATTCTCAAAAGGTGAGAAATAGAAGGTGACCCTCACGGGCTGACCTCCTTGCGGAACTATGGGAGCGCCGGGAAGATCTCTTTAGCCCAGACATCGATGACTTCCCCGACATCGGGTCCGAGCGGCACGCCGATCAAAACCTGCCCGAATTCATGCTTCACCGCGAAGGAAAAGAGTTCAGCGATGCGCTCGACGCACTGCCCTGGAGTGCCCGCGATGACCAAACGATCGACCGCTTCGTCCGGAGTCAACGACGCCGCATGATCAACCCCGCGATTCTGCGCATACGCCTCACGCACTGACCGAACGGCGCGCGGATCGATCCCTTTCCTTTCGAGGGTCTCGTCCGGCCATCCAGAGACAATATGGGAAACGAAGCGCTTGGCGTGCTCCCTAGCCGCGCCTCCGTCGCGGGAAACGGAGGCATTGAGGAGCATGACTTTACGCAGCGGCTCGCGCAGAGCGGACTGCTCGCGAGCGCGCCCGAGACTTGACACCGTAGTCTCCATATCCTGTAGGCCGTACAGAGTCTGCAGGATCACCCCATCGAAGTGGTGCGCGATGAGATTCAAGACCGCAAGCTTGAGCAGACTGGGACCATAGTAAAGACGGATCGGCGACCGGGCCTTAAAGCGGAGCGTGTAACTTTCCGCCCGCAGTTGAAAATAGGAAGCCAAATTAGGAATCTCAGCGCGCCGAATTGCCTGTCCGTCGAACAGCCGTCGCAGAGCGGTCGCCAGCTCGGCCATGATGGTCAGAGGTTTCATCCGCTCGACCTGATAGGTCAGGATTGATCTCGAGCCCGGTCCCAGTCCAAGCGAGATCTCCTGGCCCCTGGTCAGTTCGGAGAGAGTAGCGAAAGCCGCGGCGAGATCAATGGGGTTGCGAAAATAGGGGACTGTTATGGCCGTCCCGAGCTTGACCGGAAGGCGCGCTACGAGTGCGGCGGAACTTACTAGAACGCTCCGATATTCCAAGTTGTCGTTGGTCCAAACTTGCTTGAAGCCGAACTTGCGGAGCGCCTCTAGGGAAAGTTCCGTATAGCGGATCAGTTCGGGGAGAGAGTAGCGGTTGAGGACATGGAGCGGATAGTGGATTCCAATCTCGCCATTGAACCGCTGAGACTCGCCTGACATAGGGTTCGACCGCTATCACAGCCCGCAAAAATAAGTCAATCAGGGGGGATGTCGTGGCGTCGCTACTTACCGATGGCAAAGATCTCGTTATAGAGCTTGGTGAACTCTTTGAAGTTTGGGCCCACGACCTCAGGTTTGACGACGAGATATTTTTCCACCCGAAGTCGAGGGAACCTCTCCTTGAGTCCGGACCTGGTAGGCGTGCGACCGAATTTCTCGGCAAAAAACTTCATCCCTCCCTCAGGAGAAAGCGCCCAATCTATCAGCAGAGCCGCCGCGTGAGGGTGAGGAGAATTCTTCGCCAGCAGGAGGTAAGCGGGGTTGGTGAGAACGGGCTCAAAGAGCAACACCTCGACAGGAGCACCCTCATCCTTTAACTGGAGCGGGCGATAGCCGTAAAGCCACGGCGCCATCTGAATCTCGCCCGATCCGACGAGATTGGCCTGCTGTGTGTGGCCAGTGACCATGCGTGGTTCGAGCTTCGCCAGGCTTTTGAAATACTGAAGCGCCTTCTCTTTCCCCCAATACAGTAGCAGCGCACCAAAAAGATCTTGGTCAGCCGGGTCGAGCGAGAAGCGCCCTTTCCATTTCGGGTCGAGTAGCTCCGCATAGCTTCTCGGCGCCTCTGAAGAGTTGATGGCTTTCGTATGGAAGCCTAACGCGATGACAAAATGGTAATGCGCGGCCCAATACCCTCCGTCGTCCAGAAAGTCCTTTGGAATCCCTTCTCGCGAGGGAGAGAGATAGGGGTTGATAAGCCCCATCTGCCGCAGCGTATAGGCTTCGCCCGCCGAGATATCGAGGACATCAGCGAGTGTCCGGCCGGCGCGCGCTTCGGTGGCGAACTTGTTGAAAACGCCGGAGGCGTTGGCCCTGTACTGCTCCGGCTTAATAAGCGGATACTTCTTGTGAAACTCTTCGAGCAGGGGCGTGAGCTGATCGACCGCAGTAAAACTGTAAATGACCACCGACCCTTCTTTACGCGCGCCATCAACGAGCTTCTCCTGACGCTGCTTTGGGTCCAGCCCTTCGTATTGCTTGAGAACCGCTCCGGCGGTCTGGGCGAAGCTGAGATGGGGAGTTGCCATGATAGAAAGGATAACTGGAAGGAAACACCAGCAGGGCTTGTAATTCATTTTCGCTTTTCCTCCCTCACCCTTTTCCTCGGCCTTGACATGAACCACCTATACAATAGAGGATGGGCAAAAATCTATCCGATTCATCGTACGACCATGTTGAAGAGCCAGAGCCTTGAGGTCTCGCCCACGCGCGCGCTTGCCGAGTTTGTATCATCGCTTTCCTACGGGGATATTCCCAAAGAAGTCATCTCCCACACAAAGCTCTGCCTGCTCGATTCCCTCGGCTGCGCCCTTTTCGGCTCGACGCTGCCTTGGGGAAAAATCGTCACGGACTTCGCCAAGGAGCTAGGCGCGGGCAAGGGGGCTCTTCTCTGGGGTGACGGCGCGGAGGTTCCGAGCACAAGCGCGCCCCTGGCCAACGGCACGCTGATCCATAGCTTTGAAATGGACGACCTTCACCGGGTCGGCGTCATCCACCCGGGTGCGGAAGCGATACCCGCCGCAGATGCGCTGGTACGCCATGGCGGCGCGACCAACGGCAAGCGATTGCTCACGGCCATAGCTGTAGGTTACGAGGTAGGCTGCCGCGTGGCGATGACAGGAGGCGCCTCCCAGTTGCGCCGCGGTTTTCATCCCACGGCGACCTCGGGCACATTCGCTGCCGGAGCTGCGGCAGCAAAAATGCTCGGACTCGACCCGTTAAGGACACTGCACACGCTGGGAATCGCCGGCACTCAGGCCGCCGGCCTTATGGCTGCGCAACAAGCCTCAATGGTAAAGCGCATGCACCCAGGTAGGGCCTCACAGGCGGGTGTCTATGGCGCGTTGCTTGCGGCCAAAGGATTTACCGGCATCGAGGATATTCTCGAGGCGCCTTACGGAGGCTTCTGCTCGACTTTCTGCGACAAGCCCGACCTGTCCCACCTGACCCGCGACCTCGGCGAACAGTTCCAGACCTTGAACGTCGGCTTCAAACCCTATCCCTGCTGCGGCAGCAATCACACTTCGATCGATGCGCTTAAAAAAATCCTCCGTGAACACCCTGAGGTCAGCGCGGAGAACGTGGAAAGAATCACCATTCGCACGACGCGTGCCACCAAGCTCCATGTCGGTTGGCCTTATGCTCCTAACAGCCTGACCACGGCGCAAATGAACCTCCCTTACTGCGTTGCTGTCTTGCTCCACGACCGGGACTTCTTCGTCGATCAGGTGACGGAGAAATCCATACACCGGACGGACATACTGAATACCACGAAAAAGATCGAGGTGGTTGAAGAACCCGAGCTTGAGGCCCTGGGAGACGAGGGTCGCCACGGCGCGATCTTAGAGATCCGCACGAGAGATGGGAATAGCTACGCCGCCAAAGTGCTTCACGCCAAGGGCAGCGATAAGCATCCCATGACACCGGCGGAGGTCAGCGAAAAATTTCGCCTGCTAGCCTCGCGAGTCCTCTCCCTCGCACGCATCGAGGAACTCGAAGAGACGATTCAACATCTGGACAGAGTCGAAGACGCCGGGAAGCTCGCCGAGCTTCTCATTCCTAACGGTAAGCGCTAGCGGGAAGGGGACCGATGCGGCGACAGCCGCGTATGTAGAAATTCGAGCGCGTCATCCGTTCTTCAGAATTCCTCTGACTTGAAGCGTCGTAGCGTCTCTCTCGCCGTAAATCCTTACCACCAAAGCCTCGACCTTTCTCCATACTTCCCTGTAATCTTTCGCTATCTCGCTCCTGACTTCGGCCGGCAGGCTCCCAAACTCACCTACGATATTCTCAATCCAGCCTGGGAGATAGCTCTTTTCCACCTTCTCTTCCGCGTAGAGGTAGCCCTCCAAAGAGCCCAGACGCGCTCCCAGATCAAAAAGGCTCCGGTTCATCGACATCGAATCTCGATCCGCCATTACAGTCCCTCCGCTGCGTGGTGTTCTTCCTTCAGTCGTACAAAAGCGCGTTGTCGCGACCGGCATCGTAGGCTTCTCTTCCGGCGCAGGCGATTCGCATCACGCTATCGAGATCCCCGCCGTGATCGATCGCCTTCCGGACCTTCGCCGTGCCGGTCAAGAGATCGATCGCCGGAGCGTCGTCACGAAACTCATAAGATTCCGTGCGCCAGGCAAATGCATCGGGCCACAGCGATCTTACCGCGATGAGAACAGCGATGCCGGTACGGTAGGCTTGGAAAGCCCGGCGATCGGTGACGTGCAATTGCAGGGCGCCGCAGCGCTGCCGGGCGAACTTATGAAAGGTCGGTTCGATGACGCAGGGACGGAAGACCACACCGGGTAGATCGTAGCGCCCGAGCTCGTCGGCCAACTTCCTTGCATCAATGAAGGGGGCGCCGAAGAGTTCGAACGGCCGGGTCGTGCCGCGCCCTTCGGATAGATTTGTGCCCTCCAGCAGGCACATGCCCGGATAGACGATGGCCGTCTCGAGGGTCGGCATGTTAGGCGAGGGCATCACCCAGGGCAGGCCGCACTCATCGTAGTAAGCGTCGCGGCGCCAGCCCCCGCATGCGACGACCTCGAGCTCGCAGCCGACGCCGAAGGTATCGTTGTACAGGCGCGCCAACTCACCGACGCTCATCCCGTGTCGTTGAGGAACGGGATACAAGCCGCAGAAGCTTTCGAGCCCTCTGTCCAAACCGCCCCCTTCGATCTGCACTCCTCCAATAGGGTTCGGTCGGTCGAGAACGACGAATTTCACCTGAGATTTTTTTGCGGCGCGCATGCAGAGCGCCATGGTGGCAGCATAGGTATAGTAGCGCGCACCGACGTCCTGAATGTCGAAGACGAGCAAATCAATCTGAGAAAGGTGCTGAGGGGCCGGAGACAACGACTCGAAACTCTTGCCGTAGAGACTGATCTCAGGCAGTCCGCTGGCGGCATCGCGTCCATCGCCAACTCCGATCATATCCTGAGCTGCGCCGCGAATGCCATGCTCGGGCCCGAAGAGCAAGCGAAGATCGACATCAGCGTGCGCTCGCATGAGGTCAACGGCATGAGCCAGGCGACGATCGACCGTGGTTGGATTGGCAATCAGTCCCACGCGAGCCTTTCCCAGCCAGCGCTTAGGCTCGTCTAGCAGCCTCTCCAATCCAGTGCGCATAGCATCATCTTACACGACACCACCGCGGTTTGTAAAAGAGCGATGGCGACGGCGTAATTTAGTTCACGGACGTTGCGGGAAAAAATTCCGCAGCGAACAAGAAGAGTGGCGGCAAGAATTCGGCATCTTCAGCCTTGAGGATTTTCCGCAAACCCCCTTGACCTTCCGCGTGTCCGTGATAGTCGAATAAATACCGGGGGAAGGAGGATAAAAATGATCAAAAATGGTTCTGTCGTGAGTTTTGAATACGTTCTCTCCGATGAGAACGGCAAACTTATCGAATCGACCAAAGGAAAGGAACCGGTGATCTATACCCACGGGCAACAGCAGATTGCCCCGGCCCTGGAAAAGGAGCTTTCAGGAATGGAGGTCAACGAGGAAAAAAATATTCGCCTCTCGCCAGAAGAAGCGTTTGGGCCTGTGGATCCTAATGGTTTCAAGGAAGTGTCCAAAAAGGACATTCCCGCCGAAGATTTAAAAGTCGGGACCACGCTTCATGTCCGCGGACGCAGCGGCGAAGAGCTCGACCTGCGCATCCATGAGATCAAAGAAGAAACCGTGGTCCTGGATCTGAATCATCCTCTGGCCGGGAAGACTTTGAACTTCGCCATCAAAGTTCTAAACATCCAGCCGAGTAGCAGCGAAGGCTTAAATTGACTCGGCTATTCCGGCGTGCCGTTCAATTGCAGATACACTCCTTCGACCTCCAGCGTTTCTTAAGAGAGGAGTTTTATAGCAAAGAAAGGCAAGAAGCGAGGCCGAAGCAGCACTCAAAGAGATGATCCTTAACCCGCCTGTCCTGGCTTTTTGATTCGTAGAAGATTCTTCTCGTTAAGCGCTTTTACGACAGCTTCGACATAGCTTTTGATCGCGGTATTGACGTTCTCCGGCTGAGTCGTCTGAACCGTGCCGGCCCAGACAACGTCGTTTTTAACTACGTCATACAGCGTCGTCTCCGAGGTATACACGTCATAGTGCCGGATGCTCGGCGCGCCGTAGAGACCAGACCAGCTAGCCCCGACGTGCGAACCGAAGACGCCAAAAGACGTACCCGGATAGTAGCTCGGACCATACTCGGTCTTCCGTTCCACGTTTACCGACCGCGCGAGGATCGCAGCATCGGCGCCGGCCCCTTTTGCCGCCTGTTTGAGTTTGGCTTCGTCGATGCTCTGATCCTCCGGAATATACCGATAGCTCGGCAACGCATCGACGCCCGCAGCCCTGAGTTGGGCCACGAACTCATCTTCGAAGTTCCGCCGGATGCTGGTCTGTTCACCCGCGCCGCCGACCATGATCCTTGCGAACGAAGACGAGGTATAGCCGGGATTGCTCCATTCATTGACAATCGGTTTCGTGGTAGAGCAGCCGGCAAGAGCGAGCGCTGCGGTGAGAACGAGAAGAGCAAAGACGCGCGATAATGTAATGTTCATAAAATTTTAACCTCTTTGATGGCAGGTCCGCTCCCCATGACTTATTTCTCGCCTCCAAGACGATCCCATGGGATATTTATTTTAACTTGCGCCGGTCCGGGAACCAGGCTTATCCACAATCCGGACGGAGGTGGCCCGCGGCCTCTTTTCCACCTGTCCCTCCACCCAGTGCACACTGGTCCCGATTTCTAAACGGTCAAACTCCCCTCCTGGCAGGCTGTCTCTATGAAAGTAGATTTGGCGACCGTCGAGACTCCTGATAAATCCATATCCTTCTTTACGAAGTAATAGGCTCACA
>Ga0134088_10000677_pt1 | contig 12237 bp, 11 predicted proteins | sample 15_taG_3_FD_94461 | JGI IMG/M metagenome (GOLD analysis project Ga0134088, IMG submission 94461) | Grasslands soil microbial communities from the Angelo Coastal Reserve, California, USA - 15_D_Rain_20cm_5_09182015 | ecosystem: Environmental > Terrestrial > Soil > Grasslands ...
CGACGCGGTCGCGCTCGCCCGCGGGCACGCGCAGCGTCCACGGGCGGCCCGGCGGCGTCACGGCGCGAACGAGCGTCGGGTTCAGCGCCCGCACGGTCGAGAGGGGCAGCCCGGCGCTGTCGGCAAGCCGGCGCAGATCCGTCGACGGCGGCACGGTGACCGTTTCGACGGTGGCCGGCTCGAGGTCGTCGAACTCGAAGCCATAGCGATCGGGCTCGCGGCCGATCATCGTCGCGGCGTGGATCTGGGGTACGAAGTCCTTCGTCTCCCGCCGCAGGTGCCGTGACTGCGCGAGCGTCCAGAAGTCGCGCGACCCGGTCTGCCTGATGGCGCGGGCGACCTTGACCTCGCCGGCGTTGTAGGCGGCCTGGGCGAGCGGCCACGAGCCGAAGAGGTCGTGGAGATCGCGCAGGTAGGCGGCGGCGGCGTTGGTCGACTTCTCGGGATCGAGCCGTTCGTCCACCCAGCGATCGACGCGCAGGCCGTAGCGCCGCGCGGTGCCGGCCATGAATTGCCACATACCCTTGGCACCCATGCGGGAGACGGCATCCGGTTTGAAGCCGCTCTCGATCATGGCGGTGAAGACGAGATCCTCGGGCAAGCCGTGCGTGCGGAACACCTCGCGGGCCATCGCGAGGTAGCGGGCCGACCGGTGCACCCACAGGGTCATCGCGTCCCGACGGTTCCCGGTGAAAAGCTCGAGAAAGAACTGCACTTGAGGATTGAGCGTGACGGGATACGCTTGGGCCATGACCGCCGCATACGAGACGCGGCTGCCGTCCGCATATGCCTCGGCCCAACCATCGTCCAACGCGGCCTCCGCCTCGAGGACGGCGGAACCCCCGCCCGTGACGTGGCGTTCACCCAACGAGCCCCAGGGCAGCTCGCAGGCCGGGACGGCCGCCGGAGGGAGGCCCACACCGTCGGGAGCGAAGCCCTCCGGCGCATCGGTGGGGGACGGTTGGGAAAGCGGCGCCGCGGCGCCGGGGGCGACGACTCCCGGTCCGATCACGATGGCGAGGCTCAGAGTCGCCGCGAAGAGACGGCTTTGATTGGCCATATAAGCGCAGGAAGCTTGGTCATTTTTACCATGGCTTCCGCTCCACGGTCAATGCGGCCCGCCGCGGGGCACGTGCGTTTGCTCAGGGCTCGCGTATCTTTGGGTCATGTGAAGGCAGGCGCCGCCGGGGCGGTCAGACCCCGGGTTACCACCAAGCAGCACACACCAGGAGGAGTCAACGTGAAGAGAGCGTTAGCTGCGATCGTGGGAGTTACGTTCGTGTTCGCCACGGCCGGCCTCGTCGGCGCCCAGACGCCCCCGGCCACGAAGGCGGACGACAAGAAGATGGAGGACAAGAAAGACGCCTCCATGAAGAAGGCCCCGCATCACACGGCGGTGGGCACGGTCAAGACGGCCGGTCCCGACAGCATCGTCGTAGCGGGCAAGTCGAAGGGCAAGGACACCGAGTGGACGTTCGCGGTCAACGACAAGAGCAAGATCAAGAAGGCCGGCAAGGACGTGACGGCCAAGGACCTCGCGCCGGGGGACAAAGTCACCGTCCGCTACATGGACGAGGGCGGCAAGATGACGGCGATGACCGTCAGCGCCTCCAGCGCGAAGCAGGCCGCCAAAGCCAAGGAAGAGCCCGCGGCAAAGAAGTAGTAGCGCGCTCTCAGGGGTCGCGGACGCCGGCTCAGCGCGAGCCGGCGTCCAGCACCCGGTCCTCCACCACCCCGGCGAACCACACGTTGCGGTCGTTCAGATCCACGGTCGTCGACGTGCCGGGGCTCGTCTCCACCTCGCGCAGCCACGCCCGCTCCGCGTAATAGCCGACCAGGCGCGGCGGCAGCCGAAAGCGGTCCCGGTCCCTCACCGGGACCTTTGGCGAGCGCGCCTCGACGAATTCCGAGTGCGTCGCCCACACCAGCCAGCGGCCGGCAGGCAGGTCCGACAGCGTGAACCGCCCATCGGCGTCGACCACGGTCGAGCGCACGAGGTCGGCACCGCCCGCCTGCCAGACCTCCCGCTCGTAGGTCTCGCGCGCGCGGCGCATCTGCGTCGCGGCGTCACGATAGGCCGCCGCCGAGTCGCGGGCGTGGGCACGCAGTTCGTCGAGGCGGCGCACCAGCGACTCCGAGCGTGGCAGGACGACGACCACCGCGTGGGCCATCGGCGTGTCGTCCGCATTCGGCTTGCGCCGCTCGGTGTACGCGCGCCCGGCTATCGTCGTGGTCTCGCCCCGCCGGCGCGCCTCGTCGTAGGGCTTGAGATCGACGTCGAGCGCGCAGGCCACCGGAGTGACCGTCACCAGGAGGGCCGCCGCCAGCAGGAGCGCCCTCACCCGCGGGCCTCCCCGGGCGGACGCGTCCGCCAGCGGTCGTGCGACCAGAGCCACTGCTCGGGTGCTTCGCGGATGGCGCGCTCGATGGCCGTCGTGCATCGTGCCGTCAGTTCGACGATGGCCGCCTCGGCGCCATTCTGGGCGGGCAGCGCCAGCGCGGGGTGGAACACCACGGTGTGGCGCCCGCCGGCGTCGCGGCGCGTGAAGACCGGGACCACCGGCGTGCGGGTGCGCAGCGCCAGCAGCGCGATGCTGCGGGAGGTGGAGGCCGGCCGGCCGAAAAAGTCCACGAAGACCCCCTCGCGCCGCGCCGCGTTCTGATCCATGAGGATGCCGATCATCCGGCCCCGGCGCAGCGCCTCGAGGACCGGCCGCAGGGCACCGCGCTTGGCGATCAGCTCGACACCGGTGCTGCGGCGCAGCCGCTCGGCGATCGCGTCGAGCCACGGCGCGTCGAGCGGCCGCACGACGATGGACAGTGGAAAGCCGGTGAGCCTATGCGCGGCCGCCAGGAGCTCCCAGTTGCCGAGGTGTGCGGTCAGCATCAGGGCGCGACCGTGTGCGTCCATGGCCGCGCGCAGGTGCTCGAGGCCCTCGAGGCGGATGCGCTCGAGCGTCGCGTCGAGCGGCCGCGCCAGCACGCGCGCCAGCTCCACGAGCGTCATCCCGAGATGCTGCGAGGCACGTCGCGCGAGGCGCGCGCGCTCGCGCAGGGGCAGCGCGGGATACGCGCGGGCGAGGTTGTCGAGGGCCAGCCGGCGCCGCCGGCGCAGCGCCACGTAGGCGGCATCGCCGAGGCGGCGACCGAGCCAGAGGCCGAGCGGCAGCGGCAGCCGCCCGACCGAGGCGACGAGCGCGGCCGCGGCTAGCCGGGCCGCCGCCGGCGCTCGCGCAGCAGCTCGACCGCGATCGGAATCAGCGACAGCACGATCACGACGCCCGCGACGACGTGCAGATTCGAGCCGATGATCGGAAACTGGCCCAGGAGGTAGCCCCCCCACGTCATGGTCACGACCCATCCGATGCCACCCGCAACATTGTAGAAAACGAAACGGCGATACTCCATCTGGCCGACCCCGGCCACGGTGGGCGCGAAGGTCCGCACGATGGGGACGAAGCGCGCGATCACGATGGTCTTAGCGCCGTGCCGATCGTAGAAGCGCCGCGTGCGCTCGACGTGGGCGGGATTGAACAGCAGCGACTTCTCGCGGGTGAACAGGCGCGGCCCCAGGCGCCGGCCGATGGCGTAGCCGACGCTGTCGCCCGCCACCGCAGCCACGATCAGCAGCACATTGAGCCACCAGATGTCCAGCGCGCCGGTGCCCGCCACGACGCCGGCGGTGAACAGCAGCGAGTCGCCAGGCAGGAAGAACCCGACAAGCAGGCCGGTCTCGGCGAACACGATGGCGAACAGGACGCCGTACCCGCCCCACCGGATGAGCGAGTCGAGCGAGTATGTGCCGCGAACGATGTCGTAGAAGAGCTCCACCGGCGTGTTGCCGGCGAGAAGCGCCCCCAGGTCGACGAGCACGCTACTTGCTGCGCACCACGGCGCCGACGGCGCGGTGGGCCACGGCCGGCTCGCCGCCCTTGATGCGCATCCTGTAGAAGGAACGCCACACGAAGACCAGCGACAGGGCAAAGAACACGAGGCTCAGCGTGCGGCTGAGCCCGGGGCCGCTGGCCGTCGTCAGGCTCACGGCCAGCTCCACGGCCAGCAGGCCGAAGAGCGTGGTGAACTTGATGACCGGGTTCATGGCCACCGAGGAGGTGTCCTTGAAGGGATCGCCGACGGTGTCGCCGACGACGGTCGCCGCGTGCAGCGGGCTGCCCTTTTCCTTAAGCTCCGTCTCGACGATCTTCTTGGCGTTGTCCCAGGCGCCGCCGGCGTTGGCCATGAAAACGGCCTGGAACAGCCCGAACAGCGCGATCGAGATCAGGTAGCCGATGAAGAAGTACGGCTCGAAGAAGGCGAAGGCCAGCGTCGAGAAGAACACCGTGAGGAAGATGTTGAACATGCCCTTCTGGGCGTACTGCGTGCAGATCTCCACGACCTTCTTGCTGTCCGCCACCGAGGCCTTGGTGGCGCCCTCGAGGCGGATGTTGGCCTTGATGAACTCCACGGCGCGGTAGGCGCCCGTGGTCACCGCCTGGGTGGCGGCGCCGGTGAACCAGTAGATGACGGCGCCGCCCGTGATGAGGCCGAGCAGGAACGGCGGGTGCAGCAGCGACAGCTTGTCGAGGTTCTGCGTGAGGCCGGAGGTCAGCACGACGATGATCGAGAAGATCATCGTGGTCGCTCCGACGACCGCGGTGCCGATGAGGACGGGCTTGGCGGTGGCCTTGAACGTGTTGCCGGCGCCGTCGTTCTCCTCGAGCAGGGCCTTGGCGTTCTCGAACTTCACGTCGAAGCCGTGCTCGCGGCGGATCTGGGCCGCCACGTTGGGGATCTGCTCGATCACTGACAGCTCGTAGACGGACTGGGCGTTGTCGGTGACGGGCCCGTAGGAGTCGACGGCGATCGTCACCGGGCCCATGCCGAGGAAGCCGAAGGCCACGAGGCCGAAGGCGAAGACGGCCGGTGCCACCATCAGCGCGCCGAGGCCCAGCGTGCTGACCGCGTAGGCGGTGCCCATCAGCAGCACGACGACGATCCCCAGCCAGTACGCGCTGAAGTTGCCCGCCACGAAGCCGGACAGCACGTTGAGGGAGGCGCCGCCTTCGCGCGAGGCGGTCACCACCTCGCGGACGTGGCTCGACTCCGTGGAGGTGAAGACCTTGACGAGCTCCGGGATGATCGCCCCGGCCAGGGTGCCGCAGGTGATCACCGTGGACAGCTTCCACCACAGGGAGCCGTCGCCGAGGTTGGGAATCAGCACGTACGAGGCGGCGTAGGTCATCACGACCGAGACGATGGAGGTCAGCCAGACGAGCGAGGTGAGCGGCGCCTCGAAGTTCATCCGCGTGGCCGTCGCGTAGCGGCCGCGGGCGATGGCCTCGTTGATCAGGTAGGAGCCGCCGCTGGCCACGATCATCAGCACGCGCATCGCGAAGATCCACACCAGCAGCTGCACCTGGACGGCCGGCTCGCGCACGGCGAGGAGGATGAACGAGATCAACGCGACACCGGTGACGCCGTAGGTCTCGAAGCCGTCGGCGCTGGGGCCGACGGAGTCGCCCGCGTTGTCGCCCGTGCAGTCGGCGATGACGCCGGGGTTGCGCGCATCGTCCTCCTTGATGTTGAACACGATCTTCATGAGGTCCGAGCCGATGTCGGCGATCTTGGTGAAGATGCCGCCGGCGATGCGCAGCGCGGCCGCGCCGAGCGACTCGCCGATCGCGAAGCCGATGAAGCAGGGGCCGGCATAGTCGCCCGGGATGAACAGCAGGATGCAGAGCATGAGGAACAGCTCGACGCTGATGAGCAGCATGCCGATGGACATGCCGGCCTTGAGCGGGATGGCGTAGACGGGGAAGGCCTGGCCGCGCAGGCTGGCGAACGCCGTCCGGGAGTTGGCGAACGTGTTGATGCGGATGCCGAACCACGCCACGCCGTAGCTGCCCCCGATGCCGATCAGGCTGAAGAGCAGGATGATCAGCACCCGCGTGGCCTCGAAGTGCAGCAGGAAGCCGAAGTAGAGGACGATGATGATCCCGATGAAGACCTCGAGGATCAGGATGAACTTGCCCTGGGTGATCAGGTACGTCTTGCACGTCTCGTAGATCAGCTCGGAGATCTCCCGCATGGAGGCGTGTACGGGCAGGTTCTTGAGCTGGCTGAAGATCACCAGCCCGAAGACGAGGCCCAGCACGCACACGGGGAGGCCCAGCATGAGCAGCGTGCGGCCGCCGACGCCGGCGACGTGCACCTGGCCGAGATCGGGAATCTTCAGGCTGGCCTCGCCACCGCCGTGCTGGGCGGGCGTGGCGGGCGCCTGTGCCAGGACGGTCGGCGCCACGACGAGCGCGGCCAGGGCGAGGACGAGAAGCGTCGCGAAGAGCTTGCCGTTCATGATCGTGGGTCTCCCGGGTTCGATGGACAATCCGTGACGGAAATCGCCGCAACTTTACGCGAGGCCCCCGAAGGTGTCAACGCGAAAGTCGTTGAGTTGACAGGCTTTGTCGGCCGCCAGTACCATCCGACCGGATGCCGGCCGCGGAGGACGTCGGGGGGACGCCGCGCAAACCGCTAGTCACCTGCCCGACGTGCCGGCAGCGCGCCGCGTGGCACGGCAACCCGCACCGGCCGTTCTGCTCGCTCACCTGCCGCCTGATCGATCTCGGCGTCTGGCTCGACGAGGGTCATCGCATCCCGGAGGAGAAGAGCGAGAACGATGTTCCGTAAGACGACCGGCACCATCCTGTGTCCGTCCTGCGGCCGGCTCACGAGCGCGGAGGCGAGCCAGTGCCTCGTGTGCGGGCGCCGCAACCCCGGCATGTGGGGCTTCGCGGCCCCGCTGCGCGCGGTCTTCGGGCGCGGCAGCTTCACCAACGTCGTTACCGTCGCGTGCATCGCGCTCTACATCCTCAGCCTGGCGCTCGACCCGCGGGCGGCGGTCTCCGCCCGGGGGTTCGACGCGTTCTCGCCGAGCAATTACGCCCTCGACGCGCTGGGCGCGGCCGGCGCCGTGCCGTGGATGCAGGGCCGTTGGTGGACGATCTTCACCGGGATCTACCTGCACGGCGGGGTGCTGCACATCCTGTTCAACGTGCTCTGGATCCGTCAGCTCGGCCCCGCCGTCGAGGAGCTGTTCGGGCCCGCGCGCCTGGTGGTGATCTTCACGGTGTCCGGCGCCGTCGGCTTCCTCGTGTCGAACTGGGTCGGCCACCCGTTCACCATCGGCGCCTCCGGCGCCGTCTTCGGCCTGCTCGGCGCCATCGTCGCCTTCGGCAAGAAGCGCGGCGGCACCTTCGGCGCCATGGTGCTGCGCCAGTACGGCTACATGGCGCTGCTGATGTTCCTGCTCAGCTTCTTCATCCGCGCGGTGAACAACGCGGCGCACGCGGGCGGCTTCGTCGGCGGGCTGCTGGCGGGACTCCTGATGTCGCTCGCCGAGCATCGGCGCGAGACGTCGCTCGACTGGGTCCTGGCCGTCGCGTGCATCACGGTGACGCTCGCGGGCTTCGCGCTGTCGCTCTGGTCGACGTTCGTCGGCTGACCCGCCCACCTTAGAAGCGCCAGGCGAGGCCGGCCTGAAAATTGATCGGTGGGGCCGGCGACAGGAACCGCACGATCGGCGCCCCGTCGGCCCGGAAGTTCGGCGCGAACGTGCCGAAGGTCTCGTACTCGGTGTCGAGCAGATTGTGGACGGCGACGAACGCCGTCAGCGCCTTCCAGCGCGCCGTCGCACCGGCGTTCAGCACGACATAGTCGCCGAGACGACGCGTCTCGTTGGCCTCGTCGCCACGCAGCCACTGTCGCCCGACGTAGGCGCCGCTCAGCGAGACCGTGAGCCAGTCGGTGACGTGCGCGTCGACGCCGGCGTTGATGCGATGCCGCGGCACCAACGGCAGCTCGCTGCCCTTCCGAACGAGCTGCGTACACGGCGGCGCGGTACAGCCCGCGGTCAGCCGCGGGGTGCCGAGAAGCACCTCGTCGCGGAAGGTCGCGTCTGTGTAGGCGTAGTTCACCCACGGCTCGAGGAACCGGTCGTAGTTGCCGCGGAGCTCGACCTCGATACCCTGGCGCCGCGTCGCGCCCACGTTCTGGAAGAAGAGCCCGACCGTGCCCGTCGGCGCCACGGAAAAGATATCGTCCTGCACGTCGCTGCGGTAGAGGGCGAGCCGACCTTCGAGCCACGCCCATGGCTGTGCCCGCACGCCGACCTCGTAGTTGCGTACGGTGACCGGCTTGAGCGGTGGATCGGCCGCGGTGCCCGCCTGCAGGCCCGGGCAGATCGTCCCCGGCGAGGCGCACGTGAGCTCGAGAAACGCCGGCGCCCGGAAACCCTCGGCGAAGCTGAAGTAGAGATTGAGGCGCGGCGTCGGGTTGTAGTTGATCCCGAACCGCGGCGTGGTGCGCGTGAACGTGTGCTTCCCCGCGGCGCTCGGTACGTCAGGATCCCGCGTTCGGTCGCCGATGGCGTGGTGCACGTAGTCGAAGCGCGTGCCCGCGGTGAGCAGCAGCCGGTCGCCCGAGACCAGCAGGTCTCGTCCGAGTTCCAGCGTGTTCAGGGCCCAGGCACCAATGGTGGTGATCCCGTCCCGGACGTCGGAATCGATCTCGCGGTCACCTGCCGACGTCTCCTGGAACACCCGGACTCGCGCGTCGGCGTAGGCGGACTCGACGCCTACGACGAGCCGGTCAGGGCGGCCGAACAGCGTCACCTGATTGGTCGCCTCGAGTGTTCCCCCCGTGGTGGTCGTGCTCGTGAAGGAGCGGGAATTGTCGGCGGCAAGGTTGACGTTGAACTGCTGGGCGTCGAGCATGCGCGTGAACAGCGTCGCCGCCAGCGCCCAGCGCTCGCCGAGCGCCTGCTTGACGTTGAGCGTCACCGCGTTCATCAGCGGCTCGAAGAAGTCGCCGCGCGTGAAGTTGCGCTTGCGGTGCTGGTCCAGCTCGGTCTCGGGCAGCGAGCCCGCCTGCTCGATGCGGTTCTGCGCGCGCTGGTACGACAGTGAGATGTCCGTGCCCCCGTCGCGCAGACCGATCCGCGCGAAGAGCCGTCCCACACGGCTCACCGTGGCGTCGCGCCAGCCGTCCTCGCTGAAGTACGTGCCGGACACGTAGTAGTCGACCGGCCCCTCGGCGCCGCCGATTCGCAGGCGATACTTCTGTCGGCCGAAGCTGCCCCACTCCCCCTCCGGCACGATCTCGCGCACCTCGGCACCGCGCCTGGTCACGATGTTGAGGACCCCACCGAGCGTGTTGCGGCCGAAGACGGCACCGGGACCGCGAATCAGCTCGACGCGCTCTATGTCGTCGAGCGGCAGGAGATCGAAGTTGATCTCTTCGACCGTCGGCTCGTTGACCCGCACGCCGTCCACGAACACGCTGATGCCCTGGGGCGCGCCGGTGACCGACGTGCCTTGAAAGCCGCGGACCGAGAGATCCATCTGGAAGGAATTACCCTGCTGGTCCGCGGTGCTCACGCCCGGCAGGCGGCGGAGCGTGTCCTGGAGCGTCGGCTCACCCTTGTTTCGCAGGGCCGGACCGGGGATCACGTCCACCGTCGCAGGGACGCTGTCGAGGGGCAACGGCGCCCCGGGCAACCTCGTGCCCATCACCTGCACCGGCGGCAGTCGCACGGGCGGCGGCTCGCCTTCGGGCTGGCGCTCCTGCGCGCGTGCCGACGGCCCGCCGGCCAGGACCGCCGCGACGCCGAAGGCCAGCGCGAGCCGACCGGGCGCTCCGATCGCGAGCCGACGACACACGCCGATGCTGATAACCGAGAGCACGCCGACGGGCAATCCCCAGGCGGCTACGAACCCGCGGCCAACTGGCTACCCGTGCGTCAGTCCAGAAGCCGGGTGCGCAGCGCCGCGACGGCGGCCTGCGTCCGATCGGTGACCCCCATCTTGGCGAGGACGCGCTGGACGTACTTCTTGGCCGTCGCGACGCTCCAGCGCATCCGCTCGGCGATCTGGCGATTCGTCAACCCTTCGACGATCCCGCGCAGGACGTCGAGCTCGAGCGGGCTGAGCGACTCGCCGGGCAGTGGCCTGGCGTCGACGGCGGCGGGGCTGGCGAGGTCGCGCAGCAGGGCGGGGTCCAGGACTGAGCCTCCGGCGCGCACGGCCCGCACGGCCGAGAGCAGCTCCCGGCGGCCGGCGCCCTTGAGCACGTAGCCGGCGGCGCCGCCCTCGATCGCGCGCCGGACGAAGCCGCGCTCGGCGTGCATGGTGACTATGAGCACGCTCACGCCCGGCGCCGCGCTCTTGAGCTCCGTCAGCGTGCTCAGCCCGTCCCGGTCTGGCAGTTCGATGTCGAGCAACAGCACGTCCGGGCGCACGCGGCGGACCTCGCGCAGGGCCTCGGCGGCGCTCGCGGCCTCGCCCACCACCTCGATACCGTCGTCGTTGAGCAGGCTGCGTAGCCCCTCGCGGACCATTGGGTGGTCGTCGACGACAAACACGCGGATCGGCGCGTCAGTCTGAAGCGGCAAGGGTGCCTCCGCCCAAGGGAAGGCGCGCCAGGACACGACTGCCGCGCGACGGCTGGCTATCGATCGTGCAGGTGCCGCCGAGGAGGCGCGCGCGCTCGACCATGCTCGTGAGCCCGAGCCCGCCGCGACGGCGCGCCACCCGGGGCTCGAAGCCGACGCCGTCGTCGCGCACATCGAGCGTCACCCACCCGTCCCGCCGCGTCACGGAGACATCGACGCGCGGCGCTCGAGCGTGGCGGGCCGCGTTGGCGAGCGACTCCTGGAAGATGCGAAAGACCGCAGTCTCCACGGCGGCGGGCAGCCGCTCGGCGCCGAGGTTCTCCGTCAGCGTCGTGGCCCAGCCGCTCTCGCGCGCCGTCTCGGCGAGGGTGTGGGCGATCGCACCGGCCAGGGTGCTCGCCGCGACCGCGGACGGGCCGAGCGCCTGCAGCACGCGGCGGATCTCGACGATCGCGCGGTCGAGCCGGTCCAGCCCGACCTCGAAGTCGTGCTCGGCGCGCGGCGGCAGGCTCGACGAGACGTCGCGCGCGGTGTCGAGATGCTGCTTGGCGCTCACGATGAGCGGAGCGATGCCATCGTGGATCTCGTAGGCGATGCGCCGCCGCTCCTGCTCACGCGCATAGATGACTTGCTCGACGAGGCGCGTGAGCTGGTGCGCGTGGGCGCTCCGTCGCTGCCACGCTCTGAGAAGGACGGCCGTCGCGCTGACGATCAGCACGACCTGCAGGCCGTGCAGCACGGGACCGAGCGGAGAGCGGCCGGGCTCGGTCCACATCTCCAGCGATTCGTAGAAGGCGATCCCGAGGAAGACGACGGCGAGGGTGAGCTCGCCATACCAGTCGACCGCATGCTTGACGACCCGCCACGCCATCGGCTCTCCTGTCGGCCCAGCAGCAGAGCGAGGGACCGTGACCGGGTTCAATAACACACGACGCGGGTGACGCCAAGCCTCCCGGGCTACGTCCCCACGCCGAGCACGTAGTAACCGACGAGCGCCGCCGCGAGGCCGCCCAGGGACACCAGGAACGGCTGGCGCGCCACCTTCCAGTGCATGACGAGGAACGCGAGCGAGACCGGCGCGAGGAAGAGGCAGCCCAGACCCCACCAGAGCCCCACGCGGAAGGCGCCAATGAGGAACTGAATCGACGAGAGCAGCGCGACGAGCATGCCTCCCAGGAGCAGCGGCACGCCCGCGAGGGAGTAACTCTTTTTCGAGGCCGCGCCGGTGGTCTGACGCCAGATCGCAGACAGCGAGCGTGCCGGCTTCGGCGCGTTCGCGGGCGTCACGGCGGCGACCGGTTTCGGCGCCGCGGGTTGTTGGACGACCGGCGCGACAGGCTCTACATAGGTCGTCGGCGGCGCGCAGTCGCGATAGTCGACGTTGCCGCGGCGGTCGACGTACTTGCAGACGTCGTCCATTCGCGGCGCCGCCGCCGCCTGCACGGCGGCGACGAGGGCCACGGCGGCCAACGAAGCGGTCAGGGTCGCGCGGACCGCCACGCTTCGACGGTAGCAAACACGCGCGACGGCGATCCACGCAAAACCGCGGGGCCGGCAGAAACGCTGCGAATCCGCGCGATTCGGCGCGCGGTCGGCAGACACGGGAACGCCCGGGCCGATGGAAAATCGACCCGGGCGCTCGTGTGGAGAAGCATCGCCTCTCCATCAATTACCCCGGCAGCGACCTACTCTCCCACGCAGTTGCCCACGCAGTACCATCGGCCCAGGAGGGCTTAACTTCCGTGTTCGGGATGGGAACGGGTGTGGCCCCTCCGGCATCGCCACCGGGA
>Ga0134088_10000697_pt1 | contig 12100 bp, 13 predicted proteins | sample 15_taG_3_FD_94461 | JGI IMG/M metagenome (GOLD analysis project Ga0134088, IMG submission 94461) | Grasslands soil microbial communities from the Angelo Coastal Reserve, California, USA - 15_D_Rain_20cm_5_09182015 | ecosystem: Environmental > Terrestrial > Soil > Grasslands ...
CAGGAGACGCCCATGGCACTGCTCCGGTGATGATCGCGACCTTTCCATCGAGCAGTGCCATGGGCGTCTCCTGAGAGTGACGGTGGCGGGAGTCTACACCTTTACCTCGTGCGTAATTGAGACGGCTCCCTCCGTGCGTCACGATGGAGTCAGCATCGACATCGAGAGGAGGACGCCATGAACGATTCGACTCGCTTTCTCCGCCGCAGCCTGCAGCTCGACGGCATCGCCTCGGGGCTCACCGGCGTGCTGCTGCTCTTCGGGGCGGGGCCCGTCGCGGCGCTGATCGGGCTGCCGCTTCCCGGTGTCGCACGCGCGGTCGGCGCGCTGCTCGCGGCCGGTGGCGCGTGGGCCGCGATGCACGGCGCACGACTGGTCGTTCGCGCCGTGCGTCGCGCCGACGACGCCTCGTCTTCGCTTTGGATCATCCGCGGCATCCGCGGGCTCGTCGTGGCCGTCGCCGCGTGGGCGCTCGCGGGCGGGCTGCTCTTCGAGCAGACGTGGCTGCTCGTCTTCGGCGGCATCTTCCTGGCCGAGGAGCTCTACGAGACGGGCGTGGTCGCGCTGATCCTGCGTGCCGCGGCGCGCGCGTGACGGGCATGCTAGCGTAACGCTCGCGGTCAGACAGACGGGGGCCGTGGGCTCCCGGCAGGAGGCTCCGGCATGGCGGACACGAGCGAGCTCTTCGAGATCATGCAGACGACGCGCGCGATGCGACGGCTGAGGCCGGATCCCGTCCCCGACGCGCTGATCCGAAAGATCCTCGCAGCCGGCATCTGCGCGCCCAACGGCGGCAACACGCAGCGATGGCGCTTCCTGGCCGTCAAGGACCCGGCGATCAAGCGACAGGTGCAGGGCTGGTACAAGCGGGCCTTCGACGAGGTGGTCGGCCCGCGCTATCTGAACAGCGCGCCACCCCCCGGCGTCAGCCGCGAGGCGTACACGCGGCAACATGCCGCCGTGCAGTACCTCACCGACCACTTCCACGAGGCGCCGGTGTGGATCGTCGCGTGCCTCGAGGAGGGCACGACGCCGCCGACGCGCTGGTCGGGCGCGTCCATCTATCCCGCCGTCCAGAACATGCTGCTCGCCGCGCGGGCGCTCGGACTGGGCGCGACGCTGACCACCCGACATCTCCTGTACGAAAAGGAGACCGAGGCCGCGCTGGGTCTGCCGGCGGGCGTGCATTCGTACGCGATCCTGCCCATCGGCTATCCGATGGGGCGCTTCGGTCCCGTCGGCCGCGGGCCGCTGACCGAGATCGTCTACGAGAATCGCTGGGGACGGCCCTATCTGACCTGATCGAACATCACCCGGACGCGCGCTTCTGCATCTCGTCCTCCTCGGTCAGGATGCTCGCGACAGCGGTTGCGATGCCTGGCGCCCGGACGAGCGATTCTTCGCATCGCCCGTGTCGATCGTCACCAGCGAGTATTCCCGCCGACGCTGCAGGCGACGCCCCAAGCAGATCAGCGCGTCACCCAGCGCCACCCGCAGCGGCCGCCGGCGCCGCCTCCCGGCCCGTGCCCGATTCACGCTCTCTCTCGTCGCTCGCAACTCGGCGAGCCGCTCGCGCGCGAGGATCTCGAGTGCGTACTCGTTCATGTCCATGACAGCGACTCCTCCTTGACGCCGTGGCCGCCCGCACGCTTCGTCGCGAGCGTCTCGGGCTGTCGGGTCAGGACGATCTCGAGTGATCGTCGATCGCGGTCTCGCAGTGCGAACGCCTCCAGCACGATCGGTAACAGCGACTCGATCACGGCCTGGCGCTCGAAGGGTACGGCGATGCACACCTGCCAGCCGCGACGACGGCGGCGCACCAGCGGCGCCGCCACGGCGCCGAGTCGCTCGTGGATGCTGTCGGTCAGAGCGATCTGGCGCGCCTCGACATCGAGCCGCCGACGCTCGCACCAGCCCGTCAGCGCGAGCAAGCCGACCACGACCGCGAGCGGCGCGGTCGCGATGACGATGCGACACAGCGTCAGCACGAGCGAGCCTCGTACAGCGCGAGATACCGCCCGAGCTCGTTCACGCACTGCTCCATGACGGTGGGGTCTCGCGTCAGCTTCGACACCAGGACCGCGCCTTCGAGGGACGCCACGAGGAAGTGGGCCACCACCTCGGGCTCGCAGGAGGTCACGACTTCGCCACGCGCCTGCGCTTCACGGAGCGCCGCCGTGACCTGGCCGACGCGCCGGCGCGCGCCCTCCGTCCATTCCCCGGATCGCTTCCCGTCGCGTCGCATCGCGCTCTCCTTTCGCTTCACGGCGTGCGGAACGCTCCTGTGCGTTCTGTTGTACCGGGCGAGCCGTGAGCGATCCGTCGCGGTCAGCGTGAAAAAATTGGCGGGGACCTGCATGCACCGAATGGCTCACTCCGCGGATGGACCGGGGCGCCATCGGGAGCCAGCCTAAAGGGTGGGAGTCTCAGGCTCGTTGGGCAGCGGACCTCGAATAATGGTCGACGAGGGGCCGAGCCCGAGTCGTTGGGCCCGGGTGAGCCAGAACTCCGTTCCCATGCTTCGAAACATCTCGATCGCCTGCTGCCGCGCCGCCCGGGCCTCGTCGGTCCGACCCTCGGCGTGATGAAGCGTGGCCAGCCCGAGATGACATCGCGCCTCGAGCGGACGCATCTCGAGCGCGCGGGCCAGGGCGAGCGCCTCGTGAAACCGCTCGTGCGCGACGTCGAGGAATTTCCGGTAGGCGGCGACGTCGCCCTGCAGGCGCAGCGCCCACGCCTCGTGACCACGCTCGCCCCGCCGCCGCGACTGCTCGAGGGACTGATCGGCCCTGCTCGCCGCCTCGTCCGGGTGCCCGGCGAGTAGAAGCGCCTCGCCCAGCGAGGCGAGGCGCCACGCGTGGCCGCTGACGTTTCCCAGCCGTTCGGCCTCATCGACCGCGCGACGCAGGATGGACACGCCCTTGCCGACTCGTCCGGCAAGCGCGTAAGTATGGCCGAGGGCCGCCGCGAGCCATGGCCGGTGGACCGAGAACTCCCAGCGCCGACACACCCCGAGGCCGCGGCTGAGGGCCGCCGCGGCCTCGCCGAACCGTCCCTGATAGAGGTACGCGCGGCCGATGGCCGCGTAGGCGCCGGCAAGCGCGAATGGACGATCGATGCGCGTGGCGAATTCCAGCGCCCGCTTGGCGGCGGCGAGCGCCTCGTCGAATCGCCCCAGCTCCGTCAGCGGCGCGGCGATGTAGTAGAGGCTGAGCTCGGCGAGCTCGAACTCCGTCGGCCAGCCCGAGGGGCCGTACCGCGCGGCCACCCCCTGCGGCTCCATCGCCGTCCCGCAGCGCTCGAAGAAGCTCACCGCTTCGCGATACCGTCCCACACTCCAGTGGACCTGGCCGAGCCGGAAGTTCGCCTCGACCGCGAGCCCACCGCTGGGGATGGCCTCCGCCAGCGCAAGCGCACGCTGGCCGAACGCGAGCGCCTGAGCCAGATCGCCGGTGATCCAGGCGTGATTGCTCATGTACGCGGACACGCGCGCGAGCCGCGGTCGATCGCCGAGCTTCTCGGCGATGCGCTCGGCCTCGCGCAGATGACGGAGGAGATCGGCGAAGCGCCCCATCGGGTACAGGCTCTGCCGCAGCCCGATGCGGACGTCGAGGTCCCGGTCGTCGACGTCGCGGCTCGCCGGCAGGCGGCGCAGCGCGCTCAGCGCCTCCTCGAAGCAGGCGACGGCCTCGTGATGCGCCGAGCGGGCGGCGGCCTGACGGCCCGCCACGTCGAGAAATGCGGCCGCCTTCTCCCATGCCTCGCCGTTGCGGTAGTGCGTGCCGAGGGCGAGGGCGTGCGCCGGCAGCTCGTGGCCGTAGACGTGCTCGAGACTGTCCGCGACCCGCCGGTGCAGCGCGATCCGCAGCGGCGGCGGGACCTCACCGGTCGCGACCTCTCGGATGTAGTCGTGGCTGAACTCCAATCCGTCCCCGGCGCCGCGGAGCACTCGATGGCGGACGAGCTCCTCCACGCCCTCGGCGGCCTCGCGCTCGGACATGTCGGCCGCCCGCTGAACGAGTGCGAAATCGAACTGACGGCCGATCACCGCGGCCGCTGCAACGAGGCGCCGCCCCCGGTCGGACAGACGCTCGAGGCGCTGCAGGACCAGCGTGCGAACCCGGTCGGGCAGCGGCAGGCGCCGGGCCAAGGAGATCGTCTGCCCCTCGCGCAGCGCATGCATCACCTCGATCACCACGAACGGGTTGCCGTCGCTGATGCGCCACGCATCCTGAGCCAGCTGCGCGACGAGCTCGTGGGGAAGCCCGGGGGGCGCGAGCGCCTCGACGAGGGCGACGGTATCGGAGCGAGAGAGCGGCGACACGGGCAGGCGCATCAGCTCGCCGGTCTCGTCGAGCTCATTCAGCGACTGGCGGAGAAGACCGACGTCCGCCAGGTCCTCCTCGCAGAGGGTGACCACGAGCAGGAGCGGCATTTCGTGCAGCCGCCGGCCGAGGAAGGCCAGGAAGCGGACGCTCATTTCATCGGCCCAGTGGGCGTCCTCCAGCACGACGACCAGTGGCTGCCGTCGCGCAAGACGTTTGAGCAGCTCGCTGATCGCCTCGAACGGATAGCGCGGATCCACGCCGCTCCGGCCCGTCAGCTCCGCGGGGGAAGCGGCCGCCGGCGGCTTCGTCTCACTCGAGAGCTCCGGCAGCAGCCGTCCGAGCTCGTCGCGCCAGCCGGGCTCGAGGGTGTCGAAGACATCGCGGTCTTCGACGAGGCGGGCGGAACGCAGCGCGTGCGCCCAGGGCGCGAAGGGCAGGATTCTCTCGGTCTCGTAGCAGCGTCCGACAAGGACGCGCGCCAGCCGCCGCGCGGCGGCGGCGGTGAGCTCGCTCGCCAGGCGACTCTTGCCGGCGCCCGCCTCCCCGATCAGGACGACGAGACGCCCGCGCCCGTCCATGGCTCCATCCAGCGCTTCCCGGAGCCGCGCCATATCCCGGTGACGACCCACGAACGGCGGCTCCCACGCCGGCGCCGGCTCGGTGAGCGCCGCGTGGTGAGCCAATGGCTTGGCAGTCACGGCCCGAATTGGCTGGCTCTGCCGCTCAGGCACCGCCTGTCCGCGGCCGCGCAGGATCTCCTGGTAGAGCGCCTTCGTCTCCGCCTCCGGCTCGGCCCGAAGCTCTCGCTGGAGCGTCGCGACGCAGAGCTGATACTGGCGCAGGGCCGAGCCTCGTCGCCCGGTCTCGACGTAGAGCTGCATCAACGCGCGGTGTACGGGCTCCTGCAGCGCATCGAGCTCGAGAAGTCTCAGCGCGGTCTGGATCGCGGAATCGGTCGATCCCGTGGTTCGTTGGTGAGCGAGCAGCCCGACCAGAGACTTCAGGGCCACCTCGCGAAGCCGCTCCCGGTGGCCAAGCAGCCAGTCGTCGAACGGCGGCTCCGCCACCGTGAGCCCATCGAGGAAATCCCCCTGATAGAGCGCGGCGGCTTCCGCCAATGCCGACGGAGTCGCCTCGGCCGCGCGCGCCTCGAACTCGCGCACATCGACCGACACCGCGTCCGGGTCGAGCGTCACGGTCTCGCCGTCCACCGCGAGAAGGCGAGGGCCGGCGGCGCGCAGGCTCTTCCGAAGCGCGTACAGGGTCTGCCGGAGGCTGGTTCGCGCCGTCGTTTCCAGCGTGCTCCCCCAGAGCAGGCTTGCCAGCTTGTCTCTCGGCTGCGACGAGCCAGGCGGCAGCGCGAGATAGGCGAGGAGGGCTTTCGCCTTTCGGGTTGGCAGGGACAGCGGCGTGCCCGGGTCCAGGCGCGCTCGAAACCCACCCAAGAGTGTCAGAATCAACCGCACCATCGTGTGAGCGTCGGCGCCCGGCACCAACGATATCACGCGCCCGCAATTTTTCACGCCCGCTGCGACGAATTGCTCACGGCTCGGGCGGTAGAAACGGGATCAACGAGCTTGCACGACTGGAGGGGGACATGCGTCGCGACTGGACGTGTGACGTGCGAACACGCGCGGGGGCGCTTCGTCGCGTGCGAAGACTCATCGCCGAGGCCGTAACGCTGCTCAGGCCCGACCGGCGGCGCCGGATCGATGCCGTCATCGATTACTTCGGAGATACGCGTGAAGTCCGGGTGGCCGCACCGCGAGGCGCCTCGCGGAGGCAGCCCGCGCACGGGTGATGTCGGCGTCGAGCACGGAGCTCGTCGGTACAATGGCACGTATGTCACCGCTCCTCGAAGCTCGCGGACTCGTCAAGCATCTCGGCGGACGTCGAGTCGTCGACGGTGTCGATCTCGTCTGTCACGCCGGGCAGGTGCTCGGGCTGCTCGGACCGAACGGCGCCGGCAAGACGACGACGCTGCGGATGCTGTACGGCTTCCTCACCGCCGACGCCGGCACGATCCGCTTCGAGGGTGACGACGTTGCGCGTGACGTCGAGCGCTTCAAGCGGCAGCTCGGCGTCTGCACGCAGGACGACACGTTCGACGGCGACTTCACGGTCCGCCAGAATCTCGAGATCGCGGCCACCTACTTCCGGCCGCGGCCGAGAGACGTGCGCCGGCGCGTCGGCGAGCTGCTCGAGCGGTTCTCGCTCGCCACGTACGCGGCCGACAAGCCCGAGGCGCTGTCCGGGGGCTTTCGCCGGCGGCTGATGATCGCGCGCGCCCTGGTGCACCGACCGCGCCTGCTGTTCCTCGACGAGCCGACGACGGGCCTCGACCCTCACGCGCGCGTCGCGGTATGGGATCTCGTCAACGCACTGCGCGCCGAGGGGCTCGGCATCGTGCTGACCACGCATTACATGGACGAGGCCGAGCGTCTGAGCGACGCGCTCACCGTGCTGGCGCAGGGCAAGGTGGTCGCGCACGGCACGCCGAAGTCGGTGCTCGGCGACATGCTCGGTGAGCACGTCGTCGTCCTCGAGGCCGACGACACCACCATGCCGGCGGTCGCGGCCTGGCTCGGCGAGCGCGGCCTCGGCGAGCCGCTCGCCGTCCTCGGCGCCCGGCACGTGCCGCTCAGCGCCGAGCAGCTGGCCGACTTCGCCCGCGCCTTTCCGGCGCTTCGCTACGAGGTCCGCCCCCCGAACCTGGACGACCTGTTCCTCAAGCTGGCGCTCGGGCCGTGCGCGGGCTGACGGCGGCGTTCGACTGGCAGAGCCGTGCGGTTGTGGGCCGCCATCTGCGCGTCTATCTGAAGAACTGGCACACGTCGTTCCTGCCGCCGGCGCTGGAGCCGATCACGCTGCTGCTCGCGTTCGGCCTCGGGCTCGGCGCGTACATGGCCGCTGGCCTCGAGTGGCACGGCCGGCGCGTCGCGTACATGAACTTCGTGGCGCCCGGCATGCTCGCGTACGCGACGTTCATGACGGCCGTGTTCCAGTCGCTCTTCGGCGCCTTCATCCGGATGCGCTACCAGCGCACCTGGGAGGGTCAGCTCACGACGCAGATCGAGCTCCGGCACGTCGTGTGGGGCGAGGTCCTGTGGGCGGCGCTGCTGACGACCACCTACGTCGCGATCGTCGCGATCGTGCTCTCCGCGTGCCAGGCGCTCGGCCTGCTCCAGCTCGAGCTCGCGCTGCTGCCCGTCGTGATCCCGATCGTCTTCGTGAGCGCCTGCGCCTTCGCCGCGCTCGGACTCTGCTTCACGGCGCTGGTGCCGACGATCGACCACATGAACCTGCCGATCTTTCTCGTGATCCTGCCCATGGGCTTCGTCTCGGCGACCTACTTTCCGCTCGGCCACCCCGTGCTGGCGGCCATCTCGAGCGTGAATCCGCTCTATCACCTCGCCGAGGGCCTCCGCGGCCTGCTCCTCGGCGACGGCGTCGGCGCCCATCTCGCGAGCCTCGCCGTGCTCCTGGCGGTGATGCTCGGCGCGCTCGTGCCGCTCGACATGCACCTGTTGCGCAAGCGCGTGCTCGGAGACTGAGATGTCTTCCGGCAAGCCTTCAGCACGCAATCGCTCTGTGAGACCACGGCCGGGAACCTGCGCGGCCAGGGCATCGCCGCGCGCTGGGCGGAGATCAAGAACTGGTGAGCGAGTTCACGGCCGCCGGCGCGTAAGGCTCACCCGATTGGTGTCGGACGCCGTCTCACGGTGCTTCGGGGGCCGCCTGCACCTTGTGCAAGTCGACGGCAACGTAGACGCGTTTCGTCCCCGGATCGATCGTGACCCCATAGAGGGTGTCGCCATCGCGCGTGAGGGTCATTCGCGCGTTGGAGCGCGAGTCGTTGAACATGACGCGAGAGCCGTTGGTGGCGACCGTTCCCGTCATCTCGAGTTTTCCGCCTCTCGACGACCCGGCGACCAGCTGGGTGGTCCAGGTGGTCTTGTACGTGCCGTCAGCGTTGATCTGGGTCACGACGTCGCCACGAATCCATCCGGAGTCGCCGGTCATGACTTGTCCGAACGAGCCGCGCCAGGTTCCCGTGAGATCCGCTCCGTTGGCGGCCGCGGGACCCTCGGGCCGCGGCAGAGCCGAGCCGATCTCGGCGCCCCGCCCGGCGCAGCCGGTCGCGAGCACGATCACGGCCACCGCAAGACCTATGATGGATGACGTTCGCGTCATATGACTGTCCCTCCGCGGGTGCTTTTGAAAGATCACGAAGTCAACTCACTACTGCGGATGCACCGTGAGGTGGGTTGAGATTCTTTAAGAGTGTGATCGGGCCTCTTGGCAGGCGGATGGCGGGCCCTGGGCCCGACGGTCAGGTGCGATATCGCCGCGACTTGACCAGCCATCCGACGGCCAGACCGATCGCGCACGCAGCCGTCCCGACGGCGATGGCGAGCGGCTCCAGTTGCGTCATCATGAGCGCCACCGACGCCAGTCCCAGGACGGGCAGGACTGGAACACCGCGAATCGCCCCGGCGGCGGCGAACGGCCGCGGCACGTCCGGGTGCGTCGGTCGACGAAGTAGCCGACGTAGCGCGCGAACCCGATCGAGACCGTGGCGGCGGCAACGACGAGCCCCACGATCATGGTCCAGCCCACGACGAACGCGAGCCATTCGGGCATCGCGTGACGCGTGTACTCGTACTCACCCGCGGCGCTCGGGAACATCGAGCTCAGCTCGGCATAGCTGAGCCCCGTCAACGCGCTCAGGACGGCGGCACCGAGAAAGGCGAGCCAGACGAGCGGCCCGGCTCTCCGGCGCCGGGTGCACGCGGGACGCGCCGGTTAGAATCGTTCATGGCCATCGGCTACCTGATCGTCGCGCTGCTCGCTGCGGTCGTCGCCGTCTTCGCGTTGCAGAACGGCGCGCCGGCGACCGTGCGGTTCCTCGTCTGGAGCCTCGACGGTATCCCGCTCGCTGGACTCATCCTCGGCGCGTTCGCTGCAGGTCTCGTCATTGCCGGCCTCCCGCTCGCCATCCAGCACTGGCGGGCGCGGTCGCGCCTCGAAGCCCAGGTCAGGGATCTCGAGGCCCGGCGGGACCGAGCGCCCGAGCCGCCACCACGCGCCGGCCCATAGCCGGGACTCATCATGCGACCGGTGCTCGCCGCGCTTGTCCTGCTGATCGTCGCGCTCGGTGCGCCCTTGACCGCGCGGGACCACGCCACGCCCGCCGATGCGCGGGCGGCCGCCGTCAGCCGGACGGGAACGCTCGGCGATGCGCAGTACCGGATCGAGGTGCCGGCCGACTGGCGCGGCGGGCTCGTGGTGTTCGCGCACGGCATCCAGCGCGGACCGGGGCCGGGCGCGGTCGCCGCGCCGCCGCTCGCGAGCCACATTCTCGGCGAAGGTCATGCGTGGGCCGCCTCCGGCTATCGCGCACGGGAGTATCGCCCGGACTGGTTCATCGAGGACCTCGTCGCGCTGCGCGAGCTCTTCCTGAACGAGATCGGGCGCCCGCGCTGGACGATCATCTACGGCCAGTCGATGGGCGGGCACATCGTCGTCGCCTCGCTCGAGCTGCGGCCGGGACTCTATCAGGGCGGCCTCGCGGAATGTGGTCTCGTCGACGGCATCGGGATCGCGGACTACCTCTTCGCGTACACCGCCGCCGCCGAGCTGATCTCCGGTGTGCCCCTCCTCGATGCGCCGGACAGGCCGGAATTCTCGAGGCTCCTCAACGAGCGATTGGTGCCGGCGCTCGGCATGCCCGGCGCGTACACGGCACGCGGCCAGCAGTTCGACAGCGTCGTGAAGTACCTGATGGGCGCCGATCAGCTGGGCAACGATCTGCCGTTGCGCCTTCAGGGCCTCCGGCCCCGCTACCTCCTGAACATGATCCACCGCCGGCCCGACGTGGAGCAGGAGTCGACGCCCGGCGCACGCGCGGCGAGCACGGCCCAGGTCCGCTACCGCATCGATCCGGGTCTCGGACTCACCGAAGACGAGCTCAACGCCCGTGTGCGCCGACTGCGGCCGGCGAAGGGCGCACGCTCATCGAGCGCGGATCCCGTCTATGCGGAACGCACGGGCCGCCTCACGGTCCCCCTGCTGACGCTGCACGAGACCGGCGATGCGTGGGTGCCGCTGAGCCTGGAGCAGGCGTATCGGCGACGGACGATTGCCGCAGGCACGGGGCACTTGCTGGTGCAGCGCGTGGTGCGCGCGCCCAGTCACTGCGGGTTCTACGGCGAGACGCGCGAGCAGGCGTTCGACGATCTCGTCGCGTGGATCGAGCGCGGCGTGCGGCCCGAGGGCGAGGACGTGCTCGCCGGTGACCTGTCGCGGATCGGCCTCAAGTGGACGCCCATCCTTCACGCCGACGATCCGCTGGCGGGTCGGCGCTGACCGTGCGCCCTCACAGCGCGCCGGCGCGATGCACGGCGGAGAGAATCCGGTCCAGATCGGCGGGTCGCCTGTAGGGCAGGCGCTCACGCAGATCCGACATCGACGCGCCCGGGCTGATACGGCTCGCCGCGTTCCACGCGTCCCGCGCTTCCTGCGCCCGGCCGAGCTCGATGAGGAGAATGGCTCGATAGGCCTGCCCGGGAACGAAGTTGGGATTCTGCTGCACGAGCTTGCCGAACGTCTCCAGCGCTTGCTGCGGCTGCGCCGTCAGAAAATACGCATGGCCGAGCGTCCATAAATAGAAGAACGGGTAGCGAGGGTTCAGGCGCATGGCGTAACGGATGAGCCGAATGCTCTCATCGGCTCGGCCCGACCAGCTGAGGATTTCGGCCAGTGTCTCGTAGCCATCCGCGTCGTTCGGCGCGAGGGCAACGGATCGCTCGGCCTGGACGATGGCCCGCTCATGATCTTTTTGCCACAGATAGGTCTGTCCCAGTAAACGGTAGGCGTCGGCGAGCGTGTTATCGAGCGCAATGGCCCGTTCGGCGAGCTCGCGCGCTTTCTGCACCGATTCCCGGTCAGCGCTCCAGAGAAACTGCCAGCTCTGCAGAAGAGTCCAGCCCACGCCTGCATAGGCCGCTGCGTACTGCGGATCGAGCTCGAGAGCCTGTGTAAAAAGCCGCCGGGCTTCGACATTCCCCTCACGCGTCGCGCGCTTTCGTTCCTCGGTGCCCCGAAGCACCAGGTCGTAGGCCTCCAGAACACCGGTCGGCACCCGTCCGATGCGAGCCTTCTCCGCTTCGGTGACCTTGACGGCGAGCGCTCGGACGATTTGCTTGGTGACCTCGTCCTGGAGGGTGAAGATGTCGCGGACTTCGCGGTCGTAGCGCTCGGCCCAGATGTGATACCCCGACCGCGCGTCCACCAGCTGGGCGGTGATGCGCACGCGATTGCCCGCACGCTGGACGCCGCCTTCCAGGACGTAGCGCACGCCGAGGTCACGGCCGACCTGGCGCACGTTCACCGGCTTGCCCTTGTACGTGAACACGGAGTTCCGGGCGATCACGAACAGCCCGGACATCTTCGAGAGACCCGTGATCAAGTCTTCGGTGACGCCATCGCTGAAGTATTCCTGCGTCGCGTCCTGACTCACGTTGGCGAACGGCAGCACGGCCACCGACGGCTTGTCCGGCAACGGGAGCCCGTCGGACTCGGACGGCCCGAGCCAGCGCCAGCTCGCCCACCCGCCTGCGCCCAGCAGCACCACGATGGCCACGGCGGCGGCGACTCGCCTCGACCATCGTCGGATGACCGCCGGTCTCGGTGACGTCTTCGAGGAAGCGCCGGGCTCGAGACGGAGACGATACACGCGGACCGGTCTCGCGATGTTCTTCACGGTGTGC
>Ga0134088_10000707_pt1 | contig 12017 bp, 5 predicted proteins | sample 15_taG_3_FD_94461 | JGI IMG/M metagenome (GOLD analysis project Ga0134088, IMG submission 94461) | Grasslands soil microbial communities from the Angelo Coastal Reserve, California, USA - 15_D_Rain_20cm_5_09182015 | ecosystem: Environmental > Terrestrial > Soil > Grasslands ...
CCTCGCCGCCCATCCCGACCTGGTCGTTCTGCTCACGCAGGCAGGCCGCTCGGAGGCGCGCCCGTTCGCGCCCGCGATCAAGCGACTGGTGGTGTTGCTTGCCGAGGGACAGGGGCGGGGCGAGGTGCGCGACGACGTGGACCCGCACCTGGCCGCAGCCCAGGCGCTGGTCCTCATGGTGGCGTACCTGGGCCTGGAGTCGTTGATCGCGGCGAGCGCGGCGCCGCTCGGGGCCGACGAGCCGGCGCTGCGCGAGCGCTGGAAGGACGCGGCCGTCAGGCTGGTGCTGGACGGGGTGGCGGCCCACTAGGCCGACCTACCAGTTGATCCAGTAGGACGCCTTCACGAGGAAGGTGTTGTTGGGGTGCAGGTCGAACATGTCGCGGAAGTTGCCCGCCAAGGAGCGCGGTCCTTCGATTTGTGTATAGTCGGCGCGGCCCTGCGTCCATACCACGAACAGCGTCGAGCCCGGACGGTATTCCCAACGCAGCACGACGGTGGAGTTGAACTCCTTGTCGTTGAACCCGCCGGGGGTGGCGGCGTAGGGTTTGTAGCGATTGTCGAAGGCCGCGGCGTTCGGGTCGGCGAGCTCGCGCACGTTCGAGTAGGTGCCCTTGCTCACGAACGGCTGCGCATAGAGCTGCAGGGTGAGGACCGTCGAGAGCGTGTAGTCGACCCGCCCCGTGAGCGACACCGTTTTCTGGTTCAGATGCGCAAAGGTGTAGTGCGTTCCGGTCGAGTCCTTGATGGTGCCGTGCGGCTGGATGTCGTTGACGTTGTGCGTCGCGCTCAGGGTGAGTGACGCTTTGAACTGAGACGCCACGCGAAGGGTGATCTGGGTATTGCCATTGAACCTCTCAGACCGGCCCCCGTCGCCCCGGAAGTAATTGAGCCACATGTACGGGACGAGCGCCGGACGCGCATCCCCGTCCACCTCCCCCCACGCGGACAGGTAGGGATCGTTCCGCACCGCCGGCCCACCCCGCGAGCAGTTGCGATCGCAGAACGTGGTGCCGAGCTGGCCCGTAGTAACCCCGCCGTGCACCCACCACCAGTTGTTCAGCTGCACGTGCGCATTCGTGTTAGCGGCGCGCTCGACGGGCGTGCCGGCCGCCGTCCAGTACTGCCACCAGTTGAAGTTCCAATAGGCTATCTGGTACAGCGCCGTCGGGCGCAACGATTGCAGACCGAACCACGTGCTCCAGCTCTGCTGGTCCGCCTGGAGCAGGAAGCCGAGATCGTTGGCCTCGAAGCCCTGGGAGCGGCGCTGGTAGCTCGTCTCGAACCGGGTGATCCCGCCTCCTAGCTTGCTGAAAAACAGCTCTTCGGCGTCCCCGGACAGGGCCGTCCGCGTCGAGTCGTACGTCACACCCGCTCCCGGGCGCTGATAGAAGTGGACCGGATCCTGTTGGGTGCGGGCGATCGCCGTGTCGGTGCCGGCGACGCGGCTCAAGTCGAGCGAGCCGGAGACCTGATAGTGCCCCTGCAGGAAGCGGTGCCGGAAGTCGAAGGCACCGACGTAAGCGCTGCGGCGCAGGAAGTTCTCGGTTCGCTAGTCGAGGCTCCGGTTCACCGCCGTCAGCATGACGCCGATGCCGCTCTCGCCGTTGCGGAAATCCTGCTGCCCCCGCACGACCGCGTAGTTGGTGGTCGGCTCCGTGGTGCTGTCTAATGTCCCCGTGGCGCGCTGGGTGATCGCTTCGAGCACGCCCACCGTCTGCCCGCCCGGGAGGCGGCCGGTCAGCTTCGCCGCGCCGTAGATCGTCGTCGCGGTGGGCGAGTTGGGGTCGCCGTAGCCGAGTTGCGGCGCGCGCCCGATGCGACGCGAGTAGAACAGGCCCTCACCGTTGCAGTTCACCTGGCTGCAGTTCACGTCGAAGCGAAAGATCCCGGCGCCCTGAACGAAAAACGGCCGCCGTTCCTGGAAGAAGGTCTCGAACACGGTGAGGTTGAGCACCGCCGGATCGGCCTCGACTTGGCCGAAGTCAGGATTCACGGTCGCGTCGAGCGTCAGGTTGGAGGTGATCCCGTACTTCAGGTCGGCGCCCGCGGTCACCTTCTGGGAACGGTCGAAGCCGCTGGCGAGCGGGACGGACACGTTCTTCGTCACCGCGTACGGCGCGATCTCCGGTCGCCGCGGTGAGGGCAGGCCGTCGAGCCCGTGCAGCTCCCCGAGCTGCGACGAGATCCCGGACTGGGACTGGCGGAACAGCGGCCAGCTGACCCGCTCGGTGTAGCGCTGGATGTCACGCCACACGCCGAAGCCGAACGTGTTGGTGCCGCGCGGCACGTAGCGGAGCTGCGACAGCGGGATTCGGAACTCGGCCGTCCAGCCGAGCGAGTCGACGGCCGTGGCGACCTCCCACACGGCGTCCCAGGCGTCGTCTTCCTGCGTGTCGTTGTAGATCGCGTAATCCCGCTTCACGCCGGCTGGATTCACCGCGAACTCGTAGCCGGAGCGGCGATCGTGATAGGAGTCGATGATGATCTTGAGCTGATCCGTGGCCGCGCGGACGTCGCGCCGGGCGAGGAGCCGGAGAATCGAGTCGGGGTGCGGGTCGAACGCCCGGACGAAGACGTAAATGTTGCGGTCGTCGTAGGCGACCTTCGCCTCGGTCGCGAAGCGGGGATCCCCGTCTTGCTTCGGCTGGAACTCGCGGAACTGGGTGATCGCGGGGGCCTCGCGCCAGACGGGATCGTCGTCGCGTCCGTCGATCGCCGGCGGGTGGGCGGCCCGCACGGCGGTGGCGGTCGTGGCGGTGGGCGGGGGCACGACCCCGCCGCCGGCGGTCTGCAACGTGAGGGCGAGCACGACGGCGAACGGCATGACGGGTCCGAGGGCCTGGTCGCATGATTAGACAGGCCCTACGGGAAAAGGGTTGGACCCGTTTCTGGCTAGTTCTGCTTCGCGACCAAACTCGGCTCGACGGGCGCCGGACCCTCGAACACCAGATGGCCGGCCTCGAACTTCGCGCCCCGCAGCGCCAGGCTCAGCACCTCACCCAACTCCCCGACGAGGTGGACCTGGAGCGATTTCCGCACGTCCTCGGGGAGATCCTCGAGGTCGGGTTCGTTCTCCATGGGGAGCACGATGGTGGTGATGCCCGCGCGGACCGCACCGAGCACCTTCTCCTTGACCCCGCCGATCGGGAGCACGCGGCCGCGCAACGTGATCTCGCCGGTCATGGCGAGGTCGTGGCGCGCGGGCCGCCGGGACAGCGCGGAGACCAGCGCCGTCGCCATCGTCACGCCCGCCGAAGGCCCGTCCTTGGGAATGGCGCCCGCCGGGACGTGCACGTGGATGTCGGTGTCGGCGAACGCCTCCTCCGGAATACCGAGCCGATCCGCATGGGACTTGGCGTAGGTGAGCGCCGCGCGGGCCGACTCTTTCATCACGTCGCCGAGCTGGCCCGTCAGGACCAGATCTCCCTTGCCGCGCATCACGCTCGCCTCGACGAACATGATGTCGCCGCCGACCGGCGTGTAATACATCCCCGTGGCCACGCCGATCTGGTCCTCCCGCGCCATGCGCTCGGGGTGGACCCGGGGCCGGCCGATGAGATCGGCGACGTCGGGAGCGTCCACGGTGACGCGCGCAGCCTCCCCGACCGCGATCTTACGGGCGACCTTGCGGCCCAGCTTGCCGATCTCACGCTCCAGCTGGCGTACGCCCGCCTCGCGCGTGTAGCTCGTGATGATCTCTCTGAGCGCCGCGTCGGTCACCGCGAACTGTTCCGCGGTCAAGCCGTTCTCGGAGAGCTGGCGCAGCACGAGATACCGCTTCGCGATCTCGAGCTTCTCGCGCTCGGTGTAGCCCGCGAAGTTCACGGTCTCGAGCCGGTCGAGCAGCGGTCCCGGGATGCTCTGGAGGAAGTTCGCGGTCGCGATGAAGAGCACCTCCGACAGGTCGAACGGCACCCCGAGGTAGTGGTCCGTGAACGAATCGTTCTGGGCCGGATCGAGCACCTCGAGCAGCGCCGCCGCCGGATCGCCCTGGAACGAGACGCCCAGCTTGTCGACCTCGTCGAGCAGGAAGACGGGGTTCTTCGCGCCCGCCTGCTTCATCCCCTGGACGATGCGCCCCGGCATCGCGCCCACGTAGGTGCGCCGGTGGCCGCGGACGTCCGCCTCGTCACGGGCGCCGCCGAGCGAAATCCGCACATAGGGCCGGCCCATCGCACGGGCGATCGACTTCGCGATCGACGTCTTCCCGACGCCGGGTGGGCCGACGAACAGCAGGATCGACCCCTTCTTCTGCTTGTCGTCCTCGTTGCCACGCGCCCCCGCCCCCGCCCCCGCCCCCTCGTCTCCCCGGGGAGCGCGCTGCCGCAGCTGGCGCACCGCCAGGAACTCGAGGACTTGGTCCTTCACGTCCTTGAGCCCATGGTGGTCCTGCTCGAGGATCTCGGCGGCCCGCTTCAGGTCGAGCGACTCCTCGGCCCGCTTGTTCCACGGCAGCTCGGCCATGGTCTCCAGGTACGTCCGGATCACCTGCGCTTCCATGGAGTCGCGGTTCGCCCGTTCGAGCCGCTCGAGCTCGCGGTCGACCTCCTTCTTCGCCGCCTCAGGAAGATCGAGGTCCGCGAACCGCTTGCGCAGCTCCTCGACCTCGCTCCCCTCGTCCTCCTCCCCGAGCTCCTTGCGGATCGCCTTCATCTGCTCGCGCAGGAACATCTCGCGCTGCCGCTCGCCCAGCTCTTCCTGGACCTGCGACTTGATCTGCTCCTGGGCGTCGAGCACCCCGATCTGGCGCTGCGCGTGCACCAGCACGCGCCGCAACCGATCTTCCACCGCGAGGGTCTCGAGCAGCGCCTGGCGCTCCGCCGGCCTGATCTCGAGGTAGCCCGCGACGAGATCCGCGAGCCGCCCCGGCTGGCTGGCGCCCTCGAGTACCTGGCGCACGACCTCCTCCGGCAAACCCGACTTCTGACCCAGCTCGGCGGCGCGCTCTCGCGCCTCGCGATGCAGCGCCACGAAGGCGGGGTCGTCCGGATTGATCGGGGGCAGGTCCTCCACCTCGCGCACGACGGCCTCGAAATGGCCCCCGGTCTCGGTGTAATGGACCGCGGTGCCGCGGCCCTCGCCGTGCAGCAGCAGCTGCACGCCGCCGAGGCCGCGCTGGATCTGGCTGATTTTCGCGATGGTCCCGGTCGTATACAGCACGCCCGGCGTGACATGGTCCGTGTTCTCGCGCTGCGAGACCGCGAAGATGAGATGGGCGTCGGTCTTCAGTGCCGCCTCGATGGCGCGCAACGTGGACGGGCGTCCCGCGCCGATCGGCGTCGAAACGCCGGGAAACAGCACGACGTCCCGGAGCGGGAGCACCGGAAGCGTCAGTCGTTCAGACATAGGCTCGAGCTCGCGTGAGTGTGAGTAAACACCATGGCCTCGCCAGCGGGAAGCATCGTCCGTGCCATCGAGAAAACGCGCGGGAGCGCTCGCGCGTTCCGCGCGCCGGCGGCCAATTAGGCAGGAGCTGCCGAATAGCCATCGGACGCGGGCCCGCGACCGTCACCTTGGCGCGGAGAGCCCTAAGTCGAAACCGGTTGGCTGGTTGCACCGCCGCCTCGCCGCGGCTAATCTATGCGCGCGCACTTCACGCGGACCCGAATGAACGAGGCGGACAAGTCACTCACCGCGCGCCTGATCCAGGCGCTCGGCAAATCCTACACCGTCGAAGGAGAGATCGGTCGCGGCGGCATGGGCGTGGTCTTCAACGCCCGGGACGAGCGCCTCAAGCGGGAGGTCGCCGTGAAGGTCCTGCCGCCGGAGCTCGCCTTCCGCGAGGAGATCCGCCTGCGCTTCCTGCGGGAAGCGGAGACGGCGGCCCGCTTGTCCCATCCTCACATCGTCCCCATCCACTCCGTCGGCGAAGGGCCGGACGGGCTGGTGTACTTCGTGATGGCGTACGTGGACGGCGAGTCCGTCGCGGCCAAGCTCAAGCGCCGGGGCTCGCTTCCCGCCGAGGAGTCGCGGCGCATCATGCAGGAAACGGCCGATGCGCTGGGGGCGGCGCACGCGCTCGGGATCATCCATCGCGACGTGAAGCCGGACAACATCCTGCTCGAAGGAAGCCGCGGCCGAGTCGTCGTCACGGATTTCGGGATCGCGAAGGCGCTGTCCTCCACGACCGGCCCGGCGACGCTCACCGCCACCGGCGTCGCGATCGGCACCCCTCATTACATGAGCCCCGAGCAGGCGGCAGGCGACCGCGAGATCGACGGGCGCTCCGATATCTATAGTCTGGGCGTCGTGGCGTACCAGATGCTCACGGGCGAGCTGCCGTTCCACGCGCCCACGGTGCCCGGCATCCTCATGAAGCACATCACCGAGCGCGCCCCGCTGATCACCGACAGGCGGCCGGACCTTCCCGAAGACCTCGCCGCCTGTGTGATGCGCTGCCTCGAAAAGGACCCCGAGGACCGCTGGCCCACTGCCGACGCGTTGCGACGCGCGCTCGAGTCGCGCAGCGCGACCATGTACAAGCCGCGCGGCGCGGTGCCGGCAGCCCGGTCGCGCGCCGAGCGGCTGCCGCCGGCCCGGCCCCTGCCATCGCTCCCGGGAGCGGACGTCCGCCGGCCGCGGGGGAGGGACCGGTGGGAGCGGGGGGAGCGAGGGGAGCGGGGGGGCCGGCGGCGCGACCTCGCGCCCGCGACGCCGGGGGGCGAGGCGGCGATCGTCCGGGATCTACGGAACCGCTTCGTGACGTGGGCGTCGGTGTGTGGCTCCCTGGTCGTGATCGACGTCGCGACGGGGAGCCATCTGCCGGGGTGGTCGCTCATCGTGGCGGGGATCTGGGGAGGCGCGGCGCTCGTGCCGCGCTACGTCCGGCTGTGGCACGCCGGGTACTCCTGGCGCGACGTGCTGGCCCGTCCGCCCGCACCGGACGCCATCGCGGTGCGGTTCGGCGCGACCGCCGGGGGAGGGGGCAAGGTGGGGCCGCGCCCCGCGGACCTGCCCGAGGCCACGTCGGGGGAGTTCGGCCGCCAGGCCGAGGCCATCCAGCAGGCGCGGAGCGATCGCAAGGCGATCCTCCGCATCATGGAGCGGGTGCCGAAGTCGGAGAAGAAGCTGTTGCCGGACGTCGTGGCGACGATCGACGGGCTCCTGAACCGGGCGGAAGACCTCGCGCGGGCGCTGCACGCCATGAGTGTGGGTGTGGACGCCGCCGCCCTGGCCCGGCTCCAGGAGAAGCTCGAAGCGATCAAGCGGCAACCGGAGAGCGCCGAGCGCGAGCGGCAGCTCGATCTCCTCGAGCGCCAGCGCCAGACGCTCACCGACCTGCTCACCCGGCGGCAGCTGATCGAAGACCAGATCGAGTCGTGCGTGCTCGCCATGCAGACCGTGCGGTTCGACCTGCTGCGGCTCCGGTCGGCAGGTGTGGCGGCGGTGCTGGACGACCTGACGCACGCGACGCAACAGGCCCGGGCCCTGTCGCGCGACGTCGATCACGCCATCGCCGCCGCTGGGGAGATCCGCGAGGCCCTGGGCGAGCAGCCGCGCGCCTAGAAGGCGCGCAGCTCGCGCATCGCTTGTGCGAGGTCTTCCGCCTGGGGCAGGATGAAGTCTTCGAGATTGGGCGCGTAGCCGACGAACGTATCGGTGGAGGCCACGCGCCTCACCGGGGCATCGAGCCAGGGGAAGCATTCATCGGCGATCCGCGCCGCGATCTCGGCCCCGTAGCCCCACGACAGTGAGTCTTCGTAGGCGACGAGGACCTTGTTCGTCTTCCTGACCGACGCCGCGATCGTGTCCCAATCCACCGGCGAGAGGCAACGCAGGTCGATCACCTCGACGCTCGCCCCGTCCCGCTCCTCGAGCTCCTTCGCCGCGACGAGCGACCGCTGCACGACGGCGCCGTACGTCAGGACCGTCAGGTCCCGCCCTTCCCGCACGACCCTGGCCTTGCCGAACGGGATCATGAAGTTCGGGCCCGGGTTCGGGGCCTTGTTGTACGTCTGGCGGTAGAGGTGCTTGTGCTCGAGGAACAGCACTGGGTCGTCGCAGCGGATCGCGGTGCGGAGCAGGCCGTTGGCGTCGAGCGCGGTGCTCGGGCACACGACGCGGAGTCCGGGGACGGCCGTGAACACCACCGCGCCGGTCTGGGAGTGGTAGATCGAGCCGCCCTTCAGGTAGCCGCCGTACGTGACCCGCACGACGAGGGGGCAGCTGAACGCGTTGTTCGAGCGCCACCGTAACGTGGCGAGCTCGTTGCGGAGCTGGTGGTAAGCGGGCCAGATGTAATCAAAGAACTGAATCTCGACGACCGGCTTCAGGCCCCGCGTGGCCAGCCCGATGGCGCGGCCCACGATGTTCGCCTCGGCGAGGGGCGAGTTGTAGACCCGATCGCTCCCGAATTGCCGCTGCAGGCCCCACGTGACCTTGAACACCCCGCCCTTCCCCTTCACCTGCTCGAGATATTGCTCCCGGCTCGCGTCGGCCACGTCCTCGCCGTACACGAGAATGCGTGGGTCCCGCGCCATCTCGTCTTTGAGGCAGCCGTTCAGCAGATCCACCATCGTCGTGGGATCCCCCGTGAACTGGGGGTCGTCTTCGGTGTCGAACTGCTCGGAGGCGGGGTCGACGTCGGGCGAGTAGACGTAGAGCAGCGCCGTCTCGGGCTGGGGCTGGGGCGAGGCGAGCGCCATGTCGGCCGCGACCTGCACTTCCTCGTCCACCTCTCGCTTGATGGCCTCGATCTCGGCCGCGGTGGCGACCCCCTCGGCGATCAGGCGCTTCGGGAACGTGAGGGTGCAGTCACGCTTGGCTTCTTCCTCTCGCTCCTTGGGCGCTTTGTAGACGACCTCGTCGTCGGAGAGCGAATGGGAGTAGGGGCGGGTGACGTGCGCGTGCACCAGCGCCGGTCCCTTCCGCTGACGGACGTACTCGGCGGCGCGGAGCAGCACATCGTACGAGGCGACGGGGTCACACCCGTCCACCTCCTCCACGAGCAGGCCGGGAAAGTTGCGCACCAGCTTCGAGACCGAGCCGCCGGCCGTCTGCACCTCGACCGGGACCGAGATCGCGTACCCGTTGTCCTCGATGAGGAACAGTACGGGCAGCTTCAGGGTGGAGGCGCTGTTCAACGCTTCCCAGAACTCGCCCTCGCTCGTGGTGCCGTCTCCGGCCGAGACGTAGACGACCTCGTCCCCCTGCGTCGGCTTCTCGGCGATAGCGTCGATGCGCTGATAGCGCAGCCACGCCTCAGCGCATCCCACGGCCTGCAAGAACTGCGTGCCCGTCGGGCTCGACTGGCTCACGATGTGGAGCGCCTTGTGACCCCAGTGCGACGGCATCTGGCGGCCGCCCGAGTTGGGGTCGTCCGCCGCCCCGACAGCGGAGAGCAGCATCTCGGTGGGCGTCATGCCGAGGGTGAGGGTGAGGGCGCGGTCGCGATAGTAGGGATAGAACCAATCGTAGGCGGGACGGAGAACCTTGCCGGCGGCGACGAGGACGGCCTCGTGCCCGGCACCCGAAATCTGGAAGAAGATCTTGTTCTGCCGCTTGAGCTGGATCTCCTTGTCGTCGAGGCGCCGGGACAGGAGCATCAGCCGACAGGCGTCGAGCAGGTCGGCCTTGGACAGAGTCTTGGCGGCCCGGGGCCTGGAGGAGGGCTGGGTGCGCGTCGCCATGCGTGAAAAGATAAGCTACCACCGCTCCATCTTCACGTCTGCGAGCACGCTGCTCAAGTCATTGAACTTGAGTTCCTTCGGTTCCGCCGGCAGGACCGGGCTCACATACTCGCCTTGAGTGCCGCCGACCTGGACCCGGAAGTGTGCGAAGCGGTTGTTGCCAAGGTCCGCGGACACGAGCACGAACATCCGGAAGTCGGGCGGTACGTGCTCTTGAGTCACCCGGAGACGGACCGTGTACTTGCCGTCAGCCGTGGGCTCGGCCTTCCACGCCACGTGATAGGTGGGAATCGCCGTCCCCTTGACCCACTCGTCGAAGAACCAGTCCATCGGCATTCCCGTGTGGCGCTCGACGACTCCCTGGAAGTCATCGGTAGTCGCCACCTTCCCGAGGTAGGACGCGTAGTAGTCTCGCATCATCGCCGTGAAGCGATCATCCTTCCCGGTGCCGAGGTCCAGCATCATCATGCGGAGCATGTGGAAGACCCAGGCGCCCTTCTCGTAGATCATCACGTTGTACCCCTGCCGCACGTCGGGCGTGGCGTTGCGTGCGCCGATCCAGATCGGGCCGACGTCCCCTTTCTCGCCCTTGATGTCCGTCTTGTAGTGGTCAAGGTACTTGAAGTAGCGGTCCTTATGCTCCGACTCGCTCTGGAGGTACAAGAGGGCGGAGAACGAGGCTAACCCTTCGCTGAGCCAGGCATCGCGGTACGACCCGGGGCCGACCCCATTGCCCCACCACTGGTGGGCGACCTCGTGCGCGCGGAACCACTCGTCGAAACCGTCCAGCGTCGTGGCCTGGAAGGTGACCCAAGAGAGGTCGATCATTCCGGGGAAGGACACGCCCTCACCGAAGGGGATCTCCGTGACGTAGAAATGCGAGAAGGGCGACGCGCCGAACAGCAACGTGAATAACTTCAAGCTGTTCGAGACGTCCGCGGCGACGTTCTCCAGCATGTGGGTTTGCTGCGGTAGGTAGACGCCCGCCGCGATGGCCGCATGTCGCAGCTCCCGATGCGCGTCTTCGGAGAGGAGGACGTCGAGGGACGGCTCGCCCGGCCGCTCCACGTGGTAGTTCTGGAAATCGCCCAGGTTGAACGATGCGAAGGACGTCGGGCGCTTTGTGACCCAGCGCGTCGTCACGACGTTATTTGCGAGGGCGGAGTCCACGCGGTCGCCGATGGTTGCCAGCGGATAAAAGCTCGGCGCACGGTAGGTCACGTCGAACAGGGCAAAGGTGCGGCCCTGGCCATTCTTGGGATACCAGGACGCCAGCGGGCTCACGAAGAACCAGCGCGCGAGGCGCTCAATGAGGTCGCCGTGGTAGAAAATGGTGAGGGACAAGGAGTCCCCGGGCTGCAGTCGGTGGGGGGCGCGCACCCACACGTCGTCGTCGTCCTTGGCCTTGAACACGGCAGCGGAGTCGCCGCTGCTCCAGCGCGCGGAGTCGGTCAAGAGTTTGGGGTAGAGGAAGAACCGTAACCACGGGCCCACGGGCTCGTTGACGCGCAAGGTGAGCATGGCACTCGCCGAGAAGCCTATGCTGCCGCTCGAATTCAGCGGAAGCCGCACGTCGATCTTGTAGGCGGGAACACCGAGCTGCTCGCGTAAGATCCAAGCCCCCGCCATGTCGGCGGCCGTCGGTCGCGGGAACTGCGTCACGACCGCCCAGTTGGCGCCCCACCGGAGCCGGCTCACGGGGCGGTACAGCTGCACGGCCTCGGTCACCTCCGGATTGATCTGAAACAGGACCGGTCCCCCGTGGGCGCGTTCCACGCGCGCGAGAAAGAACCCCGTAAGCTCGCTGTTGAGCAGCGGGCCCATCACGGCGCCGCTGAACGACCCCTCATTGTCGCCCTTCAGTGAGCCCACTAGGTCGCGGACGTGGTCGGCGACGTCTCCAGGAATGTCCCCCTGCCCGAAGGTCAGCCCGCGCAGCTGGTCGGCCGTCGAGTCGGAAAAGATCAGGATCAGCTCGGTGAGAGTGTCGTCAAGGGACGGGGAGCCGACAAACCGCTGGAGCTCCGCCTGCTCAGCCGGGACCGACGGCGCGAAGGTGAGCCGGCCCCGGCCGCGAAACACCGCGCCGACGGTCCGACCGCCCACCGGCGACAGCAGATAGAGCGTGCCACGCTCCAGGGCGAGCCGACAGACATCGCGGCTGAGGGCTAGGTGATTGACCTCTGCCACCTGTCCGGGCTGCGGCGCGAGCTTCATCACCTCGCGGTATCGCTCGAGGTAGGCCGCCGCAGGAGACCCTGCACCGAGTTGCGCGGCGAGCGGGCTGACGGCGAGCGCGCAACCAAGCGCCGGGACGGCAAAGAGACGGGACACGACGCTACTCCTTCGTGGTATGACGCAATCGTAGGTCTCGCGCCCCGCCGC
>Ga0134088_10000711_pt1 | contig 12001 bp, 9 predicted proteins | sample 15_taG_3_FD_94461 | JGI IMG/M metagenome (GOLD analysis project Ga0134088, IMG submission 94461) | Grasslands soil microbial communities from the Angelo Coastal Reserve, California, USA - 15_D_Rain_20cm_5_09182015 | ecosystem: Environmental > Terrestrial > Soil > Grasslands ...
CTATGACGGAATCGCAGTCCCAAGCAGTAAGAATCAAGGTTTTGGTCTTAGGGGTGTGGTGGTGCCAAGTTCCACGAATAAAGCGGGATCGTACACATTTGGAAGAAAATAGCCATGAAGAAGAGGGTCCACCAAAGTATCGTCAACTTGTTCAGAAGAATCCCCTTTTCGCGGCTACGGCATCATCTATGTCTTGACAGAGGACAACTGTTTGCTGAGATGGTTGCCATAGACAGCCGCGGTAGAAGCGAATATCATCTTTTTTACCGAACGTCTCAGGCAGCCTTCCAAAACGTTGAGCGACCCTTCCACATTTGTCCTATAGACAAGTTTGGGGTCTTCCAAAGATCGGTTAACGCTCACCACAGCCGCCAGATGACCACCTCATCTGGCCCCGGCAACCTCCTCGTTAGTCTTGAGTTGATCAAGTACGCTCCCCTCAAACAACTTGAATTTCGGATTTGCCATGTGCTGTCCAACACTAGATAATCGGCCGGAGGATAGGTCATCGAGAACGGTAACCTCGCTCGTTGAAATTAAGCGGTCAACCAAATTAGCTCCGGTAGATCCCAGGCAGCCAGTGTTTAAGATTCGCTTCATGGGAGTACTATGTGTCAAATGTTGATTCTCCTAAAAAAGTGGATTCAAAATCTAAAACTTGTCTTCTCGGCCTGAGATTCGTAACGAGGAAGCGAAGCCAAACGAGCTGAGCTGTTGGCCACCGGAGCCTATTGGGGTTCATGCGAGAAATGTTCGTGGGACGGGTTCTATGCCTGCCAGTAGAGATCTGGGAGCGTAGGTCGAGCCAAACCTCGCTTGACTCGACTCTTGTGGAGAACACATTGGGTCCCCAGTCCACCGTCTTTTGGATACCATCTGTAAATTGTAACTCGCCGGCAAACCCGGCTTTCGTGGTCTCTAATGCCTTGAAGATGTTGGAATCGAAAACATACACGGGCATGATGGCCGACTTGGATGCTGGGTTCAAAGGTTTCTCGACTAGACGCTTCACTCTCACGAGCCCGTTTTCGACAATCTCATCCTCACGATCACGAACCGCTTTGGATCCTCTACCTCCACATACAAGAACAACCCATTCGAGCCAGACCCCTCACTCGCCCTTATCACTCGTCTCAAATGGTCGGCATTCTTTTGAAATGAAATGGCTATCACCAGCATGGACCATGAATTTGTCGACTCCGACAATCGACTTCGCCTTCAACACCGCGTCCCCAAACCCCTCTTGGGTCGGGCTGATTCACACACGACAATGTGGACCCCTCGATCATTTTGTAGAAATGTTCTAGATCGGCTGCAGGTCCATCTCGACCCCTACGATCCAGCATGGATACAAAGTTGAAGTTGGGAGTAAAATGATCCTCGATTGCTCTTTTGCCACGCCCAAGAATGAAGCAGAACTCGCAAACCAACCTGGCACAGCTTAAACACCAGCTAAACAATCAGCTTTAAACACGAAGCTCCATCCCCACTTTTTGCAAAACGGGCAGCATTTCCTTGGGTTGCTCCTTAGTCACTGTCAGCAATCTCGTCCCTAAACCGGCTGCAGGAATGACTGCTTTCTTTAACAAGGGCCTTGCCCTCCAAGAGGAAGCAGAACTCTTGGAGACTTTATAATTTCTATATCGGAAAGATAACGCAAATGAGATCCAGGAAAACCGCGGTTTCCATCATAGGGCTTGGCTATGTCGGCCTCTGCACAGCGGCGACCTTTGCCTCACGAGGGATCAAGATTATCGGGATAGATGTCGATAGAAAGAGAGTAGAGCAGCTTCAGAAGGGCGAGGCACCGATTTACGAACCAAAACTGGATGGATTGCTGAAGACCGCGGTCAAGAAGGGACTCTTTCAGGCAAGCGATGACATATCTCTCGTATCCAGTTCTGGCGTTATTTTCCTCACAGTTGGCACACCCAGTCAGGGCGACGGCTCGATTGACCTGACTTTCATAAAGAACGCAACGGATAGTCTGGGTAAGTCCCTCCGGCAGCATGACGATTACCATGTTGTGGTTGTTAAGAGTACAGTTGTTCCCGGCACCACTAACAATGTCGTAAAACCATCACTGGAAGACTCAAGTAGGAAAAAAATAGGGACAGAGCTCGGGCTGTGCGCGAATCCGGAGTTTCTAAGAGAAGGAACAGCGATAGAAGACGCTCTTCATCCTGACAAGATTGTTATCGGTTCAAACGACAAAAAGTCAACCAAGGAATTAACCAAGCTCTACCGGCGATTCTATGGGTCGAGACTTTCACCGCTCTTCACGATGAGTCCAGAAGCCGCGGAACTAGTCAAGTACGCCAGCAACGCTTTCCTCGCGACAAAAGTGAGTTTCATCAACACAATCGCCAACATCGCTGAACGAACCTCAGGCGTCGATGTCGGTGTAATCGCAGACGCAATAGGTTCCGACCCGAGAATTGGAAAACTATTCCTGAAAGCAGGGCCCGGATACGGGGGAAGTTGTTTTCACAAAGATCTCCAGGCTTTGATGAGCTACAGTCAGAGAAGGGGATACGATCCATTGCTATTGCGCGCGACCGAAGAAATCAATGAGAATCAAGCAATGAGGGTCGTGGAGATAGCGGAAGAACTCCTTGGATCATTACTCGAAAAGAGAGTCTCGGTCTTAGGGTTGGCGTTTAAGAGAGACACAGACGATATCCGCGAAGCTGCCTCTTTGCGAGTCATTGAAAAACTGAAACAGAGGGGCGCGCAAGTTGTTGCTTATGATCCTATGGCGATGCCTAACACTAAAGCGAAACTAGGAGATTCCATAGACTACGCTAAGAATATTCTCGGAGCTATCAAAGGAACCGATTGCGCTGTCATAATGACGGAATGGGACGCGATCCGCAAACTCAAAGCGAAGGACTTCAAAGAATACATGAGAAGCCCAAACGTTGTAGACGCCCGGAAGGTCTATGACCCAAAGGGCTTCAGGGAGATACGTTACGCTGCCGTTGGTCTGGGACCTCTCGTTCCTGACTGCGAATAGAACTGCCTCTAACGGTTTCAGCCAGCCTCCACTGGATGCCCGGACTTTCAGCAGGCTAGTCGGCTATGTCGAGCTTGGAGTAAGCTCTGGCTGTCTCTATCGAAGGCAATTCTGCAAGCTTCAAGGGTCTAAGGCTGTTTCTTGGCCTCGGGGGCGGTCGTATGATCATCCAGCTCCTTCGCATGCGGCCGTGACCGAACGTGGCTGGCAGAAGGAGCAATGGGCCTAGGTCGACCTCGGATTAGTTGCGATTGGCTGTCGTTCTTGGAGGTTGACGCATTATCCCGATGAGCCTCGGTTGAGTCTTTTGCTGGATGACTTGCTTTCTTTTTGATAGAGGCCCCAGCGTCCCGCCCGATCTGGATTCTCCTGATTCTAACGTACAAGTAACCAGCAATTGACGCAGATGATATTCCGAAAGCTACGCTGAGAGCAGGAACCAGTATTGGGGAGAGAGTGTTTACGTATATCTGGAAGTAGACGTTTGTCAGGTAGGTTATGTAAAGCGAGAGGGACAGAGACGTGATGATGGCTAGCTCTCCTATGATGATGAGCCAAGCTTTCTTCGGGAAGTTGCACCAGGTCAAGTAGCCCGTTTTTGAGACCTCCGGGATAGTCTCATGAGAATTCGTTGTGCGCTGGGATTAAGGCGAGGTGTTACTTGGCAGAGGGGACCCTGACGGTTGAGGCCCGCCAGATGGGAGACTTGAGGCTTGACCTGGTTGCTTGTGGTTGGCTACGATCGCCCTCACACCTTGAAGGACCCCTAGACCAAGGATCCCGATCATGACTGTATGGCCCAATGTTATCAGCGTCAAGGCTTTTCTTGAGAAAGCGAGGGCTGCGAGCGAAACGTAGTTGTCACCGGCAAACAGAAGGGTCAATGTAACGATAGAGACCATGGGGATAGCCAGATAGACAGATTCTCGGTGGGACTTGGTAACGAGCTTGTAGTCTCCGTTAAAATAGGCTAATACTAACACAATTCCAAGTGCCCCAAGCTCTAGAGCCGTGTCCGCGGGACTAGGCAGTCCCAGGTTTATTCCCAGTTGAAAATCCGACAGTGGATAGAGAGGCGGGATTGTTCCAACTACAGAGTCCGCGACGAGGTGAGAGAGAATCCCTGCTGAGAATGCTAGGCCCAGACCCTTGAATCTGATGACGAGAACTGCGCAGATGGGTAGCAGGATGATCAAAGAGTGGGTGTAGGTGTGGTGTTGAATCAGTGGTTTGAAGTAGATGTCAAAGTCGGGGAGAACTCCCGCCAGGAGAGCCATGTTGGCTGGGAGATTGACTTTGACTTGTCTGCCCGTGAGCTTGGAAAAGATATAGCTCCAGCAGCTGTGTCCGAGAAGAAACACGACTCACTCTGCTCCGTGTCACCAAGCCAATTGAAACCGTACGCTCAGTCGGGGATACTAATGGTTAGTGTCTAAAACTTCTTCGACTTACCCCTTGGATGAGATTTTCAACATTCTCGTCGAGCTGGCTAAGTCTTCTTGCGTAGCAGGTTCGCCTGTTTTTCAGCCTGTTCTCGGATCCGAGCTGGCGATTTTCAACCAGCCCATTTTCCGCGCTCGTCCCCAGCGGATTCTGCGGGAGGTTGGATGTGACCGAAAAAACCATTGTCTTATGTAACGTTTCTTTTTCCGTAACTATTTTTTCCTGTAACTATTCTCTCGCGCTAACTATTGTGTGACCCCCCGGGTGGTCGGTTTTCCCGTGCCGCGCCCTTCACGAAAACGTCCAAAATCGGCGCAAGAAGGGAACGATCTGGAAAAGGGGGTCTTACGCAGGTAATCTCGTGACGCAAGAATGCCACGATGCCCCGCCTTCTACCTGTGTGGATCTTGCATCTTCGTTGGAACACCAGAATAAAATAGAGCCCGGCATGGGTGCCTCGTACTGGTAGGAACTTGCAGAAGCCGATACGAGGGGATGGAGGGGGGGTCCTGCTTTCTCACCTAACTGTTAAAGGGTCATTTCGCGGAATCACAGTCAGGCTTGAGTCGTGTATTCCTATAGGGTCTAGTCCATGATTGTTCCGGTCAGTCGTATTTCTCACCTCCTTAGGACACGTGCAAGTCAATTCTTCGGTCTGAACCAGGAGCCCTCCGCACAGGCGGGAAGGGGGACGAGAATAGGGCTGTTCGTTTCAGGGGCCTTCTTAGTAGCCGTTGGTCTGCTTATCGTTCTCATCTCCAGCCTCTTCGTCGTTCTAGCGATTCCTGTGTTCCTTTTTGGCGCGTACAACTTGGTGAATTCAAGGAGGAAAATATTGTCGCTTAGCAGGTCGAACCTGCTATCTCTGTCAGGACATCTCTGCGCCACTGTGGTGCTGTACCTACTCTTCACCAGAATCCTCTGGGTCACCTACATGACCGACAGCATCGTCGGCTCGTACATGGGAGTCCTCAAGGTGCTAGCATTACAGAACCCGTACGGCTATTCAATCAAACCCTTCCTAGACCACTTCAGCTTTCCCCCGTCCTTCTACACCCCCAGAATAGACGGCTCGTTCGAGTTCCACCTCAACTACCCGGCCCTCAACTTTCTGACTCTCCTCCCCCTCTACGCCGCAGGACTACACGACCTTCGCGACGGAGTATTCATCTTCCACATACTATCAGTGCTCCTAATCTTCGGGCTCGTTCCTTCTCGCCAGAAAGCACTCAGTCTCGCCCCCTTCGTGTTCTTTCCAGCGTTCGTTGCGGCAAGCTGGACCGATAGCGTCTGGGCCTTCTTCCTAGTCGGAGGCGCCATCCTTTGGTATAGAAACAGGAACCTTGGTCTCCTGATGGTAGGTTTTGCCGGAGCCACAAAACAGATTGCCCTCATCGCTGCCCCGTTTCTCCTTATTCGTCTCTGGCAGGAATCTCCCGGCTCAAAGTTGAGAAACACCCTCGTAGGCGCCGGTGCCATAGCCACGGGCTTCCTAGGCCCAAACATTCCGTTCATGCTATCCTCCCCATCCCAATGGTGGGCGGCCACCATCGCGCCGTACTTCCCTGGCGGTGCAGCTCAGGTTCCCGGAGGAGTCGGGCTCTCCGGGGTACTGTTGGACCTAGGAGTTGTCCCTCCTCCTCTGTTTTTTGTCGCACTCATGAGCCTTGTAGGCGTCGGAGCGCTCTATCTCTACTCGACCCGCTTCTCCAAGTCAAGATACTTCGTCTGGATCTTCCCGATCATGATCATGTTCTTCTATTATCGATCCTTTCCCAACTACATCTTCTACTGGGCTTTCCCCCTCGCCTATGAATTCTTCAACAGCAGGCCCGCGTTATCGATCTGGCATTTTTCTCCATTCCACACATTACCCTGGCACCCTTCAGTGGGGCCCACCCTTCGCTCCGTCCGAAGCAGATTGAGGGTCCCCTTGCTTGCCGGCTTGTTGCTCACCACAGTATTTGTCGGAGCCTTCGGAACCTATGTCTCAAATTCGCCGCCCTCGAGGGTAGACGTGCAAATCAACTCAATAGTTGATCCTGACGGAATAGGCGCATCAACACTGCTCAACGTGACGCTGGACAACCTGACTCCCCGACCCATCGTCCCGTCGTTTTTCGTTAAATGGAGCTACCTCCCATACCTCTGGGCCTCGGACTCAAATCAGAGCCTCGCGCCATCTTCAAGCGCTTCGTATCTCGTGAGTGCTACCGACGGTCTAGCGGCAGTGCCCCGATCAACAAGCTTCCGCGTCTATGTCTTTGATGCCGGAACCCGAAACCTTGTGGGCCAATCTCTACCATTCCGCATCGATTCCCCTCTCCCAACCATAGAGAACCCGCACTTCAGATGGTGGACGCTCGATGTCGGAGCAGGAGCCAAAGTCCCATTCAGTTGGAAGCTGACCAAAGCCAACATAGATTCGCTCACACCAGTAATCCAAGGCCTCGACCATAACCAGACATCAGGGATAAGCCTTCGGCTCAACTACACGAGCCCGGCAATCAATGTTGAGAAGATAATGCTGTCTCAGAAAATTTTCCTCAACTCTACAACCATGAACCTCTCCCTGTTCGATCCTGCAGCAACAAGCACTGGCAATCGAGCCGTCCTCGGGGTAACCCTGACGGATGGCGCTCACGAACTATCCTACATCTTCTCCAATACCACCGCTAAGTCGACACTTTTCACTTCCAGCTATAACATCACAAACGTAGTTCCCGTCGCAGCTTCTGCCTGGACTACTGTATTCATTGACGCAAACCAGGCTTGGCTTGCCCAGGGCTGGGCCGTTCCTAACCAGGTGACGTTTACGATCTTTCTGCAAGCCAACAGTGCAGGTCTCTACTCGGCAAGCATCCGAGACCTATCATACCCCGTCTCTGGCCAAGTAAGTTTGTAGATGCCGGTCCAACTCTGTTCCTCCTAAGACCCGACTAGAACTCCGTTGGAGCATCGTCGGAGTTACTGCACGGTAAAGGTAATCGACAGAGAGTGGGAGAAGGTCCCGCTGGTCGCCAAGACAAATATCGTGTAGCCTCTCCGCGGCGTCATTCCAGACGTTGAGACGGAGAGCAGTGCGTTTGCAGTTCTCCCAGATGTCAGAGACACCTTCGTCGTTCCGTGTCGCAATCGGTCCGTTGGCGAGGATCGGCGAGACTGTTGCGGTGAGGTTTACTATTCCTGAGAATCCGCTCACGCTTGAGATTGGTAGGCTGGCGGTCGCGGAGGAACCCCCGCGAAAGGGTCAACCCTTGCGAGCGATAATGCTCGACCCGGCATGACCTTACCCATTCCTAGCATGGACTCTCGCGAAACAGTGTGACTTCGGCTGTCGCTCTCCGGAGAAAAGATTCTCGATAGACATTTGACCCAACCTCCAAGCTTGAATTGTATACCTAGAGGTATCGTAATGTCGCAAAAGGTTAGTCGGTGTATGATGCGAGCGCTCGGCCTTATATGGCGCCCGACTGCTCTTGCGGAGTTGAGGTTCTGGCAGATATTAACGGCCGTGTTCGCAGGGGGTTACCGATTCGTCTAAGTTCATGCAGTCTCTGGGAGACTCCGCGTACACGAAGCTACGAAAAATCGCTGCCGATAGGGACATTACAGTGCAGGAATTGATTAGAGCTATAGTCATTCCCGACTGGTTGAAGATGGATGAGAAGCACAATGGAGGAGACAGTTCATCATCAGAGAGACATCGGAAACGGATTTCAAGGTCGAGGACGCGATCACAAACGCTTTCCATAGCGGCGATGCCGAAACCGAAGAAAAAACAATAACCGGTTCGCGCGGAACACTTCCTGAAACCGGGCGACTACGGGCCGATATGTCGAGCATGGGTTGGACTCATCCGTGCGATTCCCCCAATTCGTGATGACGTACACTATTGTCCGCGAGAATTCAGAATCCGTCTCAATGACTTCTACACCGCAACGTCCAGTAGGTATTCTTACGTGAGGTGTTGGGTAACTATACGCTAAAGAGGATATTCTAACGAGCTACAATGTCAGCAATGTCCGACACGAGGGCGAGCAAAGACTGGGCCCCCTTCTCCAAGCAGATCAAACTAGACGAAAGTGACTGGGCCATAGTTGACGCGCTCTACGAAGACCATCGCAATCGCGAAGGAGTCATCTCAAAAGCAGACTTTATCCGAAAACTGTTTCTGACAGGTGCACGATCCCAACTCTTGTATCTCCGTCAACACTCGCCAGCCTCCCTTTCGCGAGTGGCAAGAACCAGCGGCACCAATTAGCGCGCAGCCACACGCAATCGGTTTTTGAGACACTTCATTTTCTGGATTGAGAACGGGATTCCACAAAACCGTTCTGGGTCGGACAGTCCGAGTCAGGATCAAACAATCCGCGGAAAGAGCCCTCTGGTTTTACTAGGCTGCAACCGTGAACGTGAACTGGCTGTTCAGTTTCGTGGTGACGGTAATCAGGTAAGTATGACCAACAAGGAATTGCTGGAAGAGCAAGGGTACTCCATTGTAAACGCACATGTTACAATTGGTACCGATCAATATTACTGCTGAACTGACGTTCCCCGGTGAAATGGTAGGCCCTGTCCAATTAGAAAGGATCCAAACATCTTTCGAGAGGTCGGATACGCTGTAGGATTGGAGCGTTATCGGAGTATTACCTTCATTGAGTAGAGATAGGGTCATACTGGTGGGAGAGGTAAGAGAGAATGTTGACATGGTCAATGATTCAGGAGTCGGGTCCACGACGATGATTGTTAGGATACATGAGTGACTGACACTTCCACTTGACCCGGTTATCGTGATATTGTACTTTCCTAATATGGTCGACATGGTTGTTGATACTTGTATGCTGGTATTGGTTATGGCTCCTGGAGCTAGGGTTACCGGGTTTTGGCCTCCCATTACGCCCAGAAATCCGAAAGGCACGATTGCAGAGAGAGTTATAGATCCATCAAAACCGTTCTTGCTGTCTAGGATAATGCTCGTGGAATTTGCGAATCCAGCGACAACGGTAATTGAGTATGGGTTGGCGTACACTCCAAAATCGGCTTGGGAGCTAACCGTGGTTGTCAACAGGGCTGAGCTGCTAAGAACCTTCTTTCCAGCTAAAGCCGTCCCAGTTACAATAATACTGTACGTTCCCATAGAAGCGTTCTTAGCGGCTTGTACGGTGGTTATCGAGGTCGCGGTGCCTCCAGCTTGTACATTGACTCCGCGTGGGTTGAAAATGACCGCGATTCCACTAGTAACCTGTGCAGTAAGCGCCACCGTTCCAGTGAAACCCTGAGTGCTTAGAATGGTGACAGTCGAACTGGCGTTCTTGCCTTGGGGGACGGTGATTACGGACGGGCTGATTGTCATTAGGAAGCTACCTGTGGTCTTGTGGGCATCACTAATCGCGATGGGGAGTACGGTTCCGCTAACGGTGAAAGAGCCGAATGCGAAGATGAGAAGTAGAAGTAGGGCTTTGAGAGGGACCCGCTTCTTGGATAGAGTCGTTACGCATTCCTCCGAACTCAACCCTTGAAGTATCCTTCGTCGGTCCGCCACCTTACGGGTCCTGTAACCAGACCCAAGAGGCTTGGCGTCTAGGTACGGCTCTCACGTGGGCCTTGCGCTCACGTCTGGGCCCTCACGTCGTTATGGTCTTCGGCCAGATGCACATCTTGCCTTCAGTATCCTTGTGGCCGTGGTATCGATAAGAAGTCTGTTGGTAACCTTTGAGCTCGCAACGCGCATCATGTTTTGAGCAAATGGAGTCGCACTGGAGTAGTTCTTCGGCCGTTCTGCTTTTTTCCATTGTTAGAGGCAGCTCACGACATCTAGCCCGATGTTGTAGTTAGGTCTATCCACCTGGAAACATGGTTTCCTCTCCGGGGCTCGGTGTGACAAACTTCACCGACATATGGGCATTGTCTCTGGAAACAAGCAAAATAGGGAATCGCTTCCCCTTGAACGATTCAAACCGTAAGGTTAGCTGTCCACGCCTAAGTCGCGAGTTTTCCCTCGTCTGGGGATTCCTTCTTTCGGGTCTTTCTTGAGAAAAACAAGAGGACCAGGATTAGTCCCACTATTGCCGCGTATCCAATCGACGGCAGAATTGCGTCCAGGGTGCTGATGATCGAACTAGCATTTTGTCCCGCGAGAACTCCGAGGTAGATGAGTATGATATCCCAGATGACTATGCCAACGGTTGAGTAGGCTAGGAACTTTCCAATCTTCATCTTGGCGATCCCCGCTGGAAACGCGATCACGGTTCGAAGAAGGGGCACAAACCTTGCGAGCAAGACGGCCACGCTGCCATATTTTGCAAACCATCCTTCTGCGACGATCAGATGATGCTCCCTGAGCCGGATTTTCCTGCCGAACCGTAGTACAGCAGGTCTTCCCAAGTAGTATCCGACACCAAAGTCGACAATTGTTCCTACAAGACTTCCCAGGGTTGCCGCCGCCACCGCTGCCCAAAATTCGAGGCGACCCTGGTATACCAGGTAACCGGTTAGCGGCAGAACGATTTCGCTAGGAACGGGAAGCGTCGCGCCCTCAAGGGTCATCAACAGGAAGACTCCTGTATAGCCCCATTGAGATAGCAGGTTTAGCGCGATATTGAATATCGTGTCGTTCAGGCTCAAGATGCTCTGTTGTCAGCGATTCAGGGTCTTTCAAATCTTTTAGGCTCAGGAGAGAGCTAACAAGAGAGACTCGGTCAAGGCCAGCACCATTTCTCTCGTGATTATACTGGGTAATTGTTTTTTAGCGCCCTTTTAGTCTGTGCTATTTAGCGATGTCTCGGCGAGAGCATCAAGAAGGCGTGTCCGGCAAGATCATACTGTTCGTAGTGTTGGGAGTCTTCCCCGTGATTTTCATGTTGATAGTTCTCATATTTGGCCCGATGCTCGGGCTCCGGTTCGGGGCTTGAATTCCATTCCATGGCCGAACCAGACCACGCAGTTTGGAGGATCGGGAAGCCTAATGAGTCCTACTCGGCGTTGGCGTATCAAAGAACTAATCGAATACAATAGTCTCAGTCAAGTTGCATGACAGCGGCTGCGTTCGGGTTCGGATAGTACCTCTTGATGTCGGACGACCCGTACTTTCCCTTGAACAACTCGATAACTTCGTCAACTTGTTTTTTCTGAGTTATCACGTGGAGTCTGCCCTCGAAGGTTTGCTGGCTTGCGCGGAGCTTTACCTGAGAGTTCCGCTGGACGTTCTTGTACCACTGGGAATCAGTGCCTGTAACGGGCAGTAGCAACAGCTCCGTCCCTCTCAGCACGAACCATACTGGACGAGGAATCGGTTTCCCGCTCTTTCGACCCGTAACAATCAACTCGATCTCCTTGTCTTTCTTTAGAGCAGTCAGTAAGCTATCCGATTTCAACTTGGGATCGCCGAGGCAAAGGGTTTCCTTTTATGAAAAGGATTTGCTGATTCCGGAATCCTCCCACGCCCAGAAGGAGCAGAAAAGCTAAGGCTTCCAACTTCGAATGTGATCGCGTATGAAGTGCCCGGTATGCCACGGGGAGCTGCAGGCTTCTAGTAGCTTC
>Ga0134088_10000736_pt1 | contig 11837 bp, 10 predicted proteins | sample 15_taG_3_FD_94461 | JGI IMG/M metagenome (GOLD analysis project Ga0134088, IMG submission 94461) | Grasslands soil microbial communities from the Angelo Coastal Reserve, California, USA - 15_D_Rain_20cm_5_09182015 | ecosystem: Environmental > Terrestrial > Soil > Grasslands ...
GACTGTCGCCGCAAACGATGGTACGACCGGGCTGGGTCAATCCCAGCTCGGGACCGATCACGTGCACGATTCCCTGCTTCGGACTGTTGAGATCAAATAGCGGCACACCGAATTCGGCGCAATTGGCGGCGAGAGTGCGGACCTGGTTGGCGGCCATCTCGTCGAAACCGGAAAGCGACCGGCTCGAGGTCGGAATCGAATGGTCCATGGTTGCAAATGTCTTGTCGGTTCGGCGGATTTTCAAACCCCGCTTTCTGAGACCAGTGAAGGCCTGCGGTGTGGTCACCTCGTGGATCAGATGCAGATCGATGTAGAGAATGGCCGGAGCATCCGTCTCAGGAACAACGATGTGGGAGTCCCAAATCTTGTCGTAAAGAGTCTTCATGATCGAAACACCTTATTAGCCACAAAAGGCACAAAAGGCATAAAATTTTTTAAACCCTTTTGTGCCTTTTGTGGCTAATTCCTACGTTGCGTCAGGCATACGTATATAGTCGCAGACCAGCTCGCCCATTTCCTTGGTCGAAACGATTCGCTCTCTGGATTTTTCGCGGCCCGTGCGGCTCTTCAGATCGGGCGTGCGATAGCCGCGACTCAACACCTTCACAATCGCGCGCTCCAGTTTCGTGGCTTCCCGCGGCAGCTCCAGTGAATGCTCGAGCAGCAGAGCGGCCGAGGAAATCGCGCCCAGGGGATTGGCAATTCCCTTCCCTGCAATATCGGGAGCCGAACCGTGCACCGGCTCATATAGCCCGATCTTGCCCCCGATGCTTGCGGAAGGCAGCAGGCCCAGGCTTCCAGCCAGCATCGAAGCCTCATCGCTCAGGATGTCTCCGAACATGTTGTTGGTCAGGATCACATCGAATTGCGCCGGCTTTGCGATCAACTGCATCGCGCAGTTGTCCACGTACATGCTTTGCAACGCGACGTCGGGAAACTGCCTGGCAACTTCGCCGCACGTGTCGCGCCACAGCACCGAACTTTCCAGCACATTCGCCTTATCCACCGATGTGACCCGCCGCCGGCGATGACGCGCAAGCTTGAAGGCGACGCGAGCAATGCGCCGCACTTCGTCGCGCGTATAGATTTCGGTATTGAACGCCTGCGTCTCCTCGAAACCGCGCGGTGAACCAAAATAGATTCCACCGAGCAGCTCACGCACGATAACCAAATCCACGCCGCGGACGGAATCACGGCGGAGCGGCGAGCTATCGACCAGCGCTTCGAAAACAGTGACCGGCCTGAGATTCGCGTAGTTTCCCAACAGCTTTCGAAGATCGAGCAGCCCGTTCTCGCACTTTTTCCCGGGCGGCAGGTGGTCGTACTTGGGATCGCCGACAGCTCCCAGGAAAACGGCGTCCGACGTCAGGCAAATGTCTTGCGTGGCTTTTGGCAAAGGCTCGCCATGACGCTCAATGGCAATGCCGCCAATATCGCCTTCGACAAATTCGAATTCGTGGTTCTGCTCGCTGGCAATAACATCCAAAACCCGGCGAGCTTCTCGCAGCACCTCCGGGCCGACACCATCACCCGGCAGCCACGCTATGCGCGCTTTCATGTATGGAAATTAAATCCTGATCTTCAACCCGCTTTTTGCGGTCGGCGACTTCGAGGAATTTGACATACGCTTTTTCGAGCTCCTCTCGAGTGAGCGTGTATCCCAGCTCGCGATATCGCGCCTCGAGCGCGTGGCGCCCGGAGTGCTTGCCCAGGACGATCATGCTTCGGGGCACGCCGACGTGGTCGGGGGACATGATCTCGTAGGTTACGGCGTTCTTGAGCATGCCGTCCTGATGTATCCCCGCCTCGTGGGCAAATGCATTCTCGCCAACGATCGCCTTATTCACTTGCACCTGCTTACCAGTAACCTGGCAGAGCAACTGGCTCGAGCGATATAACTCCTGAGTTTTGACGCCGGTCGTGACGTTGTAATACCGCTTCCGGGTATCGAGCGCCATGACAATCTCTTCCAATGCCGCATTCCCGGCTCGTTCCCCAATTCCGTTGATGGCGCACTCGACCTGACGCGCGCCATTCTCAATGGCGGAAAGACTGTTCGCAACGGCCAGCCCAAGATCATCGTGGCAGTGCGTGCTGATGGTGACGCGATCGGCATTCTTCAAACGTTCACGAAGCGTGCGAATGAGCTGTCCGTATTCCGCCGGTGTCTGATAGCCGACGGTATCCGGTACATTGACGATCGTCGCGCCAGCATCGATCACCGCATCGAAGACCGTACAAAGGTAATTGATCTCGGTGCGGCCCGCATCCTCCGCCGAAAATTCGACCTCATCGCACAGCTTGCGCGCGCGCGCGACAGCGTTGACGGCGATATCCAGAGCTTCGCCCCGGCTCTTGTTCAGCTTGTATTTCAAGTGAATGTCGCTGGTCGCCAGAAATGTATGGATGCGCGGAGCCGCGGCGCCCTCCAGCGCCTGCCAGCATCGATCGATATCCGCAGGCACCGCGCGGGCCAGTCCGGCGATTTTCACGCTGCGGATCTCAGCGGCAATCTTCTTCACCGCCTCGAAATCCCCTTCCGAGGCGATGGGAAATCCGGCTTCGATGACGTCCACCTGCAGGCGTTCAAGCTGCCGTGCCATCTTCAGCTTCTCTTCAACGTTCATGCTGAAGCCCGGAGCCTGTTCTCCATCTCTCAATGTCGTATCGAAAATGATGATTCGGTCCATCTGTTCTCCTTCTTTTAGCGTCGGGCCCACCGTCCAGATCGCTTCGGTACGCCGCCGTTTCTTGAGGCTGCGCGCTATCGCGCTTGCGCTTCGCCGGCGGCCTCTTTACTTCTTGGCCGGTCCCCCCACGCCATTTAGGCTAATGTGTGGCCGCTTTAGCCTGCTGATCTATCCATGCATTGCCAAGAATTCCCTGCAAAAAAATGTGCTGAAAAGTCCTTACGATCTCTTCGCGCGTGTTCGAGCCGGACACCTTGTACCACTGATAGGTCCAGTTGAGCATTCCGAGCAGCGCATAAGCCGCCAACTTCGGATTCACATCCTTCACGTTATATTGCTCTGTGACGCCGGCAATGATGCCGGCGGCCATCCGGACATACTCTTTTTTTCGCCGGTTAATCCGCGAACGGTCGGAGCCCGAAAGCGTCTTGCACTCGTGCAGAAGTCCCGTCACTTCGAGATTGCGCTCTTCGAGCACTAAACGTAAATGCAAATCGATCATCGTTTTCAAACGCTCGAGAGGGTCAGAAATGTCCTCGAGCGGTTTGATGACATAGGCCTCCGTCAGATCCAGGCCGTAATCGAGCACCGTATAAAGCAAACTCTCTTTGCTCGAAATGTGGTGATAGAGGCCAGCCTTGGTGAGCCCAGCGGCTGCGGCCACATCGCTCATCGAAGTATTGTCATAGCCCTTGCGGTGAAAGACCTCTGCCGCCACCTCGAATACGCGGTTCCGCGGGAAATCGCCGTTTCCGCTGCTCTTTTTTTGCCGCTTTTCACCCATCAGAACGTAACCTACCGACCGATCGGTAGGTTAACCTTGGTGTGCAGAGTAAGTCAATGGGAAACGGGAATAGCCACAAAAGGCACAAAAGTCACAAAAAAGACTTGTGAAAAAAATTATGTGCCTTTTGTGGCTATTCCCCTACGCTGCTTTGCGGGAAATGAGGATCAGTATCTCGCCTGCGGCGCGGTAGCCCGTGGCAATGGCCCCGTGGACGGTGCCGGAATGCCCATCGCTGTTGGTGGCTTCGCCGGCGAAGAACAATGTCTTGGCGACGGGTTCCGCGAGTTTGACGGGGGCTGTAATCGCGCCGACGGGGATATAGCTATAGGCACCCAGAGCGAACGGGTCGGCTTGCCAGTCACACACAAAAAATGCGGTGATTCGCCGTTCCAGATGCGACACACTCATCTTCAAGGCCCGGGCCAGCGATCGAGTTGCAGCCCGACCAATGGCATCTTCCTTCTCGAAGGATAATCTTTCCGCGGGAGGTCCGCCCGCCCAACCGATAAGAACAGGGGCAGCAATGGGCCGCGTTGTCCACCACGTTGGGAACGCTTCTCCGCGAGCATGAATGAAACTCAAGTTCGTGAGGCCCCGCTCTTCCCAAAAAGGAGAATCGAAGCAGAGAATCACCTTGACGACTTGTCCCATGATCATTTCTTGCGCGGCAGCTCTCGTACTTTTCAAGTCAGGAATAAAACGGACAGCTCCCGACCGCAGCACACCGAGGGGTAACGTGATGATCGCTCGATCCGCCTCGAACTGGTTGGCGCGGACATAACCCGGGCGCCATTTGATTTCATTCACGATGGTGTTCAAACGGATCTCGACCCGTTCGGGATCAAGATTGCTCAGGATCCGGACAATTCGATCGTATCCGCTCAGCACGCGATAGGGTACGCCACCGCCGATCCGGTCCGCGGCTTCTTGCGAGATGCTGAGATGTTGAAGGCTGATCAGGTCGGCGCGAGCCGCGTTGAAGCCCTGCACAAATTCCGTTGCGACTTCTTTTGTCTGGTCATCGATACGGAGCGTCTGGAGAAATTCGGCAAACGAACGGTCGGGGTAGCTCTTTCCGCGTTTAAGTTGTCTGGCGACTTCTTCCCATCGCGCCCCAAAGTCATTGCACTTTTTCAAAACATGGTTTTCGTAACACCAATGCTCGCCTTCGAGCGAACCCATCATGAGATTGGCGTTTCGAACGATGTCCCAGATCTCGTCGGGTTTGCCGTGAACAAACTCCGCTCCGAGCTCGACCGCGATCGGCAGCCGGCGATCGCGCATGGTATGAATTCGACCTCCGAGCCGGTCCCGCGCTTCAAGTATGGTTACGCGCACATCTGCCTGAGCGAGCCGGCGCGCTGCCGCCAAACCGGCCACACCTCCGCCGATAACGAGCACAGACTGCACAGCCGTAGTCCCCCAAGTTTTAGACTGCAAGCCGGGGACCTGTTCTGGCCGGCGGCTGACTGATCATCCGTCGCATCATTTGAAAATTTCGAATCGGGAGGTCTTATGAAAGCTCTGAAATCGAAGGCACTAACTCCGTACCATCCTCAGCCGGTCTGGTGTTACTACTGCTGCATCCGGATCGCCCCCTACGATCTAAGAACGGTTGTGCAGGGAAAGGATTACCATCGGGATTGCTATGCGAAGGTCTTGCAGGCTCAGGGGAAGAACAAGAACTAGACCCGCCGCGCGTATGGCTCGAGAATTGCGGATCAATCGGTATGCCACTGGAGTTGTTTCACAAACCCAATCCGCAGCCACCGGACCCGGTGCCGGAACCAAACCCGACTCCCGCACCGGCGCCTCCACCTGAGCCCGCACCGGTGCCAGGAATCCCGAAACCTATTTCCGGCCTCCTCCGAAAAGTTTGCTCTGGAGTCTCTGTGCTTTTTCCAGGTGCATTTCAAGCCTGGGAAGCAGGTCCTCCGCGTATTTTTTGACCTCCGGAGTTTGCGCTATCTCCGCCTGATCGCGAAACATTTCGACTTCTTTTTGGTGCGCCGCCACCATGTTGTTGGCGAACTCCCGATCCAGTTCCGCACCGGATAATGCGGTCATGGTCTCGATCTCCGCTTTCATCTCGGGAGTGAGGGTGCTCGGCATCGGCACAGCTGTGTCGTTCATAAGGTCGGTCAGGTCCTCGAGTGCGCTGGCATCATCGGTTTGGATCATGTTCGCGAAATCTCTGACATCCGAATTTTGTGACTTATGCATCGCAAGCCGCGCCACATCGATGTTGGACAAGTAAGCATTCGCGGCTTTCATCATGAATTCCTGCTCCGCAGGTGTTACGGTGGGACGGCGATCCTCGCGGGCCGCTTCAACCGTACGGCTGCGATTGCACGCGCCGAGGCTCACGCCAGCGACCGCCACGACGAAGTAAAGGATGACTATCCGCCGAATCGTTTTCATAGGGCTACCGATAAAGCAGGAAGAAAATGATAAGAATCAGGATGATCAGGCCTATTGGAACATACATAAAAAGACCCTCCCTCCACGTTGACGCACCTGCAATGCCATGTGAGAAAAATCCGCTACTTGTGGGATTTGGCAGGAATCCAGGGGAATTGCGGCGCGGTAGCGCAGTAAAATTTTCCCCGGTTTAGATCAGGAGCAACTCGATATCACTACTTGGAAGCCAGTGCATTCTCGATTGCAGAGACCATCTGCTTCGACGATGGCTCGACCTCGGACTTGAACCGGCCGATCACTTCGCCATGCCGGCCGATCAGGAACTTTTCGAAATTCCAATTGACCTGGCCCGAAAATTTCGGATGCGCCGTGAGGTACTTATAAAGCGGAGCCTGGCCGGAACCCCGCACGACGATCTTGGAAAACATATCGAATTCAACGCCGTAGTTTTGCTTGCAGAATTGGGCGATTTCCGGATCGCTTCCGGGTTCTTGAGCTCCGAAATCGTTGGAGGGAAATCCGAGAATGCTCAAGCCGGTCGCTGCATACTTCTTATGCAACTCCTCGAGGCCGGCGTACTGCGGCGTATATCCGCATTGGCTGGCGACATTCACCATCAGCACAACCCGGCCCTGATACTTCGACAAATCGACTGGCTTCCCATCGATACTTTTCATGGTGAAATTCAAAGCTGCGGGCACGGTTGTCACTCCTGATGGTTTGGTTTGCGCGCCGGTCAAGACGGCCAGGGCAAGTGCGGTTAAGACTTTCATCGTAAAGGGCCTCCGGGCAAAATTATGCGGGAAATGCCCACAAAAAGGCACAAAAATTGTGGGTGCAGTTGACTTGTCACGGACGCCGTTCCGTTAAAATATAGCTATGGCTGTAAGACAGCAGCTGGTACGATTTCGCTCCTTCTGGATTTTTCCTCTGCTCGCATTGTTTCTTCTCTACCTGACTTCCCGGGCGGAAGGAAAGAGCCGTTTCAACGATTTGTTCTGGTTGCTGCCCATCGGTATTTTGATCTGGACGTTGTTGGAGTACGCGCTACACCGTTTCGTTTTTCATATCCAACTGCCGATACGTAATCCACGCCTGCGAGAGATTGTTAACTCATCGCACCTGGCACATCACGCTTCGCCGAGGGATCCGACAAGAGTTTTGGTGCATCCGCTTTACGGTCTGGTAATCTCGACGATTCTCTTTACCGCGCTCCTGATCATTTCAGGCAGTGCCTTTTCTGCAGCCGGAATCATAGCGGGAATCTGGGCTGGCTTTCTTTATTACGAGACGGTGCACTATCGCGTGCACTTCAGCTTATCGGAGTCCGGCTTCATCGCGCGGCAAAGACGCCGGCACTTCTATCATCATTTTGCGAACAATAAGCGCTGTTTCGGTGTGACTTCGCCGTTATGGGATTACGTGTTTGGAACCGCATCACCGCGGCCCTGATTTTTGCGCCTTGAATGCCGCTTCCCGCGCTTCCTTCAGCTGATCTTCGAGAAGGGCAACTCGTTTGGCCAGCCGGCGTCGTTCCGCTTCCCATTCTTCCGTAGCATCCTGATGCTTGCGCTCCAGGCGCGAACGGAGTCGAGCGGCTTCTTCCATCTTCACCTCGAACTCATCCTGCGCTTCAGCCAGGGCTTGTTTGCGGGCAACTTGCTGCGCTTCCGGAATGGACTTTTCGAGTTCTTCGGTGCGGGCAGTCAACCGTCTTCTCTCGTTTGACAGGTCACTGGCTAATGATTGGATCTCCTGCTCGAGCTGTTGCCGTTCGCGGTTGGCGTCGGCGATTCGGTGCTCATACTGGGCATGCATCTCCTGAAATATGTCGGTACGCACCGTATCTCTTGAGCGCTGTAGCTCCATTTCAAGCTTCTTGATTTTGAGTTTTAGTTGCTCGCGTTCGGTATCCCAGCCGATCCTCGCGTCTTCAAATTCTTTCTGCCATTGATCTGCCGTCCTCGGAGCGGGTGCGGACGATCCCGGCGGAAGCTTCCCGAGCTTTTGGAGAACGGCGCGTCTTGCCGCTTCTCTCTTCTCAACCATGGCGTATGGCGACCCGGCTTTTTTGAGACGGTCGATCTCCGCGTTGAGACGCCGGCGCTCGCCTTCCCATTGAAGCTGCCATTCTTGCTTGGCCTCGGACAGCCGGGCCTCCACTTTTTCATTGATCGTGACTGTCATACGCGCGGGATTATTCAACCGTTCCATGGCCTCGACAGCGCTTGCTTGTGTCGCCGCGACTTGCGCTTTCAGGTTATTGCGCTCGGCCTCAAACTTCTGCTGGAGAGTTGCAAGTTGCTCTTCCAGCTGCTGACGCGCGCGAACGGCTTCCTCAAGCTGGAATCGGATTTCCGACTGCAGATCTTCCGAAGTCTGTCCCCGCGAGGCAGCCCGGACGCGTTCGAGAGCTTCCTCGAGTTCCTCGATTTCGCCGGTAAGATTGCGGCGCTCGGACCGCCACTGATCGCGGGCTCGCTCGAACTCGTCTTCGAGATCGTCCTGAATTTTTTTCTGATCTCGAAGGCGTTTTTCATATTGCGTCTGGACCTGCTCAATAAGTTGCTGGGCCGCGGATTCGGACCAGGCGACCGCATACAGATCCATGGGTTCATCTTTGCCTTTGAGCTCGGCGCGGCCCATTTTCGCGCATTCGAAACCGGCGGCTCTAGCCGCGTCCAGTAGCACGTCGGTGATCAGGACCTGCTCCGTGTCGGCCTGGTGCTGGACGCGCGATGCGGCATTAACGACATCGCCGAAAACGTCGCCATCTTTGATTAAACCCAATCCCGTATGCAGGCCAATGCGAATATGGATTTGATTGATTTCGTCCCGGCCTTTCCTGTCCTCGAACAGAACTCGCTGCATGCCGGCAGCGGCTTTTACAGCGCCGACCGGATCCTGGAAGCAGGCGAGGATGGCATCGCCAATCGTTTTGACAATGCGCCCGCCCTCACGCTCGATGACGGGGAACAAAATGCTGTTATGGCGATTGATCATCGCCATGTATTCAACATCGCCCTTTTTTTCGGCGTACGCAGTTGACCCTTTGATGTCGCTGAACAGAATCGTCATGGGCGTGCGCAGCTTTTCGAGCTCCTGCTCGGCCTGCGCACGCGCTTGCAACAACTCTTGCAGTCGGTCTCCATCCATTGCCACAACGGGCGGCATTATATATTAGGAGAACTCACAGCGTGGCACCATTGTCACCGGGCAATAAAATGCGGCGAATCAACTTGATGGGGATGCTCCCCTGCCTGACGAACTCGTCATGAAATCCGTGAAGGGTGAAACCGGAGCCTTTCGCCTGCCGATAGTCGGCGCGGAGTCTGTAGATCTGCAGCTTACCTAGCGTGTAGTACAGGTATGTCGGGTTGTAAGCGCCGCGGCGCGCCTCCTCGTATGCATTCGCGGGTTCCTGGAAGGCTTTATCCTGGAAATATTTCGCGCCTTGTTCGACGGTCCAGCCCGCGGTGTGAAGCTTGATACCGACGACATAGCGGGCATCGCGCAGCAGGGCTTCTTGAAGTTGAGCCAGCCGTATCCTGGGATCGCCTTTGCCAAATCCTTCTTCAAGCATCATCTGCTCGGAATAGTGCGCCCAGCCTTCGGCGTTTGTTCCGCAGGAAATGAGCTTGCGCGTTTTGGTCGGAAATTGTTTCGCATTCAGAAATTGAATGTAATGTCCGGGATAGGCCTCGTGAATGGTGATGATGTTCATTACAGGCGGATTGTAAGCCCGCAGATGCTCGTCCTTGTGCCCGGCATCCCAGTCCTTCTCGGGAGGTGTCACGTAATAGAACGCTTCGGTCGCCTTTGTCTCGTAAGGACCGGGAGTGTCCATCGACGCGAACGTCCCCGACCGCGCGTACGGCGGTGTTTCGATGATCGTGGGGCGGACTTCGGAGGGTATGCTTACGATTTGCTTCTCGCTGATAAATCGAATGATTCCCTCAACGGTTTTCTTCGCCTCGGGAATCAAACTCGCTTCTGTCGGATGGTCATTTGATAAGGACCTCATTACCTCGTGAGGATCTTTTGAAGCATCGATCTGCCGGGCTGTTTCGATGAATGCCTCGTAATCCTTCTTCAGATTCTCTTCCCCGATCGCGAGGACTCGCTCGAGCGGTACGTCAACCATCTCTTCGTAAAGAAGCTTCTTTGAAAAATTGTCTCCTCCGATGGCGTACTTGCCTTTCGATTTCGGAAGCAGCGTCTTCTCCAGCCAGTCCGTCGCCTCCTCAACCGAATTTGTGGCGGCAGCGTTTGCAGTGCCGAAGTCGTCGAGCAGGCCCCTGTCGTTGCCTGCGGCGTCCTTTGCCCAATTCACCACGCTCGTTTTAAAGAATCCAACGGAACCGTGGGCGATACGCAACGCGAGGTCGGTGAATTCATGCGGTGGGTTTTCGACGTTCTCCTTCATCGCCGCCATCATGTTCGGAACGCCCTTCAGCCTGGCAATCACCGAACGCAGCCGCTCGTCAGCAGGCGCGAAGTTCCGCTTCATCAGATTGTCGATTGCGGCGCCGGGCAGCGAAACGTAGTTCATCGGGTTGTGACGCCACGTTTCGAGTGTTTCCAGGTCGAGCAATTCCGCCCGGATCTGTCCTTCGAGGATTTCGCTGTCGATGGATTCGTCAGCCGTGCGGAGCGAGGGCAGGCCGGCGAGTCGCGACTGAAACTGCTTCAAGTTCTCGATCCGCTTCGCAATCGCATCGGCAGAATAGTCCTCGATCTTGTGGTCATACTGATGGAGACCTGCCGACGTTGCAGTCGAGGGGTTCCATTCGAAGTACGCATTGAAGTAGTCATCGACAAACTGGCTCATGGCACTACCTCGCGATTGTTCGGCCTTCCGGCAGCAACACGGGGCCAGCAGCAGGACCGGTATTACAACCCGGAAGACTCGGGGCATCCTGCTAGTTTACTTAAATTACTGGAAGAGTTCTTCGATAGGCTTTCCTACGTAGCCGGTGCTGGTCGGGATGTATTCGAATCCGCGGCCAAGCGGATCGTCGTGGCGAACGGTTGTGTAATTAATTCCGAGCGCCGAATAAATCGTGGCCGCGATGTCTTCGGCATAAACGGGCCGCTGTTCCGACCATCCCGGATCGTCGACGTAGGCGGCGTCGGGCGTCGTTGTGCCCAGCACGCGCCCGCCGCGTACTCCACCGCCCGCGATCAGCGCGGAATGAACGAAATAATGATCCCGTCCCTGGCGGTCCGTGATGTTTCCAACAGTGCGTCCGAATTCACCCTTGGCGACGATCAAAGTCTCATCGAGTCTTGTCCCGCCTCCGCTCCCTGGTATCGATGCCAGATCGGCTATAAGGCTGGCAAGGCCAATATCGAGCTGGCTCGCCGGGCGGTAAATTCCCGCATTCGCAGCATAGATGTTCTGATGGTTGTCCCAACCGCCGAGTGAGATCTGGATATAGCGCGCACCAAGGTCGGCAGCGATGAGATTGCGCGCCGTGACACAGGCATTTCCAAACGCGTTGTTGCCGTACCTCTGCTGATCGGCAGTAGAAAAACGGAACACATTGGTGATTGCCGGATCGTACATCATCGTCCGCGCGAAGGAGTAGAAGTCGGCCATCTCTTCGCCCGCGCTTCCGAAGCGTGAAGGCTGGATCCGCAACGGTGCATCGGCAGCCATGAGCATGTTGTAGCGCGATGCGAACACGGCCTGGCCTTCGGGATTACTGAGGTTGGCAATACCGCCGGCGTTCGGCGCGACGTCAAAGGGAGCGTACTTGCCGGAGAAGTATCCGGGGCCCGCCAGACTGCCGCCGCCATTCAACGAGACGAATCCCGGAAGTTTTTGGCCGCTCCTGCGCTGCGGCTCCATCCGACCAGCGCCACCGGCAAGATCGCGCCAAACATTGGTTCGGTCGTAGCTCTGGAGATGGAGCAGCAGCGCAGGAGCGGCCAAA
>Ga0134088_10000738_pt1 | contig 11832 bp, 13 predicted proteins | sample 15_taG_3_FD_94461 | JGI IMG/M metagenome (GOLD analysis project Ga0134088, IMG submission 94461) | Grasslands soil microbial communities from the Angelo Coastal Reserve, California, USA - 15_D_Rain_20cm_5_09182015 | ecosystem: Environmental > Terrestrial > Soil > Grasslands ...
ATTTCGAGCGCGGCGTCAAAGCCTATTTTTGCTTAGCGGTCGCTATTTGCAGAGGTTTTAGTCCTTTCTCGGTCAGCACTTGATTCAACAGGACAAGATCGTAGATACCATCAATGTTCTTGTCGCGCAAAAAACCCAGAGCGTAGGCATCATCGGCGGACTTCTGAAGGGAGCTAGCTACGGGATCATAAGTTACCTGCATTCGACCAAAGGCGTCATCAAGCACGCCAGCAGCGAGTCCCCTGCTGGTAAGTTCTTTGATCCTCCGGTTAAGAATTTTTTTTGCCTCCCCGGAGTTGCCGTTAATCCATCCCGTTGTTTCCACATGCCCCTCCAACCACTTCTTAAGCAGCTCAGGGCGCTCGTGGAGAAAGGAGGTCCTGACCATGACATGGGCGGTAACAAATTTACCCCCAGGCCAAAGATCCCGTTCGTCGAGAAAAATGCGCCCGTTTGCTTCTCTGACCAATCGGGCCCCCCAAGGCTCGGGGACCCAAGCACCGTCAATCTCCTTCTTTACGAAAAGAGTAAAGATATCCGGATTAGCAATAGGAATGACTTCTACATTTCCTCCTTTTTCCTTGAGCTTAAAGCCTTTGTCCTTGAGGTAAGCGCGCAACGCCACGTCCTGAGTGTTGCCAATCTGCGGTGAGGCGAATTTCTTCCCTGCAAAATCTGCAACTCTCGCAATGCCCCCATCGTTGCGCACGACAAACACGGCACCGCCACTGGTCGCCCCCGCAATGATTCGCAAAGCCTTTCCTCTCGACCTAATGAAACCGTTGATCGCTGGATTGGGACCGATATATCCCAAGTCTATCTCTCCGGCAAAAAGTGCCTCGATTTCAGAAGGGCCGGCATTAAAGGTGCGTGTTTGGACCTTGACCTCTGGACCTAATGCCTTCTGGAAAAAGCCCTTTTCAGAACCCACGATCGGCTGAGAGTGAGTGATGTTAGGAAAGAAGCCGATACGGATAACTTGCTCAGCCGATAGAGGCTGCGGCAGAATAAGCATAGAAGCAATCCCGGCTAGTAACGTTATAAGAACTCTTGTGATTCTCATTTCCACTGCCTCCTCTCAGGAGGCTCCGCTCAGTCCCCAGCGGCGCCGAATAACCTTCTCCATCTGCCCAAAGACAAGCATGTCAAATGTAAGGCCAATGAGAACGACGACGATCATGACCGCAATGACCAGACTGGAATCATTAAGGTCCCTTCCTACGGTGAGAAGTTGCCCAACGCCCGCACTGACAAAGAGCAGCTCACCGGCCATGAGAGAGCGCCACGCAAAGGACCAACCTTGCTTCATCCCTGAGACAATAGCAGGCAAAGCTGATGGGAAAATCACCCACAGGTACAGCTTGATCCCTTTGATCCCCATGGTCCTTCCCGCGCGAATCAGCAGGGGAGACGTGTTCTTCAATCCGTCGTCAGTTGCAATCGCAATCGAGAGCACGGCACCCATGACCACAACAAAGAGGATAGCCTTCTCGCTCAGTCCGAACCAGAGTATAGCGAAAGGGAGCCAGCAAATACTGGGAATGGTCTGGAACCCTAGTATGAGAGATCCTAGCGTGTCATCCAGGATTTTGTACCTTCCGATCAAAAATCCCAGGCCCACCCCCGTCACCAGAGAGATCAGATAGCCGATGGCGATCCTTCTAAGACTAACTCCCGTTCCAACCAGGAAAGATCCATCAGTCAAACCTCGCCAAAAGGTGGCGGCCACCTCTTCGGGAGATGGCATAAGGAACCCCTGATACACGCCGAATCGGAACACAAGATCCCACGTCGCCAAAAGAAACAGAAGAAGGATCAGTCTGCGGATATGCCTTTTATGCCGCCACTTCTCATCTTGTTCAGCTTTGTCCATCATCGGCTCCGCCCGAGACTATAGGAATTCCAGCTCTTCCAACCGCTTGCGCACTAGTTCCCACCTCTCGCCGTTTTGCTCGTCCTCGGTTAGGCCCAATTCTTCCCTCTCCGTCTCCCACACCTCCTCGCGCAACTCATCAACTATGAGCCGCGCCATTTCTGCCAGCGCAGGGTCCTGCTTATGGCGAGGACGGGAAAGAGGAATTTTCACTTCTCTTTTGATCCGGCCCGGGTGCGCAGTGAAAATAACGACTCTGTCGCCTAAGTAGACAGCTTCATCGACGTTATGGGTCACAAATAGAATCGTTTTTCCCGTCGCTCTCCATATGTTTTGCAGATCCTCGTGCAACCTATCCCGCGTCTGCGCGTCTAAAGAGGCGAAGGGCTCATCCATGAGGAGAACCTTTGGTTTCATAGCCAGAGCACGCGCAATAGCGACCCGCTGTTTCATGCCTCCCGACAATTCGTGGGCAAGCGCATTTTCAAACCGGGAAAGGTTGACGATGCGGAGAAACTCACGGGCAAGCTTCTTTCTTTCTCTCCTGTCCATACCCTGGGACCAAAGACCAAACTCAACGTTCTGGACTACGCTCAGCCAGGGGAATAGAGCGGCCTCCTGGAACACCATCAACCGATCCGGGCCGGGCTCCGCGATGGGTTCTCCCTCAAGCAGGACTTGTCCTGCAGAAGTTGACTCCAGGCCAGCTACGACGTTGAGCAGCGTGCTTTTCCCACAGCCGGACGGACCCACCAGGCAGACGAACTCCCCGCGCTGCACACCTAGGTCAACTCCATTTAGAGCGACAACAGCCACTGCGGAGCTATCGACCGAGAAGCGTTTCTCAACTCCCTGCAGGTATACGAAGGGGACTCCTAGGGTCATGAAAATGGCTACCCGGTTGGCTTTTGGAAGGTGATACCGCCGCGCACTGAGCTATTAGAAACGGCGGTTCTTTCGGATGTCAGAGCAGCTCAAGATCCGATTTGATGTCCCCCTAAAGCGCGTCTATTCACTCGCTGCACCTAGGACTGTATGATCTCCCACAGCTCTCCATCTTGTCCCTTTATTTCCCTCGCGACTTCAGGGAGAAATAGGCCGGGGCCTAAGAGTCCTATGTCCACGGCGGCGGCACGGTGAACTTCATCAAGATATATTTTACGGGCTACCTCTGGTAGGAGTCTGCCGAAATCAACCTCTCTCTCCTTTTTTAAAATGTCCATTGTTAAGCGTTGTACTTCCGTAGCTGGCGCTCCAGCTGGTAACTCACGGAGGCGCACCTTAGTCCGACTTGGCTCCGGCGATCGAGCACGGCTCTCGCCTTTCTCTTGTTCCACGGGAGCTGCTAGCCTTTTCCCCCGACTCGATCTCGCACACATAAGGTTAACGATCGCTTTTCTAAAAGACATGGCAATTCTCACTCATGAAACTATTTATCATTCCCTTGACCTCTGGACCATTCTCCGAGGATTTCACCCACCTCCGGTCTTGTAAATTCAGGCGGTAAAGGATCTCCAAGCTCCAGCAGCTCACGCACCCTCGTTCCCGAAAGCGCGACATGATGGCGAGTCTCGTGAGGACAGGTTTTAGCTGAGCCGACTGCGCCGCATTTCCGACAATAGAAGGCCTCCGCGAAGAAGAGCGGCGTGATCCCTAGCTCATGTTGCTCAAAGCGACCAAACAGCTCCCACGCGTCGTAAGGCCCATAGTAACCACCAACCCCGGCGGCATCCCGCCCGACGATAAAGTGGGTGCAGCCGTAGTTCTTTCGAACGAGAGCGTGAAAGAGAGCCTCTCTTGGCCCGGCATACCGCATCGCCCCTGGAAAGACAGAAAGGAGGACCCGCTGTGTAGGAAAATAGTGCTCCACCAATACCTCGTAGCAACGCAAACGCACTTCGGATGGAATGTCATCCAGTTTGGTCTTCCCCACCAGAGGATGGATCAAGAGACCATCCATCAGTTCCAGGGCACATTTCTGAATGTACTCATGGGATCGATGGATCGGATTTCGAGTTTGGAAGCCAACCACTGTGCGCTAGCTGCGATGCTTGAAGATGGTCCTGGTTTCCGCCGGGTCGAGCTTGTAGTTGTCAAAGCGGGAAGGGAGAGGCGATCTTCGGGTGAGCCGGATATTGCCGCCTAAAAGCGTGTCTCCCCTTTGGTAAAGGTACCAAACCCCTGGATGTTTATCCTCGTCCGTCTTATAGACATTCCAGGCTTCCTCTTTCTTGTCGTAATGGAACTTCTCCTCAAGCGATAAGATTCCAACGGCCTCTCCCGAGGAGTCTACAAGGGCTATCTCTTCTCCCTCACGAAGCTCTTCAGCTTCGTCTGAGGAAATGGCCAAGGTAATGGGCAGCGGCCATACAAGACCGGAGGAAAGGCGCATATCATGAACAACACGTTCATAATCTCCTCTCCCCATGAAACCCTCTAGAGGACTAAATGCTCCGACGGCTAAGAGCTCAAGGTCAGAGAGAGTCCTAGCGTTTAAGGCAATTTTCTTCAGCTCCCTAGCTCTCGCCTCAGCCGCATTTTTTTCCTCTCCGGCGAGAACCAAGCTCACAAGCCGATGGCCGTGCGGTTTGATAAGTTCAGACATGATGGCGCCTCTTCACAGTTGAGGTTCAAAAGTTATCGTTCACTATTGCTTGCTGCCCCAGCGTCGACGCTCTTGATGTGGAGGCCGCATTCTTTGGACTCCGGCGACTCCCACCACCATCGCCCAGCGCGGAGATCCTCTCCAGCTTTGATCGCTCTCGTACATGGGGCGCAGCCGATGCTCGGATAGCCCAGGTCGTGAAGTTTGTTATAGGGCACTTTATTTTTGCGGATGTAGTCCCACACTTGTTTTTCATTCCAATCGGCCAGTGGATTAATCTTGGCAATCCCTTCATGGTCTCTATCAATCTCTACTTTTTTTACGCCGCCCCGAGTCACAGCCTGCTCACGGCGCAAACCTGTCATCCATGCATCCAAGTCCCTGAGCGCCTTCTTCAACGGCTCCACCTTTCGGACGCCACAGCACATCTTGCGGGACTCAACCGATTTGTAGAAGAGATTAAGACCGTGAGAGCGAACCATATCCTGTACTTGGACGGAGTCCGGAAAGAAGACCTCGATTTTAACCTCATAGCGTTCCCGGATCGCGTCCATGCAGTCATAGGTCTCTTGATTGAGGCGCCCTGTATCCAACGTGAATATCCGAAAATCGGATCCTCGGATGCCATGCATCATATCTATGAGTACTGACTCCTCAGCCTGAAAAGAGCAGGCCAGCGAAATCCTCGGATAAAAAGTTTTAAGCGCCCACCCTAGAAGTTCTGGCGCCGAATGTTTCTCTAAGGTTTCACCCCGCTGGAGCCAGTCTTGGCTTTCCGCGACTGTCGACATCACTCATCGCCCTCTCTTTCATTCTAAGTGATCGCCCTCTCTCCTGCGTCATCGCGCTCCCCTAGATTCCTAAGCAGCGTTACAACGTCGAAGGAGACGGGCGTCTCTAGCTTCACGCAAAATCGATCTCTGCGGTCTCTTGTCCCAGGCTCTAGATCGAAGCTGGCACCTGCATACAGAGTCCGCGCCAGATCCTCTAGGTCAGGCCTTACGGCACGAAAGGTTTCTTCAGTATTCGGCGCAACAAGTCGGTCATTGACCAAAAAGAGAGCCTCATTCCCAAGAAATCTGATCCTTCCCCTTATCGACGGTTCCTCTTCTATGCGCCGGCAATTCTCCAGGGCCGCCCTGAAGACCCATCTGAGCTTGTCAGAGTTGGAACCTTGTAGGACCTGCTTGCGATTGTAAAGCAGCCCCCAGCGATTCCATGTATTGTCCATACTAACATTCGCTTCATGAGCCACGAGCACTAGTCCCGGGCCCCCATACATATGACTATAATCAGCAATGTCATAATACGCTCCGTCCGAAGCCTGGATCCAAGAATTGAAAATATAAATGAAGTCATCCAGCTGGACACTGCCGGGACTGGCAACAAAAAATTTTACATTGAATTTCTGCAAATCCATCTTTTTTGTCCGATTAGCCTTCCCCGGCGACCGTGCTACTCGCTTGGTTTGCAGCGCGCAGCGCTTCCAGCTTGTTATGACAGCTGTGGGCCGCGTCGATGAAAAGCTGCGCCTCCTGAAGACGCTGCAGGGCCACGTCCTGTCCGATATTACCGTTGTTTTTTAGAGCCTCTCTTGCCTTGAATAAATATTCCGCAAACTTGCTGCCGGCATACTTATCGTAAAAAATCTCTGTTTCGCAGAAGCGGCTTCGAAACTCGCCAAGAATGGCATTTTCATCGTTCGAAATGTCATAGTTCTGCGTCTTCACCAGCGCCTGCGCGGCCTGGACCATGGCGTTATAGCCCATTTCAACCGCCTTCTTAAAATCGCCGGCATCGAAATAAATCTGAGCCTCAAAAAATTCACGCTCGCTTGCCGCAAGGCTAAATTGCGACTGAGAGATTACCTCCCCTGCGCATTCTCCGGTTCCCAAATCGCTTAAGGTAAACTCACGAGGATCGCCCCAATCGCTGTAATAGGAACGATCGACGGCGTGCGATGGAATTTTGGTGAGATCCTCCAACATCGCCTTAAGTTCCTTTTTGCCAATCCTACTGATAAAATTCTGAAAGCTCTCTCCCTTCTGGTGTTCCTTGATGTAACGACTAGTGACTCTGTCCACAACCTCCGGTATCCTTTTTGAGGGAATGGCCCCGATGGGCAGCCCGTATGCCCCGGCATTGTCTTTCAGTTTTCCTCCCAAGATCACCTGAAAGTGAGGTACAGTGTAAGCGTTAATATTCCTGCTGATACCGTAAAAACCGATATCCGCGATGTGGTGCTGGCCGCAGGAGTTGAAACAGCCGCTCACCTTAATCCGAAGGTCCTTGACTGCAGAGTCAAGCTCGAAATTCCTCTCACTCAAACGGCTGCGGAGCTCTCGCGCAAGTCCTCTAGAGGACGCGATCCCAAGCTTACAGGTGTCAGTGCCCGGACAGGCAGTTACATCAACAATCGTCCCCGCGTTCGGCTCGCCAAGCCCGACGGACCTTAGCGCACGGTAGAGTTCCGGGAGATCGGCTTCACTCACCCAACGCAACACTATATTCTGATCCACGGTCGTGCGGATCGTGTCTTTTACCGACCTCCGGGCAATATCAGCAAGGGCGCGAAGCTGATCCGCCGTGATGTCTCCCAAGGGAAGCGTCACCGTAGCTACCGCGTATCCCGGCTGCCGTTGATGATAGACGTTTGTCGCATACCATGTGTCGAAGCCTTCCGGCCGGTCGCCCCCGTTCAAAAATGTGGCTGCTTTCAATGGGCTCTCAGCATACTCGTAAGCCCTAGAAAGATAGTCCGTCCAACGAGGATCCGGTTGAAGCTTTTGTCGCTCTTCTAAAACAATTCTGCGGAATTCATCGATGCCGAGATTAGCGACCAGAAATTTAATTCGTGCCCGAGCGCGATTGCGTTTTTCGCCCAGCCGGGCAAAGACTCGCGCAATGGCTTGCGCCATCGGCAGAAGCTCCTCCTCCGGCAGAAATTCATCAAAGAGCTGGGCCTTATAAGTTACAGCTCCGAGGCCACCGCCAACATAAAACTCAAAACCACGTCGTTCCTGGCCATCAATGACCCTCTTTTTCGCAATAGCTCCCAGATCATGCATGCTTACCAAGCCGCAGGGATGCTGCTGGCAGCCTGAAAACGCAACCTTGAATTTTCGACCAAAATCCTGCGTGTCAGGATGTCCGAGTAAAAACTTCGAGCAGACCTTAGCATAAGGCGTCACGTCAAAGACCTCATCCTTGCAGACACCAGCCAAAGGGCACGCGGTCACGTTGCGCACGACATTGCCACATGCCTCCCTCGTAGTAATCCCCACAGCGGCCAGCCGCCGCATCAGAGATGGCGTATCATCAATATGGACGAAGTGATATTGAATATCCTGACGAGTGGTAATATGGGATACCCCGTCCGAATATTCCTCGGACAAATTGGCAAGCACCTCCATCTGCTCAGGATTGAGCCCGCCGAAGGGAATTTTGATCCGCATCATACCGGGGGCGTCCCAAACCGTTTCAGGTCCTTTGGTCAGGCTCCGGGAGGGCAACTTGATTTTTTGTACCTTTTGACCGTCATGTCGTTGCCCATTATCGTAGCGTTGACCATAGACGCCGCGACGAAGACGGGTTTCCGCAAAAATCCTTTCATCGATTTTTCCTTGCTTCCGCAGCTCGATTTGCGTTTCAAAGATGTCAATTTCCCGGGCAAGATCAGATGGCACACGCCCGGTCAGTTCATCTCTCCACGTATAAGTTCCGGTCATTGGAATCTCCTCCGGACTTCAAATTAATCATTTATGATAATTCCTATTTATTTTATCGGTTTTATTTTTATAATTTAACGCCCGTAAAGTCAAGGCCTATTCACACACCTGAACCGAGGGGATGCCGCTGTTGGGCGATTCTACTCTGAAGCTCCATTAAACCGTCCAGGACCGCTTCAGGTCTCGGCGGACAGCCGGCAACGTAAACATCTACGGGGACAATCCGGTCGATCCCTTGAACTGTCGCATAGTTATCGTAAAAGCCTCCGCTCGCCGCACAGGCGCCAAAGGCCATGACCCATTTTGGTTCGGCCATCTGCTCATAAACTCTCTTAAGCACTGGGGCTAGCTTATGATTGACCGTGCCTATGACCATTAGGAGATCAGCCTGACGGGGGCTAAACCGAGGGAGAAGTGCTCCGAATCGGTCAATATCATACGGCGACATGGAAAGTGACATATACTCCATAGCGCAGCATGCAGTAGCAAACGGGTACGGAAAGATGGAATATTTGCGCGCCCAACCGATAGCCTTATCCAGCCGAGTTAAGACCACACTTTCTGAAAGTAACTGCACGTTGCTCATATCATTTGGGGAAACGATATACCCAATTCTAGCGCAAATCTATAGCACTTTCTGGCGCTGGTAAAGTTTAAATGACAGTGCCTTTTTCTCCGTGACTTGACAAGGAAATCTCATAGTTTTACTCTGACCGCCGGTATTGAGGAACGGATCCACATCCCACGAACCAGGGAGTTCCACAAATGGGGACGAAAAAGATACTTGTGGTGGAAGATAACGAGGATACTCGCGAAATCCTTCTCTACAGACTCAAGAGCATGGGCGATTATGAGATCCAAATCGCCACTAACGGAAAAGAGGCTCTCGAGATAGCAACGAAGTCAAAACCCGATCTGGTTATCATGGACCTTAAAATGCCGGTGATGGACGGCTGGGAAACCACGAGGGCTCTGAGGCAAACAAACTGGGCAAAGGATCTGCCCATTATCGCCCTGACAGCTCAAGCAATGGAGAACGATGAAGAGAAGGCACTCGATGCTGGTTGCAACGATTACATCGCCAAGCCTATCATGGATTATACGATCCTCAGGAGAAAAATCGAGAAGCTACTTCGATAATTTGCTCGCGATCGAAATAAAAAATCCCTACGTTTCTAGCCGCTCTTTCGTTCCTACGACACAAGCCTAGAGCTTGACAACATTAATCGCCTGAGGTCCCTTTTCTCCTTGAGCGATGTCGAATTGAACGGTTTGTCCTTCATTGAGAGTCTTAAACCCATCACCCTGGATGGCCGTATAATGCACAAACACATCCCCACCCCCCTCTTTCTCTATAAATCCATATCCCTTGGAATTATTAAACCACTTGACCTTTCCAGTTGCCATAGTCTATACCTCCCTACAGCTGATAACTTCGAAACTAGTCAGGCGAGCTGCCTGACTGTCTGACGACCAACACGAAACGGTCTGCGGACTCCTCACGTCACTTCGGTATTGCATCCTCCGATTTATGAAAGAAACTGCTACCCGTTTTTTCGATGAACGCGACATTAGTTAAAGCCCTGCGTCATTGTCAAGCAAAAAATTTTCTATAGGGAAGCTACGCGATGGATCAACCAAGACATCCCAAATTGTAGCCACTGGGGCAGCCAATCCATTTGCTTCAGTAGGATCTTAGCTACGGAGGTTAGGACCGATGCCCTTTTTGCGCCGCGCGATTCACCGTGGGAATTTTCCCCGGTAATCATAAAAATCTCTTGGCTGGCTCGCGAGATACGATCGCGCTCCCGCGATGCTACGGCACTCGTCCAGAGGTATCCGGTGCACCCAGGCTCTCGAAGCCGGTTATAAAATAAAAGGGATGGGGAGGTCAGATTTCGTACACGCCCAAGTTCCAGATATTGAAAGAACTCAAAAATCCTCTGCCTTTTTTTTAGGCAACAGCACATCATGCTAAAGCAAATAGATAATCCAGCAAACTGGCACGGATTATAAACAGAAAAACGTTTTTATATTGACATGCTTTGTTTTTTTAACTACTATTTGTATAGTCATTTTACGGCTCAGCGTTAACAGCGCTTCACAAAATAACTAATGGCTGTCTACACTACCCTAACAAAGAGGGAAGCTACACGGATCGCGGAAGAATTCGCTCTGGGTGATCTTCTCTCATACACTGGTATCCGCAACGGGTCCGTTAACACACATTATTTCTTTGAAACAAAAAAGGGACGCTTTTTCGTAAAAATCGACGAGATCAAGAGCGAAGTTGAGGTGAAACAAGAGCTTGAATTATTGCTCTATCTGAAACGGCAGGGTTGCCCGTGTCCCCAACCACTGAAAAGCAAAAAAGCAAAGCATTATCACGAATTTCACGGCAAATATCTTTCGGTTAGTCGATACTTGGACGGAACAGAGTTGCCTTTAGAGGGACTCACTTCCACCCATCTGGAGGCGATGGGGCACGGCCTTGCAAACCTTCATTTGGTCGGAAAAGGCTACAAGAAAGGTATCGATAATCGCTTTGGCTTTACAAAGATTGTAGCGATCTATCGGGAAGTTAGAAAACAGCTCCCCTCGCATCTCAAGAACATCATAAGGGTCTTGGATGACGAGGTCGTATACCTAGAAAACTACCTGGACAATAACCTCCCGAAGGGAATTATTCACGGCGATCTCTTCCCTGACAACGTAAAGTTCAAGGGGTCAAGGCTGGTAGGAATGGTTGACTTCGAAGCCGCATGTCGCGGAAAGTTGATTTATGACCTCGCTACCGCAGTCAATGCCCTCTGCTATTTGGATGGCCGTTACCGAATCGACCGTTTTGAGCCGCTGATCACAGGATATGAAAGTTTGCGGCCTCTTTCGCTTCCAGAATGGGATTCCTTTCCGAACGAGCTTCGCTTCTCAGCCCTTAGATTCACTGTAACCCGGATTAAGGACTTCTACCTGCGAAAAATCGACGAAAGCCAAAGAAATTACAAGGACTTTAAGGAATTCTTCGACCGTCTTCTAATCTTGCGCCGCGAGAAAGATGGAGGGATGGAGGATATCTTGCTGGCCATGGCTACGGGCTATGATTATCGAAAATACCAAAAATCCAAGCCATCAAAGTGATCTCTTGAGTCCCTTCATAGTTCGGAATCCGGACTTTTCAAAGGAGCGGCAGCCAACTTTCTTATTTTCATGACTGCGTCTTGCCGGATCACCCGAATCAATGCGAAAAACGTCAATAGCACTCCTACCAAAAAGAATAGTCTGCCTCCGCTTAGCACGACATAGTAGAAATCAAGCTTAACCTTTGCTGCATTGTATTTTTCCCGATCCTGGTTGATTCTTCGGAGGACCTCTTCGTTCTTTTGATGATCCAGTTCTTGAAAATTGCGGTAGTTGTCCTCTAGTCCGGTTTGGGCGATCTTTAGAAGCAATCCCTGATATTTTGTGATCTGCGTTGCTCCGGCGACCCAATTCCCAATTCCTAGGAGCATAACTAAAAAACCCGCCACGACGATATGGCTGGAATAGATATCTCGCAATTTCATGCTGTAGAACTCAGATAGCAAATCTCAAGGCCAAGTTCAAATCTTTTAATACTGAAAACTATG
>Ga0134088_10000743_pt1 | contig 11820 bp, 19 predicted proteins | sample 15_taG_3_FD_94461 | JGI IMG/M metagenome (GOLD analysis project Ga0134088, IMG submission 94461) | Grasslands soil microbial communities from the Angelo Coastal Reserve, California, USA - 15_D_Rain_20cm_5_09182015 | ecosystem: Environmental > Terrestrial > Soil > Grasslands ...
CTGTTGGCCGGCACCGGCGCCGCCGCGGCCGTCGCCGATGCGGTACGTGCCGGCGCTGTGCCATGCCATGCGAATGAACAAAGGTCCGTAGTGGCCGAAGTCCGCCGGCCACCAGTCCTGCGAATCGGTCATCAGCGCCAAGAGATCCTTCTTCACGGCCGCCAGGTCGAGGCTCTTGAACTCTTTGGCGTAGTTGAAGCTCTTGCCCATAGGATCGGACAGGGGCGAGTGCTGGTGCAGGATCTTGAGGTTCAGCTGATTGGGCCACCAGTCTCGGTTCGACGGGCCGCCGCCAGCCGTGTGCGTGAAAGGGCACTTTGCTTCGGTTGACATCTATTCTCTCCTTTTGGTCGTCTGCACCCGCCCGCAGGGCGTCAGCCGCCGCAAGCAGGTCCGGACGACGGTGCGGGACGCCCGACATCACCTACGTGCCGACGTGGGCCGGCTTTGTTCATAGGCTGAGCCAAGGGTAAGCCCTTGAATTGTCGAGGTTCGAATCAACTCGCCTCCGTGTTTAGACGCCTCCAGCCTCTAATCGGATCCGACGGCGGGGAACACGAGCACGCGCTTCGGTCATCGTACCAAAGGGGGGGAGTTTGACCGTCTCAGGAGGATTTGAGCCAAGCGCGAGTTCCGCGCGGAACCGTTTGTCTGCCTGCTCGAAAGCCGCTACGGGCACCTCATGCTCGAGAACCGCCAGGCGGAAGCGCGGAAGCCGGATCGGCTCGTGTTCGGGGACGGGAGCGCGTCTCGTCCACGCGATCCTCACGGTCGTGGGCGTCGGGAGGCCCGCGGAAAGCGGGGTTAGGCCCTCGGGCTACTGTCGCCCTGCCCCGGTGTCGCCGGTGTCAGCACGGGAATCCCGCCCGGCGTGAGGTTCTGCGGTGAACCGACGTGGGCTTGTTGCTCTGGCTTCAAGATCCCGCCCTTTGCTCCGCTCACCGCGCCCGATCGGCTTACGCGCGAGTGCGCCGCGCTCCCTCGTCCCTCATCGCAGTTCGCCGCACCAACGCTCGAACTCGGCGAAGGACATAATCCGCGTCTTAGCCAACGCCGCCAAGCGACTCCGTTCGGCGCTACGCGGCGTGCCGAAGAATGCATCATTCGCGGTCACGAACACAGTGCGGCCTGCAAGAACGTGGGCGTAAAAGAACCTCGCGGCTCGCAAGTGAGGGTGTTGCACTAGCCGTGCGGTGTCGAGCACTTCTCTGACGAAAGCAGTTTCGGCGTCTGTCGCACGATCCGGCAAAGGAAGACAATACGGTGACTGTCCGCCGCCGGCTTCAATTTCGTCCCCCCGCTCGGGCTCAGTCCCCGCGACGTCGTACAGAAACTGGTGTTGTCGAAGTAGGCGCTCGACAGGCAGCCGCGACAGCGTTGCGGTGTCGACGGTGACGTGGACCTTAGCCTTCATCTCGCCCTTTTACCTTCGCCCACTTCGCCTCGCTGCGCGCCTCGGCCGTCATCGCGGCATACCGCTTCTTGACGTCAGCGCCGGCAGTGGCCTTGCCGCCGAGACGTCCCAGGGCGACGGCAGCAGGTACTTGCGCTTGCGGCATCGCGCCGATTGTATCAGGGCTGCGCGAGCTTGACGGAATCGTCACCGTCCCCGCACTGGTGCGGGGCGCGCAGTGCACGGAACCCTGCTGCTGCGGCGAACCAGGTCATCGAGCCGCGCAGACGAGGCCGGCCTTCCGGTTCATCAGTCATCCCCTGCCGTCCGACGAGACACTTGTGACCTGCTTCGATTCCGGAAATTTGAAGGCTAACTCTCAGCGAACCCGCTGTGCGTTTTGTAGAAACGTGATACGATCCGCTACTTCGCGCAGGGCGAAGAATTCGGGGCGGAGGTGTCCCATGCAACTGCAAGTCCCGTGGTTTAAACCAGCTGTCTGGGGTGCGATCGTCGGCGTCGTGGCAACGATGATCGTCGGCTTCTCATCGCTAGGGTGGACCCTTGGCAGCACTGCCGAGCGGATGGCAGCCGACCGAGCCAACTCGGCCGTGATCACCGCTCTGACCCCGTCCTGCGTTGCGCGATTCATGGAGCAACCGAGCGCGGCCGCAAAGCTCGCCGAGTTCCAGAAGGTCGAGTCATGGAAACAACGGGAATTCATCGAAGCCGGTGGATGGGCCACTCCGCGAGGGGGCAAGACACCGAACACTGGAGTTGCCACCGCGTGCGCTGAGGAACTTGCGAAGCTCAAAACATAGTCCCTGGCGGCAATGGGGAGGCGCTTCTGCCGGCGGAGAAGGCCTAGTCGCGTAGACGATAATAGGCCCCGAGCCTCCGAACAGACGTGGCACACTAGATGCGTCTGGTCGTGGCGCTGGTTCATCGTGAACCCCTCCTTCACCAGACCACGACTCTGGCGCAGTCTTCCGCGTATACCAGGGAGTGCATTTAACCGGGCGGGAGACCGGGCGGAGGTACGTCATGGCGCAGAAGCTCTTCATCGGCGGCTTGGCTTTTTCGACATCCACCGAGCGGTTGCGCGAGGCGTTCGCCCAGGCGGGCGTCGTCGAGTCGGCGACGGTCGTGATGGACCGCGAAACCGGGCGTTCACGCGGCTTCGGCTTCGTCGAGATGGTGACGGTCGAAGGGGCCGACGCAGCGATCAAGAAGTTCAATGGGCAGGAGCTGGATGGGCGAACGCTGAAGGTGGAGCACGCCAAGCCCGCCGGCCTGGGCGGCGGCTCTCGCAGCGGTGGAGGCCAGAGCCGGAGTCGGTGGTAGCCGCGTGCAAGTCGCGGCGATCTCGACCCCACAGGATAATTTTCGCTGGCGCTGGCGCATCGTCAACTACGCGGGTGAGGTCGTCGAGGAGTCGCGCGAGACTTTCCCGACGATCGCCAGCGCGGTCGAGCACGGGTCGAAGCGGCTCAAGCAGATGGACGTCGTCGACAACTCGGTCCCATACCGACCCCATGGTCGATCGACGCGGCATCTCCGGGTGCCCTGAATGAAAATCGTGGTCTTCGACAACCAGATCGAGGCCGCCCTGAAACAGCTCAAGAAGCAGATGCTCAAGGACGGCCTCTTTCAAGAGATGAAGCGGCGCGCGCACTACGAGAAGCCGTCGGTCAAGCGGAAGCGGAAGTCAGCTCAGGCCCGCAAGAAGAGGCGGAAGGCTCTCAAACGCTTGCTCCAGAACGAGTCGGACTAGATCGCCGCCTGACATGTAGGTTTCAGGTTCCGGTGAGGCCGGAGATGGATGCCCCCGGGCCGACGTCAGCGGGACGATGGGCATGAACTGCGAAGCGACGGGATATACGCTCCGACGCCGGCTCTCATCGCAGCCGCGCGGTTAATCTTCATGTTGAAGGGGGTCTGAATGCTGGATCTCCAGCTGCCCGCGCGGCACGACTGGGTTGTCCAGGAAAAGAACTACGGCAAGCTGGTTATCGAGCCCTTCGAGCCCGGCTTCGCCCTCACGGTCGGCATCGCCTACCGGCGGGCCCTCTTGTCGGGCATCCACGGCGCCGCGCCGGTGTGGGCGAAGGTCGAGCATGTGCTCCACGAGTTCTCGCACTTGCCGGGGGTCACGGAGGACACGCTCGACATCATGATGAACCTCCGGAAGGTGGTCTTCGTGCTGCACGTCAAACGTCCGAAGATCTTCCAGCTGAAGGCGCAGGGCCCGGGCACGGTCAGGGCGGGCGACTTTGAGAGGGACGCCGACGTTGAGATCCTCACCCCAGATGTCCCGCTCGCCACGCTCGACCGGGACGCGGTGCTAGAGATGGAAGTGTGCGTCGAGCGCGGCCGTGGCTACGTGCCTGCCGAGAAACACGAGCCCGAGGTGCTGCCCATCAACGCGATCCTGCTCGACGCCGACTTCTCGCCGGTCGAGCGCGTGAACTTCCAAGTAGAGCCGGCCGTGGGCCGCAGGCAGCGGCTCGTCCTCGAGGTGTGGACCGATGGCAGCGTCGCGCCGGTCACCGCAGTCGCCGAGGCGTCGCGGATTCTCGAGGACCACTTCGACCTGCTCACGAACTTCCCCCAGGCAGCACTGGAAAAGGTGGTGGCTGAACGCAGCGAGACGCGGCTGCGACTCGAGCGGAACACGAACCTGCTCCGCAACGTCGCCGAACTCGAGGTCTCCGCCCGCGCGTCCAACTGCTTCAAGGCCGCGAATATCCAAACGATCGCCGACCTCGTTCCGAAGACTGAGGCCGAGCTGCTGAAGACGAAGAACTTTGGCAAGAAGTCGCTCAGCGAGATCAAGACCGTCCTCGGAGAGATGGGCCTCTCACTCGGTATGCACCTCGATCCCGAGGAACTCGAGCGGCTGCGTGCTCAGTCCGAGCGCGCGGAGCAAGCCTAAATTGTCTCCCCGAGATTTCCTCGTCACCGTCAGGGCATCCAAACGACTGGGAGGGGTGGAAATGGACAGGGGGTCCGCGATGCTGGCGGTCGTTCTGGAGGTGTACGAAGGCGGGAAAGATTTGCTTCCAGGTTGGACGCTGAAGGAACACGCGGAAAGCGCGCTCGCCAAAGGTGGCGCCGAAGGGCTCCGGCGGTTCTACGAGGCGTCCTTGGCCGGTTCGGGCGATCTAGTGAGAACAACTCTCGAACGTGACAGACGAAAGACGTTGGAATCGGAGCGCGAGCGCTTTATGTCGCTCTACTTGGGTGCCGCCCGGTGAGCAGGGATCCCGCAAACGCTGCTGCTACAGGCTGATCAGGTCCACTGCGCAAACGAAATCGGGAAGCCGTGTGCAGATGCAAAGCGGATGGCCGGATGAGGAACGAAATAGAACTCCAGGAAGCGTACGTCCACTTGAAGGCGCTCAGAAGTAATCTGCCGGACGCTGTGGTCCTCGAACAACACTGGGTGACGGCTTTCCACGCTTTGGTTGAGATGCTGGCGAATCTAGCGGGCGCGGATCTCAGGGGCTTTGTAGTTCCCGACAGCGCGATCGTGCTCAGTTCTTCGCTGATGTACGACAACCGACTCGTCGCAGCGAAGATGGACGCCCTGCTGGAGTCGTTTGAGATCCGTAATGTTGATCCAAAACCTGAGAAGGAGTCCATCCTCACTGATTGCAACGCTCAAGTTCCTATCTTAGGTGACAAGTCGGCCGGCACCTCTCCGTGCAAAATCGCCCCGAGTTCTCGTCCGCCGGGACCACATCTGAGCGGAGATCTCCGGAATCGGCCAGAAGCGATCACACATGCATCCCGGGATTCGGCATCGGCCACCGAACAGGTGGGCCTCTTCCGGGTGACCGCAGACGCAATGGCTCATCGTCCCCTCCAAGAAAAGCTTCCGAGAACCCAACTCAGACTGCCCGCGACCAGGACCTCGAAATGCGTCGCAGTCGTCTCGCGGTCGTCGAGAACGTGCTAAGAAGTTTGTGAAGCAGCTGGGAAATCCGCAAGGCCCGGGCCCGACCCTGATCGTCGGTCTGCGCCAGCACTGCTCGCTGCAGGACACGCTGGACCTCGGCCTTGATTCTCTTCCCGGCCGCGTTCACCCTGCGCCACAACCGATCGACGAACCCGCTGCAGTGGCGCTCCTCTCATCCACGCGCTGCGGGCGGGAATCTGGTGCTGGAGTGGATCGTTCCCATGGCGGCTGTTCTCGTGGTCTTTGTCGTGGGGGATCTCGTCCTCTGTGACAGCCAAGCCTGCAGGCAACGCATCGAGCGGCAATAGCAGTGACGGCCTTCCACAGCCGCTCGACCGCGGCAAGGATCGTGGCGGTCACTACGACCACCGCGCCGGGGCGATGCACAGCGGCAGAACGTCATTTAGCATCGCGTTCCGAACGAGCCTTCACCCCCGTCTCCCTGTAGGCGCTCGCTGGAGCGCCCTCAAGGGCGACGGGAACGGCTCATCGGCAATCGGATCGACCGGACCGCTGCGCTCGTGCGCACGTCGCGAGTAGCATAACCCGAAGACCGTCGCGCGTGTCATCATCCGCGCCATACGCGTCCCGTTCTTTCGGGTAGGCCGGGAGCTCTCAAGCGGGTCGTGCTCACCAGCCAGCCGTAAACTGATAAGCTGCAGCGCGCCTTGACGCTGGCCGATCTGGAGGGACGTAGCTGATGGCCTTTCCGTCGCTGGAGCAATCGCTCAACAAAGTGTCAAACCGCTACCTGCTCGTGGCGCTCGCCTGCAAGCGCGCGCATCAGATCAACCGCGGCGCCGCCGCCCGCGTGGTGAGTAACCACCACAAGCCGACGAGTGTGGCTCTCGAAGAGATCGCCGCTGCCAGGGTGGCGTACCGTGTGAAGGAAGAACGCGAAACGGCGAAGGCCTGAGCACGTCGCTGGACGAGGCTGCGGCGGCCGAACGAAAGGGAGACGAACGTCATAAGAGCCGATGACCTGGCGTTGTCGCCGCTGGCGGGGCCCCGCGGGAGGGCGTCGGTCTGGATCATGACCTGCCCAATTGCGTCTTGTTGAATCCCTCATCAGCGACTTTCTCGTCGCCTTCTCCCTTTTGGAAATGATGCGACGACAACACCCAGCGTCTTGAGCCGAGCGTCGCGCGAATCCTTGCCAGGAACTTAAGACCGTGACATCCTGTCCCGAAAGTGAAACGGCTCGATACCTCACGGGCGAGCCCTTTCAAGTTGCGGGAAGGCGGTGACACGAATGTCTCTGATGTGTTCAATCGCAGCATGTAAGGCAAAGGCGGGGATGTGCACGCATGAAAAGGTGGCGGCGGGTCTGATCGCGCTGCTCGTCGTTGGCGTGGTCGTGGCGAAAGGCTTGAGCCTCTTCTAGGGATCCGCCGGGGCCGCGCGAGACGCCAGATCGAAAGCGCCAACGAGTAACATATCGGTGGAGCGGCGCAACGGTCTCTCGGTCGATTGTGTTCGCGCACTTGCACTACAAGTGTCGAGGCGAGCATCGTCAGGGCGTTAGGCCGGCACCGCTCCGCGGACTTCTTAACTTCTCCCGGGCGCCGAGACGGTTCCTTAGAGATCAACAGACATCGACGCCCGCAGACGAAAGTCGGGGTGGCCGAGCTAGAAGGAGCGGATCAGGCGCTCGACCCGCGCGTCGTGGGACTGGAACGGGTCCTTGCAGACGATCGTCTCGCGTTCCGGGTCGTTCAGCTTCAGGTAGACCCAGTCCACGCGGTAGTCCTTGCCCTTCAGGTTTGCCTGACGGATGAACTCGCCGCGCAGGCGGGCGCGCGTGGTCTGCGGCGGCCCGTGCTTGGCCTGCTCAATCGTCTCGTCGTCGGTGATCCGGTCCACCTGGTCATTCAGCGCCAGCCGATAGTAGACGATCCACGCTTTCTTGATCACCCAGTCGAGCTCGCGCGAGAGCCGCATCGGATCCGACTCGAGCTTCATGAGCACGTCGGTCCAGCGGGCGAGCACGTCCTCCGTCGCCGGGTCGGGGCTGATCGAGTCCACATTGCGGGTCGCATACTCGACCCCGTCCTGCGTTGCGCGATTCATGGAGCAACCGAGCGCGGCCGCGAAGCTCACCGAGCTCCAGACGGTCGAGTCATGGAAACAACGGGAATTCATCGAAGCCGGTGGATGGGCCACTCCGCGAGGGGGCAAAACACAAGGGCAGGCGCTTCCGCTGCCGGAGGAGGCCTAATCGCGTAGACGATAATAGGCCCCGAGCCTCCGAACAGACGTGCCACACTAGATGCGTCTGGTCGTGGCGCAGGTTCATCGTGGACCCCTCCGTCACCAGACCACGACTCTGGCGCAGTCTTCCGCGTACCAGGGAGTGCCTTTACCGGGTGGGAGACCTGGCGGAGGTGCGATCATGGCTCAGAAGCTCTTCATCAGCGGCTTGGCTTTTTCGACATCCACCGAGCGGTTGCGTAAGGTGTTCGCCCAGCCCCATGGTCGATCGACGCGGCATCTCCGGGTGCTCTGAATGAAAATCGTGGTTCTCGACAACCAGATCGAGGCCGCCCTGAAGCAGCTCAAGAAGCAGATGCTCAAGGACGGCCTCTTTCAGGAGATGAAGCGGCGCGCGCATTACGAGAAACCTTCGGTCAAGCGGAAGCGCAAGTCGGCTCAGGCCCGCAAGAAGAGGCGGAAGGCCCTCAAGCGCCTGCTCCAGAACGAGTCGGACTAGATTGCCGGCTGGGACGTTGCTTATAGGTCCGGGGTGGCGGGAGGCGTGGATCGCAGTCATGCGCGCGCCATGACCAATCTGGTGGGCGCGGGCCTCGCGCTGGTGGGGTTCGCGCTCGTGGCCATCGTGGTCGGCGTGCTCCTCGGGCTCTGGATCAAGCGCGGGCGGTTTGGTGTACCAGGTGCGGGCAGAAGTACCCGTCATGGCTCAGCGTGGCTGGCGCGAACGAGATCCGCTTCTCCCGGAGCCGCCGCAGACAGCGACAGCCGAAGTCTTCCTCCCCGAGACAAGTGGGCTCACGCCGCCAGGGCCGAATCGAGTGATCGAGTAGGGCGTGGCGTAATGCCGAAGGTCCGGGTCACGTTCAAGGAGTGTGTCCAGGACTCGCGGGAGTACGGTAGCGACGACGAGTACATGGTCTCGCGGGTGTCGGTTGACATTGCCGTGGATCGGACTGACCAAGGCGGCTTCATTGCGGACTTGAAACAGGCAGTAGGGACGGACTTCGACACAGGCCCCATCGAAGTTGGACGGCCTTACGAGGTCGGAACTCACAAGCCCTATCCCGGACCCTTCGATCAAGCTCGATTCGCCGAGGCGGCGACGAAATACTTTCGCGAGTTGCTGGGCGCAGAAGGGTGGGCTCTCAAGCTCCGGCCTGGCAGTGCGAAAATCCGTATGCAGGGCAATCGCTTCGTAAGCAAGAAGGTCGTTGAGTTTGACGCTGCCGGGAGGGAGGCGTGGTAACGCACTCGGGGCCTGACCCCGCCGTGCATCGGCGGAGAGTCATCGCGCTGGTCCTCTCGGGGATCTTCCCTGGGCTCGGCCAGCTCTACAACCGTCAGCTGCTGAAGGGACTGATCGGTCTCGCACTCGGCCTCGCCCTGAGTTGGCTTGCCGGCCGAGCCGCGCCGACCGATCCGTACGCGCTGCCTGGAGCCGCTCTCCTCGTTCCACTGTGCGTACTCCTGGCTGTCTGGTCGTGGTCCATCATCGACGCATGGCGTACAGCCAGCCGTTGAGGTCCGCAGTTCGCCAGCGGTTCGGCTTCAAGGGGCACGTCGGCGAGGTCGGCATTGGGTGGAGCGCACGCCGTGGTAGGCAACGCAGCGAGCGGCATGGGAGGCGTTGAGGAAGGCCGAGAAGGAGAAATAGCATGGACGGTCTGATTCAGATCCAGGTGGTGGTGCAAGGGAACGCGGGGGTGGTTGGTCTAGTAGGTCTGGATACGCAGGGGCGGGTCTGGTACGGCGAACTCTCGGGAGCACCATCGCCTGCGCGCTACTCCATCAAGTGGACGAAGATCGAAGAGCGTCCGTAGAGGAGAGGCGGCCGCTTCAGCTGATATTTGTGAAGGTGCCGATCCGCCTCACGCTCTTGAGTACCCTCACTGGGTCGCAAGAACGTGGTACCAAGACCGGCGACACGTGCGGCGGCCATATGTGCGGCCATATGTGTGGACGTGTTGCTTCCCCGGTTCTGGTAGCGTCGCGGAGTTTCATCGGGATTGCTTCCAAGAGGTGGGCTCGCCAAAGAACCCTTGCCTCATGCGCTGCAACCCGATCTACCGAAGTGGGCCTGAGTACCGCCGGTTACTACGTGGAGCGTTTAGCCCGGCCGAGTCTACACCTTCTGGCGAGGCCTTCTCCAGTGGAGACGGCAATGAAATTGGTCAGGCTGCAAGAGCGCAAACGACGGTCTTTTCCCGGAGACATTCGGAGCACTTTCCAGAAGAGATTTGAAATCCCTCGCCGATCAAGACCACTGCTTCGCGTACATCTCGGGGAAAGGCCCCCATCTTCATCGCCAGACAGGCGTCACAGAAGCGGATGGTACGGTATGCCCGCAACAGGATGGTGAGTTGATCTTGAACGCTCGCCATTTGATGCCCTCCAAGCCGAGGAGTGAGACTATCAGTGCCTTCGTCGCCGAGTACTCGACGCACGCCGTCGGCGTCAAGACCTGTGCGGCACTGTAACATGGGATGGACTTTACTCGGCTGCGTGGACGTCCCGAGCAGGCGGCTGCAGGGGGACGAAGGTGACGCCATTTCTCGGGAGAATGGTCCTGAGACATCATCGCCCCTTGTTCCTTCTGCTGATTTCTGACCGAGGAAGTGGGGCACGAATAATTCCTATCGTTCACTCCGGACGTTCCCCTATGTAAGGAGCCGCTTTCATTCTCGGTGGAGAATCCCCATCGATCGACGCGGCATCTCCGGGCGTCCCTGAGTGACGATCGAGTCTTCGACAACCAGACCGATCGCCTGAAAGGGAAGGAACCGTGCACCAGCGCCCCCGGATCATCACGCCCCGCAGTTCGGCGTACTCGTCGTCGGCCTCGATCATCACCGCCACCTGGGATTGCGGCGGATGTTGACTGCGTGCTGCGATTCGGCATCGTCCAAGACCGCGAACCGGAGCCGCGTGTGAGCGCGCGGGGCGTGGTCGCCGCGCTCGCACTGCTCGCGGGCCCCGGCCTCACCGCCTGCTCGAGCCCGCCGCCCGCGCCGCCGCGGCAGCCGGTGGGCGTCGAGACGAGCGTCTCGACCGGCTACTACCCAGTGCGCGGGACGACGACGGCGGCGATCTTCTCGGCCATCGACGCCAACGGCCTCGTCGAGACGAGCGGCCAGCGTGCGGTGGGCATGACGTCCGTGGAATGGAAGCTGACCTCGGGCGACGTGGACGTCCGCGCCGTGCCCTGCGTCTTTCCGTCGCTGACGGTCATGCTCCACCTCGTAGTCATGCTGCCGCGACACGAGACGCCGGACGACCTGCCGGCCGACCTCCGGGGCCGCTGGGAGCGCTTCGTCGCCCGAGTCGCCGCCCACGAGCAGCGTCACGTCGACATCTATCAAGAGGGCGCGAAGGCGATGAAGGCGCGCCTGGAAGCAACGAGGACGGCCGTGTCCTGCGCGGACCTCGAGAAGGCGATCAACGCCGAGTGGCGGGCTCAGCAGGCGGACATCGAGCGCGCGCAGGTTGAGTTCCACGCCGTGGACGAGACCACGGCCCGGAGCGAGCGCGAAGCGCTGCAGGCCCGGCTCGACGGCACCCGCGCGCGGCTCGAGCCCGTGGACGCGGACATCCGCCGCCTCGACGCCGAGCTCGCAGATCTTCGGCGTCAGGTCGACGCCGGGCGCGCAGACCTCGTGGCGCAGCACAACGCCCTCAACGGGCAGCGCCGCGCGCTCGCGGAGGAGTACAACCGGCTCGTCGCGGACGCCAATGGCCTGATCGACGCCCTCAACTGGGCGCGCTGGTGAACGTGAGCGGCCCGTGGGGTCGCGGGCGGCTCGCCCCGGAGCTGTGCGCGGTAATCGTCGGCATCGTCGCCGCGGTCGCGGTATGCGACCGGCGGCGATGCATCCGCCGTCTCGGATAGAGTCGCGTTGGCCCGTCGTCCGGCCCTTGAGGTGCTCGCGCAGTCGTCGAAAGCGAGCTATCGTTGCCGCATGTCGCGCCTCAGCACGAGAAGGCGAGCGCGCCTCCCGGACAGAGCCTTCGCGTATATCGACTCTCGCGGCCGTCGCCGGTTGCCGGTCCACGACAAGGCGCACGTGAAGAATGCGCTCGCCCGGTTCAGCCAGGTTGTCTTCGAGACGGATGCCGCGCGGGAGCAGGCGCGCCGCCGGCTGCTCAACGCGGCCAAGAAGTTCCGCATCGTACCGGTCGGATTCATCACTGGCCAGCTGCAATCCGAGCAGCGGCACGCCAAGACCGGTCGCCTCGTGATCGAGCTCGGACGGAACCC
>Ga0134088_10000744_pt1 | contig 11815 bp, 12 predicted proteins | sample 15_taG_3_FD_94461 | JGI IMG/M metagenome (GOLD analysis project Ga0134088, IMG submission 94461) | Grasslands soil microbial communities from the Angelo Coastal Reserve, California, USA - 15_D_Rain_20cm_5_09182015 | ecosystem: Environmental > Terrestrial > Soil > Grasslands ...
AAAAACTGTCAACCAACGCGAGTGCGAGAAAGACGCTGGGACTGGCATGTCAATGCCTGAAAGCCTGGTCTATGGCGGAGAGGCAGGGATTCGAACCCTGGGTACAGCTTTTGACCGTACAACGGTTTAGCAAACCGCCGCCTTCAGCCACTCGGCCACCTCTCCGGCGTCAACAATCCAATAATGTGGGGCGCGCCTGCTAAAGCTCGCCTGGAATTCCTAGTTTACTCAAAAACGCGCGATTCGGCCAGCCGCGAGGTTCGCGTAGCGCCCGCCACGCGAACATCTGCAATTAATTCCCGCGCCAAGTCGCGCTTCAATAAAACAGGTACTTCCGCCAGCGCTCGTCGGATCTGCCCAGCATCCGCATGATTTGGCGGCTGGTGTGGAGGGTAAAAGGTCGCGGTGGGCGGAGCAACTTCAGGCCCGCTTCTTCGGGCAGGCGATCACCTTTCAGGTTGTTGCACGTCTGGCAGCAAGCGACCAGGTTGTCCCAGTCGGTGTGCCCGCCGCGAGAGCGCGGGACCACATGGTCGAGGGTCAATTCCTGGCTCGGAAAGACCCGGCCGCAGAACTGACAAGTGTAGCGGTCACGAAGGAGGATGTTTTTGCGGGAGAGCGCCCGCTTCTGGTGCGGGATCCGCCGGAACTCCGTCAGCCGGATGACTGAAGGGATGCGAATAGTCAGGAGGGACGAGCGGACGAAGCTGCCGTTTTCTTCCTCCGTCATTGCCACGCCCTTCAGGACGAGAACGACGGCGCGGCGCACCGGGGTGACGTTGATTGGCTCGTAGGTGGCGTTCAGGACGAGCACCGGCGCATGCAGCAGTCGTTGGTTCGCCTCCGACATTACGCTTTACCTCGCAACGCCTTGCGGCGCTAACTCATATTATGCGGACTTACGGTCGGCCTCGTCAACAGGTCGGTTGGGGCCGGGTACGTCGGGGAACTGCGGCGTCGACCGGGCCAACGTCAGCCCGATCGCTCGCACGGCGCCGGCCCGTTTGAGAGCGCCGGCGCATGCGGACAAGGTGGCGCCGGTCGTCATGACGTCGTCCACGACAACCGCGACTCGCCCGCGGATTTGGTTCTCGGACTCCACGGCAAAAACTCCGCGCACATTTTCCAGTCGCGCTGGAAGGCTCAGTCCGGTTTGGGGCGCCGTGGCCCGGGTACGAATGAGGCATCCGAGCGACACGCGGACCCCGAGTCTCGCGCCGTTTTTGCGAAGCCTGCGACTCAATCCGCGTACCAGGAGCGCCGCCTGATTGAACCCGCGCTCACGCTCCCGTGAGCGATCGAGCGGCACGGGAACGATGACCGAGTCAGAGATTGCCTGCAATTCTTCGTCCGAATTCCACATCCGCGCCAGAAGTCCTCCCAACATCCCGCCCAGCCGTTCGCGGCCTCCGAACTTTAAGAGCAAGATGGCCTCCCGGAGCCGCCCGGAATAGAGACCATAGGACCGGGCCAGGTCAAACTCATAATCTTGCCGGCGGCACCTGGCGCAGAGGCGGAGGCTCGAATCGAGGGTCCGATCAGAGGCAAACGGGAGACCGCAACCGCGACAAGCGGCGCCACACCACGGCCCAAGGCTCTCCCGGCATTCCCGGCAGATGCCGAGGGTGCCGGCTCCGACCAATTCCTGCCTGCATAGGGAGCACCGGCCGGGAAAGACAACCGAAATGAGACTGTTGAAGAGGTCTCGAAGGAACGATGGCGAACGGGGCTGACCTTCAGCGGGAAAGGCGAAGGGAATCCTCGCTTTCCGTCAGCCGAAACAGGTTCAGAGAAGGCCCTGGTCCTGCTTAGTCTGACATTCGATACAGTGGCGGGCCCACGGCACGGCCTCCATGCGTTTCTGTTCAACCTCTTCGTGGCAGGCCACGCACAAGCCGAATCCGCCGTTTTTCAGCCGTTCCAGCGCCTCGTTGACTAATTGCAGGATTCTGCGGTTCTCGTCGCTCTGGTGGAATAGGAATTCCTTGGTGTAAGAATTCGCCGCTTTGTCCGCAATGTCCTGCGTTCCTTCTTCGTCTGCCTCGCGCCCGTCCTGCTCAGACTTTGTAACCAGACGAAGCAGTTCAACTTGCTTTGCCAGCAAACGCTTCCTGTATGCTTCCGCCTTTCTTTTGTCCATGGTCACCCTTGGTTCGACGGCGAGGAATTTATAAACTTCGCATTGTAGGCAGTCACCGCTCGCATGTCAAGGGCAGCACAGGCAGCACGGGAAATCAACCGAAGTGGCGCAGAGCGGACGCTCTGTGCCAACCTGCGCAACTTCTCACGCTTCATTTTGCGTGGAGTTCAGATGCCTGATATGGTTCGTCTAACCTGGCCCACTGGAGGGGACTGATAGTGGTTGCTCTCAGTGCGGCACCGAATTGCCGCTCGAAGCGGCTTTCTGCTCGAAGTGTGGCGCGTCAGTGCCAAAGGTGACGAGTGCAGATCCCTTAACTGATGTCACTGGGTCTAAAGCCGCACCGGTTTCTGGAGGCCATGGGCCTCATATCTGGCTGACCGTCGATCTGGTGATCGTGACCGTGATTCTTGCTCTCACGATCTTCAACGTAACTTGGGAGTCCATTGGAGGAAGTGCGGAAAAGGCCGGAAGGGCAGCTAGGCGTTCGCTGATTCCAATCCTTGCGCTGTTGTATGGCGCAGAGGCCGCATGGAAATTATTACTTCGGAGTGAGCCAGAATTCGACCCTTTATTCAGAGAGAGGCACCGAAGGTTTCAGCTCATGCGGTAACTATCATAGGCGCGATCATGGTCTCCGCTATCGCGTTTGGAGTTTCGGTCTGGCACCGGATTGAAAAAAACAAAAGAATCGAAGCATCGGTCGCTCAAGCCAATCAGCTTGGGGCCGCGAACGCAGAGTTCCGCCAGCGTCTGGGGGTGATTCGTTCAACGAAAACGCCGTCCATGAAAGATTTCTACTTCCAATGCCTCGCAATGGAGCGCCTTAATGTTGCAGGGTTTCCGAAGACGATACTCCATGTCAATCGCTCGCAATCGTGCTCACGACTCCAGGGCTGCCTGGAGCATCGCTCTCGTGTAACCCACGTTGTAGGCGAAGCCCGCGTACCCGCCGCCCCCCGGGTAGGCCGGCTTGAAATTGGGCCGCTCGCGGTCGGCGTCGAGCCCGCGCGGGTGCTCGGGATAAATCAGCCGTGGGTACTTTTGCCGCACGAGTTCCTTCATTACCTCGAACATATCGACCTCTCCCTCGTCCAGAAAGACTTCGGTGTACTTCTCGCGGGGTACACGCACGCGCACGTTTCGGAAATGCACGTGGTTGATGCGGTCCCTGGTCCCGAAATAGCGGCACACCTCCACCGGGTCTTCGCCCAATTCTCGCGTCACGCCGCAGTCAAACGTGATCCCATTCGACTTGCTGGGAACGATCTCAATGAGGCGCTTCCACCCCGCGAGACTCCCCATGATCTGCTCGGACCCGCGGCTGAGGGGCGACGGAGGGTCGTTGGGATGCAAGGCCAGCCGGATGCCCGACTCCTCGGCCACCGGCACCACCGCTTCCAGGAAATACGTAATGTTGCTCCACATCTCTTTGAGGCTGCGCGCGCCTTCGGCCGGAAGCGGCGGCAGGTCTTTCACGCGGTCGTAATCAAACGCCGTCAGCCCTGCGCCCGCCCTCCCGGTCTCTTCGTAGTAGCCCTCCACCAGGCGGTGAGCATAGAAGTTGTATTCCACCATCGGCAGGCCTGCCCGGCCAGCTACGCGGATGGATTGCCGGACCTTTTCAATTTCCTCGTCGCGCCCGGGCCTTCCATAGATGGCGTTGGGGAATCCGGAGATCATCATGTTGCCCAGGGTCAGACCACCGTATTTGAGGCGGTCCATGATGGACTGGATCTGGCTTTCCTTCCACGGAATCGGCGGCCCTCCCATCAGAACATGGTCCACGCCCAATTGCTTCACCCTGCGCATGCCGGCATCGTCCAGGCTGCCTGCCGAGAGTCGGCCGTCGATTTCCAAGCAAATCTTGGGCGTGTCGCGACCTTCGCCGCACAGCTCAGGGAAGGCCGCCCTGTGAGCCAGTGGCGATAACAAGGCCGCCGCACCTACGGTTTTCATCATCTTCCTACGGGACAAATGGGTTTTCATAATCGCTCCTGCGGCCTCCAATCCTTGGCGTCGCAAATGACTTCACCACTTTTGACGGGGCAGTCTAAGCGCGGCCGGGCAGGAAGGCAACGGAGCCAAGAATCAGTTCACCGAGCGGCGCCACGCGAGCTGTTTCGCATACCCAAGAGACCCACGGGACACCGTTATTTTCCGAGACCTCGGCAGTTCCTGACGGGTAAAATGGTGCGCTCATGGTTCCTATCCCCATCAACGACCACATCCGGCGGCACTCATTCTGGTTCATCACTTTTGCCCTCATCGCCGCGAACGTCGTCGCCTTCATGTTTGAGCTTTCACTCGGCCGGGACCTCGACCGGCTCATCTACGTTTTCGGCATCATTCCAGCGCGCTATACGACTCCGCGAGGCCTTGCGACTCTGAGCCCTCAAAGTTTTTTCGTTCCCGTGTTCGGATCGATGTTTCTTCACGGGGGTTGGCTGCACTTGCTCGGCAACATGCTTTTTCTCTTTGTCTTCGGCCGCAGTGTGGAAGACCGTTTCGGCCACATGAAATTCACTCTGATCTACTTCCTGGGCGGGCTCGGCGGCGCGATTGTCCACATCTTCTTCAGCGCGGGATCGAGAGTGCCCAGCATCGGGGCCAGTGGCGCCATCGCGGGCGTTCTGGGGGCGTACGCTTTGAGTTTCCCTGGCGCTCGCATCACAACCATTATTCCCTTGTTCTTTTTTTTCTGGACGGTGGAGGTCCCGGCACTATTGCTCCTGGGGTACTGGTTCTTGATCCAGTTCTTCACCGGGTTCGCCATGCTGGCTATCCAATCCGCGACAGGCGGCGGAGTAGCCTGGTGGGCTCACGTCGGCGGGTTTCTGGTCGGGTTATTCCTGGCGTTCACCCTGCCTCCCCGGAGGCGCCGGCGGCCGGTTGTGGAAGTTGTGCGAGTGTGACGTACCCTGAACACGCCAGATTGAAAGTATTTACAGCCGCGAGCAAATCCAATCGCCGACCTCGCGCGTCCCGAGTGATCCCGCGAGGTCAGGCGTGGTTTTGCCCTGTCGAATCGCCTCGCTGACCGCGCTTTCAATGCGGGTCGCTTCCTCCGGGAACCCCAGGTTTTCCAGCATCATCCCCACGCTGAGGATCGCTGCCATGGGGTTCGCAAGGTTTTTCCCCGCATATTTCGGGGCCGAACCATGGACGGGCTCGAACATCGAGACCTTCCCGGGGTAGAGGTTCGCGGAGGGGGCGAGACCCAGGCCGCCCTGAAGTTCGGCGCCGAGGTCGCTCAAGATGTCACCGAACATGTTGCATGTCACAATGACCTTGAATTGAGCAGGATTTCTGACCATTTCCATGGCCAGTGTATCGACGTAGAGGTGAGATGAATCAATCTCGGGATAGCGTTCCCGGACTTCCGCAAAAGTCCGCTGCCACAGCCCGTGCCCGAAGGGCAGGGCATTGGATTTGTCACTCATGCATAGCCTTTTCAGATTGTGCTTGCGGGCGTAGTCGAACGCGTAGACGAGGACCCGTTCCACGCCCTTGCGCGTATTGACGTCCTCCTGCACAGCGACTTCGTCCAGTGTCCCCCACTTGAAATTTCCTCCCATGCCCACGTAGAGGCCTTCGGTGTTCTCCCGGACAATCACAAAGTCGATGTCGCCTTCTTTCCGGTCTTTCAGCGGGCACAACCTCGCGTCCAGGAGCTTTACCGGCCGCTGATTCACGTAGAGGTCCAACCCAAACCGGATCCCGAGCAGGATGTCCGCCGCATGTTTCATGTCCGGAACGCGCGGATCGCCCAGGGCCCCGATGAAGACGGCGTCAAACTCCCGACGGAACATATCGAGGGCGCCCTCGGGCAGCGTGATTCCCTCCCGAAGATATTTCTCAGCCCCCCAATCGAAACGCACACACTCGATGGGCAACTTCCGCGACCTGGCCAGAGTGTCGAGGACTTTGGTTGCCTCTGCGGTGACTTCTACGCCGATGCCGTCACCCGGAATGACTGCGATTCTTTTGGCCATGGGGCCTGAAGTTGAACGGTCGCTCGCCAAAGCGGTCCGCCAGTAAGATTCAGGTCAATGACTAACGCCCTGGGCCTTGAGCTAGCTTCGCTCCTCGCCTTTTTCACGTTCCGTCAGGTACACCCCCAGAAGAATGAGCGTCCCTCCGACGATGACCCGCAGCGTAAGCTTTTCCGAAAGGAGCCAAATTCCGAGCCCTGTCGCAATCACGGGCTGAAGGTAACTGAAAGCCGCGATTCGGGAAGCAGTGAGCTCAGAGATCGCAAAAGCATAAATTGTGTACGGGATCACCGATCCAAAAACGATGATGTAGGCCACCGCCAAACCCATGGGCGCCGTGAGGGCGCTCCAGTGAGACTCGAGGGCCGGTCGCGCGCCGAATGGGAGCAGAAAACACGCCCCGATGCCGTACGTCAAGGTGTTGAGGCTGATCGCGTCGTACAGACGGGCGACTTTTTTCAACTGGATGGTATAAATGGCGAACACTGCCGATCCCGCAAGAACAATCAAGTCACCCATCCAGTAATCGCCCGTTCCCTGCCCTGCCTGCCGCATGGTCAGAACTGCGACGCCGGCGAAGGAGACCAACATCCCAACAAATTTCAAAATTGTCAGCGCCTCAAGCCGCAGCAAGCAAGCGAGCACCAACACCATGACCGGCCCGAGCGCTACCAGAAGCCCCGTGTGCGCCACCGAAGTCCGCGCAACGCCGCCAACGAAGAAAAGTTGATTGAACGCGACGCCGCTCAGGGCCAGCACAACCAAGGTTCCGGGCCGGAGTTGGTCTCTCGTGAGAGCGGGCCGTCTGGGCCAAGCGCAAAAAAGCACCACATAAAGAAGCGCCGCACCCAGCACCCGCAGCTGGACCAGCGCCAGTGGGGCGAACCCACGGAGCGCCTGCTTTACCGCCACAATGTTCGCTGCCCAGCAAGCCGTCGCAAAAAGCATCAGAACGTGCATAAGGCCGTGTCTTGCCGGCCCGGCCCGCTGCGTCTCCGGAGAGATGGCCTGCGCAACCGAATTCTTATCCAAAAGTCTCCTTCCGGACGGTCGCCTTTTCGATCCGATCGAGGTTCGGCACGTAACCGAAGCCCGGTGTCTGAGGGACTCGAATCGTGCCCCGAGCAGTGACCTCGACTTCGGGGTCGATGATGTCCTGCTCCCAGTAGCGCCGGCTGGCGGAAACGTCGCCCGGGAGGTTGAAACCCGGGAGAGATGCAAGGGCGATGTTACCCGCGCGCCCAATTCCTGACTCGAGCATCCCGCCACACCAGACCGGAATATTCTTCCCGCGGCACACGTCGTGGACTCGCCGGGCTTCCGTAAAGCCCCCCACGCGGCCCAGCTTGATGTTGATGATCTTGCAGGCGCCGATCTCAATGGCCTTTCGCGCATCCTCCGCAGTGTGGATGGACTCATCCAGGCAGACCGGAGTCGAAATTTCCCGCTGGAGCTTAGCGTGGTCCAGCAAATCCTCCCAGCCGAGCGGCTGCTCCACCATCATGAGGTAGAAGCGGTCGAGCATTTTCAGCCTTGGCAGGTCCGCCAGCGTGTACGCGGAGTTCGCATCTGCCATCAAGGCACTCCGCGGGAATTTCGAGCGGATGCGTTCGAGTATTTCTACGTCCCACCCTGGCTTAATCTTTACCTTGATGCGCTGGTAGCCGGCTTCGAGCTCGCGCTGGATTGTTTCCAGCAGCTCTTCGACCGAGTCCTGGATGCCAATGGAGACTCCGCAAGGAATTTCCTCGAGCGTGCCTCCCACGAGTTTCGATAACGGAATGCCGCGGCCCTGCGCCTCGATGTCCCAGAGGGCATTTTCGAGCCCGGCCTTTGCCATCGGGTGACCGCGAATCGGCCGAAAGTGGGCTGCCAGCTCGCTCGGCGAACTCCATTTCCGGTGCAGGCTCCAGGGGATGAGGTAGTCGCGCAAAATATGCCAGGCCGTCTCAGGAGTCTCGTGGCTATAGAAAGGTTCTTCGCCGCAAGTGACCTCTCCCCAGCCCGCCAGGCCATCGCCCTTCACGCGCACCAGAACGATCCGGCGCTTCGTCGTCCGTCCAAAGCTGGTCTCAAAGAAATGCACCAGGGGAAGCTCGATTTCCCGGATTTCTACCTGTTCGATCTTCATGGATGAGATGGCCGAGGCGCAACCGACGAGCGATTCAAGCCTGCCTCGGCAGACCTCCTTCACCCGCTCGATCCAGGAGGTAGCGAGGACCCCTGTCATCCTTAGAGAAACCGGTGATCAGGAGCTCGCGCGCGAAAAACTTCCGAAATTGCCGGCGGACGAAAGTCTGCCGCGCAAGCGCTGCGCGGGGTTGCGACTGAACCAGGGAATCAATGTCGCCAGGAACAGGCACCTCCGCGGCTGGAGACGTCTTCGCCGCCCGGGGGTCCTTCCCGGCCAGAGCCCGGCGGACGCGCGGCGACTTCAACCACCACTCCGCGACCAAGCGATCGCTCGCAAGGCCCCGCTGGAATCGACTTTCCACGCGGCCGTAATAATCGGGAAGGTACTGCCGCACGATCGCGCCCAGACGAACGATGTTGAAGAAGGCATTCTTCGGCCGCAGGGGATCAAACGTCCACTCAATCAGGTCAACGCCGGACCGCAGCGCCGCCTTTCGCTGCGCGAGCTTCAGCGTCCGGCCGAGACCCCGGTTCTCGTGTTCGGGAAGAACGCCGAGCGACAGAGAATGGAGGTAACGCCGCCTCCCATGCCAGGCCGGCATGGACCCGACGAACCCTACGAGCTGATTCCCCGAAGAAAAAGCCCCCAACACGTGGCCGCCGATTCTGCCCAGGTTGACGAACAACCTCATCGGGTAGAGCTCGTGCTCGGCATATCCCCAAATGGTCCTCTGAAGACTTACGCAGGCGGCCAGATCATCCAGCGTCCGGCAAACACGAATCGTGTAATTCAACGGGAGTCACTCGTTTTAAGCTGATCCCAGACAGCGTCCAGCTCCTCCAAGGTGCAGTCCTCGACTCTCTTTCCCCGGTTCGCGACTTCTTTTTCAAGGGCCTGAAAGCGCTTCTTGAATTTCTGATTGGCGCGTCGCAAGCAGCTCTCGGGGTCCGAGCCAAGATATCGCGCCAGGTTGGCGACTGCGAAGAGAAGATCGCCTATTTCGTCCTCAACCTTCGCGTTGCGCCGCTCCTCCGGGACAGGAAGTTCGCTTCGCAGTTCGCGGAGTTCCTCCTCGATTTTATCCACAAGGTCTTCCGTTGTTTTCCAATCGAAGCCGACTTCCGCCGCTCGAACGCCCAGCTCATACGCCTCCAGCGTCGAAGGCAGCGCGGGCGGGATGCCCTCCAAGAGTGATTTGGATCGGCCGGGGTCGTTAGACCGGCTCTGGCGTTCCTTTTCCTTGACGGCCAACCAGCTTTTCAGGGCCTCCTCGGAAGTCCGGGCGCGAGTCCCGCCAAAAACGTGAGGGTGCCGCCTGACCAGCTTGGCACGGACCTGCTCGATCACGTCCTCTATGGAAAACCGCTTCTGTTCTTCAGCGATACGGGAGTAAAAGACCACCTGGAAGAGGAGGTCGCCCAGCTCGTCGGCGAGGGAATCGAAGTCGCGGGCATTGACCGCGTCAATGACCTCATAAGCTTCCTCAAGAAGCAGGCCTTTGAGCGAATCGATATCTTGGGCGCGGTCCCAGGGGCATCCTTCGGGGCTGCGGAGGTACGCCATGAGTTCCACGAGCTTGTGAAGTTTTTCCCCGACTGCCTTCCCTCGTTCAGCCATCCACTCCTCAGGATGCTACCAAAGAATCAAGGCGGCTAATCTATCAAGCGTGGCGAAGACATGGCAAGTGGCGGCTGGCGAGTGAGAAACGCGCCTCCCCGAGGGCGCGCAGCGGAGAAACGCCACTCGAGATCCGCGCGCCCTTCAAAGTCGCCCTTGTTGCCTCCTGGAAATATTGTTAAACTTGTTCGCCAACGACACGCAAGCCAAGCTGCCCAGTTTGTGGCAGCGTGGAGTATTCGTTCTCAGAGGAATTTTATGTCTGAAGAACAGACCGAGGGATCGGGATTCAAGGTGGTTGACCGGCGAGCTTTCAGCTCGGACGGGACGCGCCGTCAAGCCCACCCTGAGGACGCGGAGAGAAGACCGGAACTTCCCACGCCGCCCTCGCCCCCGGAATCCAGCCCCATTGAGATGGACCAGGAGGAATATGCAGAGCCAGGGGGCGGCGGTTTTGAAACCTTGGTCTCCTACCTGAGCACTACGGCCATGTTTCAACTCGGCCTGCTCCCGGGCCCCGGAGGCGAACACATCCCGCCTGACCTTGTGAACGCCCAGCGCTCGATCGACTTGCTGGAAGTCCTGCAGCAGAAGACCCGTGGCAACCTCACGCCTGATGAGGGCAGACTCCTCGAAGACGTCCTCTACGAACTTCGAATGAGTTTTGTCGAAACCGAGAAACGCCGGGCGAAAAAAGCCAAATGAAGCTGACCTTCCTTGGGACGGGAACTTCAACCGGGGTTCCCACGCTGGGTTGTCACTGTCAGGTCTGCACGTCACGCGATCCCCGCGACAAGCGCACACGGCCTTCCTTGATGCTCCAGTTCGAGGGCCGGGTGGTGATTATCGATACCAGCCCGGACTTCCGCGCCCAAGCTTTGCGAGAAGGGATCGGGCGCCTGGACGCCGTGCTGTTTACCCACGCCCATGCCGACCACGTCCTGGGCCTCGACGACGTCCGCGGGTTTTATTTTCGTCAGGGAGAACCCATCCCGATTTACGCCGACGCCCGATGCATGGAAACACTCCGCCGCGTTTTTTCCTACATCTTCGACGGCAGCTATCCTTACGGCGGGGTCGCCAAGCTTGACCCCCACGTCATCGACGGGCCCGTCAACCTTTGGGGGAAGGAAATGATCCCGTTAGAGGTTTTTCATGGGAACCTGCCGGTCCTGGGATTTCGATTCGACAAGGCGGCTTACCTGACGGACTTCAGCTCCATCCCTGACTCCACCATACCGCTCCTCGAAGATCTGGACGTGCTCATCCTGGACGCCCTGCGTCACAAGCCGCACCCTGCGCACTCGACCATCGAGCAATCGCTCGCCTGGGTCGAGCGGCTGAGAGCACGAAAGGCTTTTTTCACGCACATCGCGCACGAGTTGGGGCATGAGGAGACTAACGCCAAACTCCCTCCCCACGTGCGGCTGGCTCACGACGGTCTGAAGCTCGAGCTTTAAGAAGGTGCATGGTCTGGGGCTGACCCATGGCAGAGAAGGAAGAGCGGGTGCAAGCGTTGCGGCACATCACTTTTTCCGGGAATAGCCCAGCCCTCCTTGTTAAGCATTAAATTTTCCGATGCGTGTCGTCACTGACCTCCGGGAACTCGGAAATCTTGCCAGCGCCACTGTCCTGACTATTGGAAACTTCGACGGCGTGCACCTGGGCCACCAGAAACTCCTCCGCAGGGTCGTTGAAGCGGCGCGGGCCGGCGGGGCAATCCCGGCCGCGGTCACTTTCGACCCTCCCCCGCGGAAATTGCTGACGCCTGAGCGCGCACCCAGGCTCTTAACCCCCATCGACCCAAAATGCCGGCTGGTCGAGGAACAGGGCATCGAACTCCTCGTCATCCTGCCCTTCACCTGGAAACTGGCGAGGCTCTCACCCGCCGAGTTTGTGCGGAAAATCCTGGTCGAACGTTTGCGCGCG
>Ga0134088_10000750_pt1 | contig 11748 bp, 14 predicted proteins | sample 15_taG_3_FD_94461 | JGI IMG/M metagenome (GOLD analysis project Ga0134088, IMG submission 94461) | Grasslands soil microbial communities from the Angelo Coastal Reserve, California, USA - 15_D_Rain_20cm_5_09182015 | ecosystem: Environmental > Terrestrial > Soil > Grasslands ...
AGGTGACCGTGCGGTTGATGGTCAACAAGGAAGACTAGCCCCCGTATCCTGGGGACGCGTCCGGAGCGATCCGGGCGCGTCCCCAGCCCGAAGCTCAGAAGCCCCGAAGCTCAGTCCTGTCGAACGAACGTCGCCAGCGCGCGGCCGATCTCGTCCGGAGAATCCTCCTGCACGAAGTGGCTGCCGCGCACGGTGACTTCCTGCTGGTTCGGCCAGCGACGGCAGAACTCGCGCTGCGCGCCGACGAGGATCGAGCCCGGCTCGGCGTTGACGAACAGCTTGGGCAGCGGGCTCGTCGACAGCCACTCGCCGTAGGCGGAGACGATCGCGGCCACGTCGGCGGGCTCGCCGTCGATCGGAATCTCGCGCGGCCACGTCAGGGTCGGCCGCCGCGACTCGCCGGGCTGGCGGAACGGCTCGCGGTACTTGTCCATCGCCTCGTGCGTCAGCCCGCGCAGGACGCTCGCGGGGAGGATGCGCTCCACGAACACGTTCTTGTCGAGCACCATCTCCTCGCCGGCGGGGGAGCGGAGGGCCTGAAAGATCTTGCGGGCGGCCTCGGGCCACTCCTCCCACGTCACCGGCCGCACGATCGCCTCCATGTAGACGAGCGCGCGGACCCGCTCGGGATGGCGGCGCGCCCAGTGGAAGCCGAGCGCCGAGCCCCAGTCGTGCACCACGAGCGTCACGTCGCGCAGCGCGAGCGCCTCGAACCACGCGTCGAGGTACCGGGCGTGATCCGCGAAGCGATAGCTTCCGCCCGGCGCCTTGCCCGAGCGGCCCATGCCGATCAAGTCGGGCGCCAGGCAGCGGCCCGCGCTCTGGAGCACCGGGATGACGTTGCGCCACAGATAGGACGACGTCGGATTGCCGTGCAGGAAGACGATCGGCACGCCGACGCCGACCTCCACGTAGGCCATGAAGCTGTCGAGGACGGGCACGCGCCGCCGTTCGTAGAAGTCCGCCGCCGAGACCGGATCCACCACGGGCCGACATTATAATCGCTGCGCCGGTACGCTCGCTGCCGCCGGCATCCCTGGCCGGTCCGGAGAATGCAATGGCACGCTGGCTCGTCGGCACGAGCGGGTACGTCTATCGCGACTGGCGGCGGCGCTTCTATCCGCAGGCGCTGGGCGCGGACGGCTGGCTGCCGTACTACGCGGCGACCTTCGACACCGTCGAGCTCAACAGTCCGTTCTACCGGCTGCCGCGCGCGGCCACCTTCCGCGGCGGGGCCGCGGCCGTTCCGCCCCACTTCGTCTTTTCCGTCAAGGCGAGCCGGTTCCTCACCCATGTCAAGCGCCTCAACGAGCCGGGCTCGCCGGTCACGCGCTTCCTGCGTCGCGCGCGCGGGCTGGGCGGCGCGCTGGGTCCCGTGCTGATCCAGTTGCCGTCGACGTTCCATCTGCGTCTCGACCGCCTCGACGGGCTGCTGCGCGTGCTCTCGCGACGCGCGCACGTGCGATGGGTCCTCGAGGTGCGACACGCCTCGTGGCTCGTCGACGCGGTCTTCGAGCGGCTCGCACGCGCGAACGTCGCCCTCTGCCTGACTGACGTCCAGGTGCAGCCGGTGACCGGCCCGCTCACCGCGGACTTCGTGTACGTCCGCCGCCACGGCACGCGGCCCCGCTACGTCTACTTCAACAACGACGGCCGCGCGGCGGCGGTGCGCAATGCGCGCCGGCTGGCGGAGCTGCTCCGGACGCGGGCGCATCGCCGCGCCGCATGAGGACGCTCCAGACCCGCTGCTGCGTCGCGGGCGGCGGCCCGGCCGGGATGATGCTGGGTCTGCTGCTCGCGCGCGCCGGCGTCGACGTCGTCGTGCTGGAGAAGCACGCCGACTTCCTGCGCGACTTCCGCGGCGACACGATCCACCCCTCCACGCTGGAGGTCGTGCACGAGCTCGGGCTCCTCCAGGAGTTCCTCGCGCTGCCCCACCAGGAGATCCGGGAGCTGACCGGGATCGTGGGCGACGAGCCGATCGTCATCGCCGACTTCGGCCATCTGCCCGTGCGCTGCCCGTTCATCGCCTTCATGCCGCAGTGGGACTTTCTCGATTTCCTCGCGCGCCACGCCCGCCGCTTTCCCGGCTTCGCGCTGCACATGAGCACGGGCGTCGCCGACCTGCTCTCCCATGACGGCCGCGTGGCCGGCGTGCGGGCGACGACGCCCGACGGGCCCCTGGAGATCCGCGCCGACCTCGTCGTCGGCGCCGACGGCCGCGACTCGACGGTTCGTGCGGCGGCCGGGCTGCGCGTGAAAACGCTCGGCGCGCCGATGGACGTGCTGTGGTTCCGGCTGCCGAAGACCATGACCACCCCGCAGATCCTCGGCCGCATCGAGGCGGGACGCATCTTCATCAGGCTCGATCGCGGCGACTACTGGCAGTGCGGCTTCGTGATCGCCAAGGGCACGCTGGACGAGATTCGCGCGCGCGAGCTCGAGGCGTTCCGCGCCGATGTCGCGCGGCTCGTCGGCGCGCCGCTCGCTCCCGGCGTGCTGCGCGACTGGGACGACGTGAAGCTGCTAACCGTGCGCGTGGATCGGCTCGAGACGTGGTTCCGGCCGGGCCTGCTCTGCATCGGCGACGCCGCGCACGCGATGTCGCCCGTGGGCGGCGTCGGCATCAACCTCGCGATCCAGGACGCGGTGGCCGCGGCCAACCTCCTCGCGGCGCCGCTGCGCGCGGGACGCGTGGGCGTCGAGGACCTCGCGCGCGTGCAACGGCGTCGCGACTGGCCCACGCGCGTGACGCAGCGGATCCAGGTGCTCGTCCAGGACCGGATCGTGCGGCGCGTGCTGCAGAGCCGCCGCCCGTTGCGGCCGCCGCTCGCCGTGCGGCTGCTCGTGCGATTCCCCGGCCTGCGCCGGCTGCCGGGCCGGCTGGTCGGGCTGGGAATCCGGCCCGAGCACGTCCGGGTCTGACCGATTACGCCGCGCAAACTCGCGATGATTCAGGGTTGTAAGTTCCACACGGCCGACTGGGAAATTGTCTTCCCTTCGACCCCGCGGCATGTGAAAATCGGCGCGGGGTATGAAAGCGATTTCCCACCGGTTCGGCGTCGCGGCGCTCCTGTCGCTCGTCGTTCTCGCAACCTGTGGCGCGGCCCGTGTCGTCATTCCGTTCACGATCGATCCAGCCACCGTCGCGGTCCCGCGCGATGCGCGCGCGCTCAGCACGCACGAGGCGGCGGTACGCGGGCTGACGGCGATCCTCGTGCGCGATCTCGGACTGCCGATGCCCGCCACGTTCACGCTCTACGTCTACGGCGGACGCCAGACGTTCGAGCAGGGACTCGTGCAGGACGCGCAGGTCGCGCCCGCGCGCGCCGCCGAGCTCTCGGAATTCGCGGTCGGCATCGGCAAGCGACGCCAGCTGCTGCTCAACGACGACGGCGCGCAGCCGCGCGGCCGGGAGTGGCTGCGTCTGATCGCGCACGAGCTCGCGCACGTCTCGCAGATCGAGATGGCCGGCGGCGAGGGGCGCGCCGAGCAGTGGCTGGCCGAGGGGATGGCGGAGTGGGTGGCCTTCACGTCGCTCGAGCAGCTCGGTCTCGACACGCTCGCCAACCGCCGCGCCCTGGCCACGGCCGGGATCCGCAACCACGCGGCGCTGGTGGCCGCGCGCCTGGACCTCGAGACGCTCGGCAACCCGCGCGGCTTCACGGTGCGCCACCTCAAGGAAGGCTCGCTGCCGACCTACCAGCTCGCCTTCCTGATGGCCGACTACCTGATCGCGCGCGACGGCTTCGACCGCGTGGTCACCTACTTCAAATCGTTCGAGCGCCGACAGGACCGCCACAGCAACTTCCGCGAGACCTTCGGTCAGAGCCTCGACCAGTTCGAGAAAGAAGTCCTCGCCCACCTGAAGACCGTCGTCCGCTAGAAGCGCCCGCCCCGGCCGATCTGCACGGTATACTGCGCCCGGAGGAGCCGACTTCATGACTCGACCCTACGTCATGGTCGTCGTCGCGATCGCCTTCGTCGCGGCTGCGACCGGCCCCGCACGGGCCGGCGCGCCCACCGACCAGGTCCGCGAGTACTCGGAAGCGGTCGTCAAGATCCTCGAGGATCCAACGCTCAAGGCGGAGGACCGCAAGCCGGAGCGTCGGGCGGCCGTCCGCAAGATCGCCGCCGAGGTGTTCGACGTGCAGGAGACGGCGCGGCGCGCGCTCGGCCCGCACTGGCACCAGCGCACGCCGCAGCAGCGCGAGGAGTTCGTGCAGCTCTTCGCCGAGCTGCTCGAGCAGACGTACATCTCGAAGATCGACCTCTTCGGCGGCGAGAAGCTGCGGTTCACCGAGGAGAAGGTGGACGGCGACAACGCCATCGTGCGCGCGAAGGTCGTGACGCGCCAGCAGACCGAGGTGCCCGTCGAGGCGCGCATGCTGCGCAAGGGCGACCGCTGGCTGATCTACGACATCCTCATCGAGAACATCAGCCTGGTCGGGAACTACCGCGCGCAGTTCGACCGCATCATCCGGACGTCATCGTACGACGAGCTCGTGAAGCGCCTGCGGACCCGGGGCGAGTTCCTCCGAGAGGCGGAACGACCTCGTCGCACCGAGCGGTGAGCACGGCGCCGGTCGAGATCTTCGGCTGGCCCACGCGCTTCGTGGGCGGTGACGGCGCCGCCCGGCGGGTGTTCGACGAGCCGCTGCCGCCCGGCACCACCGTACGCTCGCTGCTCAAGACCCTGAGCACGCGCTTTCCCGAGCTGGACGAGGCCCTCTGGCACGGCGCCGATCTGGGCGAGCACATCGAGGTCCTCGTCAACGACGCCGTCCTCGGCGTCGCCCACGATCTCGACAGCAAGCTGCAGCCCGGCGATCGCGTCACGCTGCTGGCCCAGTTCATGGGCGGGCGATGACGTGGCGCGCTGGGAGATCGTCGCCTGGCGCGAGATCCCGGCCATGGTCGAGGTGCGCGACGACGCCGGGCAGGTCACGCTGCCGCTCAGCGAGAAGTTCCAGACGCTCATCGACTCGGTGGCGATGCAGCTCGGCATGCAAGACGAGGCCGCCTACCTCGACCAGTGGGCGCGGCTGCCGGGCGGCGAGCGGCCGGGTCGCGCGCGCGACGTGGGCGAGGCGGTGGTGGCGGAGCTGGAGGCGCGCTTCCCCGAGTACATCGCGCGCGCCTTCCGCCCGTCGTGATTGCCGCCAAGCTCATCGAGGACACCGCGCGCGAGCTGATGGCGCGCGCGGCCATCGACATCCCCGCCGACTATCGCGCGGGCGTGGCCACCGCGCGCGAGCGCGAGCAGAACCGGCTGGCGCACTTCGTGCTGACCGAGATGGAGCGCAACTGGGACATCGCCACCGCCGACCGGCGCCCGATGTGCGCCGACACAGGCCTGCCGCGCTATTACGTGCGCGCCGGCAACGAGGCTCAGGTGGAGGGCGGCTTCGTGGCGCTGGAGCGGGCGCTGCGGCGAGCCACCGCGGACGCGACGGCCACGATCCCGCTGCGTCCCAACCGCGTGCACCCGCTCACGCGCGTCGACTACAACAACAACGTGGGCGCCCATGCTCCCGAAGTCACCTACGCGTTCGAGCCCGGCGCCGACTGGATCGACGTCACCACCGTGCACAAGGGCGGCCTCTTCGGCAGCGACTACCGCATGCTCTTCCCGGCCGACGGCGTCGGCGGCATCAAGCGCTTCTTCGTCGACACGCTCGTGCAGTTCGGCAAGCGCGGGCTCGCCTGCCAGCCGGCCATCATGGGCGTCGGCATCGGGGGCGCCAAGGACACGTGCGTTCGCCTCGGCAAGGAGGCGGCGTGCCTGCGGACGGTCGGCAGCCGTCATCCCGACCCCGCCGTCGCGCGGCTCGAGGCCGACCTGACGGCGCTCGGCAATTACGTCGGCATCGGGGCGATGGGCTTCGCCGGCACGTCGCTCGTGGTCGCCACGCACGTCGAGATCGCGTACACGCACACCGGCGGCATGCCGGTGGGCATCCACGCCTTCTGCCTCTCCTCGCGGCGCGCCACCGCGCGCATGCACGCCGACGGACGCGTCGAGTTTCGCAGCGACCCGAAGTGGTTCACCGACTACTACCGACGTGAGGGTATGGAGTGACGGAGCCGCGTCGCACCTCGAACAGGCCACCCACGGCCCAAGCCGGGCTCGCGGCACCCGCTCCAACACGGCTCGAGGACGTGCGCATGCGGGAGGTGCAGCTGACCACGCCGGTGAGCGACGCGGCCATCGCCGCCCTCGAGCTCGGCGACGTCGTGTACCTCTCCGGCGTGCTCTACACGGCGCGCGAGGGCGTCTATCGCATGGTCGTCGACCGGGGCGTGCCGATGCCGGCGGGCGTGCGCGAGGTGACGAACGTCAACTTCCACTGCTCGCCGGCGGCGGCCGCGCGCCCCGACGGGACGTACGCGGTGGAGGCGGTGACGGCGACCGCGTCGTTCCGCTTCGGCAAGTCGATGAGCCGCTGGTTCGAGCGCTCGGGGGCGAAAGTCATCGTCGGCAAGGCCGGCCTCACGGAGCTCGCGTATCGCGAGTGGTTCGTGCCGCACGGCGCGGTCTATCTGACGACCGTCGGGTATGGCATGGGCGCCGCGTACGGGCGCGGCATCCGGCGCGTGCGCGAGGTCCACTGGCTCGAGGAGCTCGGCATCGCGCAGGCGATGTGGGTGCTCGAGGTCGAGCGGCTCGGGCCGTTCCTGGTCGAGGGCGACCGCGCGGGCCGCAGCCTGTTCGCGCTCGCCAACCGCGAGATCGACCTGCGCCTGCACGAGGTCTACGCGGGGCTGCCTCCATATTCGATGGGTCGCTTCGGCGAGACCACCGCGCGTTCCGACGAGGTCGTTTGACCGAGGGGGCGTAGCCCTTCGCTTAAAGAACTGGGGGGCCATGTCGGGGCCCCCCAGCTTCAATCAGCCCCGCGCCAGCGCTCGGCGTAGCGCTCGGTATTCGCGCCGAGCGTCCACAGCGCGAGCAGCCAGACGATGAAGAAGAACGTCCGCCACGGACCGTGCGCGAGGAAGCGGCGCCCCGACGTCACGATCGGCGCGCGGATCAGGACGCTGCGGCCGCGCCGTTTCAGCCGCTGGGAGAAGTCGAGATCCTCCATGAGACGAAGCCCGCGATACCCGCCGAGGGCGCGAAAGACCTCGGCGCGGACGAAGATCCCCTGGTCGCCGTACCAGTTGCGCGTGAGGCGATAGCGCACGCGGTTGACGAGGTTGATCGCGCGCAGGCTGAAGGCTCGCTCCGCAAAGCGGTGCTCGAAGGCGCCGCCCACCGCGCGGGGGTCCGAGAGCGCCGCTTCGATTCGCCTCAGCGCATCCGCCGGAGGCACCGAGTCGGCGTGCAGGAAGAAGAGGACCTCGCCGCCGGCGGCGGCCGCGCCCGCGTTCATGAGCGCGGCCCGTGTCGAAGCCTCCGGCCAGAGCAGGCGAACCCTTTCGCCGGCCGCGCGTGTCGTACCCATGGGATCACCGGCGGCGGCCACGATGATCTCGGCGCGCGCGCGGCCCGCCAGGCGGCCCAGCGCGTCGAGCGTGGGCGCCAGGGCGGCCGCGTCGTTGCGGGCAGGGATGACGATCGAGCACCACACGGCCATGGCGGGGACTCTACCGCGCGGCCGGGGCGATCCACCGTGCGAGAATCGAGCTACGTTGATGGGGAGGAGCGCGATGAGGCAACGTCTCGTCGTCGGCGCGCGGGCGCTCGTGGTCGCCGGGCTCGTCGCGCTGACGCCGGCGGTCGGCGTCGACGCCCAGGTCGCCCCGGGGCGGCCGGCGCCCGAGATCACGGCGGGCAAGTGGATCAACAGCGCTCCGCTGACGATCGGCGGCCTGCGCGGGCGGGTCGTCGCCGTCGAGTTCTGGACCTTCGGCTGATACAACTGCAAGAACGTGATCCCGCAGTTGCGGGACTGGCACACGAAGTACGCGGCACAGGGCCTGACGATCGTCGGCGTGCACTGTCCGGAGTTCGGCTGGGAGAAACCCTTCGACAAGGTTGTCGACGCCGTCCGCGGCCTTCGGATCCCGTACGCGGTCGTGCAGGACAACGACTTCGCCGTGTGGAACCGTTACGGCGTCCGCGCCTGGCCGACGCTGGTGCTGGTCGACAAGCGCGGCATCGTCCGCTACCGGCACATCGGCGAGGGCGAGTACGAGGAGACGGAGGCGATGATCCGCCGGCTCCTGGGGGAACAGGGATGAGGCTGAAGCATTCGGACGTCACACCGGAGGCGATCTATCTCGACCGCCGCACGTTCATGGTCGGGGCGGCCGCGCTGCTCGTGGCCGGCGTCGAGGGCGCCGAGGCGGCGCCGCCACCCGAGCCGGCGCCGCTCAAGGCGACGCCGAATCCGAAATTCCGCCTCGACGAGACGCCGACCAAGTACGAGAGCGCCACCACCTACAACAACTTCTACGAGTTCGGCACCGACAAGGGCGATCCCGTCCGCAACGCCGGCAGCCTCCGGCCGCGGCCGTGGTCGGTGGTCGTCGACGGCCTCGTGGCCAGGCCCCAGCGGCTGGACATCGACGAGGTGTTGAAGGCCGCGCCGCTCGAGGAGCGCGTCTACGTGCTGCGCTGCGTGGAGGCGTGGTCCATGATCATCCCGTGGATCGGCTACCCGCTGTCGGTCCTGCTCAAGCGCGCCGAGCCCACGAGCAAGGCGAGGTACGTCGAGTTCACGACGCTGAAGGACCCCGAGCAGTTCCCCGCGCAGAAGCCGGGACTCTTCGGGCTCGGCGGCGGCCTCGATTGGCCCTACACCGAGGGGCTGCGGCTGGACGAGGCGCTGCATCCGCTCACGCTGCTCACGGTGGGCATGTACGGCAAGCTGCTGCCGAACCAGAACGGCGCGCCCGTGCGCGTGGTCGTCCCGTGGAAGTACGGCTTCAAGAGCGCGAAGTCGATCGTGCGGATCCGGCTGACCGAGGACGAGCCGAAGACGGCGTGGAACAAGGCGGCGCCGCAGGAGTACGGCTTCTTCTCCAACGTGAATCCGGAGGTGGACCACCCGCGCTGGAGCCAGGCCACCGAGCGGCGCATCGGCGAGTTCCGCCGCCGCAAGACGCTGATGTTCAACGGCTACGCGGACCAGGTCGCGTCCCTGTACAAAGGGATGGATCTGAAGAAGTCCTACTAGCGTCGTGTCCCGGCGCGTTCGCGTCGCGCTCAAGGCGGGCGTCTGGCTCGCGTGCCTGGTCCCGCTGGCGAAGCTGCTCTACGGATTCTGGACGAACGACCTCACCGCCAATCCCATCTCGTACGTCACCAACGAGCTGGGCCAGACCACGCTGCGACTGCTGCTGCTGAGCCTGGCCCTCACGCCGCTGCGCATCGTCTTCGGCTGGGGCTGGCAGATGACGTTTCGGCGGCTGCTCGGACTGTTCGCGTTCTTCTACGTGTGCCTGCACCTCTCGGTCTGGATCGTGCTCGATCACTTCTTCGACTGGCGCGAGATGGGCACGGACATCGCCAAGCGGCCCTACATCACCGTCGGCATGCTCGCGTTCACGCTGCTGGTGCCGCTGGCCGCCACCTCGACGACGGGCATGATCAAGCGGCTGGGTGCGGCGCGCTGGCGGAGGCTGCATCGCCTCGTGTACGTGGCGGCGGTGGCGGGGTGCCTGCATTTCATCTGGCTCGCGAAGAAGGTCCGCGTCGACCCGTGGGTCTACGCGGCGATCCTCGCGGTGCTGCTCGGCATCCGCGTCTGGGACGTCGGCCGTCGATTCGCCAGGAGGCGCGGCGGTCTGCTAGGCTCCTCGCGCATGAATTCGACCGTCAGCCCGCCGTCACGGCCGGGCGCGCTCTTCCTGCTGCTGATCCTGTTCCTCGCGGGCTGCGCCATGGTCACGCCGCGCGTGCCCGGCGCCGCCGCGCCGACGCGCCAGGCGCTGCCCAACGGCGTGGTGGTCATCAGCCAGGAGCACCGCGCGAGCGACATCGTCGCCGTGCAGTTGTGGCTGCGCGTGGGCGGCCGCGACGAGGCGCCGGCCGAGCTCGGGCTCTCGCACTATCTCGAGCACATGCTCTTCAAGGGAACGCCGACGCGGCCGCCCGGATCGATCGACGCGGAGGTCGAGGGGCTCGGCGGCAACAGCAACGCGTTCACGTCGTACGACTTCACGCATTACGACCTCGTCGTCCCGGTGTCGGGGCTGCGCGCGGCCGCCGCGCTGCTCGCCGACATCGCCGTCAACGCCGCGTTCGTGCCCGCCGAGCTCGAGAGCGAGAAGAAAGTCGTCTTCGAGGAGATGAACCTCACCGAGGACGATCCGGAGCGCTTCCTGCAGCGCCGCCTCACCGAGGCGGCCTACCCGGCGCATCCCTACGGGCGGCCGCTCCTCGGCACGCGCGAGCTGGTGGAGAGCCTCACGCGCGAGACGCTGAACGCGTACTACAAGAAGCACTACGTGCCGGCCAACATGGTGCTGGTCGCGGTCGGCCCCGTCACGCCGGCGCAGGCGCGCGCGGTGGCGGCCGAGACCTTCGGCCAACTGACCGGGCCGTCGCCCGTGCGTCGCCCGGCGGCGGCGCCGCCGCGGGTCGCCGCCGGCGCGGCGCAAGACGTCCGGCGCCCGGAGCAGCAGGCGTATCTGGGGATCGCGTGGCACGCGGCGCCGACGGGGAACACCGATATCTACGCGGTCGATCTGCTCACGTACATCCTCGGCGACGGCCCCTCGAGCCGCCTCAACCAGGTGCTGCGCGAGCAGCGAGGCCTGGTGCAGACGATCGAGGCCTCGTACATCCCGCGCCAGCAGTCCGGGCTCGTGTCCGTCACCGCGCGGCTGGACGCCAAGAACCTCGACGCCGCCGAGGCGGCCCTGCGTGAGGTCGTCCGTCGCGTGCGCGAGGAGGGCGTCACGGCGGCCGAGCGCGAGCGCGCCCTCACCACGGCGGAATCCAGCTACGCGTTCGATATCGAGACCGTCGAAGGGCTCGCCAAGACCTACGGTCAGGCCGAGACCACGTGGACGCTGCAGGACGAGGTCGAATATCTCACGCGCCTGCGCCGGGTCACCGCCGAGCAAATCCGCGCCGCCGCGCGAACCTATCTCGGCGACGACAACTACGTGCGCGTCCGCTTCCTGCCGGACGGGGTGCGATGAGTACGCGGGTGGTGGTCCTGATCGCCGCGCTCGTGCTGGCGCTGGCGGCGCCGGCGCTGACCCCTGCCCAGGGCGACGACGTTCGCCGCACGCGGCTGGCGAACGGGCTCACGCTGATCGTGCGCAGGAGCGACGTCGCGCCGGTCGTGGCCGTCTCCCTCCTGGTGCGCATGGGCACACGCTGGGAGACGCCGGAGACGGCCGGGCTCTCGAACTTCGTCCACGCGGTGATGGTGAAGGGCACCGCGCGCCGCAGCGGCGCCGACCTCGCGGAGACGGTGGCGGGACTCGGTGGCAAGATCAGCGCCTCCGGCGACAGCGACTACTCCGAGATCCGTGCCTCGGCGCTGGCGCGCTTCTGGCGCGAGCTGCTCGGGCTCACGGCGGAGCTGGCGCTGGAGCCGAAGCTGGCGCCCGAGGAGGTGGACCGCGAGCGCGACTTCCTCCTCTCGCGCGTGCAGCGTCGGCGCGACAATGCGCCCTCGCGCGCCTTCGACGAGTTCTATGCGCTGATCTACGGCCCGCATCCGTACGCGCTGCCGGTGCTCGGCACGCCCACCTCGCTCGCCCGCTTCGACCACGCCGCCGTGGTCGCGCGCTATCGCGCCTTCTACCGTCCCGACCGCATGGTGCTGGCCGTGAGCGGGCAGG
>Ga0134088_10000754_pt1 | contig 11730 bp, 10 predicted proteins | sample 15_taG_3_FD_94461 | JGI IMG/M metagenome (GOLD analysis project Ga0134088, IMG submission 94461) | Grasslands soil microbial communities from the Angelo Coastal Reserve, California, USA - 15_D_Rain_20cm_5_09182015 | ecosystem: Environmental > Terrestrial > Soil > Grasslands ...
CGACGCATCGCGCCGTGAACCCGCTGTGGACGCTGTTGCGGGTCGATCAACGGGGCCGCGGTGCGGACAGCGCGTACCGGCCGGCTGGCGCACTCAGCGTGTTCGCGGTGCACGGCACGGCGGACGCTCCGGAGAACGAGCTGCTCGATGCCGGCATCCACGGGATCATCGAACGGGGTCTCGAGCGGCACGTAGACTCGCTGAGCCGGCGCGGCGCGGGATATCACCTCGTCGCGAACGGAGCGGAGGGAGATGTGTCCCCTGACTGGCCGGCGCAGTCGCGCTGCGGTGCGCCCGTGCTCCGTCCCGTCGTGGGGCCGGGCGGTCCGCGCACTCCGCCCCCGCCGTGGGAATGGCGGGACCCGGCCCCTGCGTGGATGGGGTTGTGCCGTGCCGCCGCGCGCCGCTACGTCAACACGGCGGGCGACTCGCTCGCCGCGCGCGCGGCCGCCTTGTTCGACTCGCTCGGGCCCAGCCTGCGCGGCGACCTGCGAGTCGGGGTGGCCTTCCGCACCCTGCGCTTGAAGGGCGACCCGCGCCTCTGCCCGTTCCCCGAGACTGGCTCGGCTACACTGGGCGGCGCGGAAGACGGCCGCACTCGGCTGTACGGCTGGCGCCTGTTCGGGATCTTCCCGGTCGGCCTCGAGGAAGGCGGGCATGCCGTCCGTCCCAACCCGCACGATTGCCAGCGCGAGAAACGCGTCGCTCTGGGCGGGTTGCAACGCAAGCTCGTCGTCGGGGAGCACGGCCTGCCCGAGGTCGCTCAGCTCTCGGTGATCCGCCTGGGCGATCTGCTGCTGGGCGTCGTGCCGGCGGAGGTGACGACTCGGGCCGGTGCACAGATCGAGCGCGCGATCGCCGATAGCGCTCGTGCCGCGGGGCTGGTACCGCGCGCCGTCACCATCGTCGGGCTCGCCAACGGCTACATGCAGTACGTCACGACCGACGCGGAATACGGCGAGCAGGCCTACGAAGGCGGCTCCACACTGTTCGGACCCAACAGCGCCGCCGTCCTCACGGAGGAGCTGGGCAAGCTGGCGGCCTCGCTCGTGCGCTCGGGCGCGAGTCCCGCGAACCCGGTGGACTCCATGTCTGCCTATCCGGGGGAGTCCCGCGCCATCCTGCCGCGCCGCACGGCCGGCCCGCCGCCCGAGCGCGTCACCCGGGTGGTGCTGAGCCAGGCCTGCGCCGGGGACACGCTCGTGGTGCGGTGGCGAGATCTGCACCCCGGACGCCTGGTCCCCGCCGACGGACCGGTGCTACGGATCGAGCGGCTCGTCGCGGAGCGCTGGGACACAGTGACATGGGACGACGACCGCGAGCTCGAGATCCGCGCCGTGCGCTCGCTCGGCGACCGGGGCTACGTGTGGGAGGCGCGCTGGCACCACTCGGCGCGCGCCGGTCCGTTCCGGGTCGTGCTCCTGGCGCGAGCGGGGCTGGCCGAGGTAACCGGGGACAGGGTGGCGTGCTGAAAGGAGCATGAGCAAGCGGAGCAGAGGTCGCCATCCCGCGTTCGATTCACGCGACCCGTTGCTCGACGCGCGGGCCGATGCGGAGCTCGATCTGCACGGGTTTGGCGCGGTCGAAGCGCGGTCCGCGGTGCGCGCGTTCCTCGAGAGTTGGCAGCGTCGGAAGGCTGGCGCGGTCGTCCATATCATCACAGGAAAAGGCAAAGGCTCGACGAGCGGGCCGGTGCTGCGCGGGCAGGTGAAGACTCTGCTGCAGGGTGAGCTGCGGAGGATGGTGGCGGAGTGGGGCTTGGACGATGGGGAAGGGGGTTACAGAGTGAAGGTGCGGTAAAGATTTTCCTGTAATCACGCTCTCCTACTCGTCCGTCTCGTCACCCAGCTGCTCGACCGCCAGCCGCAACCGCGCGGCCGCCGTCTCGAGCAGCCACCGATCCACATCGAGCAGGATCCCCTGGTCCAGGGCGTAGGTCAGCAAGCCGAGGGCCGCGTGGATCTGATCGCTGGCCGTTTCCAGCTCCATGCGCCGCTTGAGCCCGCTACGGCGGGGGCTGCCTTTGCGGCGCTCGACCTCGACGGGCGTCTGCTCACTCCGGCGATCAGCCCCGCCGCGTCGTTCGGGCTTCGCTCGGCGATTCTTGCGTTGGGTAGCCATGGCTCCGAATCTGCGTCGCTTTATTTCTCGCCGGGAGGGCCCTCGGTGTGCCGCGGCTGCTGCGTAGCGATGTAGGTGACGGCGTCCCACGCGTTGTGGATGCCGTCAAAGAGCAGGACTAGCGCCGTCGCGGCGATCACCAGGAGCGACCGGGGGGGGTCTCGTCGCAGCGTGATCGCTGCCACCAGCAGCGTCACGTAAGCGATGAAGGGAAAGGCTGTGTGCCAGAGCCAGTCTTCCAGCACCGGCTTGGACCCCTTCTGCCCAGCCGCCTGTCCGCGCGCCCGCCTGATGACGACCAGCATGTAGACGATTCCCGCCACGCCGCTGGCGCCGAGAGCGAGGCCGGCGCTCGAGACGGCGTGCCATGGCACACTGATGATCGCCGAGATGAGCAAGACAGCGCAGAAATGCACGATCGTGGGCGTGCCGAAAGCGCCCAGCTCCGGGTCGCGAATTGAGCGCGCCTCGGCCCCAAGGACGACCACCACGAATTGCAGACCCGTCAGCGCCGCCGCGGACGAGCCGACGATGACGTAGAAGTTTTCCCAGGCACTGAACGGCGACAAGGCAGTCGGCTCCACGATGGGTCTCCCGTGAGACTCCCCAGAAGGTAACCTGCGCGGGCCAAGGCTTCATCGGGTCGATTGTGTAGCGGGGGCATTGCCTCCAACTTCCATGCACCGGCCACCAAGGCACGGGCATGGTCGCACGCGAGCACAGTAGAGTAGACAGGCGGCTCCTGCCGCCCCGCCGCGGTGACAACGATCGTCGCTTGGGCGAGCGTCGTCTGGAAGTCGTCTCGCTCGACGAAGAGCGGCGCAACCAGGTCGAACGCCGCCGGGCCACCGATCGGCGCCAGCCCACCGGCCGGCGCCAATCGGAGGTCCGCGGCGACAAGGTCGTCGTGCTCGTGGTGAGCGACCGCGAGGACGAAGCGCGGCGCGTGCGTGACCTCTTGGGCGGCGCCGATCCCGACCGATTCAGCGTGGCAGCCACGGCGCCGCAAGCGTCGCTCGGCCGGCTGGCCAAAGGCGGCATCGATGTCGTCCTGCTGGCAATGTCGCTCTCCGCTCGTCGCGGATTCGCGACCTTCACGGAGCTTCGGGCGCTGGCGCCCGCCACGCCGTTCCTGTTTATCTCCGACGCCGAAGACGAGCGCAACGGCCTCGAAGCCGTGCGCGCCGGGGCGCAAGACTTCCTAGTGAAGAGTGAGGTCGACGGGCCGGTCCTCGCGCACGCCCTCCGGCTGGCGATCGAGCGGAACCGCCTCCATTCCGCGCTGCTCGATCTGGCCCTCGTGGACGATTTGACGGGGCTGTACAACCGGCGTGGTTTCCTGACGCTCGCGACCCGCGATCTGCGCCTCGCGCGCCGCGGCAATGAGACGCTGCTCGTGGCGTTCGCCGACCTGGACGACCTGAAGGGCGTCAACGACACGGCCGGCCACGCGGTAGGCGATCGTGCTTTGCGCGACACCGCCGCCCTGTTGCGGCAGACATTCCGCGACTCGGACCTGGTGGCCCGGATCGGCGGCGACGAGTACGCCGTGCTGGTGCGACACTCGGGACCCGAAAGCGCCGACGTGCTCGCCGAGCGGCTGAAGCGGCAGGTGCGCGACTTCAACCGCCGCGGCGCACGACCCTATCAGCTCTCGATCAGCCTCGGCTTCGCGGCCCACAAGGCGAGCACGCTCAGCTCGGTGGCCGGCCTGTTGGACCGAGCCGACCGCGCGCTCTACCGGGACAAGCGGCGCAAGCACGACGCAGGCTGACCCGGACTCCCATGGCGGTCAAACGCAAGCCTCGTCGCACCGATCCCCAGCGCGCGCTCCGGGACCACGTCGTCGAGCTGCTCGACGGGGGTCACGCTCACGTCAAGCTCGGGGACGCGATCGCCGACTGGCCGTCCCCGCTCCGGGGCGTGAAACCCTCCAGCCAGCCGTTCACGCCCTGGCGCCTGCTCGAGCACATCCGCATCTCGCAGTGGGATATCCTCGAGTTCACGAAGAGCGCGAAGCACGTCTCACCGGAGTGGCCGGCGGGTTACTGGCCCGCGAGCGACGCGCCCCCGGACGCCGCGGCGTGGGACAAGAGCGTCGCGCAGGTGAAGCGCGACCTGCAGGCCATGCAGCGACTGGTGCGCGACCCGGCAACCGACCTGTTTGCCCGCATCCCGCACGGCAGCGGACAGACGCCGCTGCGCGAAGCGCTCGTCCTCGCCGATCACAACTCCTATCACCTGGGGCAGCTGGTGTTGCTCCGGCGCCTGCTCGGCGCCTGGAAGACGGCCTAGGGATGGTAGCGACCCGGTTCGAGAGCCCGATTGGTGACCTCCTGCTCACCGCGTCCGACTCGGCGCTCACCGGGGTGTGGTTCCCGGTCGAGGGGCAAGTCACGACCACTCTGCCGAATGAGGGACACCGGACCACGAACGACGTTCTCGCCCGAGCCAGTGAGCAGCTCGCCGAGTACTTCGCCGGGGGTCGCACGACGTTCGCCATTCCACTGGAGCCGGCGGGCACGCCGTTTCAACGCCGCGTGTGGGACGCCCTGCGCGCCATCCCGTACGGGACGACGCTGAGCTACAGCGAGCTGGCGCGCCGTTTGGGGGATGTGCGGGCTACCCGCGCCGTCGGCGCCGCCAATGGCAGAAACCCCATCCCGATCATCGTGCCCTGCCATCGCGTCGTGGGGGCGGACGGATCACTCACCGGCTTCGGCGGGGGGTTGGATCGCAAGCGCTGGCTGCTCGAGCACGAAGGGGTGCTCATGAGGCTGTGACCACCTCCGCGACTTCGTTCAACCCGCCAGTCCCAACGTCGTAGATGAACCCCCGCACCCGGATATCGCTCGGCACCCAGGGGTGCGACCGCACCTTCCGGATCTGGTGCCGCACGTTCTCCTCCAGGTCGCGGAACGCGTGGAAGTGGACCGGAGTGACCGGCGCCTGGTCCGATTGCGCGCGCAGCTTCGCGACCAGCTCCTCTTCCTTGAACGTGAGCATCCCGCAGTCGGTGTGATTGACGATCATCCACTCGTCGGTGCCCAACAGGTGGTGCGAAATCAGCAGCGAGCGGATCGCGTCTTCCGTCACAATGCCGCCCGCGTTGCGGATGATGTGGGCGTCTCCCGCCTTCAAGCCCAGCGCCGGCTCGAGCGTCAGGCGCGCGTCCATGCAGGCGACGATGGCGAGCTTCTTAGCGGGGCGCATGGGGAGCTGGCCCAGCCGAAATTCTTGGGCAAAACGCGCGTTGGCCTGCTGTGCGTCGTCGATGGCGCTCATGGAATCTCCTCGCGCTTCCTTACCGGCCCAAGCTAGCCCGGCCGTGCGCGAGTGGGCAAGTTCCACACCAATCGGACGGAAATGGCTGCGTCCCGCACGAGTCGAGCTCCAATCACGGACGATGGGATGCCGCCTCGCGGTCGAACGCTGCTTCGATCTCCTGGGCCGCGTCGAGCGGTGCGTTCGACAGATTCGCGAGGATGGCGACGACGACTCGGGAATCACGGTCCAGGCCGAAGGCCGCCGTCCCGCCCACCGAGCCGCCGCCGTGGAACGCCCAGCGATGTCCTAAGCTGTCGGTCCTCAGAAACCAGCCGATTCCGTAACCCGTCTCCTCCCCCGCGCTGGTGCGCTGCGACGTGAACAACAGGTCCAGCGTCTCCGGCTTCAGGAAGCCCGGCTGGAGCAGCGCGGACCCGAACTTGACCAGGTCTTCGGCGCTGGAGACGAACCCGCCGCCCGCCCACTTGTAACTGTTATCCACCGCGGGGGCGATGTGAAAACTCCCCGCGCTGTCGCGATCGTAGAACTGGGTGCGGCCCGGTATCAGGCTGTCCACGCGGTCGGGGGCCGTGTGGGTCAGGCCAAGCGGGCGAAACACGTGCGCCGAGATGTAGTGCAGGAAGTTGTCCCCCGATGCGCCCTCCACCACCGCCGAGACGAGATTCCAGCCGTAGCTCGTATACGAGAAGCGCGTGCCGGGCGGGAACAGCAGCGAGTCGTCCTGGAAGATCTTGAGCCCGTCGAGCACGCTGGCGTAGTGGCGGTTCGAGAAAAACTCCTGGTCCTTGTAATGCCGGATGCCGGCGAGGTGGCCGGCGAGCTGCCGGGTGGTGATGGGGTAGCCCTTGTCCGGGAACGACGGCACGTAGCGTTGCACCGGCGCGTCGAGGTCGAGCTTCCCCCGCTCGTACAACAGGACGACGGCGGTGGCCGTGAGCGGCTTCGATACGCTCCCGATCCGGAACTGCGTCTCGCGCGTGACGGACTGCAGGCGCTCGGCGTCGGCGTACCCGAACCCCTCAGACCACACCAGCTTCCCATTCACCGCCACGGCCACCTGCACCCCGGGGATCTGGGTCGCGAGTCGCTGGCACACGAGTGTGCGCTCGCGGGCTACTACGTCAGCGTACGCCGCAGGAACACTCCCTGAGCGCCGGGAAATGCACGGCGTTGCTTGAGCGGCGAGCGCTGCGGGGATTAGGAGACCGGCGAAACCGATGCGTCGGAACATGGACGTCTCAGGCTCCTGTTGTGGATGGTGCGTCGGACCACCGGTTGCGACGTGCCCCCAACGCGAGCATCGCCGCCAGCCCCAGGATCCAGACCTCCGGAGACCCCATGGCCCAGAGCAGCGCGCCGCTCATTAGACACCAGGCCAGCGGCACGACCAGGGTCCACCAACGGGGAGGCTGCTCCGCCATGAGAAGGAGGCCGAGCGTTGCGAGCACCGTCGGATCCGGCGCCACGCCGAACAGCTCCGTCTGCCTCCAGCCGCGTCCTAAGAGAGGAGCGAGCAGCGGATAGACTGCCAGGGAAAACAGGAACAGACCCACGCCCACTCTGGCGGCGAAATCGCGACCGAGTCGAAAGGTGAGCCTCGCCAAGAGCAGCGATTCGATCGCGAACAGCCATGCGAAATGGGTCGCCGCCCAATTGATGGTGGCGTATCGCGTCCACAGGAACGCCCACGCCACGAAGGCCCACAGCACGGCGACGATTCCGGCGATGATCCGCCGCCGCTCCGGCGCCGGCCGGTACAAGAGCACAAGAATGACGACGCCCAGCGCCAGCGTTGCGAGTTGCCCCGGCCACACCGCCTCGTTGTGACGCTCGATCATCCGGTAGTAAGTCCGGGGCGAGAACAATAGGAAGTCCGAAATGTGGTATTTCCACCACTCGGACATCAGAGCGACCCTACGTAAGCCGCCATGCGGCGACGCAACTCTGCGTCAGGCAGCGGTTCGGCAGCGGCGTTGAGGTTCTCCACCACGTGTGCGACCTTGCTGGTCGCCGGAATGGCACAGGTGATGGCCGGGTGTGAGACGATGAACTTGAGGAGGAACTGCGCCCAGCTGGCCGCGTCCAGCGCCGAGGCCCAGGCAGGAAGGCTGTGGCGCTCGAACTGCCGGATGAGCGCCCCCTGCCGGAACGGCCGGTTGGCAATGACCGCGATGCGGCGCTCCTGGGCGAGCGGCAGGATGCGCTCCTCGACCTCGCGATCGAGCGCGTTGTAGGTGACCTGCACGAAGTCGATCGGCTGACTTCGCATGATCTTTTCCATCTCGCCGTGGCGGCGACCCTCCGACGTGGTCACACCCACGTAGCGGACTCGACCCTCGGCCTTCATGGCGAACAGCGTGGGCAGGTGGTCCTCCCAGTCGAGGAGGTTATGCACCTGCAGCAGATCGAACCGCGGCACGCCCCACAGCGTCCGGGATGCTTCGATCTGTTGCGGCCCCCGCGAGCCGGACGAGATCCAGACTTTGTCGGCCGCAAACAGCGTCGGAGGGCGGCCCAGCTTGGCGAGTCCGTAGCCGATGACCCCCTGCGAGGAGCCGTACATCGGTGAGGAGTCGATGAGGCGGCCCCCCTCCTGGAAGAAGGCTCGCATGACCGCGGCGCACTCATCGCGCAGCTCCGGGTCGTCGCCTACGTTGAAGGTGATCCAGCTCCCCAAGCCGACGACGGGGATCTTCTCGCCGCTGGACGGGATCGGCTTGGTGACGGGGGTGGCGCGAGCGAGGGCCGAGGGCGGCCGCCGCAACATGACCGCGGCGGCGCTTGCCGCCATGACGCCGGAGATCCGGGTGGTGTTCGTGATGTCCGCGAGCGGGTTCCCGTCGAGCAGCACGAGATCCGCGATCTTGCCGCGCTCGACGGTGCCGATGCTGTCGGTGGTACCGAAGTACGCGGCGACGTTGCGGGTGCCCGTGGCGAGCGCGTCGAACGGCGTGAGACCAGCCGCGACATAGGTCTGCAGCTCCCGGTGCACCGAAAAGCCCGGGACGTTCATCACCTGCGGCGCGTCGGAGCCGAGTATCAGCAGTGCGCCGGCGTCGTGCAGCGCCTTGATCAGCCGGCCGCGCAACGCGATGAAGCGCTGTGCCCGCGCGGCGTTGTAGGTGGGGTCCGCGAGCGCGTTTCGCTTTGCTTGCACCCATTGCGTGACGAGGGACGGCGGCAGGTAGTGCATCGCCGGCCGGCGGCCGAGCACTGCGGGATCCTGCTCGCTCACGAATCCGTCCATCAGCGCCTGGGTGGGCACGTTCCACACCCCCGCCTCGCGCGTGCGGCGCGCCAGCTCGGCGATGAGCGTTGTGTCCACGCGGTCCGCGAGCAGGAACCCAAAGAACCCTTCCGGTCCGGCATCCGGGCTCCATCCCGCGAGACGCTCGACATAACCGTCCAGGTGATCGATCGACGCATAGCGCGCCGCGAGCGCCCGGTCGAGCCCCACCGCCGCCGGCACGTGGCCCGCGAACCGGATCCCCACGCTGTCCGCCGTGCGAACCACCACGTCGAACGTCTCGCGAGACAAGCCGGGGAAGATCTTGAGGAAGTCGTAGCCCGCGGCCTTTTGCTCGAGCACCATGCGGCGAGCGGTTGCGGGATCGGGAGCGCTGGTGCCGCTGAACCCCGGGCCCGCAGTGTAGAGCCTAGGCCCGAGCAGCTCGTGGCGGCGCAGGCGCTCGCGCAGCACGAGGTGCGCGGGATGCCCCTGCATACCGCGGATGGTCGTCACGCCGTTCGCGAGGAACAAGAACACCACTCGCTCGGCGTACCCCGCGCCGAGCTGCTGATCGGCCTGGGGCACGGGCACGTGGGCGTGCATCTCGCCGAGGCCCGGGATGAGATACTTGCCGCGCGCATCCACCCGCACCGCGTTGGCCGGCGCGCGAATCGCCGCTGCCGGGCCGATCTCGGCGATGCGGTCGCCGCGCACGACCACCGTCTGATCCTCGAGCACGCGCTCCCGGTCCATCGGGATGACGCGGACGTTCGTAAAGACGACGGCGCGCTCCTGCGCCTGGAGCGGCGCGGTGAGGAGCGGCGCTAGGAGGGCCGCGGTCAGGCGCATCGCTTGAGAAACAACGACCCGCTGACCCCGGGCGCAAGTCCGGATAGCTTTCTTCACCTATGGAGCGTGCCTCGCTGGAGCGCGTGCGGGAAGCACTCTCGGCCGCCCTCGGCGACCGCTACACGATCGACCGTGAGCTGGGCCGGGGCGGCATGGCCACCGTGTACGTCGCCGAGGACCTCCGGCACAGCCGCCAGGTCGCGATCAAGGTGCTGCGCTCCGACGTCGCGGCCGTGATCGGCGCGGAGCGGTTCTTGCGAGAGATCGCGATCGCCGCGCGGCTCACCCACCCCCACGTGCTCCCGCTCATCGATTCCGGCCAGGCGGCGGGATCCCTGTACTACGTGATGCCATACGTCCGCGGGGAATCGCTGCGCGAGCGCCTCGTGCGCGAGTCGCGGCTCCCGCTCAAGGACGCGCTGCGCATCGCCCGGGAGGTGGGCGCGGGGCTCGACTACGCCCACCGTGAGGGCTTCGTTCACCGGGACGTTAAGCCCGAGAACGTGCTCCTCGCCGACGGCCACGCGGTGCTCGCCGACTTCGGGATCGCGCGCGCCATCTTCCAGGCGGGTGGCGACCACGTCACCGAGGTCGGGCTCGCCATCGGGACGCCCGAGTACATGAGTCCCGAGCAGGCCGCGGGCGATCGCGAGCTGGACGGGCGGTGCGACGAGTACGCGCTCGCCTGTGTGATCTATGAGATGCTGGCCGGGGCGCCGCCGTTTTCCGGAGCGAGCGCCCGCGCCATCGTGGCGCAGCATCTGAGCGAGCTGCCGGCACCGCTCCGGGCCCGCCGCCCGGACGCACCGGCGGCGGTCGAGCAGGCGCTCGCGCGCGCGCTCGCGAAAGCGCCGGCGGACCGGTTTGCGAGCGTCGCCGACTTGACGGTGGCCCTGGAACAGACGCGATCCGGGGCCGTACCGTCGCTCGTCGGCAGAACGCGCTCCATCGCGGTACTCCCGTTCGTAAATGGCAGCGCCGATCCGGAAAACGAGTACCTGTGTGACGGTGTCACCGACGAGCTGATCAACGCGCTCACCAAGGTGGAAGGGCTGCGGATCGCCTCGCGCACGTCCGTGTTCGCCCTGAAGGGGAAGCCGCAGGATATCCGAGCCATCGGGGCGCTGCTCGGCGTCTCCGCCGTGCTCGAGGGCACGGTCCGAAAGGCGGACGATCGGCTGCGCATCACAGTCCAGCTCGCGGCGGCGGACGACGGACGCACCCTGTGGTCGGAGCGCTACGACCGCCGGCTCGACGACGTCTTCGCCGTCCACGACGAGATCGCGCGGACCATCGTGAGCACGCTGCGGACCACCTTCCTGGCCGACATCGCGGACCCAACCCCGCGGCGCTACACCGACAACGTCCAGGCGTATTCCCTGTACTTGAAGGGCCGGTTCTGCTGGAACAAGCGCAGCCAGGAGGGCGTGCGCGAAGCGATTGCGTACTTCGAGCAGGCGATCGACCACGACCCGGGCTACGCGCTCGCCTACTCCGGGCTCTCGGACTCGTACGGCCTGCAGGTCGACTACCGCGGTGTGCCCGTCACCGAAGGGTACAAGCTCGCCCGCCGGTATGCCCTCAAGGCGCTTGAGCTCGACGACACCCTGCCCGAGGCGCACACCTCACTCGCGTGGGTGCTGTTCGCCTATGACTGGGATTGGGCGGCAGCCGAGCGGTCCTACCGGCGAGCGCTCGAGCTGAATCCGGCGTATGCCACCGGGCACCACTGGTATTCGTTTGTACTGCTCGTCACCGGGCAGGCGGACCAGGCGCTGGTCGAAGCGCACACGGCGCTGGAGCTCGATCCCTCGTCGCTCTCGATCCGCCGCGGGTTGGGCTGGCTGTACTATTACACCCGCCGTTACGAGGCCGCGGTGTACCACCTGCGCCGTGCCATCGCCATGAACCCGACGTCGGAAGACACGTATCGGATCCTGGGATTGGTGCTCACCCAGCAGGGCGCGTATGACGAGGCGGAGCGGGCGTTCCGCGAGGCCATCACGCTGTCGCCGGAGCTGTCCTACGCGACGGCGGGCGTGGCCCACGTGTTGGCGTTGCGGGGCCGGCGGCGCGAGGCGGAGGCGCTGCTCGCGCAGCTCGAGGCCCGCGCCCGGGATCACTACGTGTCGCCGGTGGCGTTCTGCATCCTGCACCTGGGGCTCCGCAATATCGACCAGGCGTTCGTCTGGCTCGAGCGGGCATACCAGGACCGGCGCGGGTGGCTGACCTATCTCAAGGTC